>Ga0209082_1000035_pt1 | contig 103385 bp, 86 predicted proteins | sample ColdCreekSource_FD_184127 | JGI IMG/M metagenome (GOLD analysis project Ga0209082, IMG submission 184127) | Groundwater microbial communities from Cold Creek, Nevada to study Microbial Dark Matter (Phase II) - Cold Creek Source (SPAdes) (version 3) | ecosystem: Environmental > Aquatic > Deep... | reverse complement strand
CTATATGTAGATGCTGAACACGCAAGTGTCTGCTGCATCGTGCGTGCAGTGTGTGTTTGTGAGTGTGCTTGTGTATGTGCGACTATGAACTGTTGTAGGCGCAGCGCGCTCGTCTCACGCTTTCGCTATGCTAGGATGACCAGCGTTAGCTTGGCCCGCTACGTGTTCATACGCTCAGAGAGCTAGAGTTTCGTGTCGGTTCATCAACGCGCACCTGTTGGAACGCTCGCCGTTGGGGCCAAGCTCGAACGTTACGAGATTCTTGCGAGACTCGCCTCAGGTGGCATGGCCACTGTTTATGTCGCGCGTGTTCAGGCTGTCGCCGGCTTTGAGCGTCTGGTGGCCATCAAGGTACTGCACTCGAACCTCGCCCACGAGGACGAATTTATCCGCATGTTCCTGGATGAAGCGCGGCTCGCCGCCAGCATCCGTCATCCTAACGTCGTTCCAACTATCGACGTGTGCGACGCAGGTGAAGCTGGCTGCGGTTACTTCATTGTTATGGAGTACATCGAGGGCGACCACTTGGGCGCGCTGATGTCGAGCGCGCACAAGGAGCTGGAACGCCTGCCGCTGCCCGTGGTGATGCGTATGGTGGCGGATGCGCTCGGCGGATTGGGCGCTGCCCACGCGCTGCGCGATGACACCGGTCGGACACTCAACCTGGTACATCGAGATGTGTCACCTCACAACATTATGGTCGGCCGTGATGGTGTGGTTCGACTGACAGACTTCGGTGTGGCCAAGGCGGAAGATCGCCTGACACACACGCGTGACGGTCAGGTTAAAGGCAAGCTCGCGTACATGGCGCCCGAGCAGGCGGTAAGCGGCGCGACCGACGCGCGCTCCGATCTGTTTTCGGTCGGCGTGATCTTGTGGGAGAGCGTGACGGGCCAGCGCTTGTTTCGCGCGGATACCACTGCGGGCACGCTGAACAAGCTGTTGCGCGAGCCGATCCCCACGCCTTCGAGCGTGGATCCTGCGCTCGCGCCCCTCGACGCATTGCTCACCAAAGCGCTCGCGCGCGAGCCCGATGCGCGCTTCCAGACGGCCGATGAATTCGCGCGTGCGGTCGAAGAGATCGCGCCTGCGATCGGCGGCCTCGCGTCGCTGCGCGGCGTGGCACGCACGGTGAAACATCATGCTGCAGCCAAGCTGAAGCGCGAGAAGAAGCTCGTCGACGATGCGCTGCGTGCGCTGCGTCCGGAAGACGGCGGGCAACTGCCCGAGGCAGACGACGAGCTCAGCGCGCCTTCCAACACCGACATTTCCGTAGCGAGCGGCTCGCTCAGTGCGTCGAAAGAAAGCGGTGTGTTCGCGCACCACACGCAGCCCGGTAACACCTGGGCGGTGCGCCCGCGCGCAGATGCGACAGGGTCACTCAGCGCAGTCGATCCGGAGCATGTGCTCCGTGCGCCGACTTCCGGTGGAGCCGCTACGGCGCGTCGCGCTTGGCTCAAGCAGCTCGCCACGGTGGTCACGACCCGGCCGCGTCAGCTGGGTGCTACGGCGGTGTGCGTGGCTTCTGCTGCTCTGGGCGCATACTTGGCGTTGGCAGAGCCTGCAGATGTCGAGCGTCCGCGCGCTCAGCCCGCGCAGGGTTGGGTGGATGGTCCCGTTTCTGCTGCGACTACTCCCACCACGCCGATCGCCAAGCCAGGCACGGTCTCGGTGAATGTCTCAGTGCCCGTGTCGAATCCCGTGCGCCCGCCAGCAGGCGAGCCGATTGTGGAACCGGGTCGTGATCAGGGCGAAGAAGGCGCACAAGATTCGACTGTCAGAAAGGCGAGCCGAACGCGCGTCGAACGCGCCCCTCGCACCAACACCCGCACGCCGAAGAAAGTGCGCCGCGAGCCGAGCGGCTCACGCCCCGCGGGTGAAGCCACGCCGGAGTCTGTGCCAGGTGCAGACGACGTGATCCCGAATCCCTACCACAAGCGGTAGCGCCGCTCATAGCGGCGTACCTGTGGGCGAAGGGCAGCGCGTATTCAAGATGCGTCAGCATCTCGCGTCGATTGCGGTGGACGTGCGTCGGCACGTATCATGAATCGATAGGATGCCGGAAGATTGGGATGAGAAGACCGTCGTCTCCAACGACGTCGCGGCCACCGCGACCTCTGGACGAACTCGCGCGCGGTTGATCGTGCTTGCCGGTGGCAATGTGGGCGAGATGTACGAGATCGGCCAAGAGCTGGTCTTGGGCAGAAGCCGCAGCGCTGACGTGCGACTGCACAGCGATGGCATCTCGCGTAAACACGCGCGCGTGCACGTCGATGGTGTCGAGGTGTTGTTCGAAGATCTCGGCTCCACCAACGGCTCGTACGTGAACGGTGAGCGCGTCGCAGGCCAACACGTGCTGCTCGAGGGCGACAAGATCCAGATCGGCAGCGGCGTCATTCTCAAGTTCACGTTCCACGATGAGCTGGACGAGGACTTCCAAAAGCAGATGTTCCAGTCGGCATCGCGCGACGCGCTGACGCAGGCTTACAACAAGCGCTTCTTCTTGGAGCAGCTGGACAGCGAGTTTGCCTTCGCGACGCGCCACAACGCAGCGCTCTCGCTCTTGATGTTCGACCTCGATCACTTCAAGCGCATCAACGACACGTACGGGCACTTGGCAGGCGACTACGTGCTCGCAGAGTTCTCGCGCGCGATCACGCCTGCGATCCGTCAGGAAGACACCTTTGCTCGCTACGGCGGCGAAGAGTTCGTGGTCATCTCGCGCAACGACGCGCTGGCCTCGGAAGCGTTCGCCGAGCGTCTACGCAAGACCATCGAGCAGCATCCGTTCGAGCACGAAGGAACCGTGATCCGCGTGAGTGTGAGCGGCGGCGTCGCGAGCGTGCCTGACGCGGGCATCAACAGCGCTTCGGAGCTGATCGCCACGGCTGATCGCGCGCTCTATTCCGCCAAGCGCGCCGGACGCAACTGCGTTGTCTACGTCGGTCCGACGGGCTGACAGTCAGCGCTTCGCCAGTGGTGGAGCTTTGCAGACTGAGTCGCACATCATGGAGGCTGGAAGCACGATCGACGGGCGCTATTGCCTGGTCTCACTGATCGGTGAGGGCGGGATGGCGAGCGTCTGGCGTGCTGAAGACCAGAACCTCAAGCGTGCGGTCGCGATCAAGCTGCTCTATCTCGAGCCGCAGCACGACCCGAGGCTGGCCGTCGAACAGTTCTTGCGTGAAGCGCGTATCGCCGCCGCGGTGCAACACCGCAATGTGATCCACACCATGGATTTCGGCACGACCGCAGAGAGTGTGCCGTACATGGTCATGGAGCTCTTGCAGGGCGAGACCCTCGCAGAGCGCATGGAGCGCGAGCCGGCGTTGCGTGTGGACGAGTGGATCAAGATCGCGGAGATGACGCTGCGCGGCTTGGCTGCCGTGCACGACGCAGGGATCGTGCACCGCGATCTCAAGCCGCAGAACATCTTTCTGCAGCGCGACGCTGACGCGGTGTATCCCAAGATCCTCGACTTCGGAATCTCGCGCAGCTCGGGGCCGCAGAAGCTGGCATCGCCGATCGCCACGCAGCGCGGGTTCGTGATCGGCACGCCGCACTACATGTCGCCCGAGCAGGCTTGCGGCGATGGCGAGATCGATCATCGCGCGGATCTCTACAGCGTCGGGACGATCTTGTACGAGGGGCTGTCGGGGCGCTTGCCGTTTGACGCGGAGACAACCGGCGATCTCTTGCGCAAGATCATCTCGAACGAGCCAGTGGCGCTAAAAGAGCTGTGCGCGCACAAAGTCGAGCTGATCGCAGAGTGCGTGTCGCAAGCCATGTCGCGCAATCGCGAAGAGCGCTTCAGCGATGCACGTGCGTTTCGGACGGCGCTGACGCGTGCTTACGAGCTGACGTTTCCCAGCTCGGTGAGCGTCGCGCGCTCCGAGCTGCCGATGGCGCCGATCGAGCTTCCAAAGGCTGCTCCGCAGAACGACGTGCGCGCGGCTTGGGGCGACTTCGAGGGGCTGTCCGGTCGGCCCGGCAAAGATGTGAGCGTGCAGCTCGGAGCGGCGCCGCCGCGCGAGGGTGGCAGTCCGCAGCCGACGCCGCGCGAACGCAAAGATGTGAGCGTGCCGCTGGTGGCTGCAATGGCGCGCGAGGCTGGTAGTCCGCAGCCGACGCCGCGCGCGGCCCGTGCTCGCAAAGATCCGAGCGTGCCGCTGGCAGCTGCAGGTGTTCCGCTCGCGAGCTCGCCGCGCGATCGCAAAGACGTGAGCGTGTCGCTGGGCGTTGCGGCGCGCAGAGAGCCGAGCGGGCCGCTGGGCGTTGCGGCGCGCAAGGAGCCGAGCGGAGCCGGTGAGCCAGTACCGAGGCCGCGCAAGCATTCGAACCCGCAGCAGGAAGCCGTCCGAGCGCCTGTGCCCGACACGGCGATCTCCTATCCCGGTGAAGGGCCGATGCTCGGCGACAATCCGCTCGATGCGTTCGCGGGATCGGCTGCCGTTGCGCTGGAGCTGGATTACGCGCCCTGGCAGGAGCGCCGGCCCGAGGACGCTGAGGTCAAAGAGAAAATGCCGGTGCAGCAAGCTTCTGCCGCGATGACGCAGCGCGAGGCGCCTGCTGCGCCAGCGGCTTCGCAAGCTCGCAACACCCCAGTGAGTCCGCGGTCGGTAGACGCAGGTCTGTGGTGGTTGCTGCCCGCGGCACTGTTGCTGCTTTTCGTGCTTTTTCTGCTGTTCCCCAGCCTGATTTCCGTAGCGCCACCTGACGACGCCGCTGCGCGGGCACGTGAAGCGGAGTCCCCCACGACCCGTGGCAGCTCGCGTGTGCTACAGCGCCAGCGTGTAGAAGTGTCCCCGGCTGCCCGCCCAGAGCAGCGGGAGCTGGTCGAGTAAGCTAGGTCGACAGCGCGGGGACTCCGAAAGCGCGACGCAACTCGGTTGGTGTAGAGTGCGCGCGAAAGTCACTCAAGGAGCCCCATGAGCGCAGTGAACGACGTCCCAGCCACGCCCGCCCTTGCAAACGAACAGTTTGTCGACCGCCATGTCGGCTCCGATGCGAGTGAGATCGCTGAGATGTTGCGTGTGCTCGGGTTTGATTCGCTCGAGGCGATGGTGCGGAAAACTGTGCCGGAAGCGATCCGGCTGGCGCGCCCGCTCGATCTGCCCGGGGCTTTGACAGAGCGTGCTGCGGGCCTGCGCTTGCGTGAGCTGTCCGAGAAGAACCAGGTGTTTCGGTCGTACATCGGTATGGGCTACAGCCACTGCATCACGCCTGCGGTGATCTCGCGCAACATCCTGGAGAATCCGGGCTGGTACACGCAGTACACCCCGTACCAAGCGGAGATTTCGCAGGGTCGGCTCGAAGCGCTGCTGAATTTTCAGACGATGATCGCGGACCTGACCGGTCTGCCGCTCGCGAACGCATCGCTCTTGGATGAAGGCACCGCCGCGGCAGAGGCTATGCACATGGCACACGCGCTGTGCACGAGCGATGCGCGCGCCTTTTTTGTCTCAGCAGACTGTCATCCACAGACGATCGCTGTGCTGCAAGGCCGCGCGAACGGCTTGGGCATCGAGCTGCGCGTCGGTGAGCTTGCAGAGCTCGGCCAAGCGCAGGGCTTGTTCGGCGCGCTCGTGCAATATCCGACGACTGACGGCCGCATCGTAGATTACGAGCAGCTCGCGCAGCGCGTGCATGAAGCCGGCGCGCTGCTATGCGTGGCGACCGATCCGCTCGCCTTATGTCTGCTGCGCCCGCCTGGAGAGTTCGGCGCGGATGTAGCGATCGGCTCGGCGCAGCGCTTCGGTGTGCCGCTGGGCTTTGGTGGTCCGCACGCTGCATTCATCGCCACGCGCGACGAGTACAAGCGTCACATTCCTGGCCGCATCGTCGGCGTGTCGAAGGACGTGCGCGGCAAGCGCGCCTATCGCTTGGCGCTGCAGACGCGCGAGCAGCATATCCGTCGCGACAAGGCCACGAGCAACATCTGTACGGCGCAGGTGCTGCTCGCCGTCATCGCTTCGATGTACGCCGTCTATCACGGCGCTCCCGGGCTCACGCAGATCGCACGACGCGTGCGCGGCCTGACTGCGATCCTGCGCTCGGGTCTTTCGAAGCTCGGCTTGTCCACAGGCGAGGGCCCGCGCTTCGACACGCTGCGCGTCGCGCTTAGCCGCAGCGATGCCGATGCGATTCTGCAGCGCGCGCACACGCGCAAGATCAATTTGCGCCGCTATCCCGATGGCTCGCTCGGTGTTTCGCTCGACGAGACCACGCTCGCGAGCGACGTCGAAGAGCTGCTGCAAGTGTTCGCGGGTCGCGCGCTGCCCTTTGCATTCGCTGAGCTCGCGGGCGCTGCGTCCGAAGAGTATCCGGCTACGTTCGCGCGCAAGAGCGGGTTTCTAACGCATGACGTGTGGCAGCGGCACCGCGTGGAGCACGAGCTGCTCCGCTACATGCAGCGCTTGCAGGCGAAGGACTTGTCGCTCACCACATCCATGATCCCGCTCGGCTCGTGCACGATGAAGCTGAACGCTGCGGCCGAGATGTACCCGCTCAGCTTCCCGGGTTTCTCGCAGCTGCACCCGTTTGTTCCCGCCGAGCAGAGCCAAGGCTACGACCAGGTGTTTCGCGATCTGGAGCGCTGGCTCAGTGAGATCACTGGTTTTCAAGCGGTTTCGCTGCAACCGAACGCCGGCTCGCAGGGCGAGTACGCGGGGCTCTTGGTGATCCGCGCGTACCACGAGAAGCGCGGGCAGGGGCAACGCGACGTGTGTCTGATCCCGAAGTCGGCCCACGGCACGAACCCCGCAAGCGCGGTGGTCGCGGGCATGCGCGTGGTGGTCGTGGATTGCGATGCGAACGGCAGCATCGCCGTGGAGGATCTGCGGGCCAAAGCCGCGGAGCACGCGCCGAAGCTCGCCGCGTTGATGATCACGTACCCTTCGACGCACGGCGTGTTCGAGGAGAACGTGAAGGAGATCTGCGAGATCGTGCACAAGCACGGCGGGCAGGTGTATCTCGACGGCGCGAACATGAACGCGCAGGTCGGGCTGTGCCGCCCGGGCGACTACGGCGCGGATGTCTGTCACTTGAACCTGCACAAGACGTTCTGCATCCCGCACGGCGGTGGAGGGCCGGGCGTCGGTCCGATCGGCGTGGCCGCGCACTTGGCTGAGTTTCTGCCGGGTCACCCGGTGACTGGCGGCGGAGGCGCGAGCGCCATTCTGCCGGTCTCCGCGGCCGCGTACGGAAGCGCGAGCATCCTCACCATCTCCTGGATGTACATCGCGATGATGGGCGCAGGCGGGCTCAAGAAGGCCTCCGAGGTTGCGATTCTGAACGCGAACTACATGGCGAAGCGCTTGGCGCCGCATTACCGCGTGTTGTTCAAGGGCGAGCGCGGCATGGTCGCGCACGAGTTCGTGATCGACGCGCGTCCGTTCAAAGCCAGCGCAGGCGTTGAAGTGGAAGACATCGCGAAGCGCTTGATGGACTACGGCTTCCACGCGCCGACCATGTCCTGGCCGGTGCCGGGTACATTGATGATCGAGCCCACCGAGAGTGAGTCGCGCGCCGAGCTCGACCGCTTGTGCGATGCGCTGATCGCGATCCGCGAGGAGATCGCAGCGATCGAGCAGGGGCGCCTGTCGCGCGACGACAACCCGCTCAAGCACGCGCCGCACCCGGCCGACGTGTTGCTCGCGAGCGACTGGAGCCGCTCGTACTCGCGGGAGCAAGCGGCGTACCCTGCGCCTTCCACGCGCGTGCACAAGTACTGGCCGCCAGTGTCGCGCGTCGACAACACGTACGGCGATCGCAACTTGATCTGCTTGTGTCCGCCGCTCGAAGACTATGAAGCCTGACCAGCAGGAGCTGACGATCGCGCACGACTTCCGCGGGCGGCGCTTGCCCAAGGGGCGGAGCGCGCTCGTGCGCTTGCGTCGCGAGGGCAGCGAGCTGTGCATCGAGGTCGTCGCCCCCTTCTTCGCAGATCCTGCGCCCGCAGCGCCGGTCGGAGCTACCGACCGGCTGTGGGAGCACGAGGTGGTCGAGGTGTTCATCGCCGATGCGGCGGAGCATTACTTAGAGGTCGAGCTCTCCCCGCACGGGCATCACCTCGTGCTCGAGCTCAACGGCGTGCGCCAGGTGGTCCGCTCTCAGCTGCCCATCGCGTACAGCGCACGCATCGAGCCAGCGCCACCTGGCCAGTTGGGTAGGTTCTTCGGGCAGGCGCGCGTGCCGTGGGACTACTTGCCGAAACCTGCGCGGCGCGTGAACGCGTACGCGATCCACGGGCCCGCGGCGAAGCGCTGTTATCATGCCCACAGCGCACCAGGTGGCGATGTCGCTGACTTCCACCAGCTTTCTAGCTTCGTGCCGTTTCAGCTCGGATGAAGCTGCGTGTAGGTCGTGAAGACTCGTACCGCGCGCATGTTGTGCCGGCATGCGCTATAGTCAGTGGACACCCATCAAGGAGCCCTCCGTGAGCGAAACGAAGTCACCCGGCAGCCTGCAAGACGAGATCGAGCGGACGCTGCTGCAGAACCGGCGCCTGTTCTTCGACGACGAGGTGAACCCGGAGTCGGCGTCCGTGGCGATCCGTAAGATTTGGTACATGGAGCTGACTCAGCCCGGCAAGCCGATCACGGTGATCATCCACTCGCCGGGTGGCTCGGTCGATGCGGGCTTCGCGGTGTGGGATCAGATCAAAGCGATCACTTCACCCGTGTCGACGCTCGTCACCGGCTTGGCCGCGTCGATGGGCTCGATCTTGAGCTTGGTGGCGCCCAAGGGCCGGCGCTTTGCCACGCCGAACGCGCGCATCCTGATCCACCAACCGTCGATCCACGGCGGCGTGCGCGGTCAAGCGAGCGACCTCGAGATCCACGCGCGCGAGATCCTCAAGCTGCGCGCGCGCATCGTCTCGCTGTACTGCGAGGCGACCGGCAAGGATCGCGACACCATCGCCGCTGCGATCGAGCGTGACACTTGGTTGTCCGCTGAAGAGGCCAAAGACTTCGGTCTGATCGACAAAGTCGTCACGAGCTACAAAGAGATCCAGTAACGATCGTTGTCTGAAACGCCAAAACGAAATGAGCGCACGAGGCGAGACCCCGTGCGCTCATTTGTTTTAATTGTCGCGCGCGATCAGGTGCCTGCGTCGCTGTCGTCGGTCGGCGCGCCTGCGTCGTCGTCGCTCGAGGTGCCGGCATCCGGCGTCGGTGCGGGTGCATCGCACGCCTGCGAAGCCGGGAACATGAAGCCGCCGCCCTGGGCTAGCGCTCCGAGCATGCCCGCGACTTGAGTGTTCTCCACGCAGCCGCGACCGAAGAGGCGACCGTCTTGACCGCACTGGTTGTCGAGGCAGCAGGGTTGGATGTTCACGAATCCGCCGAGCATGCCGAGGTTTGCCTTGGGGCAACGCGTGTCGACGACCGCGAGCGCTTCGCAGGCGCCGCCCATGATGGTCACGCCGCACGTTCCTGCGCCCTCATCGAGGCAGCACGCTTGCGGTGTCGGGATGAGGCCCGAGAAAGCGCCGCCACCGAAGCTGCCCAGGATGCCGCTCAGCGGATTCGCCGGAGGATTGCACTGGGTTGTGCCGCAGGCGACCGGCATGGGTGGGGGAGGGGTGGTGGAACCGGAGCTTCCGCCGCCGCCGCTGCCAGCTGCTTTGCCGCCGGTGCCAGCTGTGGTCTCGGTGCCCTCCTCGCTGTCGTCGCCGCCACAGGCTGCAACGGCGCTTAGGCACAGCAGAGTGGCCAGCATTTGCAGCATGGGCCGCACCCTGCGTGTGGCGCCGCTTCGGTAGAGATTTGTCTCGCGAACATGGTCTGGATCAAGCCGTAACATAGCGTCGTCACTCCGCGTGATTGGGTGCACGACTAAGCGCGTGCAAATGGTCAGGTGGCCCGACGCACTAAAAACGGCTCGCTGGCGAGCGGTCCTAGCAACTCGGGACCTTAACCTATGACTATTCAGCGGCAGAATTAGGAGTCTTTCCCCGTCACTCCGGTCGCCTTTACGGACACGACACTTCGAGCTGCTCGCGATCATTCGCTTATTCGCTCGGAGATTCTTTTCACGGCATCTGCAACAAAACCTTGAGCACACCGGGCTCCGACGCGTGCTGCACAGCGCGCTCTATGTCGTGTAGTGGAAACACCGCATCGATCAGGCCTTCTGGCAACAACCGTCCTGCTGCGAGCTGGCTAAGTGCTGGCGGAAAAGGGCCGCAGCGCGAGCCCACAATGGTCAGCTCATCGATCACCCACGGTGCAGCCTGCAGCGTCAGCTCGCCATGGTAAGTACTCTTCAGAACGATGGTTCCGCGAGGCCGCACCAGCGAGGTTGCGAGCTGCATGCCGCTGGGCGATCCGGTGGCTTCGATCACAACGTCGTAGCTCTTGGGAGAGAGCTCGTGCGCGAGCGTGCTGCGGATGCCCATGCGCTGTGCGCGCGCGATCTTTGAGGCGTGTTTGCCTACGAGCACAGGCGGTGTGCCGTTATTGCTTAACACCATGGCGGTCAGCATGCCGAGCTTGCCATCGCCGAGCACTGCGACGCGATCGCGCGGGTTGATCGCAACTTGCTCTAAGATCTCGAAGCAAGCAGCGAGCGGCTCGATGAAACACGCGGCGCGATCGCTCAAACCATCGGGCACACGGTGCAAGTTCTCGATCGGCAGGGTCACGTATTCGGCGAATGCGCCGTCTTTGTCGAGGATGCCGAGCACGCGTCGTGTTGGGCAATGTCGCTGCAAGCCGCGCTGACACAAGTCGCAGCGCTGGCACGCGAGGTTGATTTCCGCGGTGACGCGCGCGCCGAGCCAGCTCGCATCCGCGCACGCTTCGACGACGCCGACTAGCTCGTGTCCGAGCGTGCCTTCGAAGCGCATGTAGCCACGGATGATCTCCAGGTCGGTGTTGCAGATGCCCGCCGCGCGCACGCGCACGAGCGCTTCGCCCGCAGCGGGACTGGGCCGCGCGACATCGCGCAAGCCGAGCTGATCTTTGTGTCGAGCAAACGCCAGCATGCGAGCTAGAGGGTGTCCCTGAATACTCGACCGAGCCATTTGCGTGAAGGGCAATGTGTCGCAATATTTAGGGACACCCCTAAACCGGCAAATCGCCCGTAGCGCGGCGCACCGAGCCGCTCTCGGAGTACGCTTGCATGAGCATCTGCGCGATGCGCATCTGGTGGATCTCATCGGCGCCGTCCGCGAAGCGCGCCCAGCGAGCTTGCGCGAGCATCTTCGACAGCGGTGAATCTGTCGAATAACCGAGCGCGCCGTGCACTTGCACCGCGCGGTCGATCACGCGCCAAAGCGTGTTCGCGACGTGATGCTTGCAGTAGCTGACCTCGGTCTTGAACGGCAGCTTGTTCTCGATCCGATACGCCGCGTGCAGCACCATCAGCTTCGCTGCGTAAAGCTCCATGCCGCTGTCAGCGATCAGCCACTGGATGCCTTGTTTCTCTGACAACAGCGAGCCGTGTGAGAAGCGCTTTTGCGCGCGATCGATCATCAGCTCGAGCGCCAGCTCGATCTGCCCGAGCCAGCGCATGCAGTGCGCGAGCCGCGCGGGGCCCAGGCGTGCTTGACCGAGCTCGTGACCACCACCCAACCGACCGAGCAGGTTGGTTTTGGGCACGCGCATGTTTTCGATCCTGATCTCACAGTGGTTGTGTCCACCGGCCATCGTCTCGATGTCACGCACGAGATTCCAGCCTGGCGTGTTGGTCTCGACGATAAATGCCGAGTTGCGCTCTTGTGGGATCTCACTGTCCGGATTGGTCTTGGCGATCAGGATCGCGAACTGTGCGCCGTGTGCTCCTGTGATGAACCACTTGTGGCCGTTGATCACGTAGTCATCGCCATCGAGCACCGCGTGGGTTTGGATCAGCGTGGGATCAGAGCCAGCGACCTCGGGCTCTGTCATCGCAAAACATGAGCGCTGGATGCCTTTGCACAGCGGCTTCAGATACTTTTCCTTCTGCTCCTCGGTGCCGAAGTGCAAGAGCGTGTGCATGTTGCCTTCGTCCGGCGCTTGGCAGTTCATGATGAACGCACCCAAGCGCGTGCGCGCGGCCTCGGACGAGACCGCCGCGAGCGCCGTCGGGCCGAGCTCCATGCCACCCCAGGCGCGCGGCATGTGCGGCAGCCACAGGCCAGCCGCGTGTGCCTTTTGACGCAGCTCGATGATGGTCTCGACCAGCTTGCGTCGCCCATCGGTCGTCCAAAGCTCGTCGGTTTCGCGCGGCGCCACCTCGCTCTGAATGAAAGCTCGGACGCGCAACCTCACTTCTTCGACTTCCGGGCTGAAACTGAAATCGATCGCCATGCTCTTCTCCCGGGCGTAAGTAATTTCCGCTTCAGCCTGTACACACGGGCTTCTCGCAGCGTCAATCCCGTTTCAGGGCGCGCCTTGACTGGGCACCGGGCCTTTGCTGTGATGCGCGCGTGAGTACGACGTTAAACAGTTTGATCGAGCTCTGCGCGCGGCGTTTCAATCGCAATCCGCAGGATTTAGACCCGGCGGCCGACGTGTTCGAGAGCTTGGGCGTCGACAGCATGCAGGTGCTGTCGCTGCTCACGGAGCTGGAGCAGCAGTTCAACGTGGAGATCCCGGACTACGAGCTGCGTGAGGTTCGCACGTTCGAACAGCTCGCGGCCTGCATCGAGACGCGTCTGTAGCGGCTACTGCGGGAGCCCGCGCGCGCCCTGTTCCAACCACTGGATCAGTAGCTCCGCGGCTTTTTCGGCCGCGCTGCGCTGGTAATTCTGCCATTGGCTGCGGCCTTCGGAGCCTACCGCATTGGTCGCGACCAGCAGACAAGCAAACGGCAGGTCGTGCGCCGCACAGGCGAGCGCCACCGCGTAAGCTTCGAGGTTTTCTGCTGCACAGCCGCTCTTGCTGCCCAGCGCCTGGGCGAGCGTGTCGTCGGTCGTGATCGCAAGCGTGGTCGCGACTTCGCCGCGCAAACAGCCGGGATCGGCGCCGGCGAGCCCATCGGAGAGCGCGCGGTCGGGCGCACATAGCAGCTGCATCGGCGCGGGAAACGCGGCTTGCTCAGCGAGCACACTCGCGTCGATCAAACGCACACCGCTTGCGACTACAGGTGTGAGCGGACGGAAGTCGATCCGGCGTGGATACAAACCGCACGAGCCGAGCAGCACAACTGCGCGTGGAGCGTGCTCCTCGAGCACGCGCGTGGTGCCGCTGGCGCTCGCGGGCATGCCCACGCCCACCGTCGCACACTCGATTTGGAGCGCTGCCACAGTTCCGCGCAGGCCGGGGCCGAGCGCTGGTCGTAAGCCCACCAGCTCGGGTGCATGGGCTGCCAAGACCAGAACATCGCTCTTTTTCTGCGCTGCCATGCGGCGAATGTAGCGAATCTTTGTGCAGAGTGGCAGCGCGCGTGCGTTACGCCGGTTCTGGCAAACTCTCGCGCCGTCTGTGAAATCTGGGAGTCCTGAGGCAGTAGGCTCCTGTACGCCGATTCCGTTCCACAAATGGCGATCGGTGCTTTAGCCTGTGGCCCTGTGAGTGCCTCGCGCTACGAGCCCGTTGATCGTCACCAGGTCGTCTATCGCTGGGACCTGGACAAGACGTATCTGCGCACGGAGTTCGACACGCTGCGCGATCTGCTGTCGCGTGCGTTCGAAAAGGCCAAGGACAAGCACACTGTGCCCGGGGCCTCGGCGCTGCTGCGCGAGATTCGTGCAACGCGGCCCGCGGGTTTGTACATCCTGTCGGGCAGCCCCGAGCAGATGCGGCGCGTGCTGGAGGCCAAGCTCCGGCTCGACGGTGTCAGCTGGGATGGATTCACGCTGAAGCCGAGCTTGAAGCAGCTGCTGCGCGGCCACTTCAAGTTTCTGAAGGACCAGGTGGGTTTCAAGCTGGGCGCGCTGCTCAGCTCGCGCGAAGTGGTGCCGGAAAACACCGACGAGATCTTGTTCGGCGACGACGCCGAAACCGACGCGTTCGTGTACTCGCTGTACGCGGATCTGTGCGCGGGGCGCGTGGGCGCGGAGGTGCTTACGCAAGTGCTCGAGCGTGCGGCCGTGCGCAACGAAGAGATCCCCGAGCTCTTACGGCTCGCGGGTCGTTTGCCTCGTCGCGATCATTGCTTGCGCATCTTCATCCATCTCGATCGGATCTCGTCGCTCGATCCGTTTTCGGAGTACGGGATGCGCGTGTGCCCGTTCTACAACTACTTCCAGCCGGCGCTCGTGCTGGTGGAGATGGGCGCGATCGAAGCCAAAGCTGCGCTGCGCGTGGCGGCGGAGCTGGTGATCGACCAGGCGTTTAGCCCAGAGGCCTTGCTCGCGAGCTTCACCGAAGTCGCGCGGCGCGGGCACATCGGATTGCGCGCAAAACAGAGCGTGCTCGCGGCTCTAGAGGGCGTCGGTGTCACCGAGTTTGCGACGGCGACCTCGGTGTTGGTCGCGTTCGGGCGTGAGCTCGAGCCCGTCGAAGTTGGCGACTCGCAGGCAGCGGAAGCGCCCGAGGCGATCGATTACCCGTCGCTTCTGGCCCGCGAGCGTGCACGCGCGCGGGCTGCCAAGCTGCGCGTGAGCAAACGTACCTGGTGAGTTACTCGGCCAGGCAGAACGCGACTTGTTGTTCCGCTGCGACGCACTTGCCACTCTTGCAGTAGAGCGAGCTGCACTCGGTTCCGCTCGCGCATGTCGCGCCGAGCGCGAGCTTGTTGGCGCACTTGCCGAGCAGCTGCATGTTCGGGTTGCGGCAGTACAGGTCAGGCCGGCAGTTGTCGTCGGTCACACAGTTGCCGCCGCTCGCGCTCTTGGGCGCGCACGTCCAGTCGCCGAGCAAGCTCATCGGCAAGCACGCGTATTCTTCGATCTGCTTGCACGAGGCGAGGGCGGCCGCTTGTGCGGGCTTGTCGTTGATCGCTGAAGTGCCGGGTGGCTTGCAGCTCTGGTTCGCGTTGTACGTCCCCTTCAGAATGCCGCGCAGCGCCGTCAGGCCCCAAGCCGCGATGCCGAGATCGCAGGCTGCCGAGCGATTCTCGAGCTCCATGTACGCAGCCGCGGCCGCTGCCGCGTCGAAGCCGGTGATGGCGTTGGCCGCGATCGTATCGAGGAACAGCTCGTCGTTGCAGCTGTCGCGGATCTCACTCTCGCAAGCCTGGACTGTGCGGCCTGGCTCGAAGCAGCAGTGCGCTTCTGCGGCGCATTGGATCACCGCTAAGCGCGCGCACAACATGCCTGGCTGGACGTTGTTCCGGTTCGGATCATCGCCCGCGTAGAACGGGACGCCGCCGCCACCGCTCCCACCTTGCGGCTGTGAGCCTCCGCCGCCATCAGCTGCAGATCCGGAGCGCCCGCCCGTGCCGCCCGACGGACTCGCCCCACCACTGCCGCCGCTGCCTCCACCGGTGACCTCGCCGCCGCTGCCCCCTTCTGGGGCAGTCTGACCGGCGTTGCTGCGCGGCTCGCTCGGGAGGGGCACGCGTTGTGGCCCGCATCCCAGCGTGAAGCATGTGCCGAGCAGGGCGAGGCTGCAGCGCACGGCTGCAAAGCCCAGCGACTTCGTCATGTCCCGTTGTTCCGCATGCACTGCTCCTATTGTAGTGCGCAGCTCCCTTCCGATCAGGCAACTTTCAACAGGGAGGCGCCGTGTGTTGGAACCGCCTACCGTTCCCCAGAGCGCCGAACAGGTTGAAACATCGATGGATCCGCGTGTTTAGCGGGTGCTGCCGGTCCGCGGGCCGACGAGGCATCGTGGTTCTATGTTGAGGAGGTCAGCGGGCGTGCAGTGCCCCGATAAACCGCGCAGGCGCGGCGTTCCAACCTGTTCGGCGCTCTCGATCGGGAGCGGCTTCTCCTGGACCCGTCATCGGCTACAGTGCGCCGCGTGCGCGATCCGTCGACTGGACGCGCCGCCCTAACGCATGGAACAGCAGAACAACTCGGGAAAATCTTGGCGTTTCGTACTGTGGGGAATCGTAGCGGCGATGTTGGGTGCGGGAGCGCTGGCGGCTTGGAAGCTGCGCGATCCGGCTGACCATCCGCCCGGGCAAGTTCCGCTGGTGCCGATCCATGCGGAGGCGATCCGCAAGGATCTGCAGGTCCTCGTGAACCTCGATCCCGGCAGCTTGGTGCAGCTGCTCGAGCCTGACGCTGCTGTGCGGACGTTCGCGGAGCGCGCGAAGGGCGTGGAAGGCGTCGTGGCAGCGATCGCTGACAGGCGGAAGCAGCGCGGCTTCGTCGAATGGTCGCGGGTCGAGCCGCGGATCGGAGCGCCGCTGACCGCTGCCGAAACGCTGCGCGCGATCGAGCAGAACGGCGCTGAGCGACAGCTGTATCCGCTGGAGCTCGCCGCGCTCGGCGTCGCGGCGCTGCGGGCGCTGGAGGTCCCCGCGATGGTCGCGGAGGTGTACGCGTACTCGAAGGATCTCAAGCCACTCGATCCCTCCGGGCGCTTCGGTTACTTCGGCGTCTTCGTTCCGGGCGACGCAGGCCAAGGTCGCGTGTACGACGTGTACGGGGCGCACAGCGAACAGCCCGCGGCCGCCGACTACGTGGTGTTGAACGACGCGCAAGCGGTGGGCGCTGCGCTCGGCTTGCGCGCGATGCACGTGCTGCGCAATGACCTCGATGTGGATGCCGCGGATCGCGACTCGATGGCTGCGTTCACGCTGCTGCAGCAGTCGCCTTCGGCGCACGCGACACGCGCAGCCGTGATGCTGACTGTGGGTCACCCAGCGCAGAAGGACGGCGAAGCAGGCAAGCAAGCGCTGCTCGAGGCCCAGAAGCTGCGCGACGGCGCGGCGCAGCGCAACAACCTCGCGCTGTATGCGCTGGCGCGTCAGGACTCACGCGGCGCTATCAAAGAGCTCGGTGATGTGCTGACCACGATGCCGGAGTACGCGGCTGCTCACGTCACGCGTGCGACTGCGATGCTGATCGGATACGACTTCGCCGCCTCGCGGACCGAGCTCGATCTCGCTGCGCAGTACGATCCCGAGCTGGCTGTGGTCCCGCAGATGAGAGCGCAGCTGTTTTCGTCAGTAGGCAAGTCCGAGGACGCGCTGGTCGAGGCGCGCCGCGCTGTCACGTTGAGCCCGCAAGACGCAGGCTCGCTGTTCATCCTCGCGCGCATCGAGCAGCGCCTTGGCCACAAAGACGAAGCGCGTAAGCTCGCGCTGCAAATCGTGGAGCGCACCCCTGCCGCAGCACGCGAAGACCGCAAGCTCCAGATCCGCTCCGCGCTCGGCAACGACGCATTCGGCGACGCACCAGCCAACAGTTCTGCAGCTGGTAGCGGCGGGTAGGGAGAAGAATTAGGCGCCTAGGACGCCAAAAGAGAACGCCGAAGACGCCAGGAAGAGAAGAAAAAGCTCCGCGTATGCTCGGTGACCTCACCAAGCACGCGCGGAGCCTCTTCGTTTCTTCTTGGCGTCTTAGGCGCTGTTCCTGGCGTCCTAGGCGTCCTTGCTCTCTGTCTTCACTCCGAGAGGACTTCGATAGCTTCGCTCGCGAGCTCGCCGACTGTGGAGGTGAACTCTTCGTCGCCTTCTTCGACCGTCACGACGCGCGGATCGTTGACCAGCTTCTTGAGCGCTTGCACGGCCTGCGGATCACCGAGCCGCGTCAACGCTTCGATCGCCGAGGCGACGATCTCTTCGTTCGTGTGGTTCAAGAAGCGCGTGACCAGCGGCACTGCGCTCGGCTCGGCGACCTCGGCCAGCACCCAGGGCAGCTCTTGCATCGCCGGGCCATCGTCGTTGCGAGCGAGCGCGCGTTCGATCGCGCGCGCGACCTCCGCATAGCGATCGTACGCCACGTCCACCAAAGCCTCAGCCGCTTGCACGCGCACGCTCGGCTGTTCTTCATCGAGGATCGAGAGCAGGGCGTCTGCCATCGCTTCGCCCGGCACCTGCGCGCACAGATCGGCCAAGCGAGTCAGCCGCAGTTCGGCCTCGTACGGATCGCGCTCCGCTTTTGCGGCAGCGACTGCCTGGCTGAGCAGGTCCTCGAGCGACTTGTGGTCCGCCTGGAGCAGTTGGCTCTCCGCTTGGCGCAACGCACGTTCAGCATCAAAGATAGCTCTCAGCTGGTCAGTAAGGGACATGGCAGCTCCTCAGTTCGGTTTGAGTAAGTTTCGCAGCTCGCCCAATACCACGCGGACACGGTCGATCGCGTCTCCTTGCTCATCCGTCGTGAAGCGACGCGTCAGGCGCAGGTCAGGCGTGATTTGGTAGCGCTTGTCGCGTGACACCAACGCGACCAGCGCGGGCGCTGGCAGCGGGCAGTCGCTGCGCAGGTGCAACGTGACCCGGCTCGCAGTGGCTTCGCAGCCCAAGGCCCGCAGCAAGCGCAGCGGCGGCTTCAGACCCATCGCTCGGATGAACGCCAACGCGGGCTCGGGCGGCGGCCCGAAGCGATCTTCCATTTCGCTCGCGATGTCCGCCAAGGTCTCGTCGTCGGCCGCCTGTGCGAAGCGCTTGTACAGCGACAAGCGCAGCCCGACGTCAGACACGTAGTCGTCCGGCAGATAGTGCTCGATGTCCAAGGTCAGCTCTGGATCGACCTCGTGCACGACCGGCTCGCCACGCAGCTCTGCCACGGCCTCTTCGAGCATCTGGACGAATAAATCCAAGCCGACCGCCGCCACGTTTCCACTCTGCTCTGCGCCGAGCAGATCGCCCGCGCCGCGCAGCTCCATGTCGAGCGAGGCCACTTGAAAGCCCGATCCGAGCTGCGAGAAGCGGGTCAGCGCTTCGATGCGCGAGCGCGCGTCGTCACTGAGCTGACTCTCGGGTGGCGCGATCAAGTAACAGTACGCGCGCTCGCGCGAGCGACCCACGCGCCCGCGCAGCTGGTAAAGCTGCGACAGCCCAAAGTGATCCGCGCGGTCGATCAAGATAGTGTTCGCGCGCGAGATATCGAGGCCATTTTCCACGATCGCGGTGGAGCACAAGATGTCGTACTTGCCCGCGACGAAGTCGGTCATGACTTGTTCGAGCAGGCCCTCGCGCATGCGCCCATGCGCCACGGCGATGCGCGCCTCTGGGGTGAGCTGAGCCAGCTGCGCCGCGCGCTCGTGCAGGTGCTCGATCCGGTTGTGCACGAAGAACACTTGCCCGCCCCGCGACAGCTCGCGCTTGATCGCTTCGCTCACCACATGGTCGTCCCAGCGTGTGACCAAGGTACGCACAGCGCGCCGATCCGTCGGTGGCGTAGCGATGATCGAAAGCTCGCGCATGCCAGCGACTGCGAGCTGTAGCGTGCGCGGGATGGGCGTGGCGCTGAGCGTCAGCACGTCGACGTCGTGCTTGAGCTGCTTGATGCGCTCTTTGTGCGCGACACCAAAGCGCTGCTCCTCGTCCACAACCATCAGACCGAGGCGCTTCCAGTGCACGTCTTTCGAGAGCACGCGGTGCGTGCCGATCACGATGTCGACGCTGCCTTCTTTGACTTTGGCGACAACGCCGGCTTGCTCTTTTTTGTCGAGGAAGCGCGACAACACTTCCACGCGCAGCGGGTAGTCGCGCATGCGCTCTTGGAAGCTGACGAAGTGCTGCTGCGCGAGCACCGTGGTAGGGCAGAGTACCGCAACTTGCTTGCCGCTCATGGCTGCACGGAAGGCCGCGCGCATCGCCACCTCGGTCTTGCCGAAGCCCACGTCGCCGCAGACCACGCGATCCATGGGTACGCCGCTGTCCAGATCGCCCATCACATCTTCGATCGCGCGCGCCTGATCGACTGTCTCTTCGAACGGGAAGACGGCCTCGAACTCGGCGTAGTGGCGATCCGCAGGCGGATACGCCGGCCGCGTGCGCGCGCGCCGTGCTGCGTACAACGCCAGCAGGTCGTCCGCGAGCTTCTTGACCGCGGTCTGCACGCGCTGCTTGGTGCGCTCGAAGGTCTGACCGCCCAGGCGATCCAACCTCGGCTGCGCGCCTTCGGAGCTGCCGAACTTCTCGATCTGCGACAAGCGCGTGACCGGCAGGTACAGCTTGTCGCCGCTCGAGTACTCGAGCACCAACACCTCGACGCGCTTCGGTGTCATGCCGCGCAGCTGCTCGAAGCGCGAGACCGGCACCTCTTTGTAGTCGAGCCCGAGGTACTTGCCGATGCCGTGCTCCATGTGCACGACGAAGTCGCCTGTGCGCAGCTCGCGCAGATCCTCGACAAACGCGCGCGCCTTGTCGCGGCCCTTCTTGGGCTTCTTCGCGCGCGCGGCGCGCTCACCGAAGATCTCGCGCTCGGTGATCACTGCGAGCGCTTCGGACGGCAGCAAGAACCCGTCTTCGAGCGGCCCGATCAGGATCCGAACCTCACGCACGCTGCGGTCGTCGAGCGTGCCTTCGGGCTCTGGCTTGATTGCTTTCAACCCATAGTCGCGAAGCAGGCCGTGCATGCGCTCGGCTTGGCTCTTCGTCTTGGCCGTGAGCACGAGCCGCACGCCTTCTTCGGACAGCGAACGCGCGTAATCGACCAGTGGCGAGAGCGGATCTTCGCCGGTCTTGCTGGCCCGACGCGCGCGCAGCTGCGCCGCGATCGGGCTCTCGTCTTCTGCAGCCAACGGCAGCGCGGCTTCCACGTCGGCAGCCAACGCACGGCTGAGTGGGGTGGCTTCTTCGTCGTCTTGGCCACCGCCGACGAGCAGCTGATGCACCACGCACAACCTGTGCTGCGTCAGCGTCTTCGCGAGCTCTTCGCCGTCTGCGTACAACGCCGACATCGGATAAACCGGGGCTTTGCTCGCGACCTTGGCGTCGTGATCGGTCGCCGCGCGATCGAGCTCACCCGTGGTCTCGCGATCCACTTCGGGAGGATCCACCACGACCACCTGAATGTCAGGCGGCAGGTAGTCGAACAAGGTCGCGAGCTGCGGATAAAACGCGGGCAAGAGGCCTTCGATGCCGAGCAGGCTGCGGCCCGTGCCGAGCTCTTCGACGAGCTGGCGGCGTTTGCTCGACGGCATGTTCGCGGCGTCGCACAGCTCGGACAGCTGCTCCTTGGCGCGCTCGAGATCTTCCGCGCGCATCAGCGTCTCGCGCACGGGGTGGATCGCGACTTCGGTGACTTCCTGCAAGCTGCGCTGATCGTCGGGATCGAAGCGACGGATCGCGGTGACCAAGTCGTCGTCGAGCTCGATGCGCGAGGGATCCGGCGCGTACGGTGGATAGATGTCGATCAGCGAGCCGCGCACCGCGAAGCTGCCCGGATCTTCGACCATGGGCACGCGCAGGTAGCCGCACTCCTGCAGCAGCTGCAGCAGCGACTCGCGCTCGAGCTGCTCACCGACGCGGATCAAGCGCGACGCCGAGCGAATCGCAGCTTTGGGCGGCACGCGGCGCAACACCGCGGCCACCGGAGCGACCACGGCTGCGAACGGCCGCTCGTGCGCCAAATGAAACAAGGTCGACAAGCGGTGCATGCTCACGCGCCGATCGGGTGCGACGTCGACGAACGGCGACGTCTCGGCGGCAGGGAACATCAGCACGCGCGGCGCCTCGCCGTCCGGCCGCTCGAAGAAGCGCAGGTTCGCGGCGCAGCGCGCGGCGTGCACGGACTCGCCGCACAGAAACAAGATCGGCCGATCGTGCTCGCGGTGCGCGCGGTGCAGTAAATAGGCGAGCGCGCCGTCCGGAGCGCCGGTGAGATCGACGCGCCGCTCTTTGCCCAACCGGGCGATCACAGCGGGCAGCGCGCTGGCCGGGGCCGAGAGGCTGCGCTCGAGCGAAAAGTGGGTGCCTTTCGTAGTCACGAACGCCGCTCTGTAAACGGCCCAAGGCTCCGCGACAAGGCGCCATCCTCTCGATCCGAGCCCGAGCCCGAGCCCCAGCCCGAGCTCCAGCAGTTGCTCCAGTCGCCAGATCAAGGCGAGATCGCAAGGGTTTCCGAGACCTCACCAATCGAGCTTCAGCGTGATGGCAGCTTCCAGGTCGCCGCAGTCGGCGTTGCGCTCGAACGCCAGCGCCTCGGCGTACAGCGCGCCCTTAGGCGGCCGTCGCAGCCCGACCAGCGGCACCGGCTCGTCCAGCTGTCCGCACTGCGCCTCGGCGCCATCCTCACGAGGCTCCAACCAGGCTTGCACAAAGCGCGGCAGCCGCGAGCAATCCCCACCGTCTAACGCCATGCGCACCACGAAGTCGCCGCCCTGGTCGCTGCACAGGTTTGCGACCCGGTACGCGTAGCCTTCCGGGCCGCCGACGTCTGCGTCGGACGCGGAATCGGTCACGAGCACGAGCTGCGCGGGGTAGTCGCTAAACTCGGCCTGTCTGCGCGACGATACTTGCATCGTCAGGTCGAGCGTCCACGCCGAGCTGCAGGCAGCCGCGCCACTCGCTAGCCATAACGCCACGCCGATTCTCGGGATGCCTCGCATCAAGCCCTGCATGTAGCGCGATTGCCGCGGTAGGGGAACTTTCGCGCAGGCGAGCTGCTCGCGTGAGCGCGCTTGCAGCTAACAGCGGCGCCTCGTCGCAGCGCTTGCGCGTGCGATCGCGTTCGCCGCACACTGTTCGCTTCGGTGGGGTCCGCATCGCCGCGCCAGCTCGCAGTATGATCTCCGTGGCGCTGGCACGTCTCGTGAACTGTGGGGGAATGAATGGAGGCGACTATGGCCATCGTTTGTGGAACCGATCTCTCCGACGCCGCTGCCAATGCGGCCACCGCTGCGGCGTGTCTCGCCGCGCGCAAGGGTCTGCCGCTGTACTTGGTCCACGCCCTGGACGCTGCGCTCGCCGCGCAGCGCGATCTGGCAGAGCGTGTCGAGCGCCAGCTGCACCAGCACGCCGCGCAGCTGCACAAGTTAGGACCCGAGGTCCACGTGGTGATCCGCACCGGTGCGCCCGACGCTGTGCTCGTGCAGGCCGCGCAAGACTTTCAAGCGAGCTTGGTGGTGGTCGGCGCAGAAGGGCAACAGCTCGAGAGCGGTCGGCGCATCGGCATCCATAGTGAGCGCGTTGCTCAGCGCTGTGGAGTTGCGGTGCTCGTGGTGCGCGATGCGTCAGCGTTTCGCGCTTGGTCTCAACTCGAAGGGCCTGGGCGAGCGTTGCGCGTCGTGCTCGGAGCGGAGCCTTCGTTCGGCACCGAATGTGCGGCGCGGGAGCTCGCGAGCCTGTGCGCGCTCGGTCCATGCGACGTCACCGCTGTGCGCTTGTTCTGGCCGCCCAACGAGTTTCATCGTCTCGGCTTCAGCGGTGCACGCAGCTACGTGGAGATCGACCCGCGTGTGACCCAGGTGCTGGCAGCCGAGGTGCGTGATCTCCTGCCGGCCGCCAGCGATTACAAGCTGCGTGTCGAGCCGCATCTCGGCAATCTCGGCGAGCGCCTGGGCGCGATCGCGACCGACGAAAAAGCCGACCTGATCGTGATCGGGTCGCACGACCGCAACGTGCTCGAGCGCATCTGGGAGGGTTCGACTTCGCACGCCACGCTGCACAACGCGCACACGGCGGTGTTGTGCGTGCCAGTCGATGAAGCCGCAGTGCTGCGCAAGCGCAGCACGCGCTGTGTCGCCGTTGCCACCGACTTCTCGCACCTCGGCGACGCGGCCTTGCCGCTGGCACAAGCCATCGCCGAGCCAGGCGCCGTGATCCACGTGCTGCACGTCGTGCCCGCACGCGAGCAGGGCGCGCTCGACTTTCACGACATCTTCGCGCTCGACGATCTCAACGTCCCATCCTCTGCGCGCGACGAAGCCTGGCAGCACATGCGCCAGCTCAGCTCGCGCACGAGCGACGGGCCGGACAAGCGCCTGGTGCTGCACGCGCTCGAGTCCGACAATCCCGCGGAAGCGATCGCGCAAGCCGCCGAGCGCTTGCACGCCGATGTCATCGTGATGGGAACACATGGCCGCAGCGGCTTGTCGAAGGCGGTCATGGGCTCCGTGACCTCCAACGTCATGCACCTGAGCAAGCGGCCCGTGTTGCTGGTTCGGGAATAGCGGCGGCTACGACTCGTTGCGCGTGTCGTTCTGTTGGGCTTTCGCTGCGCGCCGGCCGTGTTGCTGCGGTCGCGCGTCGGCGTATTCGTGCAAGCGATACTGGATGGTCCGCGGCGATATCCCCAAGATCTCGGCCGCGCGTGAGGTCGAGCCGCCGGTGTGCTCGAGCGTCTTCAGGATCGCGTGGCGCTCGAGCTCGGCGAGTGAGGCGCCGGGAACAACCGGCAGGCCATCCTCGGGACGGGTAGTCGTCTTGACGATGTGCGGCGAGAGATCTTGTGCACGAACCTCGTGATGCCGGCACACGACCACCGCACGCTCGACCGCATTCTCGAGCTCGCGCACGTTGCCCGGCCAGGTGTATTGCGTGAGCCGTTGCAGCGCTTCGTCGCTGAAGCCGCGCAGCTCCTTGCCGTTCTCCGCCGCGAAGCGCTGCAGAAAGCGCGTCGCGAGGAGCGGGATGTCCGAGACCCGCGCGCGCAGGGGTGGGGTGTCGATCGTGACGACGTTGAGTCGGTAGAACAAGTCTTCCCGGAAGCGGCCTTCGCGCACTTCTTGGGCCAGATCGCGGTGCGTCGCGGCGACGATCCGCACGTCCACCTTGATCGTTTGGTTGCCGCCGACGCGCTCGAACTCGCGTTGCTGGAGAAAGCGCAGCAGCTTGACCTGAATGGCCGGCGTGATCTCGCCGATCTCATCGAGGAACAAGGTGCCGCCGTCGGCCTGTTGGAAGCGCCCGTCGCGGCGACCCATCGCGCCTGTGAACGCGCCCTTCTCGTGTCCGAACAGCTCGCTCTCCAGGAGCGTCTCGGCCAGTGCCGCGCAGTGCAGCTTCACGAACGGCCCGGCGGCCCGCGGCGAATGCTGATGGATGGCCGCCGCGACCAGCTCCTTGCCTGTTCCGCTCTCGCCGGTGATCAACACCGAGGCGCGCGAAGCCGCGACCTGCAGGATGCTCTCGAACACGCGTGCCATCGGCGGGCTCGCGCCCACGATGTTTTCGATGCGATCGCGTTGCTTCAGGCGCTGGCGTAGCTGCCCAGCCTCGAGCCGCAACCGCCTGCGCTCGAGCGCACGCTCGAGCACGATCGCGAGCTCCTCGAAGTTGATCGGCTTGCTGATGTAGTCCGATGCCCCCTGGCGCATAGCTGAGACCGCGGTGTCGACCGCTCCGTGCGCCGTCATGACGACCGTGACCAGCTCGGCATCGGTGTTTTGCGCCTTTTGCATCAGCTCGATGCCGTCCATGCCCGGCATCTTCAGGTCGGTCAGGAGCACATCAGGCTGGAGCTCTTCCAGCTTGGGCAGCGCCTTGAAGCCATCGGGGGCCGTCTCGACCGTGTAACCCTCATCGCGCAGCAGCTCGGCGAGCGCGTTGCGGGCGTTGGTCTCGTCGTCCACCACCAGGATGCGACCGTGTGAGCGCGGCTTGTCTTCCGTTGGTTTGATGCCGCTATTGTCGTGCGAGGCCGCGCCTCCACCTGCCGCTCCATCGTTAGCTGGGGCTGGCTCAGGGGCACCCTCGAGACTTGTATGCTGTTGCAGGTTCGTGCTCATCCAGGTCCTCTCGTCTCAACACGTGACTCGATTGCGGCGGGCTCCAGGGGGCGAGGCTTCAGCAGAAGTCGTGCCAGACCGTTGGCGGCAAGGCTTACGCATGCAGCGAGGCGCTTTGATAGGCCCGCGGAAAACGGATCGTGAAAGTGGTGCGACCCGGGCGACTGTCTGCGTCCAACGTCCCGCCGTGGTCCATCACGATGCGGTGTACGATGGCGAGACCGAGGCCGGTGCCCGTGTCCTTCGTAGTGAAAAAAGGCTCGAAAATCGGGGAATCGGCGTCCCAACCGGGGCCGTCATCTTCGACAGTGATTTCGCCCATCGCGGCCACCTGTCGAATCCGGACGCCGACGCGTCCTTCGGGCCCGGTGGCTTCGATGGCGTTGCGGAGCAGGTTCAAAAGCACCTGCTTTACCCGCTCTTCGTCGACCTCGATCGCGACCTGTGCGGTGCTCTCTAGCTTCACCTGGACTGCGCGCGCTTTGGCTTCGGGCGCCATGAAGTCCACGACGGTGCACGCGGTCTCTCGCAGGTCGATCTGGGAAAGTCGCAAAGGTTGCGGCCTGGCGAACTGCAAGAAGTCCCGGACCAGCGCCGCCAGCCGCTTCATCTCCACTTCGGCGAGCTCGATGGCCTTCGCGACGTGGTCGCTGTCGCCCGCGTGCTGGCTGGAGCGGTCGAGACGACGCCGAGCGACGTTCAGCTGCAAGTGCGCCGAGTTCAGCGGGTTGCGGATCTCGTGGGCGAGCCCAGCTGCCATGGTGCCGAGCGCAGCCAGACGCTCGGCGCGCCGGGTGCGAATGCCCAGCTCGAACTCATTCGTGACATCGATTCCGATCGCACATAGCGAGGGCCTCGCGCCACCGGGCAGCGTCGTGAAGTGCCAGCGAACGCGGCGGCACGTTTGCGGGGCAGATTGCACCGGGCCTTCGTAGGAAAGCGCGGGACGACCCGCGATCACCTGGCGCTGCAGTCGGGCAACCTCTTCACGATCCGCGGGCGGCACGAACATCTCCAACCAGTTCTGCCCGCGTGCAGCGCCGCGCGGGATGCCGGTCATGAGCTCGCACTTGGCGTTGAAGAGCATGATGCGCCCGGCGTTGTCCGAGGTGCTGATCAGCGCTTCTGCCTTCTCGACGATCTCCTCGTTGCGCGCCTCGCTCAGGGCCAGCTGCCGCGCCAGGTCCTCGCGCTCGATTCGCTCTTCGTGCTGGACGCCGGCCACGTAGGCATAGCGGTAGCTGTCCAGCATGATCGCCAGCTCCAGATCGAGGATCCGGTTGACCGCGCTCTGGAGAGACAGGCGCTGGGCGCGCTCTCTGAACTCGGTCACGCGCATCAGCTCGCCGCGGATCAAGCTCATCGCGCCGAACACGTAATGTTGCGGCAACGCGATCCGCACGTGCGCATGGCCGATGCGCGCGCGCTGCGCGAAGTACGTTTCGTTCCAGGGACCCCGAAACAGCGAATCGAGCCAGTCGCGCAGCGTGCCTTGTAGGCGCCGCAGTTGTTCGTCGCTGACGAGCGCGAGCACCTCCGGGTGCACTTCGATCCACCGCATGAACGTGTCGGTGATGGCCTGAAAGTGCGGCGCGAGCTCCGGCAGAAAGCGCCGCAGCACGCTCTCTTCGGTTGGTCCGAAGTGCATGCAGCGCTTCAACTCCTCGAAGATCGTCTCCGCCATGGTCGGGCCCTCTGCAGGGCAGGACGGGGCCTCTGCAAGGGGCGTGCTGTGGCTGAGGAGCGCCTAGGAGCCGGTCAGAGGTTACCAGGTCCGAATGTTTTGCGTATTGGGGCCATTCGCGCGCAAACGGCGCGGCACCAAAACGATGTAGGCCAATGTGGTCGGCGGTGATGCGCGGCGCCTTCGGAGCCTGGTCAGTCGAGAGCCATGACCTACGGAGGCGGTCTCGCACGACCCGCTTTCGCATTTCGACGCACGTTTCGGCGTCGTCGTGAGCAGTGCTTTGGAGATCGTTCGTGTTGCTCCATCTGATCTGTGCGCGACGATCAACAGCGGCGGTGAGCAGCCTGTTCGAGTCGCGCGCACGACGTGTAAACGCAGCGCCCGCGAGGCACGAAATGATCGCCGATCTGCTCCACGAACATCCTCGATTGGTGAGAGCCAGGAGCCTGCTCGCCTACCAGTTCCAGGCCGCTAGCGTCGCAAATTCGCTGCTACCTGCGTCGGTTGCGCAACGCGAGCCTTCGATCAGCCACCCGCGCTAACGGCTCCTGATCCGTTCCGTGTGCTCTGCTGCGTCAGGCGGGTGTGGGTCACCGGGTTCGATGTTCGATGGCGTGCTGCCGTGCGCGGCTTTCGATGCAAGTTGATCGCTGTAGAGCGTTGCGCTGCGAGAACTGAAGCAGCACCATGTGCAGCGCAGGATCGGTCGTGGTTCGGGTGATCCTGATGCTCGCCGACTTGCATATCTGCTTCGGTTTTGCAAAAGCACACTTTGAGTGGCCAATCTTCACGCAACACTCCCGCTACTCTTGGACACGCAAAGCGTAGATGTGCTGTACTCAGGCGCCGCGCGGATCTCGCAACGCGCGGATGGTGTTGGGCAGATTGTTTGGCGGACGGCGCGACGGTGCGACTGTGAAGTACAATCGGGAGATCGATCATGTCAGTGAACAAGCATGAAGACCGTCCGCTGGGAAATCTCGGTCGTGCGGGAAACACCGTGAACACGGTGAACACGCTGAAGGGGGGCGAAGTCACAATCACGGCTCGACCCAAGTCGTATTCCGACGAGCATGTTCAGCGGGAGCACGAAGTCGGTCTATCGATCGACCCCGAGGACTTGGGCGAGTGGGCGCTGCGAAGCGCCGCACAGGAAGACTATCACCCTGCGGGAGCGGACGAGTCGCTCTCGATCACAGGTGCTTCACCTTCGGATGATGCGCTGCCTGGGCCGAATTACAGTTCTAGCGACGGCGTTTGGGGACAAAGTATTAACGCTGCGCTGCAAGCTGGCGGTATCGACGCGACGCGCGAATCGCCATGGATCGTGGACGAAGACGATGAGGAGGACGCTGATGAGGAATCGGAAGGCGAACCCGACGAGCTTGACTATCGGGAGAACCGGGTGCGTGAAATGAGCCTTCTCGACCGGCCCACGGGGCAAGGGGACGAGACCATCACGCCCGAGCTGTTGGGAGACGCGGGCGATCACACTGCAAGCTTCGTTTCTGAAGAGGCCGATGAGGCTGACGAAGTGCGCGAAGCAGGACCGGAAGACAAACAAGAAGACGACGAGTCCGACGAGGACTACGACGACGACGACGGTGATGACGGCGACGACGGCGACGACGGCGACGACGGCGACGACGGTGACGACGACGACGACGATGACGACGACGACGACGACGACACCGAAGACGAGGAAGCAGGCGCTGCGCAGCTCCGCCGCGCTCGCCCCGCAGGGCCGTCCGACGACGACGCTGACGAGGACGCCGACGAGAAGCCCGCTTCGAGCCGGGACGCCGACGAAGATGATGACGACGACGATGACGCCGACGACGATGACGCCGACGACGATGATGACGAAGGCGACGACGACGACGACGACGATGACGAAGGCGATGATGACGAGGACGACGACGATGCCGAGGAGGCCAGCTCCAAGGGCAAAGCGGTCGTCATCAGTCTGACCTCACCGCCAGGCGCATTGGAGCTTGGTGGCCACGAGGACGACGAAGAGGACGACGACGAGGAAGAGGAAGCGCCCAGGGCCAAGAAGGCTCCAGCGCGCAAGGCCCCTGCCAAGTCCAAGCCCGCCGCCAAGAAGGCCCCCGCAAAGGGCAAGGCAGCGAAGTCGGCTCCTGCTAAGGCTTCGCGTGCTGCCAACGCACCTGCCAAGAAGAAGGCTGGCAAAGCCGCGAAAGCTGTCAAAGCTCCAGCCAAGGGCGCGAGCAAGGCAGCCAAGGGCGCGAGCAAGGCAGCCCCAGCCAAGAAAGCCGCGAAGAAGGGCCCAGCGCCCGCGAAGAAGGCTGGCAAAGCCGCGAAAGCTGTCAAAGCTCCAGCCAAGGGCGCGAGCAAGGCAGCCAAGGGCAAGCCAGCACCTTCAAAAGCGCCTGCAAAGAAGCCCGCGAAGAAGGGCAAGAAGTAGAACGCGCTGCTGCAAGCAACACGGCTCGATGTGCCTTGTCCCTCACATCGGGCCGCTGTTGTTAGCCTCGGACAGCACACGCCGCCGCGAGCAGGCGGCGGCGTGCGCACGTGATCAACAGAGTCGGTTCAGTCCGTTGAGAGCAGCGACTCGATAGGCTTCTGCCATCGTCGGGTAGTTGAACGTGGTGTTCACGAAGTAGAGCAAGCTGTTCGCTTCGCCCTTCTGCGCCATGATCGCCTGACCGATATGCACGATCTCCGCCGCTTGATCGCCGAAGCAATGCACGCCCAGGATCTGTAAGGTCTCACGGTGGAACAGCAGCTTCAGCATGCCGACCGCGTTCCCGGTGATGTGGGCACGCGCGAGCGAGCGAAACAGCGAATGCCCGACCTCGTACGGCACTTTGTCGGCGGTCAGCTGACGCTCGGTGCGGCCGACACTGCTAATCTCCGGTGACGTGTAGATGCCCGTCGGGATGTCCTCCACCAAGCGCGTATTGCAGACGCCGCTCACCGCGTGTGTGGCTGCAAATCGGCCTTGATCGTAGCTGGCGCTTGCGAGGCTAGGGTAGCCGACCACATCGCCGACCGCGTAGATGTGAGCCTGCTCGGTGCGATACATGTCGTCGACCTTGAGCAGGCCGCGGGCATCGGGCTTGAGCCCGGCCCGCTCGATCTTGAGGCTCTGCGTGTTGCCCGTACGGCCCTGCGCCCACAGCAGCAAGTCGCTTTTGATCTTCTTGCCGCTCTTCAAGTTGAGCACGACCGCGTCGTCGCTGACTTCGACGCTCTCGTGCTCCTCGTTGTGCCGGATCAGCACGCCCTGATCGCGCAGGTGGTAGGCGAGCGCGTCGACGATCTCGTCGTCGAGAAAGCTCAGCAGTCGGTCGCGAGAGTTGATCAGGTTCACCTTGACGCCGAGCTGACGAAAGATCGACGCGTATTCGCAACCAATCACGCCCGCACCAAACACGGTGATCGTCTGCGGAGTACGGTCGATGTTCAGGATCGTGTCGCTGTCGCGGACGCGTGGGTGCGAGAAGTCGACGTCGTCCGGTCGGTACGGACGGCTGCCCGACGCCACGATAATCTTGCGGCCGCGCAGCTGACGTTGCCCGTTGGGTGTTTCGACCGCGATCGTGTTGGCATCGACGAACGAGGCTTCACCGTGGGCCACCGGTACTTGGTTGCGCTGATAAAAATCGCGGCGCAGGCCGACCTGACGGTTGATCACGCCCTCCATGGCGCGGCGTAGAAACGGAAACGTCAGCTCCTTGCGCTGGCCCAGCTCGGCAAACAGTGGGTTGTTCCGATAGCGCAGCCACTCGTTGACGGTGTGCCGGATCGACTTGCTCGGGATCGTGCCCCAGTGCGTGCAGCCGCCGCCCACTTGCATGTAGCGCTCGACCACGATCACGCTCGCGCCTTCCTTGGCGGCGAGCATGGCAGCGCCCTCTCCGGCGGGGCCCGTTCCGATCACAACGAAGTCATACTCCTTATCCCAAGGCACGGCAGGCTCCTCCTCGCGCGAAGATCGCAGCGATCAGCGGCATTGTACTACGAGCGCCGTGTGCGCGTAGTCTCTCGTTGTAGGCCAGGCTTTTGCACGCGACCGGTCACGCGATCGAAACAATGTGCAGCTTTTGCCCACGCCGCTGCACGCTAGCTGCAGCTACGAGCTGCATGCGCGCGGTCAGCGACTGCCAGCGTTGCGGCCCGGCCAGGAGCGTGCCCAGCGGGACAGCAGGCGCACACGCCGCGATGCGAAACGCGTGGACCACACAGGCGGATGCAGCAGCTCGTAGAGCGTGACAAGCGGCCAGCGCCGCACCGCGGCACGAGTGCTCGTACGCAGCTGATCATGCAGCAAGCGCTCAGCGTTGTACCAAGCGCACGCGCGCGCGACGCGCACACCTTCGTTGCTCAGAATGCGCGCCAGGCTCTCGTCGATATGGTCGACGGGCGCGAACCACGACTCGTAGCGCCGCGTCAGGTCCGTCTCGATGTCTTCGATCGCGAGGCCGAGCGGGTCGTTGATGGCGTGGAAGTCGCGCAGGCGTGACTCGCCGCTCTTGTTGCGCATGCCGACGCTGACCAGCGCCTGCGGGAGATCATGGACGAAATGTGCGGACAGGCCGAGCACGAGCTCCTCGGATACGGAGGTCTGCTTCTTCTGCGCCGCTTCGAACAGGCTCGCCCATACGCTATGCGTCGGCTGGCCTGCATGGCGCGCACGCAGCGCGTCCAAGTAATGTTCGGTGGTCTTCAACGCGAGCAGCGCGACCCACTCCGGATCATCCCAGCCCGAGCGCAACAGCGAATCTGCGAGCCGATGGTGCATGCGCGCGAGCACGCGCGCGAACACGCAGCTCGAGTCGCGCGCTTCTTCCAGGCGATCGGCTTGGCGATCCAACCGCTCGACCAGGTCTTCGAGCGCGCGATGCGGTCCACCTGCGCGATGGATGGCGTCGATGCCGATCTCGCGCGGCTCGGTCAGGATCTGTGGGTAGAGATCGACGACTCGTTCATTCGGCGGGGGCTGGGTCTTACCGCTCTGCTTCGACATCCGCTGACAACTCCGGACGCGTCTGCTTGCCGCTAACGGCTGCAGCGCGCTTCGAATAGTACAGCACGCTTTGATCAGGCCCGCGATGTGATGCCGCTGGTGGCGGCAGCGGCAGGTGTGTGTTTGCTGGCGTTAGGGGCGGAGGTCTCGATACTGCGCGTACGGCACGAGCAGGGTGTCGCCGACTGCAGGCAGCGCGATCCGGCGCAGGCCGTGGTCTGTGGCCGCGAGAAACCACAGGCCAGGGTCGTCGAGCGGCTGGTCGAGCTCAAAGCGCATGTGCACCGGGTTGTCTTGGTAGGTCTCCAGCACCGTGACGACCATGCCTGGCAGCTCGTGGCGCTCGGCCGGAAGCACGGGCGAAGCGGCGTCGCGGTACAGCCCGGGGACCGCAGCGCCGTAGACCTCGCTGATCACCACGCGCAGCTCGAGCGTGCGCGCACTCACACGTTGTATGCGCACGGGCATGGGCCCGGGGCTGAGCCTGCGATAGGAGAGGGGCGGCGCCTTGTTCGCTTCCAAGAGGCGCATCCAAGGCAGGTTCACCGCTGAGTTGAAGTCTGCCGTGGTGATCAAATACACGCGCGCGTTCGGATCTGTCGGGAGCTCGGCGTCCAAGCACCAGGCACGTGCGACCGCGCTGCCGTCGACTATCGCGCGTACGTCCTCGAGGCTGCGCGCGACCGCGCTGACCGGCAGCCAGAGCACGGGCAGGCTGAGCGCAAGCGCCGCCGCTCTCCGCTGCGCGCGGCGTAGGGCACGCGCGACGGACACCAGCGTACAAGCGATCAACGCGCAGCTGCCGAGCGTCGCCGCTGTGAGCAGCCGATCTTCTGGCAACGATCCCGCACAAGGCAGCAGCGACAGTAGCGTGCCCAGCACGAGCCAGCGCGGCGGCCGCTCCCGTTCGGGCGCGCGTCGCGACCAAGCGTACAAGCCGATGCCGAACGCGAGCCCGAGGTAGCCGATCACCGCGTGCCACGTGCTCCAGTCGGGCAGGCGCACCCAGAGCTCGGGTGAGATCAGGTTCTGCGACAACAGCCACGCCCGGTGGGGCGTGCCAGCGTGATAGTAGTAGCTGGGCATGCCGAACAAGAGGTCCGCGCTCAGCACCGGCACGCGCGTGACCACGGCGCACACGAAGTCGAGCGGCGCTTTGAACGGGCTGATGTAGTAGCCCGAGTGCACGATGTCGCTGCCCAACAGCGAGTGCAGAACCAAGTATCCGCACAGCGGTGCCAGCACGGGCAGGGCGTCGCGTGTCTTTTCCTGCAGCGTGGGCTTGGGCTCGCCGGGCGCGCGCTGCCACAACAGGCTGAAGCACAAGCCGTACACCAGCGCCGACAGCGCGTACTCGCCGCACAGCAGTGCGATGCAGCTAGTGGTGGCGCAGGCGAGCCGCGGCCAGAACGCGCGCGAGCTGCGCGCGTACAGCTGCAGCTCGAGCGCAGCGAACGCCCAGGTGCATGCCACCAGGGTGCTGCGATTCGCCAGCCAACCGACAGGTAGCGTGTGGCAGGGCGATGCGGCGAAGATCAACAGTGCGATGGCCGCTGACGGCGGCGGAAGGATGCGCCAGAGCAAGCGCCCTGCCGCTACCACCAGCAAGCAGAACCACACCAGCGAATGGGCGTGGTGCAGGCGCGCTTCGCGATCCCAGAGCTCGAAGTCGAGCGCCATCAGCGCGCTCGCGAGTGGGCGCCACATGCGCAAGCGCAGCTCCGGATGGCTCCACCAAGGCACGTGCCCGAAGTCGACGAGCGACAGGTAGTCCTCGCGTGTGCCCGCGGCGAACGAGAACAGGTCGAGCGCAGAGCGCGGCGCGGGGAAGTCGCCGCGGAACATCGCCCATTGCACGTAGTCGTCTCCGCGAAAACCGCCGTCGTAGCTAGGCCACTGCAGCGTAAGGCCAAGCAGTAGAGCGGCACCCAATGTGGTGAAAAACAACGCTCGCTGCTTGGTCTCGTGCACCCGCGCCAGACTCTAAGAGGAGTCTGCGATCATTGCCACGTACCCGTGCCCGTGCCCGTTCCTACACACACACACGATCGAGCGGAATGCGGTTACCCGGTGCCCCCGACCCAAGCGCAACGGGCGGCGTGTACGGGCACCGCTTGGAGTCGTTGGGGTTAATCTCCACGCTGTGGAGTTATGGGTCAGCGTGCCCGGCGACTTTCTCCACTTCCTGCCCCAGGCCCGAAGCGTCCGGCTTGGGCGCTGAGGAGGACTTGGACTTAGACCGGCCTGAGTACAGCAGGAGCTTGCGGTAGAGGGTCTTGCGGTCGAGGCCGAGCGTCTGGGCCGCCAGCGAGCGGTTGCCGTTCAGGGCCTCGACGACGCGCAGGATGTAGCGCTTCTCCAGGTCGTCCAGGGTGATGAACTGGTCCTCGCTCTGAACGTCCTCCGCTGCGCTCTTGGGGTGGGCGCGCGCCTCCAAGGCGCGGTCGATCGCCCCTTCCAGGGCCTCCAGCTCGAAGGGCTTGGGGAGAAAGTCGACAGCACCGGCGCGCAATGCAGCGATCGCCGTATCCATGCTGCCGAACGCCGTGATCACGATCACCGGCAGGTTGGGGTGGCTCGAGGCGAGCGTTCGACACAGCTCGATCCCGTCTGTTCCCCGCATGTTGATGTCAGTGACCACGATATCGAACGGGCTGGTGGCGAGTGCCGCCAGGCCGGTGATGGCGCTCTCTTTCGCGACGACCTCGAAGTCCCGCCGTTTCAGACTTACGGCGAGCATGTCCCGCATGTTGGCGTCATCTTCGATGATAAGGACGCGATGCTTCATGACTGGTAGTGCCTCCGACCTGTAGCCTATGCATGAACCGGGCCCGCACCGAGCCCCCAAAGCGCGCGCGGTTCGGTAAACTGAGTCGGTGCAAAGTCTGGGAGAAACGGAAGCGCTGCGCCAGATCATCGCGCAGTTTCGTAGCGAGCCGGTGGAGCAGATCGCGCCACTTGGCCAGGGGCACATCCATCAGACCTACCTCGTGCGCTTGACAGGCGTGGGCGGGCGTTGGGTGCTGCAGCGTGTGAATACGCGTGTGTTCTCGGATCTCGAAGCGGTGATGCAAAACATCGCGCGGGTGACAGCGCACGTGCGCATGCGCTTGGAGCGTGAAGGCGCGAGCGAGCTCGACCGGCGCGTGTTGAGCGTGTGCTGCACGCACGCGGGCCGAACGCACTACGTCGATTCGCAGCTCGGCGCGTTCCGGATGTTTGCGTACGTCGAGGGTTCCGTGACGCTGCAGCGGATGGCGTCGGCGGCCGAGGGCTTCGAGGCCGGTCGCGCTTGCGGCGAGCTGGCGCGGTTGCTCCATGATCTTTCGCCTGCGCTCTTGCACACGACGTTGCCCGACTTCCACGCCACCGACCGCCGCTTCGAAACGGCACGCGACGCTATGGCTGCGGATATCGCAGGTCGTGCGGCGCAGGTGCAGAGCGAGTGGCGGCAGCTCACTGCGCTCGAGTCTCTGGCGCGCGAGTGCGCCGAGTGGTCACGCGATCCCGCGCTGCGTCTACGCATTACGCACAACGACACCAAGCTCGACAACATCTTGTTCGATGCTGCGACCCGGCGAGCGTTGTGTTTGATCGATCTCGACACCGTGATGCCGGGCTACCTGGCATACGACTTCGGCGATCTGGTTCGCTCTTGTTTGTGCACGGTCGACGAGGACGCGCGCGATGCCAGTCAGGTCGACGTGCGCTTCGAGTGGTTCGAGCCGCTCGCGCGCGGCTACCTGAGTGAAGTTTCGTCCGATCTGACCCCGCTCGAACGCCGGAGCCTGGCGCGTGGCCCGTTGTGGATCGTGCTGGAGCTCGCGCTGCGCTTCTTGACTGACTACGTTCAGGGCGACCGTTACTTCAAGATCGCTCGCCCGGAGCACAACCTCGATCGCACCCGCGTCATGCTCGCGCTCCTATCCCGCTTCCGCGCCCACGAAGCGGAGCTGCTGCGTATCGTCGAGGCTTGCGCAGCCGCTGCGGTGTGACGTGCGCCCCTCATGGTCTCGACCACGCGCAGATCGCGCGCGCTAAGTCAGCCACGTTCGCGCGTTTTCGTTGCGCACGCTCGCTCGCCGCGATCCCGGCGCCTGATGTTCCTCGCAGCGCTCGACGCGCGCGGGCGCGTAGGGCTGCGATCGCGCAGCTTGGTCACCGCGGCTTGCTTTCTGATTTACGCGTGCTCGCGTAGATGAACCACGTGGCAATGATGCCGCTCTTGCAACCTGTGCGTGAAGCTTGGGCAATCGCGGGGGCGCGCGCAGGGCTCGTTTGCCGCAATCCCGGCCCCTAGTATTCTTCATCATTTACGCGTGCTCGCGTAGATGAACCACGTGGCAATGATGCCGCTCTTGCAACCTGTGCGTGAAGCTTGGGCAATCGCGGGGGCGCGCGCAGGGCTCGTTTGCCGCAATCCTGGCGCCAAATATTCCTCGCGGTGCTTGACGCGCGTGAGCTCGACGAGCGAGTAGGCCCTATGACGGCGCAGCTTGGTGACCGCAGCTTGTTTCCTGACCTAGGCGTCCACGCGTACTTGAACCATGCGGCGATGTCACCGCTCTCGCGGCCGGTGCGCGAAGCAGCAGAGCGCGCGGTCGCTGACCTGGCGCGCGGTGGCTCGGCCGCATTTCCCGAGCGGTTGATGGAGCGGCAGCAGCTGCGCGCGGATCTCGCTCGTTTGATGAACGCTGGCAGCGTGGAGATCGCGCTCGTGCCGAGCACGCTCTACGGGCTCGCCGCGCTCGCGACCAGCTTGCCTTGGCGACGCGGCGCGCGCGTAATCGTGTTCGACGGTGAGTTTCCGACCAACGTCAATGTTTGGCAGCGCGCGTGTCTGCAGCATGGCCTGACCTTGACCATGTTGCCGGTGGCGGACTTCGCGCGCCCGGACGGGCCTGACTGGAGCGCGCTCGAACGCGAGCTCCGACACGGTGACGTGCAGCTGTGCGCGGTGAGCTCTGTGCAGTTTCAAACCGGTTTGCACATGCCGCTGCAGCGCATGGCTGCGCTTTGTCACGCGCATGGCGCGCAGATTGTCGTGGATGCAGTGCAGGGGCTAGGCAGTGTGCCGCTCGACGTGCGCGCTCTGCAGATCGACTACGCTGTGGCAGGCGCTCACAAGTGGTTGATGGGTTGCGACGGCACTGGTGTGCTGTACGTGAAGGCTGAGTATCTGCCGCAGCTGTCGCCGGCGGTCGCGGGGGCATTCAGCCATATCGATGCGGAGCTGATGTTCGTGCAGCCCGGAGAGCTGCGTTACGATCGACCACTGCATCGCGACGCGAGGCTGTTCGAAGGCGGGATGTTGAGCAGTATCAGTGTGAGCGCGCTCTCGGCGTCCGTGCCGATCCTGCTGTCGCTTGGCGTCGAGCGCATCTACGAGCACGTCAACGCGTACATCGACGCGCTCGAGGCGGCCCTTTTGGAGCGCGGCTTCCGCTCGTTGCGTACGCCCGATCGCGCGCGGCGATCGTGTTTACTGGGAGTGCTTCCGCCGCTCGGAGCGGCGGAAGCCAATCGGCTCGCAGCGGAGCTGACTGCGCGCGGTGTCGTGTGCAGCAGTCCGGATGGGGTGCTGCGCTTTGCGCCGCACTTTGCGAACGGGCTGCACGAGGTGCCGGGGGTTTTGGCAGCGCTCGACGAAGTACTGTGACATCCCTACCTTGGTCGAAGCATTCGGAGCCACGAGCCAACGGACGTCGTCATCGTCGTAGTGGTGGTCGTGGTGGTGGTGGTCGTGGTCGTGAACTTTGACGTGAACAGCGACGGCAACTTGGTCGGCATCGTTGACGCGCAACGCACACCGCCGATCGCGAGCGCAGCGATGAGGCATGCTGCTTCGCTCAATGTTGTTGATGCCACACGGACCTTAGAAACGTGCGTGTGGAAATTGCCAAGGGTCGTGAGCGTCAACGGTTGTCGACCAGATTGCCGTTGCCGTTCACGTCAAGGTTCACGACCAAGTCCAGCTCAAGCTCAACGCGTTGAGATCGGACCGGTGGACTGACGCATCAGGTTGGGCCGAGGAAGGGGCCGGCCGTGGTGACTTCGGTGTTCGGGGTGGCCAGCGCGTTGCGCGCTGCTGCCAAGCTGCGGGCGGCGACACCGCGCACGAGCTCCGCGTCTTCCGGCTTCATGCTGTTCGGCACGTAGCGGGTCGTGCTGGGGTCGAGGCCGGTGATGGCGCCATACAACACGCACGCGGCCATGTATGAGCCAGCAACGCTCGGATGCGAGCCGTCCGAGCCCCAGAGCCCGAGCCTGGGATGCTCGACCAGCGCGCGCTCAAATGCGCTGCCGACGGGCGCGAGGCCCGCGCGCAACAGACTCGACAGCTCGAAGTAGGTTGAGCTCACGAGCATGCTCATCTGCGCGAACGAGCGCACCGACTTGTGCGTGCGGTACAAGCGAACCTCGGGGCTGCGTGCCCAGGTCGCGTAGAACACGGTTTGGCCTGACGACGCGTCGATCGCTTGCTTGAAGCGCTTGGCATCCGCGATCAGCTTATCGGGATGGTCGACCGCGCTCATGCTGTGGCCTTGCAGCACGACGTGGGTGTAGTGACCTGCGCGGATGCGCGTGAGCGCCTGGCCCGTGCGGAGGTGATTCGAGAGCGAGTAACCGCCGTGCGCCACGGCGTCGACAGTCATGCGCGGCCCGCCCTCTACCTGAGCAGACAGCTTCTGCAGCATCGTGTGCAGGGAGTGGTGCATCGTGTAGCTGTTGCCCACGAGTAGGACGCGGACGGCCTTGTCGTTGTCGGCGTCGCTGTCTTTGGCGGCGCGGTCGGACTTCGAGTCGTCGCTGTCGCGGTCTTTCGAGTCGCGCTCGCGCGAGCCAGACCGACCTTCGCGCCCCTCTCGTGACGAGCTGCTCGACGATGCGCCCGAGTCGCTGCGCGAGTCAGACTCTGAGTCGATCGGCGCGGTTTGGGCCTCGGCGTCGGGCTTGCCGCGTGCGTGTACGAAATGGCCCCCCAGCAGGCTCCCTAGCGGGATGACGACCACAGTCAGAACACGTAACGCGCGACTGCTGAACATACGCTATCTATTTTACTGAAGGTCTCGGCCAACGAAAGCTTCTGCAGAGAAGTTTTTTTGGAACCATAGCGATGTGCGAAAGGTATGGGAATACGGGAACGTTGCGCGTCAATGCTTAGTCTGTGACTAGGACTGCGGCGCCCGCTCCAATCTTCATGCCTGTCGCGATCGCGCTTCGCATCCACGCATGACTGCGCGGCCTAGACGCGCAAACGCAGCGAGCCTAGCAAATCCGAAAAATCGCGCGGCGGATTAGGCTACAGCGTGTTGCCTGGCGCGCAACACGCCCCCCGTGAGCTCCGGCTGCAAACTTGGCCTCGAAGTGTGGTCGCGATGCATTACAGGTTGCGCACACATCGCTGCAGCGTGGCGTATCAGCTGCTTGAGACTGCCGCTCTTGACTCGCCGCAACTTCGGCACCACCCATGTAGTGATGACTGGATCCAGCGAAGATTGGGCGCAGTTGAACGCAGCACAACCCGCACCTGCGAGCAGCGACCACGCGCGTTGGCCGCACTTGTCGCCAGTGTTCCGCGTCGTGGACCGACTGGTCTTTTGGTCCGACAGCGCGCTGACCGTCCCCGGGACATCCTTCCGTTTCGGGCTCGATCCGATCATCGGTCTGATTCCGGGCGGTGACGCCGTGGGCGGCGCGCTCTCGCTGTCTGTGCTGGTGCTCGGGCTGCAGTATCGACTGCCGGTTTGGGTGCTCTGGCGCATGGTGTTCAACATCGCTATCGACACGGCGGTCGGCTTTGTTCCGCTGGTCGGCGATCTGTTCGACTTTGGCTTCCGCGCCAACCAGCGCAACATGCAGTTGCTGCGCGATCACACAGAGCGCGGCGCCTTACCCGCGAGCATGCCCAAGAGCTATTGGATCTGGGGCATCCTGCTGGTGTCGCTCGCGTTGGTACTCGCTGCGATGCCGATCGTGCTGCTGGTGTGGTTGAGCGGCTGGCTGCTGTCCGGCGCGCACTGAAGCATGAAGCGGATCAGCGCGTGCGGACGTCGCGCACATGGCCTCCGCGCATCGGCGCAGCAGGCGGGCTGGAAAAGCCGCCTACGCCGACGCCCATGCCGTAGCCGCGCCCGTACCAGCCGTACGGTCCCGCGCACCAGGGGTTGCCCCAGCCGCATCCGTACATGCCGACGCCCATACCCATGCCGTACCCGTACATCGCGGGGTGGCCTGAATAGTAGTAGTTGCCGCGCTCTTCGATGAACGGCGTGCGCTGCGTGTATTGCTGCGGCCCGTTTTGCACCTTCCAGCGCAGCCCGAAGCTGCTGATCTGTCCGGGCACCACGTCACGCGGCATCGCGAAGCTCAGCTGCACGCTGCCGAACGCGCCGGGCGCAACGCTCAAGCGCTTGCGCTCGAGCGGCGCGACGTTGCGTAGAAGGTCGTTGCCGGCGCGCAGCGGGTCGAGCCGCACGTCTTGCGGGTCGATGATGATCGGAACTCCGCTGGTGTTGTGGAGATCGATCGTCACGTACACGACGGCTTCGCCGTCTTCGAGGAACGAGCCGCGCGACCAGACCTTCGCTTCACCGAACTGTCCAAACGCGCCGGCCATCGTGTAGATCGCTTCGCGTTCGCCGCGCACGGTTTGACCGTACACGTGCTCGGTTGGGCGGAAGTACTGCCGACTCTCCGCACAGCCCATCAGGCCGATCAGAGCACATAAGCTGATCCATGTGCGCACGGGGCACCTCCATGGATAAGCGTACCCTGCCAGCGTTGCCGCGCCACGCTCGGCGTGGGCCTGCCCGAAAAAATCGCCTGATGTCGTGCGGTCAGGGCATGAGCGCGAAGCAGTAAATCCCACCGTAGCCGCCGCCGGAGCCTACGGTCGGGTTCGCCGGATCCGATGATCCGCCGAATGCCAAGCTCCCGCCAGGCGCACAGCCAGCTTCATTGATCGCGGAGATCCAGTTGCCTGCGCTTCCGCCAGGAACCGCACCTACAATCGGTCGCGGCCACGCATGCCCAACCCGCGGCCGGCCGTCAGCGCCCACCGCGCTCGTCCAATTGCGGCAGGTCGACGACGGATCGTAGTTGTACAAGAGCCCATCGGCACCGGTGCCAGTGAGCACGCGGTGGTTATCGACTTGTGTCCCCATGGGCGTGCTGTTGGGGATGCCATCCTCGTTCGGCAGATCTTGTGCGATGTCGGGGTGGGCACCGACCGGGCGTCGCTGGATCAGGTCGGTGAGGTTCGCTGAGACCAAGCGCCCGTTGCGGTCGTACCAAGGGCCTGCACCGATGCGGTCGCGTGCATGGACCGCCTTGCCGGAGGCGCCCTCCGTCACACTCAGAAACGCGCGCCAGCCTTTGCCTCCCGCTCCAGCCAGGGAACGTTCTGCGATCTGCCTGCAGATCTCGTCGGCGCCCGATAGGCCATCGATCTTCCCGAAGCGCAGGTCGCCGCCGAAGCCGGACTCGCTGCCCGAGAGTCGCTGCATCGCCACCCGGCTGGTCACGAAGAAGCTGAAGGGCGGCAGGATCTCTTGGCTGGCCAAGTTGCCGGAGCCTCCACCGGACCCTGCCTGGGCCATGCCCGCCGCGCCGCCGGTCCCCGCCTGAGTCATTCCGGCAGCGCCGCTCGCACCGCTCGCGCCAGCACCGCCGCCATCGGCTGCAGGCTGGCCGGCGAGGGTGTACAGCGGCGGATCTGCGCTCTCGCCCTCCGCACACGCCGCGCATAGCGGCGCAAGGCAAGCGAACGTGCCCAACCGAAGAACAGATCGTGCGTCCACGCAACGACTCCCGCGTAGCTCGCGCATGCGTGGATAGAGCGGCCGCCCACCACTTCGCGCCCCATGATGCTTCGCGGTCCACGTTAGCGAGCGCGCTTGTCTGACAACAAGGCGCGCGCGCAGTCGGACCACATACGTTGGGGCAGGCGCTGCGCCAACAGAGCAGGGGTCAGAGCCGGGAGTCGATCACCGCGTTGCGGCGCAGCTCGGCGAGAAACAGCTCCTGCTGCTTGGCCATCGCGCGATCCAGAAGCTCGCGGTAAATCGTGTCTTTTGCTTCCTCGAACCCTGGGATCTCGAGACCGCCTTCTTGGCGCTCGCGCAGCAAGAAGATGTGCACGCCGGACGGGCCGCGCACAGGGGCGCTGATCTGCCCGGGTTCGAGCGCGAGCAGGACATCCTCGAGCCCTTCGGGCAGGTCACCCTGCTCGAGCCAACCGAGGTCACCGCCGCCGCGCTGAGCGGCAATGTCGGAGAACTTCTCGATGTCTACCTTGGCGCGCAGGTCGTTCGCGCGACGCATGGTGTCTGCCACATCGGTCGCTGAAGCCATCTGCGGCACGCCGAAGAAGATGTGCTCGGCGTGGAAGCGCTGACGCCTGCGCGCCTTGCGCACGCGGTCGTCGTATTCGTCGCGCACCGTCTGGTCGTTCAAGTTGACGCGGCTGCGCACGCGTTGGTTGGTCACCTTGAGCCGCAGGATCTGCTTGCGCACGTCCGTGCGGTACTGCTTTTCGGTGAAGCCCTGCGCACGCACGGCTTCCCAGAAGCGCGCGTTGTCGAGGTTGTTCTGCTTGCGCACGTTCTCGATCGCCAGCTCGACGTCGCTGCTCGACACGACGATGTTCATCTTGCGTGCGGTCTGCTCGATCAGCTGATCGTCGATCAGCTCGCGCAGGAACTGTTCGTACAGGCGCTTGATGCGCTGTGGCCGCTCACCCTCGCTCGCGCCCGTGATCACACGCTCGAGGAACGGCGCGGCGCGGCGGCGCAGCTCAGACAAGAAGATAGCGTCATCGTTGACCGTGGCCACCACGCGCTCGATGATTTCGGCGCGTGCGTGACCGACGCTGAGAGCGGCGAGCACGAAGCTGAGGGCTGCGAGCGTACGCAGAGACAAAAAACGCTGAGGTTTACGCATGGCTGTCGGTGTCTGTTTCAGTTCTCAGTTTTCACGGGGCCGCCGCTGGCTGCTTCTTCGCCTCAGTCGGACGCTTGCTAGCTGCGTCTGGCTTCTTGTTGGTCGGGGCGGCCGCACCAGGGCTCGCGACGTTGCCGAGCGCGTCCTTGACCTGCACCCGCGCCAGCGCGTCAGGGTTCTCTTGCACGTTGGCCTTGGCCCGCAGATCCGCGACGAACTTCTCGATCGCTTCTTCGCGCTTCGAGCGCCAGAGCTTGTTCTGGATCATGCGCCGCGCGTCGTCGAGCGTGCGCTTGAGTGCTTCGCGGCGACCGGTGAGCTTCACGATGTGGAAGCCGCGCTCGCTCTGCACGACCTCGGGGTAGAGATCACCGACGTTCGCTAGGCCAAATGCTGCTTTGCGCACCGCCGCTGGGCGCTCAGGATCGTCGGTCTCGCCTTTGGGATCCGCAGCTTCAGAGAAGAAACGCAGGTCGCCGCCGCTGCCCTTGGTCGCGGCATCTTGGCTTTTCTGCTCCGCGAGCTTGCGAAACAGGTCCATGTCGGTCGGCTGCGCCTTGAGCTCTTTGAGCGCGCTCTCAGCCGCGGCCTTGTCTTTGAACAAGATGTGGCTGGCGCGGATCTGGGCGGGCTTGTCGAACTCGGTGATGTGCTCGTCGTAATAGCGCTTGATCTCGTCGTCCGTGATGTCGGTGAGCTTCAAGCCGCCCTTGTCGAACAGGTCCGTCATCATCTGCTGGACCATGACTTGGCGCCGCACGCGCTCGACGTCGTCGCTCTTGGTGAAGCCACGTCGCTCGGCTTCTGCCGCCAAGAGCTCGAAGCGGACCATGTTCTCGAGGAACTCGCGGCGCCGCTCGGCGCTGTTGTAGCGAGCGCGCAGATAGGGCGACTGGCTGCCCAGGCGCTCCGCGAACTCGCCCAAGGTGATCTTCCTATCGCCGACCTCGACCAGCACCTGGGCGGCCTGCTCGGGCGTGAGCCCGTATTTCAGGCCCGACTTGTCTTTGTCCGGTTGGTCGGGTGCAGCCTTGTCGGCCTGCTGCGCCGCAGGGGCTGCCTCCGGAGCGGGCTTCTTGTCACCGCATGCCGTTGCGATGAGACCTGCCAAACAGGCGGAAGCACACAACGCGAGTCGCATGCGGGATGGGCGCGGTATCATGACGTCGTTACGGGCCACAAAGGTCTCTCTTGGTATCACAGCTGACTGCGGTCGGCACGAGCTGCCAGGCATCGCGACCTGAGTGTGTCTGCGACGCCTGAAAGGCTCGTTCAGCTCGCGCACGTTCAGCGGAAGCCGCGCTCGGCCAGAACTTCGCTCACCTTCGCGTCCAGATCGCTCATGTCGAACGGCTTGTCGAGGTAGGCGTCGGCGCCGTAGAGCGGCGAAGTCATTTCGTTAAGTCGCTCGCCGATGCCGGTCAGCATGATCACACCGGTGGAGCTGAGGGCGGCATCCTCGCGGATCCCTTTGCAGACTTCCCAGCCGCTCATGCCCGGCATCATCACGTCCAGCACGACCAGGTCGGGCTCGTTTTCACGGATGAGCCGCATCGCCTCCTCGCCGTCGCTGGCTTCGATAAGCTTGACGTCTCGACGTCGAAGCAGAGTGCGGACCATCGTCAGGATCTCGAGGTCGTCGTCCGCAATAACCACCGTCGGCTTTTGTCGGCCTTTGTTGCCCATAGCGTACCCGATCCTCTGCTGCGTGCCTCACGCTGTCAATGTCGACGTTAATCCCGCGGCGGTGAACTTAGTCGACTATCAATGCCACGTCTGCGTCGGACATCCAACCTACTGCGCCGCTCGAAGTGCGGACTCGAGCGTAACCCTGGTCGCGCGCCAGGATGCGCGCGCTGCCGCCCTCGGACGCATGTGAACGCATCGTCGCTCGCGGGTCCGGGGCCTCGCGCAGCTCAGCACCGTCGCGTAGGACGATCGCTGGGTCCCCCTCGCGAAAAGTACCGCGTTTCACGAGCAGCCCGGAAAGTACGCAGACCAGCGCGAGGCCTGACAGCGCGGCTGCCACAGCGAGGCCGGTACGGGTGGTCTCGCCACGCGCGCGCCGCCGCACGATCAGGCTCAAGAACAGCACCGCGTTGCAGAACAACAGGGCGTAGGCCAGCAGGTCTTCGGAGAACGGCCGCACCATCGCTTCAGCCAGGGGCGGGCGGGTCTCTACCAAAGCTTCGCCTTGCCGCTCTGCGCTGCGTTTGCCGATGGCCGCACGCGCTTGGGCGAGGGCGTTCGTCGCGTCCGTGTCGCCGGGGCGGTAGTGCAGGCTCTGCTCGAACGCCAAGACCGCACGGCCGAGCTCGCCCGCGCGGGCCTGCGACAAGCCGAGGTTCATGTACACATCGGCGTCGCGCACACCGGCTTCGATCACGCGCTGGTAGCGTTCGGCCGCAGCGGCGTATTGGCCGTGCGCAAACGAGTCGTTGGCGGCGCGAAAGATCTCGTCCAGGCTCTCTGCGCGCACCGACAGCGGCGCGCTGGCCAAGCTGCACAACATGAGCAGAGTCAGCAAGCGCGAGCGGGCGGTCATGCGGACTCCTTCAGGCGGTCGGGTGCAAAGCTCGCTACCTCGGACCAGAGTTGCTCGGCTTGCGCGAGCAGTCGCTGCATGTCTGGCTCGCTCACGCTGGCGGAGCTGAAGCGCGCGAAGTCGCACTGTGCGAGCACTTCACCGAGCTGAAGGGTGAGCTGTGACGGCATGCCGCGCTCGACGAGAATGTTGCGCAGCTGATGCTGCGTGAGACCTGTGACGTTCTCACCCAGGCGGGCTTCGAGTGCCGCGTTGAGCGCGGCTGCCACGTCGGCGTGGAAACGCTTGCCGTCTTGGTTTTTGAGCGCCTTTTGCGCGTCGCCCAAGCGCCGTTGGGCGTTCTTCAGCGCGATCTGTTCGGCGCCACCGCTGCCGCGCGCGCGCAAGCGAGCCAGCGTGCTCGGGCCGAACGCGACGAACAACCACAGCAAGGGAAAGACCAAGAGCAGGATGGGGTAGTACGTGTGCGACGCGAGCGCGGGCTTGGGGCGTGCGAGCTCGGTGCGCGTGCGCAGCGGTGGCCACTCGAGGCCGGGCTCAGCGCCGCTCTGCTCCTCGGCCTCTGGCTCCTCTGCCTTGAGATCGACCGACCCGGCGGGCGCGCTGCCTGCAGCCGTCAGCGTCAAGCTCTCGCTGCTGATGCGCCTGTACGCGCCCGTCGCCGGGTCGAAGGTGTCGACCGAGACCGCCGGCAACTGATAGCTGCCAGGGGCTTTGGGCACGACCAGCCACGCGAACGTACGCGTTGAAAACACGCGATCCTTGGGCGACTCGGTGAGGTCGTGCACCTCGGGCTGCAGCACTTGCAGACCCTTCACGTTGGGATCGGGCAGCTTGAGTGCCGCGAGATGACCGGTGCCACGGATCGTCGCTGTCAGCGTGACCGCATCACCGGTCGCGACTTGGGCGCGGTCGAGCGCGGTCTTGATCTCGTAGCTGCCAACGGCGGTTTGGCCCGCGGGTTTGTTCTCGGTCGGCAGCGGCTTCACGCGCACCAGCACGGGCACAGACTTTCGATCGAGCGCAGCAGGCCCGCGCGACGGATCGAACAAGTCGAAGATGCCGTCGCGTGTGAGCGTCAGCGCCATCGAGCCGATCGTCAGCTCGCCGCTGCGCAACGGAAATAGCGCGAAGCGGCGCAGCACGTACACCCAGTAGCCGCGACCTTTGATCACTTGGCGCGTAGGCTCGAGCGAGCGCGTCGCGCTCAGTAGATCTTGCACCCAGAAGCCATCGGTGCTGGCTTCGGTCTGCACCGCGGGCACCTGCTGCAGGTTGTGGCGCGTGTACAGATAGATCGTCGCCGTGACCTGCTCGCCCTCGTGCGGCTCGACCTTGTCGACCACGGTACGCAGGAAGGCTTCGTTGTCGAATACAGCGACATCGCCGGAGGCTTGGGGCGCAGGGGTCTGTGCGCTCTCCGCCGCGGCCTGCTGCGGTTGCTGCTGCTGGATCGTGCCGCCGCCCAGCGGGTACTGGCGCGGTTGCCCCGCTTGACCAGGGGGTTGTTGCTGCACGTCGTCGGGCGCGGGTTGCTGCTGGTTGGGCTGCGCGGCTTGCCCAGTCACCGTGAGTGCGAGCGACTTGCTCGTGAACACGCGTTGACCGAGGCTGACTTTGACCGGCGGGATCTTGAAGGTGCCCGGACCCATGGGGGCGAGCACGAAGGTGTATTGCGTGGTCGAGGTCACGGTCGGCTGCGAGTTGCCGAAGCCGAACGAAAACTGCATCGGCCGCTGAACGGCGCGCTGGACGATCTGAAAGCCTTCGAACTCCGGCACTTCGATGTCGGGCTGGCCGGCGCCGTGCGTCTGCACGTATACGCGGATCGTCACGTTCTCGTTTGCCGAGAGCTGGTTCCGGTCGGCGCTCATCTCCACGCGCACTTGCGGCTCTTGCTGCGCGTGCGCGCGCGTGAGCGCGACGCTGCAAAGCAGGCTGCAAAACAACGACGCGTAGAATGCTTTCCTCACCAGCTTGTTACCAATCCTTATCGGGGGCGCGACGCTCGCGATTGGCGCGCTGACGCGCACGATAGCGCTCGAAGTTTTCCTCGTTGTTTTCGAGTGAGTCCAGAGCTTGTTCGGCTTCGCGGGGCAGGGCCTGCTCGGGCGCCTGGTCTTCTTGCTGATCTTGGGGCTGATCAGGCTTCGGCTCCTGCTGCTCCGGCTTGTTCGGGTCTTGCTCCGGCTTCTGCTTATCGTCCTGCTGGTCGCCTTGCTTCTGCTGATCCTGATCTTTTTGATCTTGGTTCTGCTGGTCGTCCTGCTTCTGCTGATCCTGGTTTTGCTGATCCTGATCCTTTTGATCTTGGTTCTGCTTGTCCTTCTCCTTCTGCTCGTCCTCTTCCTTCTTTTTCTGCTCTTCTTCGCGCATGCGGCGCGCAGAGAGCTCGAGGTTCCAGGCAGTGTTGGGATCGGAAGGTCGCATGTGCAGGGAGCGCTTGGCGGCGTCGACCGCCTCGCGGAACATCTTCTGTGCGTCAGCGTGTTTGTTCTCGCCGGCCAGCCCATCGGCCTCGCGATAGAACGACAACGCGAGGTTGTGGTACGCGTCCGCGCGCACGTCGCTGGTCGCGTTCGGTACGGTCGCAGCCAGCAGTGCTTCGCGCGCCTTGGCGAAGTCGCCCTGCTTGAGCTGCGCGATGCCGCGGTCCAGCGAGAGGCCTGGCGCCTCCGGCAGCACACGCGCTGCACGCCCGTACGCTTCGAGCGCGCCCTTGGCGTCGCCCTTGTTCAGAGCGTCGTTGCCGCTGTCCACGTCACCGTTGTGCTTGCGCAACCACTCGGGCAGGTCGGCGCGCGCGGAAGCCGTCCAGCTGAGGCACAGCACGAGGGCGAAGCTTGTACCTGCGCGCCTCATGAGCTGCTCTCCTGACGGCGCTGGCGGCGGTTGAACATGGCTTCCGGCAACAGAGCTTCTGCTAACACGAGCAGAAACGCCAATAGCAGCACGGGCGCGTAGCGCTCTTCATGCACAGTGATCTTGCGGGCCTTGAGCTCGCTCTGCTTCATGCGCCGCATCTCGGCGCGGATCTGGTCCATGCCGACGCTGCCGCGGCCAGCGGCGAAGTACTTGCCTGAGCTGGCTTGCGCGATCTTCTTGAGCTGCGCTTCGTTGTCGGCGCTGAGCGCGGTCAGCACGGAGTTTCCCTTCTCGTCCCGCATGTAACCCGTCCACGTGCCGTCGTCGGCGTACGTGGGGATCGGCTCGCCGGTGCGCGTACCGATGCCGACAACGTAGACGCGCGCGCCGATCTGGGCCAGCTCGTTGGCCGCTGCCACGGGATCGCCTTCATGGTCTTCGCCGTCGGTCAGCAAGATCACCACGCGCGAGCGCCCGTTCTGCTCTTCCTTGTTGTCGGTGCGGCTGCTGCGCTCCAAAAGGCGCTTGGCCGACGTGAGCGCGCGCCCGATCGCGGTGCCGCCCACAGGCATGTCGTAGGGCCCGAGGTCGCGGAAGAACAGCGCCGCGGCGCCGTAGTCGACCGTCATCGGAAACTCCATGGTCTCACCAGCAAAGGCCACGATGCCTACGCGGTCGCCATTCAGCTCGTTCAAAAACGCGGTGACCTCGGCCTTGGCGCGGTCGATGCGGCTCGGCCGCACGTCTTTGGCCAACATGCTCTTGCTGAAGTCGAGCGCGAGCACCACGTCGATGCCGCGCTTGCGCAACATGCGCGTGCGCGAGCCGTATTGTGGGCGTGCCAGCGCCACGATCGTGCACGTGATGCCCAAGAGCAGCACCACCGCGCGAGCGGCGCGCAAGCCTGCAGAGCGACCGAGGGTCAGCCGCGCGAGGCTGTTGTCGTTGCCGAAGCGCGCCTTGGCGGCCTGTCGAATTCGGAAGGCCAGAAACAACGCCGCAGCCAGGAGCGGCACCGACGCGAGCAGCCACAGAAGCTCCGATGCGTGCCAGGTCATGGCCACCTCCGCAGGACGAAGCTGCCGAGCGTCAGCTCCAAGAACAACAAGAGCAGCGCGGGCCAGACGAACACCGGAAACAGCTCGCCGTAGACGCGCCCGGCGTCTTCGATCTGCGAGCGCTCCAGCGTATCCAAGATCGTGTGGAAGCTGCGCTCGAGCGCGGCGCGGTCGGCCACTTGGAAGGCTTGGCCGCCGGTCTGCGCTGCCACGTTCTTGAGCAGCTCAGGGTTGACCGGGAAGTTGCCGCGGTCGAACACAGGCCGGCCGAACAAGTCGAGGCCGGATTGCACCGGCGCTTTGTCCGACCGACCCATCAGGATCGTGTACACCTTGACGTCCAACGCCTTGGCGAAGTCTGCCGCTTGCAGCGGCGAGACATTGCCGCTGTTCGAGTCGCCGTCGGTCATCAAGATGACGACTTTGCTCTTGGCGTCTGACTTGCGCAGCCGATTGAGAGCTGTGCCGATGCCGTTGCCGATGGCCGTACCGCGGCCTTCGATCACGCCCAGCTCGAGCTCGCCGATCATGCTGCGCAGGGCCTCGTGATCGGTGGTGAGCGGCAAGAGCGTGTGCGCGTCGCGACCGAAGATCACCGCGCCGATGCGATCGTTAGGGCGCTTCAAGATGAATTCGTCGACGACGGCTTGGGTCGCCACGAAGCGATTCGGGCGGATGTCCGCTGCTTGCATCGACAGCGACAGGTCGATGGTGAGCACGATGTCGATGCCTTGCACTTCGGTGGCATCACGTGCGTGGATGCTCTGCGGGCCCATCAACGCGAGCGACATCAGCAGCACGCTCACGACGCGAGCAGCTGTGAGCAGCGGGTCGAGCCACACACGCGGTCCTTCGGGCAGCTCTTTGAAGTCGAGCACGCGCGACATCTGCAGCCGTGGGCGGCGCTTCTTGTTCAAGTAGCCACGTGCGAGCAGCACGAGCAGGCCGGCGGCGAGCAAGCTCACGGCCAGCGGGCGCTCGAAGCGGAAGCTGCGCGCGTTGAGCGGCACCTCGTACACGCGGTCGATCAGGCCCAAGCAGAGCGCGGCCACCGCCGCTGCCAGCAGCAGCGTGAACAGGATCGGTCGCAACGCTTTAGGTAAGCGCTTCATGCAATGGACCCTCCATCGTCCGGGCGGTGCGTTCTGCGCGGCGGAGTGGGCTCGAGCGCGCCAGCGTGGGCGGGATCGCTCGGCGCGCTCGGGTTGATCCGATCAGGCTCGGAGAGCTGCACGAGGTCCTGTGCTTTGGCGAACAAGAGATCCACCTCGTCGCCATCGGGCTCGACCTTGGCGAACTTCACCAGATCGCAGCGCCCGAGAAACTGCGCGACTTCCTGTGTGAAGCCGAGCGAAGCGCCGCGCGTCTTGAGCTGCATCAGCATTTCGTCTGTCGTGGTCTCGAGGCCGTCGAATCCGTAGCGACCGCCGAGATAGGCTCGCACCACATCGCTCAGTTGGTCGACGAACACTGCGCCCTGGCCGGCATCGAGCATCGCCTGCTTCTGCCGGCTGAGCTGGGCCAGCGCTTCCGCGGCGATCTCCCACGGTGGACGCGGCGGAGGAGGAGGAATGGCCGCTTTGCGGCGCTTCTGTAGGTAGCGCGAGATCAGCAGCGTCAGCCCGGCGACGAACGCGGCCGCAGCCAGACCGCCAAGCACGTAGATCGGCAGCCAGTTGTCCTCCAGCACTGCGACCGGCTTGGTCTCTTGCTTGGGCTGCGCGTTCGGCTCGTTTGCGAGCAGGCTCTGGACTTTGTACGGGCGCGACTCGGTTTGGATCGTGCCGATGCTGTTGTCTTTGGTCACCACGCGCAGGTTGATCGCGGGCAGCGGCTTGTCGCCGGCCTCCAACCCGAGCAGCTCGAGCGTGAACACGAAGCGTTGTCGGTCGCCGTTGGGTGGCTCGACGCGCGCTTGCTTCTTGTATACCTCGAACGGCGCGAACGACTGATCCGCGATCGTGACGTCGTCACCGAGCGGCGCGTCGGCGCTGATCTCGAGCTTGATCACGTCGCCCAGCTTCACGCTGTTGGGCGGCTCGACGCGCAACTCGAGCTTGGGCGTGTGCTCCGGCGACAGCGAGGGCGCTGCGGGTTTCTCTTCTGCAGCCGCAGCAGCCGGTGCTGGCGCGCCCGCTACCACAGCTTGCGCCGGGTCAGCTGCAGGCTCGGGCACCGCTGCTCCACCGGCTTGCGCTTGTTGGGCAGTCGCAGGCTTATGGTGCTTGCGCTTCGGCTTTTTGTGCGGCGCATCCGCGTGTGCCGTCAACGCGAGCATGAGCACGACGACCGCCGCCCAAAGTCCCCATACGAACGGATGAAGAGAAAGCCCCCTCCGCCCCGTAACCGTAGACGTGGACGGAAGACCAAAGCGCTTACTCATCCGTGTCGCTCCCTGCGCTGGCGCATCCGAAACAACTCCGCGATGGGTCGCACGTAGGGTCGATCGGTCTGGATCGTCAGGTGATCCAGATCCAGTCGACGAAACAGCTGCTCGCGCTCGGAGCGCTGCCGTGCGACGCGAGTCGCGTAGGCCTCGCGCACTGCGCGGCTGCTCGTGTCGATGTCGTACTGCTCACCCGTCTCGAGATCCTCTGCCGAGATCACGCCCACGTCGGGCAGCTGCTCTTCGCGTGGATCGAGGATCTGCAGCGGGATCAAATCGTGGCGCGCGGAAGTGATGCGCAGCGCCCGCTCGTAGCCACTGGCGATGAAGTCGGAGATCAGAAACGCAACGCACTTGCGCTTCTGCACGCTGCCCAGCAGCTCGAGCGCACAGCGCACGTCGGTGCCGCGACGCGCCGGCTTCGCGCTCAAGATCTCGGTGACGACGCGCATCACGTGCCCTTTGCCCTTCTTGGGCGGGACGAAGCGCTCGACCTGATCGGTGAACAGGATCAAGCCCACGCGGTCGTTGTTCTTGATCGCGCTAAACGCGAGCAGCGCGGCGACCTCGGCCGCCGTCTCCTGCTTCGGTTGTGAGACCGACCCGAATAAGCCGCTCGCCGACAGATCGACGAGCAGCATGACGGTCATCTCGCGTTCTTCGGTGAACACCTTGACGTAGGTGTCGCGCATGCGCGCGCTCACGTTCCAGTCAATGAAGCGCACGTCGTCGCCGGGCTGGTATTGCCGGACTTCGCTGAACGCCATGCCTCGGCCTTTGAAGACCGAGTGATAGCTACCAGCGAGCTGGTCGTTCGCCAGCCGCGCCGTGTGAATCTCGATCTTCCGGAGCTTTTTGACGATCTCTCGCGGAATCATGGTGGTGCACCTCGCGACCTAGCGGCGCGCTCGAGGTTGATCAGGTCGCCCTGCTTTCCGAGCGTGCTCAAGGCACCTCGACCGCTTCGAAAATGCGCCGCACGATCTGATCGCTCGTGATCTCTTCGGCCTCCGCTTCGTAGGTGCGGATCAAGCGATGGCGCAGCACATCGGGGCCCACCGCCTTGATGTCTTCGGGGGTCACGAAGCCGCGATGCCGCATGAAAGCGTGGGCGCGCGCTGCCAAGTTGAGCGCGATCGACGCGCGCGGCGAAGCACCGTGCGCGATCATGTCCGTGAGATCTTTGAGCCCAGCGCGCTTCGGATCGCGCGTCGCGAGCACTACATCGACGATGTAGTCTTTGATCTTTTCGTCGACGTACACCTGCGAGACGATCTTGCGCGCTGCCAAGATCTCCGAAGGCGTGACCACGCGCCGCGCGCGCAGCTGGACGTTGGGGTTGGCCTCGTCCTCGCCGTCGCGCAGCACATGCAGCGCCATGCGCTCCATGATCTTGCGTTCTTCTTCGCGCGAGGGATAGCCGACCTGCACGTGCAGCATGAAGCGGTCGATCTGTGCTTCGGGCAGCGGGTACGTGCCCTCCTGCTCGATCGGGTTCTGCGTGGCCATGACCATGAACGGCTTGTCGAGCGGGAAAGTCTCGTCACCGATCGTGACCTGCCGCTCCTGCATCGCTTCGAGCAACGCGCTCTGCACTTTGGCAGGTGCGCGGTTGATCTCGTCGGCGAGGATCAGGTTCGCGAAGATCGGGCCTCTGCGGACCGTGAACTGACCGCTCTGCTGGTTGTAGATGACGGTGCCGACGACGTCCGCCGGCAGCAGATCCGGAGTGAACTGGATGCGGTGGAACTTCGCGGACACCGTGTCACACATCGTTCGCACGGTGAGGGTCTTCGCGAGGCCGGGCACGCCCTCCAGCAGCACGTGGCCGGAAGTCAAAAGCCCGATCAGCAGGCGCTCGACCATGTGCTCTTGGCCGACGATTACGCGGCCGACTTCACTGATAATGGCGTCGATGAATGCGCTCTCGCGCTCTACGAGCTCGTTGATGGCTCTGACGTCGTTGTACATGAGCTCCTTGCGGTCGGGCGTCGGAAGAAAATCGCCGGGGCGTTACCACGCTCACGGCAGGCTAGGCAACACACGGACAAAGCCGGGTATTTCATAGCGATCGCGCCGCCACGTCACGCCAAGAATGAGGCAGCTGTGCAGATACCGAGTGTGGCCCTGTGGGCGAAAGCCCGCGCGAATTAGGGCCGCCACAGCCGCGTCTGGCTAGACACGGTGCATAAATGTGCAAAAGTTACATAAATACTATATGAGGGACCGGCATCTGCAGGCAGCGAACAGGACAGGAAGATCTTCAGGTTTTACGCTGATCGAGCTGATGATCGTCGTCTCGATCCTGGGAATTTTGGCGGCGATCGCGATCCCGGCCTTCAGTTCCTACGTGCGCCGCAGCAAAACGGCGGAGGCGGCCCAGAACCTGAACGTAATGTTCAAGCTGGCAGCGTCGTACATGGCGCAAGAGTACGCGGAGCGAGGGACGGCGACGCTCACCGGCACCTACTGCAGCGTCGGATCCGATTTGCTGACGCCTACCCCCAACGCGAACAAGCAGCCTTACACCGCCGGCGACAACGCCAACGCGCTCGGCTTCGCGATCGCGGACCTCGTGTACTTCGGGTACGGAATGGTCGGCACCAACCAGTGTGGTTGGGGTTCGGAGACCAACGTGTACACCTTCTTCGCGCAGGGTGACCTGGACGGCGACGGTGACCGCAGCACGTTCGAGATGGCCGCGGCCACCGACGACACGCGTACGCTTCGGCATAGTCGCGGCTTCTACATCCATAACGAGCTGGAATAAGCTGCCGCTTCTTGCGCCAAACCTTGCGCGCGCGCTCTCCATACCTATGTCTCCTGCGCTATGCCGAGAGCGCCTATCTTCTTGTGTCTTTTATGTGCGTGTCTGTTTGGCTCTGCCTCAGCGTGCAATGACGCATCTGCACCGGAAGGCAGCGCGGATGGGACGTCCGCGCGCGACGCAGCCACTGGCTCATCCGCGCGCGACGCAGGATCTGCGGCCGCTGCGACCGATGCCGCTGTGAGCGGCCGAGACGCTGCAGGCGGCGATAACGCAGATGCCGCGCTCAGTGAGTCTGCTGCGCCAGGCGGGCCGCGCTACCGGGCCGACGTCCAGCCGGTGACCCGCGTCGAGGATGCGATGCCCGGAACGTTCATTCCGCCGTTCGAGACCTGTCGCGCGCCGGTCGAAGGCGAGCCTGCAGGCATGGGTCCGAACGGCCAGGTCTGTACGCACTCGATGATCTCGGCCTGTACCGAGCCAGGGCGTTATTTTCCGGACTACGCGTCCTGCGATGTCGTGCGAACGCAACGGCCGTTTTGGGAGGCTCCGCCCGCGAACGTTCCGCGCGAAGACGATCCGCGCTTGAACGATCCAACGTTCATGAAGGAGCTGGACTGGGCGACCGAGCAGGTTGCCGCTTGTGGCTGCACGTGTTGTCACGACTCGCGCGTCAAGGACGGCAAGGTGGGCCAGTGGGACATCAACCGCGGACCGATTTGGCTCGACACGTTGTCGGACACTGGGCTCGCGTTGTTCGTTGGGCTGGCCGATTCTTCGGCGCTCGGCGCATATCCGGCCAAGGATAACTTTGGATTCGACCGCGATTTGACGGGCATCCCGACCACAGACACCGCGCGCATGAAAGCGTTCTTGGAAGCAGAGCTCGAGCGCCGTGGGATCACCGAAGAGGAGGCGAGCGCGGTGCCGCCTTTTGGTGGGCCGATCTATCAGAACCGTGTGATGAAGCCGGTGGCGTGTGCGGGGCAGGGTGTCGATGCGCAGGGTGTCGTGCAGCTGGGAGCGGCACAAGCGCGCTACGTCTACGTGCAGGACGAGGCCGCGCAGAACCCGGGCGTGCCTCCAAACCAAGATTTGCCAGAGGGCACGCGCTGGCGGATCGACGTGCTGCCGAGTGCTGCGCCGCTCGCGGGGACGATCAAGTACGGGACTACGCCGGACGGTTCGTTCCAAGTGCAGCCTGCGGCTGCGAGCGCTCCGGAGCTGGAAGCAGGTAAGAGTTATAAGTTGTACGTGTTGCGTGATGTCGGACTGCCGGTGATCAACTGCACGTTTACGTTTGGTGAGGAGCTCGGTGAGCCGGTTACCACGCCGCCGACTGAGCCTGCGCCTGCAGCGGATGCGGGGGCTCCTGCGGGAGAGGGTGGGGCTTGTGCTGCCGATGCGCTTGGTGCGGCATGCACTACGGATGCGGATTGTTCGTGCGAGGCGGCTGGGTACTGCGCGCTGATGCCTGGGCAGCCCTCGGGCTACTGCACGGCGACTGGATGTAAGGAGGACGCGAGCGTTTGTCCTTCGGGTTGGTCGTGTTTTGACCTGTCGGCGTTTAGTCCGACACTGCCGGCCATCTGCATGAAGCCCTGACTATTCGACGTAGTCGTGGACGTGGGCCGTGGACGACGAATCAGATCTTCCACGACCCATGTCTAAGTCTACGGATCAGTGAGGGTGGTTGCGCTGGAGTCGAGATCTGGGCAGGCTTCGCGCATGTCGAACGGCCGTAGCCAAGAGATTTTGAAGCGTGCCCAGTCCGTGCTGCCCGGAGGCGTTAACTCGCCGGTGCGGGCGTTCCGCGCGGTGGAGGGCGATCCGGTCTTTATCGACAGTGCGCAGGGCGCTTACCTGACCGATGTGGATGGGCGCAGCTACGTCGACTACGTAGGCTCTTGGGGCCCGATGATCGTGGGCCACGCGCATCCTTCCGTGGTGAAGGCGGTGCAGGACGCGATGGTGCGTGGCTCTAGCTACGGTGCGCCCACCGCGGGTGAAGTGGAGCTCGCAGAGAAGATTCGCGAGGCCTATCCCTCGATGCAGATGCTGCGCATGACCAGCAGTGGCACTGAGGCGGTGATGGGCGCGCTGCGTGTGGCGCGTGGTTTCACCAAGCGCGACTTGGTCGTGAAGTTCGAGGGCGCGTACCACGGCGGCGCGGACTATCTGCTCGTGAAAGCTGGCAGCGGCCTCGCGACGTTCGGAGAGCCCGACAGCGCCGGTGTTCCGGCTGCGATCGCTGGCACCACTGCGGTATTGCCGTGGAACGATGAAGCGGCTGCTCGCGCGTTGTTCGAGAAGCGTGGCAGCGAGATCGCCGCGCTGATCTTGGAGCCGGTGGTCGGCAACATGGGCTGTGTGCCACCCGCCGATGGATTCCTCGAGTTTTTGCGCGAGCTGACGCGTAAGCACGGCGCGCTGCTCGTGTTCGACGAAGTGATGACTGGCTTTCGGCTCGCATACGGCGGCGCGCAAGCGTTCTTCGGGATCGAGCCGGACCTCACGACGCTCGGCAAGATCATCGGCGGCGGCTTGCCGGTCGGCGCGTACGGCGGTCGACGCGAGATCATGGAGCAGGTCTCGCCGCTCGGACCGGTCTATCAAGCCGGTACGCTCAGCGGCAATCCGCTGGCTGTGGCCGCAGGGCTCGCCACGTTGAAGCTGCTGCGTGAGGCCGGGGTCTACGCCAAGCTCGAGTATTCGAGCGTGCTGCTAGAAGCGATCTTTCGCGAGGCGGCACAGTCCGCGGGCACACCGCTCGTGGTGCAGCGTGTCGGCTCTATGTTAACGCCGTTTTTCACCGACAAGCCCGTACGTGCATGGGGCGACGCGGCCAACTGCGACCGGGCCAAGTTCGGGCGCTTCCATCGCGCGCTGCTGGACCGCGGTGTGTACTGGCCGCCTTCGCAGTTCGAAGCGGGGTTTGTGTCGCTGGCGCACGACGATCAAGCGTTCGTGAAGACGCGCAGCGCAATTGTCGAAGCACTGAGCGTTTTGTAGGGTGCGTGCATAGCCGACACACGGGGGGATGAGTCTTGACCCAACACGGTGTGCATGCTACTTGGGCGCCGCGCTTTCAGTAGGGAGGGCGCGTCGATCGTGTTGCTCGGTCCTCGAGGCGGAAGGCAGCTGAGTGCCCTGACGAGACTTGCGTCAGTCGGCATTGAGTTCTCCATATCGACGCTCGTCGGGCTGCTTGGCGGGCGATGGCTCGATGGAAAACTCGGCACTACGCCGTGGTTGATGATCGTAGGTCTCTTGTTGGGCGTGACCGCTGGTATGCGGAGCTTGCTCCGGGCAGCGCGCACAGCGACCGCGGCTCAAAAGAGCCAGACTGATGAACAGCAAGGCGAAGACACGCAGAGACCACCATGACGAAACCCGCTCCCGATCCTTTGTTCCTGTCGGTCGCTGCTTTCGGGGCGGCGATCAGCCTCGCTAGCCTGAGCTTTGCTGGGACTTTCGCCGGTTTCAGCAGTGCGGTGGGAGCGGTGCTTGCGCTCGTCAACCTGGTGGTCCTACGTAGCATCGTGTTGCGGGTCGTATCGGGCGACATCCATACGAAGCTGCCGTTGGTCGGACTCATCTTTGTGAAGATGTTCGGCTTCATGTTCGTGGTTTTCTGGTTGATCACTAAGCACTGGGTAGAACCAGTCGCGCTTACGCTCGGTTTATCGAGCCTTGCCGTCGGAATGATTGCAGGTTCTGTGTTTGTGCGGGCACGTCCTGCCCAGCGATCTCAAGGAAGCGAGTCCTGAGACAATGCCTCACGAAGAGTCTTGGTTTAGCCTGCTGCCGTTTCATCAGCGCCTGAGCGCGCTAGGACACCTCCTGGGTTGGCCGTTCAGCGACAACGGTAAGACCTGGTATGCGCACGAGACGCCTAGCATTCAGCACATCTACGGCGCCCTGTTGGTGCTCTCGGTGATCGCGATCCTGGCTGTCATCACAGACACCAGCATCCGCGACTCGAAGAACGACCTCGTCCCGTCGCGGCACCTCACGGTCCGCAACGCGGTCGAGATCTTCGTCGGTGCGATCTACCGCTCGATGTCAGACATCATGGGCGCGAAGTCCGCGCGTTACTTCCTGCCGCTCATCGGCACGTGCGCGTTCTTCATTCTGATCTCGAACCTGCTTGGCCTGGTGCCCGGGTTCTCGCCGCCGACCTCGAAGTTCAACACCACGCTCGGTTGCGGCCTCATCATCTTCATCGCGACGCACCTGTACGGGTTGAAGGTCAACGGTTTCAATCACATCAAGCACTTGTTCGGCCCGGTGACCGGCTGGAAATGGCTGCCGCTGATGCTCTTGATGTTCTTCATCGAGCTGATCAGTCACATCGCGCGTCCGCTCTCGCTCGGCATCCGTTTGATGGCCAATATGACCGCGGACCACTTGGTCCTGACCATCTTCCTCGGGCTCGTGCCGTTCCTCGTGCCGCTGCCCATGTACGTGCTCGGTGCCATCGTCGTCGTGGTGCAGACGTTGGTGTTCTGCCTGCTCTCGACGGTGTACATCGCGATGGCCATTGAAGAGGCCGAGCATCATTGAGTTTGGTTTGTAGGTTTTGTCGGGCTCAGCCCGATTTAATGCGGCCCGCTAAGGTGGGCAATGCAAGGAGACTTTCGATGAAGAAGACGTGGCTTCGGTTGGTGTCGTTCGTTTTGCCGCTGCTGACAACGGCGACGGTGTTCGCGCAGGACGCCGCCGCCAATCAGAGCGATGTGGGTAAGTTCGCGGCGCTCGCCGCCGGTTTGGGCATCGGCATCGCCGCTGCTGGCTGCGGTATCGGCCAGGGCCGTGCTGCTGCTGCTGCGCTCGAGGGTATCGCGCGCAACCCGAACGCTTCCGACAAGCTCTTCACGCCGATGATTCTCGGCTTGGCGCTGATCGAGTCGCTCGCCATCTACGCGCTCGTTATCGCCATCTTGCTCTTGAACAAGGTGCCCGACATCGCTGGTGCGGGCTGAGAACTGCTGAGAACTGGTTGTGATTGGACCCGCGCTCTGACTCTTCCCGTGACAGGCATGGCCAGGGGCTGCCAGCTGTCTGATACGGGTACTTGCGCACTTGTTGCGTCCGCGTCCGGACGTGGACTGGCGCGAGGATGGGAGCTAGAGACGGGTCAGGTCTCCCAATGGTTGCAGGGATTTCCCTCTTTGTTCACGTTGGGTGAACGCGTGGACTGGCATCCGCGCCGATGTCCGACATAATTCGCCAGAGCCATGGCCCAAGACGAAGTCAAAGATCCTCAACCCCCTGCCATCGAAGTCGATCCGAGCGCGAGCAAAAGCGAGCGGGAAGGGATCGCGCCGGTCGTCAAGGTCGGCATCGTGTTCGTCGTGCTGGGGGCTGCGCTGTCGCTGTTGATGTTCGGCAGCGAGGCCAGTGACGCGTTGGTCTACTCCAAGCTAGTCAACGAAGTGTTGGTCAAGCCGGAGGACTTCAAGAACCGCGAGCTGCGCGTCGAAGGCGACCTGAAGCAAGGGTCGATTCAGTTCCGTGAAGACCCGTGTGAGTACCGGTTTGTGATCGGTAAAGAGGGCAAGGAAATGCCCGTGCGTTTTCCGCAGTGCATTGTGCCTGACACGTTCAAGGATGGGCTTGGCGTACAGGTTTCGGTGCAAGGTCGTTTGACCAACGAGGGTTACTTCCTCGCGAACAAAGTGATCGCGAAGTGCCCCTCGAAGTACGAGATGCAGCAACGGCAGCAGGCCGGCGAGAAGATGCCGCACGCGATGCCATCGCCCAGCAGCTGAGCCTGCACGAGCCGGTCGCCTGCAAAGCCGTTACCTGTTGACCTGGTAGGGCTCCGGGTCTTAGATCGGCGCGCGTGGAAACCAGCACGAGCGCCCCGGAAACAGTGCTAGACGCCGAGACCATCGCGCGCATTATCCGGCGTATGGCATCGGAGATACTCGAGCGTATCGGCAGCCATGCGGGCGCGTGCGGCTTCGGATTGGTCGGCGTGCAGCGTGGCGGCACGCCTATCGCGGCGCGGCTCGCGGCTGAGATGCAGAGGGTTGAGCCACGCAATGCGCCCGTGGTGCCCGTGGGCGCGCTCGACATCACGCTCTATCGCGACGACAGCGCGATCGCGCTGCGCGATCCCAAGGTCGGTCCGAGTCGGATCGAATGGGATGTCGAAGGCAGCGACGTGGTGCTCGTCGATGATGTGCTGCACACGGGGCGCACCGTGCGCGCAGCGATCGACTGCCTGCTGGATTATGGGCGGCCACGTCGGATCTGGCTTGCCGTGCTGTGCGATCGCGGTGATAGACAGCTGCCGATCGCCGCGGATTTTGTAGGGCGCAGCGTCGAAGTCCCCACGGGCTTCGTGCTCGACGTCAGCGCCGAAGGTGATCAAACCGATGGAGCATGGCTGCGCGCGAAGCGTGCAGACGGAGTGCAGGGAACATGAGCGCAGGGTTTCGGCACCATCATTTGCTTAGCATCGCCGACCTGGACCAACGAGACGTCAATCAGATCCTGGACGCGGCTGAGCTGTTTATCGAAGTGTCGCGGCGCCCCGTTCGCAAGGTGCCCACGCTGCGCGGCAAGACCGTGATCAACATGTTCTTCGAGGCTTCGACGCGCACGCGCACCTCGTTCGAGCTGGCCGGAAAGCGTTTGTCTGCTGATGTGGTGAACATCAGTGCGAGTAGCTCGAGCGTGAGCAAGGGCGAATCGCTCCTGGATACGTGTAAGACGCTCGAAGCGATGCGGCCCGACTTGGTCGTGATTCGGCATGGCGCATCGGGTGCACCGCAGTTCGTTGCGAAGCGTGTGGGTTGCAGCGTGATCAACGGCGGCGACGGTGCGCACGAGCATCCGACGCAAGCGCTGCTCGATGCCTTTGCGATCCGCAAGTCGCTCGGCACGCTGTCGGGCTTGAAGGTCGCGATCTGCGGCGACATCACGCACTCGCGCGTCGCGCGCAGCAACGCGGCGTTGTTGCGCTTGTTCGGCTCGGAGGTGCGCTTCTGCGCGCCACGCACGCTCATGCCGCAGCACGCCGAGACGCTCGGCGCGAAGGTTTTTCACGAGCTCGCGCCTGCGCTCGATGGCGCTGACGTGATCATGCTCTTGCGCTTGCAGCGTGAGCGCATCGACGGACCGCTCTTGCCGAGCTTGCGCGAGTACGCGCGGCAGTTCGGTGTTTCGGCGCGGCACCTGGAGAAGGCTGCGACGCGCGCGATCGTCATGCATCCAGGGCCGATGAATCGCGGCATCGAGATCAATCCTGCGCTCGCCGACAGTGAGCGCAGTGTGATCCTCGACCAGGTCGAGGCGGGCGTAGCCGTGCGCATGGCTGTGCTGTATCTTCTGGCAAAAGAAGTGCGGGCGCAGACGCCGACTGCTGCGGCGAGCGACTCCGGCTGATCGGAGCTCGCGTGCCGTGGCTGTCCGTGACTGCCCGTGAAAGGACAGCCGATGACGCTGCGGGTCGCCACGGGTCTGGAACGCATCGCGCAAGGCGACAGCGAGGTCTTGGACTTGCTGCGCGGCAAGCGCTTGGGCCTGGTCGCGCACCCAGCGAGCGTCGACAGTCGGCTGCGTCACGCGCGCTTCGTGCTGCAGGAACGCGGGCTCAACGTGTGTGTGCTGTTCGGGCCAGAGCACGGCTACGGTGGCGAAGCGCAGGACATGATCGCTGTGAACGATGCCGCGCCGACCGATCTGCCGGTGCACTCGTTGTATGGCGACAGCGAAGCTGCGCTCAGCCCCACGCCTGAGCAGCTGCGCGGTCTCGATGCGATCGTGATCGATTTGCAGGATGTGGGCGCGCGCTACTACACGTTTGTGTGGACGGCGGTGTTGGTGTTGCGGGCTGCAGCCAAGAGCGGCATCGAGGTCGTGGTGTTAGACCGGCCGAACCCGCTTGGCGGGGAGATCGTGGAAGGTGGTCCGCAGCGCTCCGGCTATCGCTCGTTCGTCGGGTTGTGTGATGTGTCCGTGCGTCATGGCATGACGATCGGCGAGTTGTGTCACATGGTCGCGCAGCAAGAAGGTTTGTCCGATGTGCTGCACGTGGTGACACTTCGTGGCTATGAGCGTCATCAGGACTTTCTCGACACCGGTTTGCCGTGGGTGTTTCCCTCGCCGAACATGCCGACTTTCGACACGGCGCTGGTGTATCCCGGTGGCTGCCTGCTCGAAGGCACCAATCTGTCGGAGGGCCGCGGCACGACGCGCCCGTTCGAGCTGTGGGGGGCGCCTAACCTCGCGGCTGCCGAGCTTGCGCGACGCGTGCAGGCCGAAGGTGTCGCTCTACGTGCGCTCAGCTTCTCGCCCATGTTTCAAAAACATGCGCGGGAACGGTGCTTCGGCGTTCAGGTGCACATCACGGATCGTCGCAAGCTGCGCAGCTACGAGCTGTATCTGCGGCTGATCGCCGAGGCGCGGAACCTGTGCGATGGAAAGTTCGCCTGGCGAACGAGCGCGTATGAGTTCGTTTCGGATCGGCCTGCGATCGATCTGCTGACGGGTGGGTCGGAGTTCCGCGAAGCGGTGGACAATGGTCGCGGTATCGAGGATGTGCTGCAGCGCGAGCGCGCGGCTGTGCAGGGTTTCGAGCAAGCGCGCGCTGCATTTCTGCTGTATCCGCAGGCCCGCAGCTGAGGACGTAGATGGGGCAACATCGCCACAGCGTGCAAAGCGGGCAGTTTCCTGGCTTACACGCGTGACGCGGAGCACACGTCGTGCCGCTGCGACGCAGAGGCATCTCCTTTGGCCGAATCGGGCTCTGAAGCTGCCGTCGTGCGTCTCGCAGAGATCGCGGTGTTGCTGCGAAGCTAACAGCGGCGGCCCTTCGTTCTTCGCCCCACGGGACTTGCTTCGCGGCGCCCCACGGGACTTGCTTCGCGGCGCATGCTTCCGCAACTACGCATGAAATAGCGCGGTGTTTAGGGTGTAGGCTCAACCTAGAGGCTTAGTTACAGAGTTGTAGAGCATTGGCTTCCGCCGCCGTAAGCTGCGATTCGCGACGCCGCCATGACTGCTAAAGCTCATTGACCAACTACGGCACATCGCATACGAGGAATGACCTCGGAGTTCACATCCGAGGCGGAGGTCAGGCGCCGAGATGCAGGAACCCACTCACAGCGAAGACGGTCGAATCGCACGGCGTCTCGGCAACCGTGCACGGATCCTGGACGCGCTGTTTGCGTTGATCCGCGCCGGCACGTACCACCCGACGCTCAAGCAGATCGCAGCGCATGCCGGGGTGACGCCCCGCACCCTGCTGAATCACTTCCCAGATGCGGCCTCGCTGCTGATGGCGGCGGCTTATCACGGACGCGAGCTGGCGGCCGCCAAGTTGCCGCCGCTACCCGATGTGGCGGACCCTGAGGAGCGTGTGCGGGAATTCTTCCGTCGCGGCGCAAGTTTCTACGATGGTTTCGGTGCGCTGCGTTGGTCCTTGGTGACCAACCCCGCCACCTTGGCCGTGTTCGAGGCGAACCGCTACAAGGGCGTCGCGCTCGGGCTGCTCAATCAGCGCGTGGTCGATTTGGTGGCTGGATTCGACAAGCCGCTCGACGCTGTGGCGCGTCGGGCGCTCATCATGATGACTGATCCGCTCTCGTGGCGACTTTTGAGGATCCAACAGGGCCTTTCCCGAGCGGATGCAGCAAGGACGATGGCCGCATCGGTCATCGCGCTCGCGCGCAACGTGGGTGCGTTGAAGGCTCCGAAGCGCAGCGGGCGCAAAAAGCCGAGCCAGGCGCTGCAACGTCGCACGACGCGTAGCTAGCGGTCGCACTGACGAGAGCTGCGGCATCGTCATGATGGCTGCGGGCGGGCGTCATCGACCGCGCTGGCGCTCTGGGGGTGGCTGGGCGGGTGCCGCTCTTGGCTGCGGTCGGGTGGTGACGCTCGCCGCCGACGGCATGTTGTGCTCGCTGGTGTCGATCGAGTAGCGAGATGCGAGCACGTCCGCGACGAAGCCTTGTTGGGCGAAGCTCTCCGCTGAGTCGCCGCCGCCTGGCAAAAACACCATCAAGCACTTCGCGCGCGGGCCGGGCTGCTCTGCGTCGATTGCGAGCATCGGGTTGGGAGCGGGTAGCCAGCTCGCACAGCTGGCGCAGAGCAGCAGCGCGCTGATCGCGCTTAGATTTCGGTGCATGGCCGAGAATGTAGCGGAGCTGTTCAACAATTGGCGGGGACGTTCCGGGGGCGGGGGCCGTGCGCCGAGACGAGCCGCAACTCGGTTGGCACCTGAGCTATACTCCGAGAACTGTGGCTGGTCGCCTGCAAACAAAGTTGTCAACGGCGCAGCTGATCGCTGGGCGCTACCGCTATGTGCGCGGGCTCGGCGAGGGCTCGACCGGGCACGTCTGGTTGGTCGAAGACACCGCGTCGACTGCCGCCGAGCCGCCTCTACGTGCGCTCAAGTGGGTCGAGTCGGCGCACGCGGACCGCGTGCGCAGCGAGTTCGCGCTGTTGTCGCGGATCGCACATCCGAACCTGGCCGCGGTGCATGATCTGGTGCGGGTGGTCGCGCATGAGAACGGCACGCGGCCTGTGGCGGCGGGCTGGGGTCTGGTCAGCGACTACGTGACCGGCGACGCCGTTCACGCAGCCGCCGCGGGTTGGTTGGGTCGGCGCGAGGGGCTACTGTCGTTCAGCTTGCGCGTGCTCGAAGGCGTGGCGCGAGCGCTCGCGGAGCTGCATGGGCGCGGGTTCGTGCACGGGGACATCAAGCCTGAAAACGTGCTGGTGGATCACGATGCCTCGCAGGTGATGGTGATCGACTTGGGCTTGGCGCGACCGGTCGGGCTCGAAACTACGCTGTCGGGCACGCCGCGCTACATGGCGCCTGAGTTGTTTCGTGGTGAGCTCACGACGGCCGCTGATGTGTACGCGCTGGGTGTGTTGGTGCGCCGAACCATCGAGCCCGAGCTCGGCGCCGCGGAGCGTACGCTGCAGCCTGGCAGCGTGCTGGCGCGGGCGCTGCAGCCGTTGGCGGCGATTGCGAGCTGGGTGCCGCAGCCAATCGCTGCGCTCCTGTCGCGCATGTGTGCGGTCGACAGAACCGAGCGCCCGGCGTCGGCGTCAGAGTTGCTCGATGCGCTCTCGGATCTCGGGCGGGTGCTGCCTGAGCAGCTTCAATCGGCGTTGTCATCGCCCGGCAAGCGCTCGCGCAAGCGCACGCATTCGGCGCGCGCGGTCACGCTCGGCGCGTTGCCGCTGATCGGGCAGGGCGAGACGTTGCTGCAGCTGGGAGCGGCGTTGCAGGAGCGCTCGGTGGTCGCTGTGTGCGGGGCTCATGGTGCCGGACGTTCGCGCGTGATCCGCGACGCGGTGTTTGCGCTGCAGCTGCAGCGCGCCCAGGGCGAGCAAGCCATCCCGAGCTACCTACAAGTCAGCGAGCTGCCCGCGCAGATCGAACAAGACGCGTGCGTGCTGCACGTCGCAGATGCTGACGCAATCGCCCTCTCCGAAGTGGACGCGCTCGCGCGAGCCAGCGAGCTAGCAGGCCAAAGCCTCTGGATCATCTTAGAGCGCACGCAGCCGCTCAATGGGATTTTTTCGGTGGAAGTGCCGGCGCTTGGTGATGTTGGGATCAGTGACTTATTGCGGGTTGGTTTGGGGTTGCGGGAGGTGAGTGATGCGCAGCTGGTGCAGGCCCAGCGGCTGAGCGCGGGATTGGCTGGACGTTTGTGTCGCGAGCTTTCGGCGGCGCTCTTGGAAGGCGCGGAGGTCGAGGATGTGCTCGCCGTCGCAGCGCGGATGCAGGGCAGCGCTGCCACGGAGCTCGCTCTGCCGCAGGCGGCACGCGAGGTCGGGCAGTTGCTCGCGGTGGCGGGGGGCAGCTTGCCGCGCACGAGCTTGACGCTGCCCGATCTGTTGATCGCGCAAGGTATCCAGTCGCTCTCGACGCTCGGTGCGTGTTCGCGCGCTCACGACGGTCGGTTGCTGCTGCGCAGTGATATCCGTCTGCAGCTGTACGCGGCGATGACTCCTGCAGAGCGCGCTCGCCATGCGCATACCGTGTTGGATCCGCAAGGTGATCCGAGAGCGCTGGCATTTTTGGCCCATGCCCGCGGCAACGAGGCCGACGCTCTGCGTCGCTTGGCGGCGCTAGCAGAAGAGACGTTGAAGAACGGCGATCCCGCCGCAGTGGATGCCCTCCTCAGTGAAGCGTCGCCTCTGTGGACACCGCATCTCATCGCTAGCGCGGCGGCGACTGCGAGCTCGAAGTCGGCGTCGTCGCTGTCTGCTGCTGACGCGGTTGCGACTGCGAGCTCGAAGTCGGCGTCGTCGCTGTCTGCTGCTGCGAGTCGGCTGCTTGTATTGCAGGCTGACGCTCGGCGGGCGCTGGGTCGTTATGGTCAAGCTTTACAGCTGCTCGAAAGCGCAGCGGAGCCAGCTGCGCTGCTCTTGCGCGCGGAGGTGTTGCGTTTACAGGGAGCGTCGGACGATGCGCGCGAGCTCGCCGAGACGTTGCAGCTGTCGGCGGCCGAGGTGTGTCGTGGTGCGCATGCACTGCTTGCGCGTTTGAGCTTGGATCGTGGGGATGCCGAAGCGTGTCGCGAGCATGCGCGGCTCGCGAGCGAACGCGGTCGAGAGGACGATGCGCCGGCCCTGCGAGCCATCGAGGTGCTGTCGCTGTTGGAGCTGACCGAAGGACGGTTGGACAGCGCGCTCGCGCGCGCAGAGGCGGGGGCCACCCATGCTCAGAAGCGCGGCGCGCGAGCAGCCGAGGCGCGGCTGTGTGCTGTGGTCGGTTCAGTGCAGCGCGCGCGAGGGCAGCTGTCCGCGGCGGCGCGTCAGTTCGCGCGCGCGAGTGAGCTCGCGACGGCACAAGGTGAGCTCCACGCCGCCGTCAGCTTCACAGTGAATCGCGCCACCGCCCAGCTCGATGCTGGAGAGCTCGGCCCAGCGCTGCGCAACTTGCGCAAAGGCGCGAGCGGTCTCTTGCGCTTGGGACGCGAGCGCGACACCGCGCGCGTGCTGGCAAACTGGTTGCTGGCAGCACAGCTGCTCGGCGACTTCGAGCACGCGCTGGCGCTGGCCGAGCGTATGTCGGAGACGGCACGTCGCGTCGATGAGCCGTGGGCGCTCGCGTTTGGCTTGCTCAGCTGCGCCGAGATGTTGCTGGAACGCGGCGAGAACCGTGCCGCCGAAGCGCGCATGGAGCAGCTGCCCGACTTCAGTGCGCTCGCGCCAGTCGAACGCGCGACTGCATTGGCGCGCAGCGCGAGCTTGTGGGCGAGCATGCAGCGCACAGAGCGCGCCGAAGCACAGCTGCTCGAAGCAGAGGCGCTCTTGCCAGGTGCCGGCGCCGCGCTGGCTGAAACACTGCTCGCCCGCGCCGCGCTGTACCGCGCGCGCGGCGAGAGTTTGGCCTGCTTCGAAGCTGCAGCGCGTGCTCTGACCGAAGCGCACGCGCGCGCGGAGTTTCCGGTGCTGGTGCAGGCGCTGGGCGCGGGGGCCGAGGCGGCGCGTGCCTTGGGCAACAGCGAGCTCGTGCACCTGCGCTACTCCGAGCTGCGCGCGCTCTTGGACAGCGCTGCGTTGACGCTCACAGCGGCAGAGCGCGCGCTTCTTCGTAATGTACGCGGCTATCGTGCGGCGCTTGCCGCAGCGCCTGCGCGCTCGGCGGCTCGCGCAGAAGTAGACACGCGTTTTGGGCAGCTGACCCAGTACGTGAAGCGGCTGACCTCAGAGACGCGGCTTCCGCGGCTCTACGAGCGCATCTTGGAAGCTGCGATCGCGCTCAGTGGCGCGGAGCGCGGGCTGCTCTTGCGCCACGACCTGCAGGGTCGCGTGCGGGCGCGTGCGCAGCTGGGAGCGGCGATCGCCGAGCCGCAGTCGCTCGCGACGGCGGTCTGGTCGCAGTCGATCGTAGAGCGCGTGTTGCGCAGCGGACAGCTGCTGGCGAGCGTCGATGCGGCCGAGGACCAGCAGCTGCTGGCGGCGTCGAGTGTACACGCGCTGGCGCTGCGCTCTGTCTTGGCGCTGCCGATGCGTACGCACGACGCTGTGCTCGGTGTGATCTACTTGGAAGATCGCCTGCGGCCGTTTGCGTTCGGTGAAGCGGAGATCGCGTTGTTGTCAGACTTCGCCGACCTGGCGAGCCTGACCATCACCGGCGTAGAGCGTCTGCGCCGCGAGCGCAGAGCGGTGCGCCGCTTGTCGTTGACGCAAGCGCGTCTTGCAGCTCAGGTGCAGACTCAAGCGATCGAGCTGCGCGCGCTCAAGCAAGCGCACGAGCCGATGTCGGAGCGCACCGGGATCGTCGCCGAAAGCCCCGCGATGCGTGAGGTTTTGTCGCTTGCGCTGCGCGTCGCGGCGTCGGATGTGCCGGTGCTGATCCGCGGCGAGAGCGGGACCGGCAAAGAGTTGGTCGCACGGGCGATCCATTCGCACAGCACGCGCCGCGACCGGCCTTTTGTGAGCGAGAGCTGCGGCGCGATCCCAGAGACGCTGTTGGAGAGCGCGCTCTTCGGGCACGTGAAGGGTGCGTTTACCGGGGCAGACAGGCGTCGTGTCGGGCTGTTCGAGGCCGCCAACGGCGGCACGTTGTTTCTGGATGAGATCGCCGAGATGAGCTCGGCCATGCAGACGCGGCTCTTGCGCGTGCTGCAAGAAGGTGAGGTTCGGCCGGTTGGCGGTGAGCGCATGCTGCGCGTGGATGTGCGGGTTTTGGCGGCGACGCATCGCGACCTCGAAGCCATGGTGGCGGATGGAACGTTTCGTGAAGATCTGTTCTATCGACTTGCGGTGGTCGATCTGCGGCTCCCTCCGCTGCGCGAGCGCGCGCCGGACATCATTCCGCTCGTGCAGCACTTCGTGGAGAAACATGCGGCTGGCCGGACACCACGCTTGGAACGGCGAGCGATCGAGCGCTTGATGACGCGTGCGTGGCCCGGCAACGTTCGCCAACTGGAAAACGAAGTTCGACGCGCGCTCGTGTTGGGCGGAGACGTGCTGCGCGAAGAGCACTTCGGTGTGTCACAAGCAAAAGAAGCCAGCGGCTCTGACCTCAACCTGAGAAGCCAAGTCGACGAGCTGGAACGCAAGCTCATCAAGCGCGCCTTTGAGCTCGCCAAAGGCAACCAAACCCGCGCCGCGGAGCTGCTCGGCCTCTCCCGCTTCGGCCTTCAAAAGATGGTCAAGCGTTTAGGGGTTGCGTCCAGTTAAACGACCGCTGCGCCGATCGCACGCAGTCTCCGCTTGTTTGCGCCCTGGCACGTGGCACGAGCCGCAATAGACCAAGCGTGAGCACCACGCCTGCGATCACGCCCAGCGCTGCATGGCTTTGAACAGTGGTGGATGCTCAGCGCGTGCTTGCTTCGAGTTTCTTCACGCGTTCGCGTAGCTCGAGCTGCGCGTCGAAGGGACCGACTACGATCGCTGCGCGGTACAAAGCTGCCGCGCGTGCATGCTGGCCGTGCTGGTCGTAGATGTCGCCGAGGAATCGCTGCAACGTGCGGCGCTGCTCGGGGAGCTGCGCGAATGCTGATCCTGCGAGCTGTTCGGCTGCCGCTGGACCAGCGCGCTGCGCGACCATCTCCATCAGTGTTTTGTAGCCGGGCAGGAACAGTGGATCGATGTTGAGTGCGCGCTGCAGCAGCGCTAGTGCGCGCGCTTGGTCGCCGTTTTGCGCTGCGAACATCGCCGTGCGGCGGAGCCACTGCGGCTCGTCTGCGAGCACTTCGCCGGGGTTGGGCACGCCAGCGCGTACCACGGCAGAGTCGGGCGGCAGCAGCAACACCGCCGAGGGATCCTCGTACACAACGAGCCATGGGTGCGGAAGCGCGCGTAGCTGTTCGACTGTGCGACTGTGAGGCAAGAGCGCGGCGTCCGGTTGGTACTTCGCAAGCAGAGGTGCGAGCGGCGCCCGATCGAGCATGATGTCGAGGTAGTCGCGATAAAGCTGTTCATCGAAGACCGTGTTGGATCGTCCGTCGATGAACACCTGCGCCTGCGGCGCGTACAGGCTGATGAAGCCGCCCCAAGCTTCGTAGTTGAGCACACGCAGCGGCACGCGTAGGGCGGATAGATAACGCACTGCCGCACGAGGCCCGAGGTTCGGCTGGGTCCAGCGCTCGAAAGGCTTCGGGAACCAGCGCGCTCCGCTCCACAAGCCGGCAGCCGCGAGCAGCAGCAGCGCAGGCGCGAGCCAGACCCAGCGCGCGCGCCAAACGTTGCCCACGCGTCGCAGAGCTGCCGCTGATAGCTGCGCAATACCCGCAGCCACGAGCGGCGCGAGCACCAGCGCCGACAATTCGACGAAGCGCACAGCGCGCAGCGCCATCAGCACGGTCGTCGCGCCGAGCAACACTAGATATGGGTCACGACGAAACGTGCGTACAGATCCATATGCCGCCAACAGCAGCAGCGCAGCGTAGCGGCCGCGAAACGAGCCGAACCAACCGAGCGGACCAAAGAAGCGCAGCTCCGCGAGGTTGAAGTCGAGCGGCTGCCACTCGTTGAGCTGCTCGGCGTAAAACGAGCGCTGCGCGCCTGGCGCATAACTCAGCACATACTCGAGCAGACCGAAGCCCCAAGGGTTCATGGCGATCGCGAGACACGAGAGCGCAAGCCCGCATGCATACACACGGAGCTGTCGTTGATCCTGCACGACACGTGTGATCACGAGTAATCCCACCGCGCCTAAGCCGAACAAGTATCCCGCGTGCAGGTTGCACCAGAGCGCGATCAGCACTGGCCACAACCAAACCGCAAGGCGGCTGTTCCGGCTGGCAGTGATCACCATCGTGAAGCACAGCGTGACGAGGTGCGGGCGAATGTCGGAGAAAAAGCTGGTGCAGCACGCAGCGATCCAGCACGCCAGCACTGCACCCGCGCGTGATTCGCTGGCACTGCACGCGGTCTGGAAGCCTAAACCAAAGGCGAGGGCGAGCAGCGCCCAGTTGGCGTACGCGAGGTACTGCGGATCCACGCGCAACAGTGCGTATGCGAGCACACCCCACAACCACTCATGGTTCTGCCAAGGCTGGCCGGCGAACGTGAACGACAAGGTGTCGCTACGCGGCAGCGCGCCTTGGGCGAAGTATTCGCGGCCGAACGCCAGGTGCCAGTACAGGTCGTTCGCGCCGACATCGCTCACGAACCATGCGGCTGCGCCGAGCACTGCAGCCAGCAGCGTCGCGAGGTACAGCGCGCGGTCGCGGTAGAAGCGCTGCACGGATCACGCATCGTAGGCGCAGCCAAAGGCGGCATGCAAACACCTGACGCGTGTCGCTGTGTACCTACATAGCTGCTAAGGCTGCGCGGAGAGCTGGCCTTGCAGCTGGCTGAGCCAAGCTTCGATCAGCGAGACGCCTTCCGTATCGACGACCTCGGTGCCGAGCGGTGGCATCTGGACGAACGGCTCGCGTTGCTTCATGCGAGTCAGCCCGTGCTGTAGGCGGGTGAGGTCACCTTGCGTGTTGGTGACGAGATTGACGTAGGTGGTGGTTTGCTCGAGCGAGCTGAGCTGGCCTGCGGACTGCCAGAACACGACTTTGGTCTCGGGAACACCGAAGTTGTGCGGAGCGCGATCGTTGTGGCAGCTGCCGCAGTTGCCGTGCAGGTAGCCGAGCGCTTTGACGCTGGTCGGATCGCCGGGGATCGTGAGTGGGCCAGTCGGCGGTGCAGTGAGGCGACCGCTTGCGGCCAACGCGTCGAGCGTGAGGCCCGGGCCGGTGTTCGACAGCTGCAATGCCGAGAACCCGAGCGCCGCCATCGGCTGCGCGTTGTGACACTCCTTGCAGGTGGCAGTTGACGGAATGTCGTGCGTCGAGCCGCTGGCGTCCTGAACGCCGTCTGGAACGGCATTCGCATCGGTCTGCTCAGCGTTCCAGTGGTACGCGATGAACAACCAGTCACTTTCGCTCGGCCCGAACTTGGCCATGTAGCGCGTCTCGATCGCTTGGCCTTGTTGCTCGAACTCTTTCCAGAGCTTGGTGCCAACCGGCAGCTTCCACACGTCCATGTCGCTGCTGTCGATCTGCGCGCCATCGGGCAAGCTGATCCAGCGCAGCTTGCCGGCCGCATCCGACCAAAGCGGGAAGGCCGGCGAGAACACCTGCACGTTGGGCGCGAGCGTGCGCGTGCTCGTAGCGCTGTACAGGCCCGTCTGCGAGAGCAGACCAGGCACGACGTCGAGCGCTTCCACGATTGGAGGCTCGGCTGCAACCGCGTTGGTGTTGATTGCGACACCGGGGATGAACGGTGCAGCTGCGCCTGCCGCGGATGGCTGCAGCGCGTTTTCCGTAACTATCGCTGCAGGCGCGCCTGCTTCGTCTGCGTACGAACAGGCGGCGCTTAGCGAGACCAAAACTGTTAGGAACTGGGTGCGCGAGTAAGCGGCACCCAAGCGCTGAGCAGCATGCTGCACAGCGAGTGCGAGACTTCGCATGTGGTGGACCTCGACGAACGCCTCGCGCCGCCACCGCGAGGACCCGATGTCACCGAGATAGACACGAACCGGCCGAAACTCAAGCCGGTAGTGCCGCAAACTGCCATGTCACGTCTTTGTACGACGCTTGAGGCGATTCGCGATGGACCACAGATGGACCTCGGAAGGCCCGTCGTAGATGCGAAACGCGCGCAGCTCGCGGAAGATCCGCGCGACAGGAACGTCGCTTGTCACGCCGAGGCCACCCAGAATCTGCAGGCAACGATCGGCCACTGTGAACAACGCTTCAGCGCAAGCGTACTTCGCCATGCTGGACTCCGTGCTCGCCTTTTCGCCTTGGTCGAGCACCCACGCGGTGTGATCGATGATCAGCTGGGACTGCAGCAGATCGACCTCGTTTTGGGCGAGCTTGAAGCCTACGCCTTCGTGATCGATCAGCGCTTTGCCGAAGCCTTGGCGCGTACATGCGTACTCAGTAGCGATGTCGTGAGCGCGCTTGGCGGAGCCCCACCAGCGCATGCAGTGGGTGAGGCGAGCTGGCGCCAGTCGCACCTGCGCGTAGCGGAAGCCTTGATCGAGCGCCCCCAGGATCTGCGCTTCCGGCACGCGCACGCCTTCGATGCGCACGATCGCGTGACCGCCCGGCATCGACTCATCGATGGTGTCGAGCACCCGTTCGATCACGATGTTGGGATCGTTCATGTCGACCAAAAACATGGTGGCGGCATCGCCCGTGCGCGCCATCACGATCCCGAAGCCTGCGCCTTGCGCGCCGGTGATCAGCCATTTCTTGCCGCTGATCACGTAGCTCGATCCGTCTTTCGTTGCGCTCGTCTTGAGCATCGACGGGTCGGAGCCCGCGCCACCATCGGGTTCGGTCATCAAGAATGCGGAGCGCGTCTTGCCCGCTGCGAGCGGCGCGAGAAAGCGCTGTTGTTGCTCGCGGCTCGCGACTTTTTCGAGCAGATGCATGTTGCCTTCGTCGGGTGCCATGCAGTGCATCGCTATCGGGCCCAGCGTCGAGTATCCCGAGGCGCGGAAGACCGTGGCGATCTCGCGGTAGCTCAAGCCCAGGCCGCCCCACTCGGGTGAAAGCTGTGGTGCGAACAGCTTCGCCTCACGCGCACGTGCGCGCAGCTCCTCGCAGAGCGCGTCACTCGGACCGTGGCCGCCGAGGCGCGAGTCACGCTCGTACGGGATGATGACATCGCGGATGAATGCAGCCGTGCGCTGCTCGAGCTCAAGCTCACGGGGCGAGCGTTCAAAACTAACCATGACCTAACCTTTGTCCTGTCCGTACTGCGGGGCCGAAAAGCGGGTGCAGACTAGCACTACTGTTCCCGTCTTTCGCCGGCCCTCTCTTGTTCCGCACCGTTCTGCGACTTCGCGGTCACCTTGAAGGGGGAGTGACCCCGTCGACGGTGCCCGCAAAACCGCAGAACGGCGCGTGCCTGCGCGATCATCCGACGAAAGACGGGAGCAATAGTGCTGCCGCGCGTCCGCTTTTTTCCTCGGCGCGATTCTGCACTGTGTCGCGCAGCGCTCAGAGCAGGTCGACCAGGCAGCAACCTTGGTGGCAATAAGAGCCGTACGGACAAGGGTTTGCACTGCTGCACACGTCGCGGCCTTCATCGCAAGCGTAACCTGGACCGCTGTTGGTTCGGCAGTCTGCGGGGAGGTCTGCGAGGGTCTTGCCGAGGCATAGCTCGCAGCGTCCGCACGGATTGTCGCAGCTGGCGCTCGGTGTGCAGCGCGGACAGGCCGTCGTGTCGTCTGCGTTTGCGAGCGTACAGGTGTCGACCAGCTGGATGTGGATGAGCTCGCCGCTCGGTTTGGCGACGCCGCAGCAGCCGAAGCAGTCGCAGCCGTTCGGCGTGCGGGCTTCGCAGCTCGTCTGGCAGTTGCTGGTCACTTCGCAGCTGCTGCAGCTGCCTCGACCCACGAAGCTGGGATCGCTGAGGCATTCGACGGGGTAACGACAGCCGTCATCGCCGCTGCCGTTGTTCGCGTCCCAATAGCAGTCGCGACATGCTTGTTGTTTGCTGGGCTGGCCTGTGGCGAAGCTGGTTTCGTCGTCATCGAATGCGCCGGTGCACTCGGGATCGAGCCCGTCTGTGAGCCCGTCGCCGTCGTTGTCAGCGCCGTCGGCGCAGCTGCATGCGCGCTTGCCGCAGTACGTGGTGGCCGCGTCGACGGCGGGAAACGTCTCTGCGGGGCCGCCTTCTTCGCCGCTGTCGCGTGGCTTTAGGACAAGTCCCGCGTCGCGGGTGCCGCTGTCCAGAGCCGCGAAGGTCGTCGGGTCGCTCACGAGGTTGCGCCGCGATTCGTTGCAAGCGCTCAGCAGCAACAATGCAACGCAGGCCCACAGCGCGACGAGCCTCCCGTGCTGCAGCTGCGAGCGGCAAGCATTGTCGGTAAAGGTGACGGAGGGGGTGGGGCGGATGCCGAGCGGTTGCCGCTTCTCTCTAGGTTGCAGCTGTGAGCGGCGAGTCGGTCCACGGCGTGCTGTGCGCCCGGTGTGGGTCACGGGGTTGCCTGCTTCGGTAGCAGCTGCAAGCGGCGTTCGGCTTCGCGCACGTAGCTGCCTTGCCGGTGCTTGCTGAGGTAGTTGCGGAAGAGCTCGGCCGCGTGCTTGGGGTCGCCGTGCTCGGCTTCGATGCGTGCGGCGGCAAACAGCGCCGTCTCCGCTGCCGGCATGCCAGGAAACTTGCGCGCAACGCGCAGATAGGTGTCGCGCGCGGCGCTATAGCGATGTGCCTGCAGCGCGCACTCGGCTTCGAGCGAGAGCGCCTGCGCGCGCAGCGGTGCATCGCGCAGGTGTGGCTTGGCCAGGTCGAGCGTAGCGCGGGCCTGCGGCAGGTCGCGCGCTGCCAGCTCACTGCGCGCGCGCTCGAGCAACGCGCCCGCATCGAGGCGCTCGCTGCGCTTGCCGCGTGCCGCCCCCGCAGGTTCGTGACCGGGAAGGGCGTGATCGGTGCCCGGTGCGTGCGCCCCCACGCGTTGCGGCTCGGTGCCCGCTGCTCGCTGCTCGCTGCCGCGTCTTCGGTCGGCGCGTGCTTGCGCGTCGAAGCGCGCGCGCTCGCCGACTGCATCTTGCGCGTCGGTGCTCGTTCGAACGGCGCTCGGCTGCGTTCCGAAGCGCGTGCGCTCGCCGTCGGCAGCTTGCAAGCCTACCCGCGCTGTGCCATCTGCGGTATTAGGCTGCGTTCCGCGCTCTGCATTTGCGGTTTGCGAGTTTGCCGCTTTTGGCTGCAGATCGGCGTGCGCTTGCTCGGTGGCAGCTGAGCTGGCTTCGAAGCGGGTTTGCGCCGAGCCAGCGGTGAGCACTACGGGTGCGTGATTCGGCACCGCCGCCGAAGGCTGCACCGAAACCCGACCCGAGAGCACGACCACTGCGCTCTGCGTAACCTCGAAGCGCGTGCCCAGCACGCGCACCGTGAATGCCTTGGTCTGGACTGTGAAGCTCTGATGCGGCGCAGGGTCGACCTCGAACAGCGCGCTCCCACGCTGCAGCTCGACCTTTCGCGCTGCTCCATCCCAGCGTGCATCCGAACCGGCGCGCAGCTCCACACGCGCATGTGCCAGCGCAACCACGGCAGCTTCACTGGCGTGCAGCTGCACATCGGACCCGAGCGCAGCGCCCGCTGAACGCCCACTTCCGGCGACTTCCACGCTCCCTGACAGCACGCGCTCGGAAGAAGCGGCGACCTCCACGCGACTCGCGCGCTGCACAGCCACGAAACCGAGTGCCATCGCCGCTGCCGCTCCCAGCAGCAGCATGCCGATGCGCCGCGCCGGAACCGCACGCGGCGCTTGCGGGCGCGCCTTCACCGACAATGCATTCGCGATCGCCCGCTCACGCGCGGACACGCTTAGCCCAACAGGCGCCGTCGAAGCGAGCACCGAAAGCGCCTCGAGCAAGTTCGCGTCCGCCCGACAATCCGCACACGTCGAGAGATGCTCCTCGATCCGCAAGCCCTCCGCGGCGGACAAGCCACTGCTTCGCCGATCGAGCAGCCGACCTACACCTAGGCAAACGAGCTTCATCGCTGCCTCCCTTCTGCGAGCTCGCGCAGCCAAGGGTCGCGCGCCGCGCGCTTCAACAGCTCACGCCGCGCCCAGAACACCCGCGATTTTGTAGCTGCGAGGCCCGCTCCGGTGAGCGCCGCGACCTCCTCGATTGGCATGCCTTCGAACACATGCAGCACGAATGCCGTACGCTTCTTCGCGCCGAGCGCGCTCAGATGCAGCTCCAAGCGCTCGATCTTCCGACGCACATCCAGATCGCGTTCCGCGTCGCCATCCCGACTCTCAGTCGCCTCGAGATCCGGCAGCTGCGCGCGCAGACGATGGCTCGCGCTGCGCAGGCGATCTTGCGCGATCCGCACGGCGATGCGCGCGAGCCAAGTGCGCACCTGCGCTTCTCCACGAAACCGTGGAAACGCCTCGATGGCAGCCATCAGCGTACTCTGTAGCAGGTCTTCGACATCCAGCGAGCGCCCGGCCACGCGCCAGAGCACGCGTTCCAAGTATGGAGCATGGGTGCGAAACACTCGATCGAGCGCAGGTCGCTCGCCGCGCCGACAAGCGTCGATCAAGTCGAGCTCATTCTGGTCCGGCTGCGGATGCAGATTGACGAGACGACCCATTGTCGAAATTGTGGAGTCCCTGGTGCTTCGGTCGAACACATTTTTCGCGAGCGTGCTCGGAGTATGCGTGGGGGTGCTCTGTTGTGCGCCCTTCGCAGCCCAAGGCGCCGACGTCGTGCTCGTCTTGGATGCGGACAGCAAAGTCTCCGCGGGCTTTCTGAGCGCGCTCCAGATCGAGCTCGGCGACGCGTACCGCGTAAACATCGCGCCACGAACTGTCCCAGCTGCTTTGCCAGCGCGGATCGCGCTCGCGACGGAGCTCGTCGAGTCGGAGCGCGCGCTCGCCACCGTTTGGATCGAGGATGGCTCGCCCCAGCCGCGCAGTGCGCTCTTGTACGTCGTCGGGCGGCGCGCGGGTCGCGCTTTGCTCGAGGTGGTGCAAGCGCCTGACACGGGCGACCTCGATCTACCGCGGATGCTCTCGATCAAGCTCGCTGAGCTGCTCTCCCAGCTGCGGAGCGGCAGGTCGCATCCGCTCCAACCCCAAATACCAACGCCGCCACCAGCTGCAGAACCCGAGCCGACGAGCCCGCGCGTGTGGGGTGCGCTGTCGCTCGGTCCGCGCTTCGATGTCGGCCTCGGTGCGGGGTGGAGCCGGTTCGGCGTCGGCGCTGGGCTCGCGCCCGAGCTGTCATTCGGCAGCCTGCGGCTCGCGCTCGGCTTGGGCATCGATGGGTACCCGTCGTTGCAGGTGCGCGCCAACAGCAGTGAAGTGAGCTTGACCGAGGCGACGCCACGCGTGTTTCTAGGCGCGAGCTGGTTCACTCCCGGCGTCGCCTTTGCATTCCAAGCGGGTCCGACGTGGAGCTTCATGAGCGTGACCGGCCGCACGCCGAAAGGCCTAGAGCACGGCGAAACACTCGATGCGCTAGGCCTATCGTTTGCGCTCAGTGCGGAGCGGTCATTTGCGTCGACGCTTTCGCTCGGCGCACGGTTGGAGCTGCACGTGGCCGAGCGCCGCCTGCACTTCGACGTCAATGACGAGCCGGTGCTCGATCGTGGTCGGTTGCGCTTGTCGCTCGGAATCGACGTCACCTTTCGCACGAACGTTGCAGCTGCGCTCTGAGCCTTCTTGGCTCAATCGCAGCCCGGAATACCTGCTGTCGTGCCGTCGAACGCGATGCGGTAGGCATCGGCGCCCGCGACAGCTTCTCTTCCGCTTTGGTCGTGGTCCACGGCCACCGTGCAAGCGGTCTCGTAAGCTTCCCCATCCGCGTCGACCACGCGCACGCCGAGCGTGTACACGCGTCCGTCGCTCGGACCTTGCCGCTCCGAGCGGAGCGCCAAGCGCTGGCAGTCGGCGCTCAACAGGATGTCAGGCGCGTGTTTGCCGCTGCCCTTGGCATCGATGGCTTCGTCGCTGCTCGCCCAAACGAAGTGCGCGTCGAGCACCTCGCCCGGACAGGCGCCCACGATGTCGACGCAGTCCGCGACGCTGATCTCGTGCAGCTTGTGGTTGGGTGGCCAGAGCTTCACCTGCTTGGGCACGAGCTGCAGCTCCGCGCTGCGGACCACCACGACTTCGCTAGAGCACAGCTCTGCGTCCAGCGCGTCGCGCACGACCACTGTGTGTGTGCCTAGCGAGAGCGTGTCGTCGCTGAGCTCGAGCGTCGCGAGGTCGCACACAAGATTGCTCGGGCTCTGAACGATCAGCGCGGTCTCGTCGAGCGCGTCGCACGCGACCTCCAAGCGTTCGGGGCAGAGCCATGCGTCCGGGTCCGTGCCGCTGTCGGCGGCGCACTCCAAGCGCAACGCCTGAGGTTGACCCGTCGGCGTGACGAAGCTGCCTCCGCTGGGGGTGCAGCCTGCGAGCGAGGCGATCAGGACGGCCAAGGTCCCTTGCGTTTTGGTCATGCCACTATGGTGGGAACAGAGCGCTCCCGGTTGAAAAAATCGACCGCGGGTAAGGTCCCGGAACCGTTGATTTTCCGGGGTTTATTGGAGTACCACCGAGACCTCATGCGCGTTTCCAGCTCAACCTCGCTCGCCTCCGCGCTGCTGCTCGCAGCGTGTGGGTCCTCGCACCCCAAGCCGCCCGAGTATCCGCCCATGACTCAAGCCTCTCACGGTGCCCACGGTGCCCACAGTGCCAACGCTGCCCATCAAACCGCACAGGCCGAAGTGAAGCGCCTGCGCGCCGAGGCAGAGCAGAACAAAGTGCTCGCGCCCTGGGAGGGCCCGCACGGCGGCGTCCCGCCCTGGGATCAAGCCCAAGCCGATCGCTTTGGGTCCGCGTTCACAGTCGGGCTCGCCTTGCGCAAGCAAGAGGTCGAGAGCATCGCGACTGATCCCGCAGCGCCGACCTTCGAGAACACGATCGCAGCACTGGAAGACGCAGGCCGTCACCACTCGCGCGCGGAGACTCTGTTCAGCGTGCTGACGAGTGTGGCGAACACCAAAGAGGTGCAAGCTGTCGATGTCGAGTGGTCGCCGAAGATCGCTGCTGCGCGCGACGAGATCACCTTCAACCCGAAGTTGTTCGCGCGCATCGAGGCTGTGTACAACGCGCGCGAGGCAGCGAATCTCCCGGCGGAACAGAAGCGGCTGCTCGAGCGCACCTACGAAGACTTCGTGCGCGAAGGCGCGCGGCTCAGCCCCGAGCAGAAGCAACAGCTCGGCGCGATCAACCAGAAGCTCGCTTCGCTGTTCACTGAGTTCTCGAACAAGCTGCTCGCCGACGAAGACACCTGGATCACGATCGAAAAGGCCGAGGAGCTCGCGGGGCTGCCGGACTCGCTCAAAGCAGCTTTTAGCGCAGCAGCAGACGAGCGCGGGCTGAAAGGGAAGTGGGCGATCGTCAACACGCGCTCGAGCGTAGATCCATTCCTGACTTTCTCCGGCCGCCGTGAGCTGCGCGAGCGCGTGTGGAAGGCGTTCAAGAGCCGTGGCGACAACGGCGACGCGAACGACACCAAAGCCTCGATCGCAGCAATCGTGAAGCTACGCGCGGAGCGGGCCAAGCTGCTAGGCTACACGTCGCACGCGCACTGGCATATGTCTGACAGCATGGCGAAAGAGCCCGCGAAAGCGCGCGAGCTGATGCTGAAAGTCTGGCCCGCCGCCGTCGCACGCGTGCGCGAAGAAGTCGCGGACATGCAGAAGATCGCGGACAAGGAGCCAGGCAAGCCCAAGATCGCCGCGTGGGACTATCTCTACTACTCGGAGAAGGTTCGCAAGGCGAAGTACGACCTCGATCAGAATCAGCTCAAGCCGTACTTCGAGCTGGGCAAGCTGGTCGACGGCGCGTTCTACATGGCGGAGCAGCTGTACGGGCTCAAGTTCCGCGAGATCACGGGCACAGTGCCCGTGCTGCATGCTGAGACGCGCGTCTGGGAAGTTACGCAGGCCGCGCAATCACAAGGCGGCGAGCACGTGGGCTTGTTCTACGGCGACTACTTCGCGCGCGCACAGAAGCGCTCAGGCGCGTGGTGCCAGGAGTATCGCAACCACGAGACGTTCACCGGCAAGACCATCCACACGATCACTTCGAACAACAACAACTTCGTGAAGGGCGCGCCTACGGAGCCTGTGCTGATCTCGCTCGACGACGCGCAGACGCTGTTTCACGAGTTCGGCCACGCGATCCACGGCCTCGTGTCCGAGGTGAACTATCCCGGGCTCGGCTCGACGCCCAACGACTTCGTCGAGTTTCCATCGCAGGTGCACGAGCTGTGGGTGTTGACGCGGCCGATCCTCGATCGCTTCGCCACGCACTACAAGACCGGCAAGCCGATGCCGCAAGCGCTGCTCGACAAGGTGGAAGCTTCCGATCGCTTCAACCAGGGTTATCAGACTGTCGAGTACCTCTCCTCGGCGATCTTAGACATGACGTTGCACGAGAAAGCCGATGGCGTGGTGGACGCAGCTGCGTTCGAGCGCGAAACGCTGGCCAGCATCGGTGCACCTGCTGAAGTTGCGATGCGCCATCGCTTGCCGCAGTTTGGTCATTTGTTCTCGAGCGACGACTACTCAGCTGGTTACTACAGCTATCTCTGGTCGGAGGTCATGGACGCGGACACGCGCGAAGCGTTCGCGGAAGCGGGCTCGGTGTTCGATCCCAAGACCGCTGCCAAGCTGCGTCAGTACATCCTCGCGCCCGGCAACACGACCGATCGCGCGCAGGCCTATCGCGACTTTCGCGGGCGCGACCCTGACGTGCGCGCGTTGTTCCGCAAGCGCGGTTTTCCCGACAAATGAGCTGAGCTACGACGCGCGCCGCAGCTGGATGCTCTCCGCGACTGCGGCGCGCGGGAAGCGGAACTCCACAGTCGTGCCCTTGCCGGGCTGACTCTCGACGTGGATCTCGCCACCGCGCGTGCGACAAGCCTCACGCACGACGCCCATGCCGATGCCGCGACCGGAGTACTCGTTGACTTCGTCGCGCGTGGTGACGCCATCCGCGAACAACGCTTCGACCAGGTCGGTGTGCTTTTGGTAGGGCAAGCCGCGCCGCTGCGCCTTTGCTGCCACGGAGCTCCAGTCGATGCCGCGGCCGTCGTCGCTCAGCATGATGCTAAACGACTCGTTTGTGACCTGTGTGCGTAGTGTGACTGAGCCCTCGGGAGGCTTACCTGCGCTCTGGCGATCCTCCGGCAGCTCGATGCCGTGATCGACCGCGTTGCGGATCACGTGCACGAACGCGGACCAGAAGCTGGCCCACTGTCCCGGATCGAGTCGCACGTCGTTGTCGTCGATGACCACGTGCAAGTTCGGCTTATTCAAGCGACGGGCGATGGACTGGGCCTGCTCCGCGGAGCGCATCAAGCGGCGCGCGCTGGGTTCGAGCTTGAGCGCTCGGATGCGCTCGCTGAGCGCCTCGGACTTTTCACCACGCGACACTGCAGCGAGCAACCCGGCGTATTCGGTTTCGTCGATTTCGATGCGCTCGCCGGGCCGTCCGAGCAGCGTTTCGATGTTGGATTGGATGCGCATCCAGGCATCGCGGATCGCGCCGCGCTCAGCGGGAGTCGCCTTTTCGCCGGACTCCTCCATCGCGCTTTCGACCTCGTGGCACACTGTCGCCACGCTCTGCACGCCGAAGATCATGCAGTTGCCCTTGAGCGTGTGGACCAAGCGGCGCATCACGACGCGATCCTCTAGCCTCGGCTCTTCGATCGCCGTCACGAGATCGCGCGCCTCGCTCATGAACTCGAGCACGCCGACGCGATCTTTCGCGACGCGACCGAGCAGCTGAATCACATCGCGTTGCTCGGCTTCCACGCGCTCGCGCTGGCGCGCTGCGGTCACGTCGTTCACCACCACGAGCGCTTGCGAGAAGCTCTGCCCGTCATCAAGCACAGGCGTGTACGAGAGCTCGAAGTGCCGGTCTTCGATCATGAAGTGCCGCGGCAGCTGATCGATCGCCAGCTCGAGCGGCAGGAAATTTGCGAGCACCTGATCCCAGCCGACACCCAGGCTCTGCGCGAAGTTCTCATCGTGTTTGCCCAGGTAGTCTGCGAGGCTCTGCCCGTTCGCTGCCGGACCAAACCACTGCGTGACCACGGTCGATTTCTCGCCCGACATGACCAGGTTGCGGTCGGCCATGAGCAGGCCCTGGTTCACGGTGTCCATGACCAGACGCATGTCACGATTGCGTGCGTCGAGCTCAGCCGTGCGTACTTGCACGATCTTCTCTAGCCCGATCACGTTGTCGAAGAACGAGCGCGCGATGAAGCAGGTCGCGACCGACTCCAAGACCACGAATGCCGCGTGCACAAGCACGACCCAGAAGGGTGCCACGTAGTTGAATACGCTCGCAGGCAAGTACCACCACACAAGGAAGTGGTGCAGCGCGACAGTCACCGCGGCGACGACGATCGCCATGGGGTTGCCGAACACAGCCAGCATCGCGAGCAGCGCGAAGAAGTAGAAGTGCATCTCGATCTGCACCGGCCCTTGGCCGAGGTGCACGAGCACACCACCCATCAGCATCGAGCTGAATCCGTAGACCAACGACACGGCGCGAGGATTTTCGAACGCGCGTTGTGCGAGCACCGGGCCCACCAATACCAGGGACGTAAGCACAAACGCTTGCAGCACGCTTTGTCCGTTGACGAACGCGATCAGCAGAAACGCCGGCAAGTGGCCGAGGAAAAACCACAGCGCGATGCGATTGACGCGCGCAAGGTAAGTGCGTTCGAAGTCAGAAACATGTGTTGGCAAGACGACGCTTTGCAGCAGACGCTTTATCATCTCAGCCCGGACCTTCCCTCAAGTACTTCAATCCGAACGGATCGAGTAGACGTTGCAGCCCACGGCTGACAGCGCAGCCAAGCAGCGGTAGCTCGATCGTGTGTTTGCCTGCGAGCAGCTCGTCGATCAGCACGGTGTCGCGGATATCGAGCCCTTGCTTTTGCTTGGTGTAGCCGCCCATGTACGCGATCTGACCGCGCGCATCGGCGATGATCAGCACCGGTGCGGCTTCGAGTCCGTACCTCTGCTTGAGCGCAGCCGGCTCGATGTTGTCGAGGCGATAGCCCGCGCGCGCGATGCGTGCCGACAGCTTGGCATCTTCACCCACCAGCACCACGTGCTCGGCGACGTCCTTACGCGCGCCGCGCATCTCGAGGTGGTCGATGATGCTTTGGGAGCAGCTACACGCTGCGTACATCACGTGCGTCACGCTGAAGCGTCCAGCGTCTGCTGGAGTGCGCTGCGCTGTGAGCGCAGCGTTGAGCTGCGGATCGCTGCGTTCGGGGTGAGGTAAGGTGTACTCGTGAGCGCTGGCGAGGCTGCCGGTCACCACAAACGCCAGAACCCCCCACAGACACAGCGCCCCTTGAGCGGCGCGACGAGACGTCGCCGTGGCTCTGTCTGTTTCGGAACCTGATGCTGCCGTGTGCTGTGTCATGTGTAACTTCGACGGAACAATGTCTAGACGTTCGTCGTCTGAAACGTCGCCGTCCTTGAGGCGAAACCGCCTGTGATGCATGCACAGAAGTTGAACAGGGCTTGACTTCACTAGCTGTCGCCACAGATCCCGCCGCGCGTGCAAACCATGCAGGACCGCGCGTTGTTCGGGTTACGCTGCTGTTGGCTGCAGGGAGCTGTGACGCGAGCCACAGCGCGTGTGCGGCATTTCCCGGCGCTCAGGGCGGTTCCTGGTTTCCGGCCGAAATCGGCTACACTTTCCTGATGCGGCCGGGAGTCGCATCGCGTATCCATCGCACCCGAAGCCCCCGTAAGAAACTCAGAATCATCCCGTTACACATAGGAGTGTCTCCGTGGCCCAAGCCGTGAACAGGTACAAAGCCGATCTGCGCGAGATTCAGTTCGTGCTGTTCGAGCAACTCAAGCTGCAAGACCTGCTGGGCAAGCCGCCTTTCGAGAACTGGGGCTTGGACGACGTGAAGATGGTGCTGCCGGAGGTGTACCGCTTCGCCACCGAGGTCAGCGGCCCGCTCAATCAGGTCGGCGACAAGGAAGGCTGCAAGCTGATCGACGGCAACGTGAAGACGCCCAGCGGCTTCAAAGAAGCGTGGAATCGCTTGTACGAGGCCGGTTGGGCCACGCTCAGCGCAGAGGCGGAGTACGGCGGGCAGGGCGCGCCGAGCACGCTCGGCTCGGTCGCGACCGAGCTGATCAGCGGCTCGAACACGAGCTTCCAAATGTACGGCGGCCTGACGCTGGGAGCGGCAGAGCTGATCGCCAGCTTCGGCACCGAAGATCAGAAGCACGTGTTCGTGGAGCGCATGCTGTCGGGCAAGTTCGCGGGCACGATGTGCCTGACCGAGCCGCACGCGGGCAGCGATGTTGGCGACTGCAGCACGTCTGCGATCAAGAACGCCGACGGTACTTACAACATCAAGGGCGTGAAGATCTTCATCTCGGGTGGCGATCACGACCTGTGCGAGAACATCGTGCACATGGTGCTCGCGCGCGTGCAGGGCGCGCCCAAGGGCACCAAAGGTTTGAGCTTGTTCATCGTGCCGAAGCTGTGGGTCGAAGCCGATGGCACGTCGACCAAGCCGAACGACGTGATCACCGCGTCGATCGAGCACAAGATGGGCATCCAAGCGTCGTCGACGTGTGTGCTGAACTTCGGCGAGAACGAGTCGTGCCGCGGGTATCTGTGTGGCACGGTCGAGCACCAGGGCATCGCGCAGATGTTCCAGATGATGAACGGCGCGCGCATCCTTGTGGGCATGCAGGGCGTGGCTGCTGCGTCGAGCGCGTATCTCAATGCGCTCGAATACAGCCGCGATCGCAAGCAGGGCTCATCGGTCAAATCGCTGAAAGATCCGAACGCGCCGCGCGTGCCGATCATTCAGCACCCGGACGTGCGCCGCATGTTGCTGGACATGAAGTCCCGCGTCGAAGGTATGCGTCTGCTCGGCCTGAGCTTGACCATGCACGTGGACCGCGCGGAAGCGCTCAAGACGAGCGACCCCGACCGTGCTGCGTACCACCGCGGTCAGGTGGATCTGCTCGTGCCGCTGTTCAAAGCGTATGCAACCGATCAGGGTTTTCAGGTCGCGGCGACGGCGATTCAAACCTACGGCGGTGCTGGCTTTCTTAAGGATCATCCGGTCGAGCAGTACTGCCGCGACGCGAAGATCTTCTCGATCTACGAGGGCACGAACCACATCCAGGCGATGGACTTGGTGGGTCGCAAGCTGCGTCAGCAGGGCGGTAAGCCCGCGCTGGACTTCCTCGGGGACATTCAGCGCTTCATCGACAAAAACGCATCGAGCGCGGTGCTCAAGGCGGGCATTGCGGAGCTGCAGAAAGCGCACGAAGCGACGGGCAAGATCCTCGGTGTGCTGATGACGTGGGGCGGCGCTGCGAAGCTCGAGCTGACCGCGCTCTCGGCGAACCGCGTGCTCGAAGCGCTCGCCGAGCTGAGCGTAGGCTTCTTGCTGCTCGAAGGCGCAGTGATCGCCGAAGCGCGACTCAAGGAAGTGCAAGAAGGCAAGCCAGACCACGCGTTCTACACAGGCAAGCTGCACGCGGCGCTCTACTACGCGCTCAACGTACTGCCGGGCGTAGCCTTCAAGGCGGAGCTCCTACAACGCGAAGACTTAAGCTCGATCCTCATCCCGGAAGACGCGTTCGCGACCATCTGAAGGTTCGAGAGCGAGAAGAAGGACGCCTAAGACGCCTTCCTGGCGTCTTAGGCGCTTAAACTCTTCTTATGCAGCTCACAGCGGCGTCTGCTGTGAGATCTCCTCGGGCGCGGCCGGCAGCTGATCGGCAGGTGCCACGCCTGCATCGAGCGGCGCGCGATAGCCCCACAACGTCGACTGATTCTCCGGCGTCGTCAGCTTCACGATGATCTGCGCGTCCTCGAACGTATGCGCGCGCGTCTGCACCGGCAAAAAGCCAGGCGCATAGACCATCACATCCATCGGCCCGGTGTCGCGCGGGCGAATCACCGTAAGCACCTGCTTCGGTGTGATATTCCCCAACGTCGTCTTCCCCCACACCACCTTGGCATGGGTCGGCGGAATCGTGCTGAACGTGATGCGCGCGCGGAGCGGATCCTGCGGCGGCTTGGGCGGCGCGGGTGGCACAGCGGGCGCAGCTGTCGGCGGCACGCCGGCCTGCGCGGCAGGCACAGGTGCGGCAGGGGCGGGAGCGGGCGCCGCAGCGGGTTCTGCAGTGCGATTGGCTGCAACATCCGCAGGCAACGTCTGGATCGGAGTGAGTGTCGGAGTCGACTCTTTAGTCGCCTGCGCGAACGCCAGCGCCCCGCCGCCCACGGCTGCAGCGACTGCACCGGCGATCACCCAGCGTTTTTTGGTCCTGATTTGCGTAGGAAGGGTAGACATAACTAGTTCCCTGCCTTGTCGTCAGTGCTGTTTGATAGCGAAGGCGGAGGCCCAGGGTACTCAGTGTCGGGCTTGGGCACGTAACCCAGGATCGGCTTCTTCTGCGGACCCTTGATGTTGCCCTCGAGCACCATCACCGGCAGCGGCGGATCGAGATAATATGCGAAGCCACGCGAAGGGATCCGGACCTCGTACACGCGCTCGCTCTGCAAGAACTGGCGCTGGAAGTTCACTGGTTGATCGCCCGCAACCTGCTTATGGCGATGGTTCAAGATGAACGAATACATGCGGATCGCGATGTGGTTCGGCAAGCGATGGCAGCCGTGTGAGAAGCCCATCGAGCTGTAGATCGACAAGTAGTCCGACGAGCCGTGTGCGCGCACGCCGTTGTCGAAGTCGGGCCGGCCGTTTTCGCCCGGTACGACGAAGTAGCCTGCGACCAAGCCGTACGCCGACAAGTAGCCGGGGCCGAGCTCATCGTAGTTCACGGTCTTGGCGCCGCGGCCGTTGACCATGCGGTGCTTGACCAAGCTGCGCGTCGGCGTAGACGTTGGTGCGATCCACACTGGACCAGCGACGATCTGCCTGATCACGCGCGGACCCACGTCTGAGTTCTTGTAGCGGAAGTACTCGTAGCCGTCCGACGCTTGTTCCGCGCGCCAACCGCCGATCGTCGTACGCCAGCGCGCCAGCGCGATCTTCTTGCCGTTGTGCGTGGTGTACAGCGTCAAGTACGGAAAACGCTTGCGCCCGCGCGGCGCGAACTGGTTTTGACTGTTGAACGGCAGGTCGTACCAGATGTCGCCGCGATCCACGACGATCTGTAGATCCATGTGGTCCGAGTAGTATTCGGGTCGTGCGGGCAGCTTGACCGCCGCGCGCAGCGTCTGAAAATCCTCAGCCGGGTGGCGTTGGAAAAACGCCAGCACGCTCGCAGCGTCTTTCAGGCCGAGCTGTTCGAGCGCGAGGCTCGAGTACTCCGAGACCAAGTCCAGGCCGGGCTTTTCTTCGGTGCCGCTGGTGCCGTCTTCGATCACCTTCGCAGCCGCTACCACGCGCTCGCGGATCGCGCGCGCGACCGAGTCGTAGTCATTGTCGATCAGCGGGCGGGCCAGCGCATCCACGGTCTTGCGCCGCAGGTAGTTGGCCTCGTAGATCATGTGCTTCTGCTGGAACGTACGGACCGCGAGCCGCATCGGCTCGTCGTACACGCCGCGCTGATGCTTGCCCGATGGGCTCAACAAACCTTCGCATTCGAGCCGCTTCTCTACCGCCGCGAGCGCTGCTTTTTCCTTCGGTCGCTTCTCGATCAAGCTGACGCGCGCCGCGTAATCCGGCTTGGCAGCGGCGAGATCTTGCATGGTCGCGAACTTGCCGGCCTTGCGCGCGCTCTCGACTTCCTTCGCGAACCGAGCCAGCTTCTGTTCGTCGCGCCGCATGTCTTTGGGCGCGATGTACGACACGGTCTCGACCGCTTCGAGCGTGGTGGCGCTCTCCTGGTCGTGACACGGGTGCTCGTTGCTCTGCATCACGCGAGCGCGCAGCACCGAAAACGAAGGGAACGCGCCGTACAGCTCGAGGTAGTTGTGTCCGCCCGCGGGCAGCGGCTGCCCGTCGTTGTCGAGCTGGTCGTTCGATAAACCGATCAACACGCGCCGGTAGCGATTCGCCATCGGCGCACCGTCGGCGCCAACTTCTTCGGCGAAGATCGAAGGCGTCCAAGTGTCGCGCAGATCGAGCAAGGTGTAACCGACGGCTTCGACCGCTTCGGCATCCACCCAACGCTCGGCACCGTTCACGACTAACAGCGCGCGCTTGTCCGGCGGCAGGTCGTTGCGCGGCCGCGTCGCTTCTTCGAGCGTCACGACGGGTTTGACCGGCTTGACGCCAGGTACCGTGGCGGGCTGCACACCGCTCGCTGTGCTCGCAGCTTGCGGCAGCGCGTCGGGGGGTGACCCCTCCGGGCGGCGACAGCTAAAGCTCAAGGCCAGCAGCAGCACCCAAGGCAAGTTCTTGTGTCGTACACACAACGAAAGCATGACGGCGGAATACTAAGCATAGCGCGCCGCGCCAGCGGACAAATTTGCGAGCGAGCTCAGCCCGATCTGTCCGTTCGGCCAGGCTCAGCGCCCGCCCTGTGCCGATGTTTCCGTTGCGGTGGTCGCGAAATCCTCGAACAGGGGCGCCACAGCTGAGAATTCCTCAACATTCGCGGGCGCGAGGCCGGCAGCGGGAGCCTGGGCCGGGTCACTGGCCTGCGGCGCCGCACTCCTTCGGGCACTTCTGGACGCGGCAGGCGGTGGTGTTTTTGGCTCGGCCTAGGGTCGAGTTCGGGTCGTCGCCGATCGCGCTCACGAAGAACGGGTCGTTGGTGCCGGCTGCCGCCGTGATCTCCGCGCTACATGGACCGGTGGGCACACACAGGCCTTCGGTGGATTGGCAGAAGCAGTCTGCGTCGGTGCACTGCTTTTGCTGGCCGCACTCCACGACTGCGCTGCACTGCTCGTTGCGCGTCGTGTTGCCGCTGTCCCAGCACGACAGCACGAGCTCCGTGCACTGCATGCACCCGCAACGCATGCACTCGTCTGAGCCGTAGCGCTCGATGCAGGACATCTGCGCGGCTTGGGCCGGCGACTTACAGTCGGGGCTGCAGCCGTCGTCGCCATCACAGTCTTCACCGTTTTCGCGTACGTCATTGCCACACACCGAAGCGCAATCGCCATCGACGCTGTTGTCTGCGCCGCTCGGGCAACACTTGTCATTCGCGACTCGCTCGGTGATCGCCGTGTGCGAGCACAGACTGTTGCAGTTGCGCGCGCTGCCGAGCAGTCGGTCTTTCGTACAAGGATTGGCGTCGTCGCAGTCTTTGTCGGTCTCTTCACACGGTTGAACTTCGGGCTCACAGGTCTCGCCCAGCTCGCTGTCGATCCGCCCGTCGCCACAGGCGCTCGAACAGTCGTTGTCGCTGGTCGCATTGCAGCTGCCAGGGCAGCAATCGTCGTCATCCACGCACGAAGGCTCGACCAACAAGCACTCCGCCTGGCACGCGGTGCCGTTCAACACACGCTTCGCGCACGCTGCGAGCGCCGGACAGTCACTCGGGCAGGCGCCATCCTCGTCATCCTCGATCGCGGTGTCGCACTTTTCCACGCCGCTGATGATGCCATCGCCGCAGCGGGTCTCCGGTGGTTCGGGCGGTGACACTTCGGTGCGCGCGGGGCCGTCGGGTTGATCTTCCGGTACTTCGGCCGCTGTGGAAGTAGGTATCGCTTGCGCGGAGGCACGGACCGAGGGCTTGGGTGCCGCTTTGAGCGGCGCCTCGTCGTAAGCTTGGCAGCTCGCGCCCAAAAACAGCAGGGCGAAACAGCTCCATAGATGACGCACTATACGGTACTCCTCCTCAGCGTCACATAGCTTGAAACACCGCTGTTAGGCTACAGCCAGATGGGGATGCCCACCTGTCCGAAGCGGTCAACGCTGCCGCCAAGGGCGGCGAGACGTTCTAAGCATCGAGCTCGCCGCGCGGCGGGCATGCGCGGAATATGCGGTGAAAACCGGTGTTATGCACTGTCAGCGGACCGTTTGAGACAATCGTGCGACACTGCAGCTATTGGCGACGTGCACATCGCGACACGCTGCGTCATAAAGGAAAGTGGTCGGAACCGCTTGAAATCTGTACGCGTGCTAGCCGTTGCGGACGCGAGCGCCCTGCCTGGATTACGGCGCGCGCTGTCGCCGGAGTCGATCGAGCTGGTGGGGGTCGCGTCGACACCTGGCAGCGTGCTCTCTCAGATGCGGCGCGTGTCGTCGGATGTCGTCGTCGTGGATCTGAGCTTGTCTCAGACGGACGTGTTTTTGTTGATCACGCAGGTCGTGCAGGAGCACGCGGTCGCGGTGCTGGCGCTGGCTTCGGGTGACGACGCAGCGAGCTTGGCCGCACGCGCACATGCCGCAGGGGCGAGCGATGTGGTCGAGCGCCGCACGGTGGCGGGCTCGTGGCACGAGGAGTCTGGCTCGCCGCACGTGCTCTCGCTGCGTGTGCTCTCGCTGGCCGCATCCGCGCGGCCATGCTCCAGCAAGCTGAGCCTGCGCGTCAGCCGGCTTCCCCTGCGCGTGAGCTCTCCGGTCCCGCAGCTGTCAGCGGCGGACCGTTCCGGGCGCTCGCCGGACCTCATGAGCTCCGTACCCGCGGGTGTATTGTCGACACGTGCGCCAGGGTCGCGGGCGCCCGGTGCCGAAGCGCCGCCATCGGCTGCGCAGGTGTCCGGGCTGCCGCGGTCGCGCTGGCCCAAAACCGGGCGGCCGCTGATGGCGGCGCAGAACGAGCTCGTGGCGATCGGTGCTTCGACCGGCGGCACGCTGGCGCTCGCAGAGCTGCTCAAGACCCTGCCCGAGAGCGCGCCGCCCATACTCGTGGTGCAGCACATGCTGTCCGAGTTCACGAACGACTTCGCCCAGCGGTTGAACGAGCTGTGTGAGCTGCAAGTGCGCGTGGCGGTCGACGGCGACCTGGTCAAGCCCGGGACGGTGTTGCTTGCGCCCGGAGGCCGGCACCTACGCGTGATGCGCGACGCGGAGCAACGCCTGCGTGCGCGCGTGACCGATGAGCTGCCGGTCGGCAAACATCGCCCGTCGGTCGACGTGCTGTTTCAGGCCTGCGCAGAGACCTTGGGCAGCGCTGCACTCGGCGTGCTGTTGACGGGCATGGGCGACGACGGCGCGCGAGGCTTGCTCGCTCTCCACAACAGCGGTGCACGCACGCTCGTGCAAGACCAAGCCAGCAGCGTGTGCTTCGGCATGCCATCCGCTGCGATCGCGCTCGGTGCGGCGCAACAAATTCTGCCGTTGGCAGACATCGCCCAGGCCCTGCGCGAGCTCATCAAGAAGCGCAGCTCAGTCCGCGGGTAGTCGCAGCTCGCTAAAGCGGAAAGCTCGGACCGCGCGTGAACGCGGGGCTGCCGTCTTCGACATGCTCGAAGAACTGCGCCTGCTTGGCTTCGAAGTCCAACAGCATGCAGCACGGCTCGCGCGTGTAGTGTAGCGCGCCTGCGTTGATGAACGTCACGCCGTCGATGTCGCGCACCATGCGCAGATGCGTGTGACCCGAGACCACGTAGCGATAGCGCGCGCTCCGCAAGATCGCGTGCAGCGTTGTGTTGTTCTTCAACGACGGACCGTGGTCGTACGGGTACAAGCAAGTCATGTCGTTGTTGCCCAGCCCATGCCCGAGCAGCAATGTACCGAGCGACGTCTGCAGCTCGGCGACCTGCGGCAAGCTCTGCAGAAACGCGCGCGTCGGGCGGTCCACGTCTTCGAGGAACGTGGCCTCCGGTAGCTCGCGATGTTGCTCGTCCAAAAACCAGCGATCGTGATTGCCGAGCACGGTCGGCACGCGATGCGCTTGCAGTAGCTGACAGACGCGAGCGAGCGCTTCCGGCTGCGGTCCATCCACGATGTCGCCGGTCGCGAAGATACGCTCCACCTCGTGGCCCTCCAGCACCCGAAGCGCCCACTGCAGGCGATCGGCACGCGTGTGAATGTCACCAATCACACCGATGCGCGTGAACGTCTCGCTATGGGATGGGGACACTGAGCTCATGGGCTACAACAACTTCAGGTCTGTGCTTCGCGTTCGTCTTCGTATGCACGCAACGCAGCTGCATAGACCTTACGGATCGGCACCCCGTGCTGTTCCGCTGCCTCCCGACACGCTTCGTACTCCGGCGCCACATGTTCGTCGAGTCCCTCCCCACCCGCGATCTTGACGGCGATAGATCCGTAGCGTGTTTTGACTTGAAGCGCGCGTCGCGGCCGCTCGAAGCGGTCGACTGTGTAGTGCCGCAAACCTAAAGTGCTCGTCTCTTCGAACAGGACCTTGGCTTGCAGGTCGAGGTCGGCTGCCTTGCACAAGACTGAAATCGTCACGGCCGAACGGCCTTTTTTCATGCCGATCGGCGTAGTCCAGACGTCGAGCGCGCCCGCGCTGAGCGCGCGTTGCGTCGCGTAGGCAGCGACCTCCGGGCTGAGGTCGTCGATGTTGGCCTCGACGATCACGTGCTCTCCGCGCTTGCGGCTGACGGAGGCGGAAGGTTCGGGACTGGCGAGCACCACGCGCAACAGGTTCGCGCGATCTGCGAAATCTTTGGTTCCGGCGCCGAGTCCGACGCGTTCCGTTCGCATGTCAGGCCAACCACTGAAACGCTTGGCCAGTGCTGCCACCAAGCAGGCCCCGGTCGGGGTCACGAGCTCGTGCGACGACTGCGCGTCGTAAGTGGGAACACCGCGCAAGCACAGTAGCGTGGCGGGAGCGGGCAGGGGGATCACGCCGTGTTGCGTGCGGACGCTGCCGCGGCTGATCGGTAGCGGCGAGCACACGACGTCTGCGCCGAGATGATCGAACGCGATCGCAGCGGCCGTGATGTCGATGATCGAGTCCACCGCGCCGACTTCGTGGAAATGCACGGCTTCGACCGCACACGCGTGCACCTCGGCTTCGGCGCGCGCGAGGATCAAAAAGGCCTCGAGCGCGATGCGTCGAGCGCCATCGCTCAAGCTCGTGGCCGCCTCTAACAGCTGCACGATGCTGCGGTAGTCGCGCGCGGGCTGCGGCTCGTTCACCGCGACATCGAAGTGCCGCCCGGAGATGCTGGAGCGCAGAACGCGACTGTGCTTCAGCTCATATCCACTGAGCTGCAGATCTACGAGGCCGGCAAGCAAGACCGACTCGGGCACGCCCAGGTCGAGCAACGCCGCGACCAACATGTCGCCCGCCAGACCGCTGCCCGCATCGAGGTACAGGATCCGTCCGTGGCCAGCCCCGCGTTCCAGCGGCTCGCGCGCCATGGGCGGCAGGCGCGCGGTCTCGGGCTTGGGCTCGCGCCCCGTAGCCACGCGCACGAAGCGACCCTTGGGCTTCACAACAGGGCTCCCTGATTGATCAACGTGGCCGAATACGCAGCACCGAAGCCATTATCGATGTTTACGACCGTTACGCCCGACGCACAGCTGTTGAGCATGGCGAGCAGCGCAGCGACGCCGCCGAAGCTCGCGCCGTAGCCCACCGATGTGGGCACTGCGATCACCGGCTTCGAGACCAGCCCGCCGACCACGCTCGCGAGGGCGCCTTCCATGCCGGCGACCACGATCAGCACGCTCGCGTCGTAGAGCACCTGCCGCCGCGCGAGCAGCCGATGTAGCCCAGCCACACCTACGTCGTGAAGCTCGACTACCTCGTTGCCAAACGCTCGCGCAGTGACGACCGCTTCTCTCGCGACAGGCAGATCGCTCGTGCCTGCAGTCACCACGCAGATAAAACCGTTTCCGCGCGTCTCGATGGGCCCCAGCTTGAGGAGTGCGGTGCGGGCGAGCGGATCCAGCTCGACGTCCGGGAAAACTTGTTTCAGCGCCTCGGCTTTCGGCTCATCGATGCGAGTGACCAGGGCGCAGTGCCCCTTGTCGCGCAGCTCGCGCACGATGGCGATGATGTGCTCCGGCGCTTTACCCTGACCGAATACCACCTCCGGCAAACCGACACGTAGCGCGCGATGATGGTCGACATTGGCAAATCCGAGATCTGCAAAAGGCAGGTCTCGTAGCTCGTTTAGCGCTTCTTCAACTGGCAGCTGGCCGTGTTGGACTGCTTCCAGAAGCGCGCGTAGCGCACTTTTCTGCATGACTCTCGAGCCTAGCTGATCCGTGCGGTGGCCGAAAGCAGGCGGAGTTGTCCTTCCGTGCGGCGCGCGCGCAGTGAAAGTTGCTGACACTTTGTCGTCGTCCGGAAGCGCGTGTCTCCGTCGCTTGGAGCGGCGGCTCGGGTTCGATGAAACACTCGTGTTGCATTGATCGCAGTGCCGCTTTGCACGCAGTTCGTCATGATTGTTAGGTCATCGCTGTAGCCGATGTTCCGGACTTGCGTGTCCGAACCGGACAGCTGACAAGTGGATCTAACAAGTGAAGTCGCCGAAAGCTCAGCCCATGGCCATGGTCCGCGCGCCGCGCACGAGACGTTCTCGACACGCTTCCGAGGTCTGGCCCATGCGTTTGGCGTTGTCGGTGATGCTCGGGATCCTAGTGGGCTGCAAAGCGCAGCCAGCGAAGGTTGCCGGCCCACGCGTCGGCGCTGAGAAGATGATGGTCGAGCCACCGAAGGCCGCACCTCCGGTGAACAATCCCGACCGCATCAGCGACGACGACTTATTGGTCAATCCAGTTGTCACAGTGACTATGCAAGACGCTGGACCTTGCGTGACGTGCAGTCCGCAAGGTGGTCAGTACTGCGGTGAGATCGGTGATAACTGCGGAGCCAAGATCGAATGCGGTGAATGCGCGCAGCCGGGTTACAGCTGCGGTGGGCGCGGCATCGAGCACGTGTGCGGCGGCGATCCTGGCTCAGGCGCGTGCGCGTTGAACACGTGCGAGCCGGAGAACGGTCGGTACTGCGGCAAAGTCGGCGACGGCTGCGGTGGTGAGCTCGACTGTGGCGACTGTCCTGCAGGTCAGGAGTGCGGCGTTGCAGGCCTGCCGAACCTATGCGCCGCGACACCCGGTACGTGCACCCCGCTCACGTGCAGCGACGGCGCAGCGAAGTACTGTGGAGAGATCGGCGACGGCTGCGGTGGTGTTCTCGACTGCGGCACGTGTGATGTCGGGCTCGAGTGTGGCGCGCGTATTCCGCGCTTGTGTGGCGCGCCTTGTCCGTTGTGTCAGCTGCAACAAGTGTGTGCCGCTGGAGTCACGACCACCGTGAGTGGTACGGCCGTGACCGCGGCGCTGATGAACCCCGACCCGCTCTACAACGCGGTCGTCTACATTCCGAACATTCCGCTCGGCCACGAGCTGCTGCGCTTGCCCGACGGCCCGAGCTGCGATCGTTGCACGCCACTTACGTTGGACAACGCAGTCAGCAGCGCGATCACCGGCCCGGACGGTACGTTCACGTTGACCGATGTGCCGGTGGGTCAAGGCATTCCGATCATCGTGCAGCTCGGCAGCTGGCGGCGGCAGTTCACAATCGATGTCCAGCCGTGCGTAGACAACCAGCTGCCGCTCGGCGCGGTGCGCTTACCGCGCAACCAAGTGGAGGGCGACATTCCGCTCACCGCGATCGCAACCGGCAACGTCGATCGCTTGCAGTGCTTGATCCGTAAGATCGGCATCGAGGACACAGAGTTCACGGTTCCCAGCGGCACCGGTCGCATTCACATGTTCGTGTCGAACGGCTCGACGTTGGGCGACACCACGCCTTCGATCACCGCGCTGACTGGTCTCGACATGGGCCAGACCGGGTCGCTCTCGAGCTACACGCAAGTGCTGTTCCCGTGCGAAGGCGCGCCGCTCGAAAAGCCGCCTGTTTCGCAGCAGAACTTCCTCGACTACGTGAACAGCGGCGGGCGCGCGTTCGCCACGCACTACAGCTACACGTGGATGTACATGAACGGGCCGATGGCTGCGACCGCGCAATGGATGCCGGCGTTTCCCGCGGGCGGCGGCGAAGACGACCCCGGCCTGATCGCGACCATCGACACGAGCTTCCAGAAGGGCGCTGACTTTCAACAGTGGCTTGCGATCACTGGTGCATTGACCAGCGAGATGCCGCCGCAGATCACGATTCAAGAACCGCGCTTGGACGTCGCGTCGGTCACGCCAATGGGTGGGGCGCAGCGCTGGATCTACGCGGACGATCCGGTGACAGTGCAGCACTTCACCGTCGACACGCCAGTGTTAGCGCCGCCCGAAGAAGTATGCGGCCGCGTAGTGTTCAGCGACTTCCACGTGCTCAACGCACGCACACAGGGCAGCGTATTCCCCGCGGAGTGCGACGACATGCCGCTCAGCGCACAAGAGAAGGTCCTAGAGTTCATGCTCTTCGACCTGGCTGCGTGCATCGGCCCAAACACGCCACCAGCCCCGCCGCCGCCACCGCCGCCACCCCCAGTAGCGCCGCCACCACCCCTACCACCGCCGCCCCTAAACTAGACACCTCACTCTCGTCGCAACCGCAACCGTAACCGAATACGGCCTGCAGCTCACGGCGGCACACTTCAACGAAAGTGCTGGTACCCGCCGCGCCCAACCTCGATCTCCTGCCCGCGAGCATCGATGACGCGAACCGAGCCCGGAACATTGAGCACATGCCCAATGCGCACCCCGCCAGCAGGATCCACCGCTGCGGGCGGCAGCGTATAAATCAGCTCGTAGTCCTCACCCCCGCTAAGCGCAAGCTGCAAGGGATCCACGCCCAGCTTGCGCGCAAGCTCATCCATCCCGGGCGCAAGCGGTATACGCGCAGCTTCGATGATCGCGCCAAGCCCGCTCGCCTCACAAACGTGACCAAGATCCGCCAGCGCCCCATCGGAAACGTCGACCGCTGAAGTCGCAACGCCCGAAAGCGCAAGCCCCTGCTCGATCCGCGCACGCGGCGCTCGCCAAGCATCGACAAACGGCGCGCCCTCGGAGCTCGCCGCTAACAGCTGCAGCAGCTTCAGCCCCAGTGCGGCGCTACCAAGCGGCCCAGTCACATAGATCTCATCCCCAGCGCGCGCACCCTTGCGATACAGCCCCGGTCCCGGCAACGTGCCGATCACAGTCGTGCTCAAGCTGAGCTGCGAGCCCGACGCCAAGTTGCCGCCGATCACAGGGCAAGCGTAGTCGCGCGCCGCCTGCGCGATCCCCGCATGCAACGCGAGAAAGTCATCCCCGGAAAGCGCAGGCGCAACGAGCGAGCAGAGCGCTGCGAGTGGACGCGCACCCATCGCCGCGAGGTCGCTGACGGCGGCAGTCATCGCGCGCGCGCCCACCTGCGCCCAGCTCAGAAACCCACGGTCGAAGTGCACGCCCTCGACAGCGACATCCACGCTGAGCACCAGCGGCTCCGCTTGCGGCCGCAGCACTGCAGCGTCATCGCCGATGCCTAGCTGCACCGCCTGCGAATCCGTAGCGAACAACTTCGCGATCTCACGGATGCGTGCAAACTCATCCCCAGCGTGCACCACTTCCGCCGCAACGACGCGCCGGTCCGTGCGTCCGCCCAAACGCGAAAGCGCAGCATCCACCGACAGCTCACCGCCCTGAATCGCAGCGATCAGCTCGCGCAGCTCGACCTCGTTCATCTGACTAGCCTACTCGATGCCAAGCACCTCGGCCGAGTCCCGTGCCGCATCGGCGTTACTTCGAAGGCTTAGGGCGCGTCAGGTCGCAAAGCGTGGCGTTCGTGGCACGCACGTACTCGCTTGGGGCGATCACGATTTGCAGGCCACGTTGTCCCGCCGAGACGGAGATGCGCTCGAAGAGCAGGGCGTTTTCATCGAGAAATGTGGGGTAGGGCTTCTTGCAAGCGAGCGCCGTGACGCCACCGCGAATGTAGCCGGTGAGCGCGGTGAGCTCTTTCAGCGGCACAGGGGTGACCGCGCGCTTGCCGGCGGCGTTCGCCAGCTTCTTGAGATCGAGCTCGAAACCCCCGGGCACGACCGCGAGCAGGACAGTCCGGTCCTCCGCACGCATACACAGCGTCTTCCAAACTTGTTCAGCCGGCAAACCGAGCTTTCCTGCCACGTTCTCCGCAGACAGGTCGTTCTCGTCGACTTCGTAGCTGCGGAGCTCGTAGCGGATGTCGAGTGCATCGAGCGCGCGACAAGCGTTGGTTTTCTTCGAGCCGGTCAGGATGTCACACCGTCTACTCGAAACCCTTGCGCGCGCAACCACTCGGCCACCTGCGCGGGGCGGTCGCCCTGGATGACGATCTCCCCTTCGACCGCGGTGCCACCGCAACCGAGCGAACGCTTCAGCTCTTTCGCGAGCTGCTCGATCGCTGTGTCGTCCCACGCGGGCAGCTGCGCCAAGCCGCGAATGATCACGACCGCTTTACCTCCGCGATGCTTCGTCTCGCGCGCCAGCACAACCCTGCCGCGGCGAGCGGCGCTCGTCGATGGCAGAACGGGCGCAGGCTCGGAGCTCTCGACAGGCTTCGCCGGCGCGATGCCAGCAAACGGGTTGTGGGTGAGCTTCTGCGGCTCACCCACTGGGACGGCTTTCGGAGGCGGCTTTTTGGCCATGAATCGCGTCGCGCCGGCCAAGGTCAGAATGGCCAGCGCAGCGCGGTTTACTCCTCGAGCAGGCCGAAGACCAGGCGCAGACCGCCCGTGCTCTGCAGTTTGGCGAGCAGCTGCGCGCCCCCTGCATCGTACGAGGCCTCCAAAATCTCCCAGCCGGAACACAGGCCGTTCTTCAGCTTGTACTTCTTGTTCTCGTCGTTGCAGAGCGTGCCGACCTCCATGGCCAAGACCAGGCGTGCGCCCTTCTTGCTGGGGTCCTTCTTCAACGCCTGCGCCAAGACGATCGGCGCTCTACCGGCGCTCACCGGTGTGTTGAATTCGACCGCGTTGCCGAGCGGCGTGAAACCCTTGTGCACTTGGGCACCGGAAGGTTTCGCGGCCTTTTTCAGCGTGACGAGCCGCGAGCGTCCGACCGGGATGCCCTTGGGAAACGTCATCGTTTGGCCCCCGCCGATGTCCAAGACCGCACCGACATCGCCGTTGATGGCCTGCGTGATCGAGCCATTGCCGGTGAAGCGCGGCATTTCCTCGCCCTTCTTCGCGGCGTCGTCTTCGCCCTCTGCCAGTGCCTGCGAGGCAGCCAGCGTGAGCGTCAGCGCAAACACGTTCCGAAAAAAGCGTAGACCGAGAGCAGCCATAACCGTGCATCCCTCCTTTGTCACCCGGGATCCGGACTCGTCTATCGAGCCGAGCAGTCCCACTGCGCGCGTTTCGCAGCAAGAGTCAGACGTGGACCGCGCCGGGCAGCTTCAAACACGAGTCTACAACGATTATCCGCAGTGGTTCACGTAAGTTACCTAGGCCGGTCAACGCGCGTCCTCATGCCGCTTGTGCGGGCCTGGTCGGCGCTCGAGTCGAGTGTCGGTGCCGTCACGACATGATTGACAGCGGCAGCGTCCCACCCAATACTGCGCCGACTTTTTAGGGCGCCGTCACTCGACGTTGCCTTTGTGAGCCGACGTAGCTCAGTTGGTTAGAGCGGGCGTTTCATACGCGCTAGGTCAGAGGTTCAACTCCTCTCGTCGGCACCACCAGTCCCCCGCCTCCTGCAAATCAGGAGGCGCGCCGAGACTAGAGACGACAGATCGCGGAACGTGCGCACCCGTTTGGTGCACCGCGACGATCGCCGCTGCACCAGCTCGAGCCCACAGCTGTGGTCATTGACGTGACCATGGTCGTCGATGGCGATGGCGACATGAGCGCCACCGTTGTCGAAGACTCGTCGGCTTGGTCAGCATCACGCGGATTCGGTCATCGCAGCCGCCGCAGCCCCGAAGCGATCATCACTCGACCCGCAAGATCGCTCACAGCTGCAGATGAAGCGCCGTAAGCGCGCTCGTCGAGAGGAGACGACGACCTCTCCACCTGGAGAACGCAAGTTGGCGATGCCGCTCACAGCGGCGGTCGGTCGGCGCCCCGGCGCCTGAGATCGTGGCACGCCGCATAAGCAATACTCTGCACAGTGGGACGCACAACGAGCCGTGAGCCGATGCTCACGCGCACTGTGTGCTTGCGTTTGGCTGCGACTGAGGGATCGTTGAGGCACATGACACGTGCTTGCAACACGCTTCTCCTTTCGTCTCTGACATTCATCTGGACCAGCGCCGCGATCGCGCAACCTGCGCCGACGCCACAACCGAGCGCGCCCGTGCAACAAGCACCAGCGCCGCAGCCGGATGCGCCAAAGCCAAAGCCCACGCAGTCTCCTCCGGCGCCACCACCGAGCTCGCCCGCAGCGCCGCCGCAACCGAGCGCGCCAAAGGCGGCGCCAGCGCCCGCAGCAGCGCCGCAACCAAGCGCGCCGAAGTCCGCGCCATCGCCGACCGCAGCGCAACCGAGCGCGCCAGCGCCCGTAGCAGTGCCGCACCCGAGCACGCCCGCAGCAGCGCCCGTCGCTGCTCAGCCGGTTGCCCCGGTAAGCGGAGCAGCCCCGGCACCCAGCGCGCCCGCGGTTCCCGCGGCCAACACAGCGCCGGTTGCACCATCAGCGCAGGACGTACCTCCTGCGGTGGCACCCGTCGCACCCGCAGGCCCGCTGACCGCTCCATCGGCGCAACCCGCAGAGACGAGCGCCGCGCCGTCAGCATCGCCTGAAGCTGCGGCAGAAGCAGGGCCAGCACCCGCGCAGCCACGCAAAGCATCGTTCCTCGATCCACATCCCACCGGCTACATCCCCTCGGTCCAAGATCGCGACGAGCGCAGACACGAAGGCTTTTCGGTGCGGCTGAGCGCAGGACTCGGCTTTGGCTCGACCAGCCGCGAGCTCCGGCGCGACTCGTACAAGGTCCGCGGTTTATTGGGCGTGCTCAGCCTCGATATCGGCACCAGCGTGATCGAAAACCTGATCGTGTACGGACGCGTGTCGGGCTTCGCATGGAACAGCGTGTTCGAGAGCGACGCGGCAAATGCAGGAGGCTCGTACCTCGGCCTCGTCGGCGCGGGCGCCCGCTACTACCTCATGCCGTACAACATCTTCGGCAGCGCGACCTTCGGCCTCGCAGCCACGCAGATCCTCGACGATCTCGGCGAAGCGCAAAACGCCCATCCAGGCTTCGGCTTCGAGCTCGAAGTCGGCCATGACTTTTGGGCCGGCACCCAGCTCGATCAACGCGCCATCGGCCTAGCGCTACGCTTCGGCTACGTGAGCGCAGGCGCAACTGGCACCGGCGAAAAAGACCCCAACGCCTGGAACAGCTTTGCCGTCAGCCTCCTGTTCTCCGCTGCCTACAACTAACTCCCGAGCCCGAGCCTAGCCTCGCTGCAAACCCCCGCGAATCCGCGAGCTTGCAGCGGTTCTTGTAAACATACCGACTGGTCTGTATGCTCGGCGTCGAGATGCCACGCCCGACGAAACGCCACCCGGAACGCGGCGACGCACGCACCCGCCTCCTAGATGCTGCGATCACCGTCATCCGCACAAAAGGCTTCGCCGCCACCTCCATCGATGACCTGTGCGGCACCGCCGGTGTAACCAAAGGCTCTTTCTTCCACCACTTCGAAAGCAAAGAAGCCCTCGGCGTCGCAGTCGCAAACCACTGGGCCGAGACCACCAGCGCGTTCTTCGCCGCAGCCCCGTACCACGAGCCGCAAGACCCACTCGCTCGCGTGCTCGCGTACGTCGCGTTCCGCAAGTCGATCATCACGGGCGAGCTCGCACAGGTCACATGCCTCGTCGGCACACTCGTGCAAGAGATCTTCGCGAGCTCACCTGCTGTCCGCGACGCCTGCGCAGCCAGCATCTTCGGTCATGCGTCGACATTGACCGCGGACATCGCGGCCGCGAAGCGAGCGCGCCGCATCACCGCAGATTGGGCGCCTGAGAGCCTCGCGCGTCACACGCAGACAGTCATCCAAGGCGCATTCGTCTTGGCCAAAGCAGCCAACGACATCGCGCTCGCACGCGAGAGCCTCGATCATCTAGACCAGTACATTCGCATGCTGTTCCACGCCGGAACTGGGGAGGAGAAACCGACATGACACAACAAGCTCGGGTGAGCTGTAGCTGCGGACAAGTCCAGCTGCAGTTAGACAAAACACCGATTCTGGTCGCGGAGTGCCACTGCACCAGCTGTCGCACGGCGGGTGCGCAGCTTCGGCAGCTGTCAGCTGCAGCGGAAGTGCTGGAAGCCAACGGCGGCACGCAGTTCGTCCTGTACCGCAAAGACCGCGTTCACTTCACGCGTGGCTTCGAGTTGCTACGAGAGCACCGTCTGACGCCGTCGTCGCCGACACGGCGCGTCGTGGCGAGTTGCTGCAACACACCCGTATTCCTCGAGTTTCAGCGCGGGCACTGGCTCAGCGTCTACAGCCGGCTTTGGCCCGCAAATGAGCGAAC
>Ga0209082_1000034_pt1 | contig 103944 bp, 89 predicted proteins | sample ColdCreekSource_FD_184127 | JGI IMG/M metagenome (GOLD analysis project Ga0209082, IMG submission 184127) | Groundwater microbial communities from Cold Creek, Nevada to study Microbial Dark Matter (Phase II) - Cold Creek Source (SPAdes) (version 3) | ecosystem: Environmental > Aquatic > Deep... | reverse complement strand
CGAGCAGCGGAACTTCGATATCCGCAAGAACATGCTCGAGTACGACGACGTGATGAACCAGCAGCGTAAGAGCATCTACGCGCTGCGTCGTCAGGTGTTGTCGGGCCAGTACACGACCGAGCCGACTAAGGATGAGCTCGCGAAGGGCGTGGTGCCGGAATCGCTCGTGAAGACGCCGGATCCGGAGCTCGCCAAGGTGGCTGAGCCGATCTTGGTCGAGATGACCAAGTTGTTCTCCGCGGATCCGCCTGACGGCAACAGCACGCAGGAGCAGCGCATCGCCTGGCGTGAAGCTGCGCTGCGCGCGCCGCTCGAAGGTCGCAAGCGCTTGTGGCACGAGCAGCTGGAGCAACAGCTGTACGTCACGTTCGGTTGCCAGACCGAGCTGCGTCCGTACGCGGACAACCCGACTGCTGCGCTCGAGCACCTGCGGCAACTCGTTCCGCACTCGCTCACCGAGCAGCGCGAACGCCTGCTCGATCTGATGGACGAGATCGTCATCACCAGTGTCGGGCATGCGTGTCCGAAGGGTAAGCACCACGAGGACTGGGATCTCGAAGGCCTGTCAAAGGCGTTCGAGGAACAGTTCGGTGTGCCCGCGACCGGCCTCGAGAAATTGCCCGACACCGAGGAGCTCGAGGGCAAGCTCTACAAGGACGCATCAGCCATCTTGCTCAAGCGTGAGCACGAGATCGGGCAGCTGCTGTTCCTGCGTGTGTTCCGTAACTTCTATCTGCAAGAGATCGACAACCAGTGGCTCGAGCATCTGCAGAACATGGATGCGTTGCGCGACGGTATCGGTCTGCGCGGCTATGGCCAGCGCGATCCGAAGAAGGAATATCAGAAGGAAGGTTACGAGTACTTCATGGAGCTGATGCAGACGATCAAGTCATCGATCGTCAACAAGATGTTCCGCTTCGAGATCGAGCGCGAAGACGAGGTCGAGCGCCTCGAGGAGCGGCGGCGCGCCCAAGCCGAGGAGCAGCAAGAGCGCCTGCAGATGACGCACGCCGACGCGAGCGCAGCGCAGCCGCCTGAAGAGGGTGAGACTGATGGCGATGGCGCACCGTCGCCTTTGCAACCGGCAGCCGGCCGGCGTGCACCGAGCGGAGGCCCGCGCGCAGCTGCGGCGCCTAAGGCCGAGACCGTGCGCCGCGCCCGACCGAAAGTCGGTCGGAACGACCCATGCTGGTGCGGCAGCGGCAAGAAGTACAAGCACTGCCACATGCGCAGCGACGCCGGCACCTCGGTCTCCTGACCCACTCTCGTCGTAACCGTAACCGGGTTACGGTTACGGTCCGGCCATCTCCGTGCCCTGACCACATCTCCACCTCGATCCGCCGACGACTCGGAGTGACGCTTGCGCTTCGCCAATAGGGTGGTGACCATTGCGTATGAGACGCGCATGGTCGGCGCTCGCCCTATTCACCGCGCTGACCTCCGGGCCCGCAGCGGCGCAGGCTGTCTGTGAACCTGACCCGCAGCTGACGGAGGCGGCCGCCGAGCTCTTGCTTGCGCGCAACGAGCGGCCTTCCGCACACGCGCTCAGTCGGGCAGTTCGCGCCGCGGGCTCCGATGCGGTCGGTCTGCACGCGCTGTTCGTGCCAGCCGGCGCGCCCCGAGACAGCGATTCGCAATGGCTCACGACCCTGCGTACGCGGGTCGACGGTGCGTTACACTGCGGTCGCGCTGACAACGTCGCCGGTCACATGTTGATCGCGCTCGGACGCGGCGCAGCGCTCGAGCCGATCGATGACTCTGCTCGCGTCGTGCGCGGCCGACTGCAGCCTGGTTTTCGCGAGGCCGAGCTGGTGATCGAGACGGCGGATGCGCAGCTCATCCGGGTGGGCGTGAGCGCCGAGAGCCTCTCGAAGGGAGTCACGCTCGCTCCCGACCTCAGCTTGCCGTTGAAGGTTCAGCTGGTCGCACGGGGGCCAGCCGGTCCGCGTCCGGTTGCCGAGCGTCAGGTGGAGGCTCGGGGCGCTCAAGAGACCCAAGACACGCGCGTGGTCAGGGCTGAGGACGTCGCCGCTGGCATGGCGAGCGCGAAGCTCTCACAGAACGTCACACCCGGCAGGCAGCCTGGCAGCGCCGCCGAGAACAGCGGTGCCGAGCTGTCCCAGCGGCTGCTCACACTGCGGGCCGAGCGCGGGCGCGGTGGCTTGCGCGCAAACCGCCTGCTGCGCGAGGCGGCGAGCCGGCACGCGGAAGAGGTTTGTGCGAAGGGGAAAGTCGCGCACGAAGTGGAGGCGGGCGTGGGGCCCGATGCTCGGCTCGCACGCGCGGGGCTGGAAGCGCGCGTGCTCGGAGAGGCGATCGCGCGAGCGGACGGGACGGTCAGCGCGCTCGATGCGTTGAAGAACAGTCCTTCGCATTTGTTTACGCTGCTCGATCAGCGCTTCACCGACTTCGGCATCGGCGTCGCTCAGGATGGCGCGCAGAAGTTTTGTTATGTGGTGCTGCTCTGCGCTTGGCCGCGTTACGTGGGGCAGCGGCGCTAGCGGCTGCCGCGGGGGGCTGGTGCTAGGCGGCGGAGGCTGCTGGGGGGAGGGCGCATGCTCGTCGTGTTGTGACGCTGAGCGGCGCTCGCCAGGCCTGCCGCTAAGAGCTGCGCGAGCGCGATCGCTAGCAGTCCTGACAGCAACGGAGTGCTGGTCCAGGCCAACAATGTGTCCCTGGGCACGCGCGCGAGGTCGAACGCTTCGGCGTCCTTGGGCCAGCCGGCGTGCACGATGGTCACCACCGAATGCAGGCCCTGCCAGATCAACACGAACGCCGCCCACACGGACGCGCCGCCGGTGCTTCGCGCATCCATGAACGCGAGCAGCGAGAGCAAGAGCAGAATGCAGAACACCAGCACGACGATGCGCGGCAACCACGATTGCCACGTGACATCCGACAGCGTCAGCTCGTGAAATTCACCGCTCAGCCAAAGGTGCAGGCTCGACAGCGCGATGCCCGCACCGACGATGATGCGCGCCACGACGGAAGCGCGATGCCACGAGCGAAACAGCAGCCCGGTCGCAAGTAGGTTCACGGCGACAGTGAGCATGACGCGCGTCGCGCCACCTTCGCTCGGCGCATCGCTCCAGAGCAACAGAGCGAGCGCAGTCGCCGACACTGTGGAGACAGCCGATGCCCGTCCGGAGTACGGCATCGGCGGAAGCCCCAACAGCGCGAGCGCGCAGAACGCACCAGCTAGCGGCCACCCCATACCCTGACCGTGCGTGAGCAACCATGCGTTGGCAGCGCCCAAGGCACCGAGCAGCGGACACCAAACGCGCAGCGCATGGCGAGCAGGACGTGACGGAGCGATGTCACGCAGCAACGCTTCCGAAGCCAGTACGGGCGGCCGACGCGGCACGGATGCCTGTGACGTAGAGATCGGCGTCGCAGCTGGCGGCTTCGGTGAAAGAACAAGCGCAGGCGCCGGTCCGGGTACGACGGCAATGTCGCTGTGAGGAGCGACTTGTATGGGCGCGGCAGCAGCAGCTTCTGGCTGCACAGCGCTATCCAACTCTTGCACAGGTGAATGCTCGAACGCCGAAGGGTGAGGCGAATTGAGCAGCTGTGGGACTGCTTTGCTGTCACTCAGGTCTGCGCCGGGGTGATCGCTTACGCGAGCCCAGCGCCGATCGGGTATGGGCGACGCGTTTGACAGTGCAGCACCGAGCCTCGAAGGCTCTACGCGAACCTCGCTAACCTCGTGATGCCGACGTGGCTCCAAGCTGCCACCACAGACTTCACAGTGTGAGCGTTCGTCGCTCGCAGCGGGCGCTCCGCACTCAGTACAAGCTCGCGCGCTCATGCTTCTGTCGTCATTCAAAGGAGATTCCGCAGCTTGGGTGTGCCCCTGGATATTGCGACACATCGCATTTCGCGCCGCTTTTCCGCCGGCTCGGCCGCGAAAATCCTCGCCGTAGAACCACTATGACTCCGTTTTTCGCGGCCGACCCGACAAAAAATCAGCACAAACTGCTCGGTCGAATAACCCGGGGCACACCCACCTCAGCCCATAAGAAGTCGCCGCGCCAGTGCTTGCAGCAGGTCATTTGTGCAACAGCGTGAACTGCTGGCTAGCACCACGACACGATTGTCATGAGCAGTTAGCTCGCTCTAGGCCGTTGGACATCAACGTACACGTAGCCTCGACAATTTCCTGAACAACTTCGGGCGCCGCTGGCGGCCGCAGCGCGTGGCATCCGGATTGCATTATCGCCAAACACTTGCTTCTTCGACTTGATGTAGACGACTTCGCTTAGCTCGCTTCGCTTCCTTCTTTGGTTTTCATCTTCGCTTCTGCTTTCACTTACGCGCTTCTGCTTAAGTTGCTTCGCTTGTAGTGAAACTTGCTTACGTACTCACTTGTTGCTTACCTTGGCGTTTACTCGGTGAGGGGCCGGTCCCAGGCATCAACGTCCGCGGGACTGGCTCTAGCGCTTCCTTCCATATTTCCAGCTTGAGCCCTTGCTGGCCGCGCCCCATCCGGACAATGTGCCGGCGTGAATTCTAAACGTTCACGACTGGGCGCGCGCCTGCCAGCTCTCTTCGGCTTCTGCAGGTTGCGGCGCGACGGCTCTGGGCGCAGTCCAGATTATCCCGGCGCGCTCGCGCTTTGCTGCGTCTTCAGCTTGTGCCTTACGGCGTGCGCCGGCAGCCAGCGCGATTTGCGCGCGGCGTCGGCGCTCTACGCCGATGCGCGGTACGAAGCTGTGCAAGCTTGGCTCGCACAGCTTCGTGACGATTACCCCGACCTTACGGGCCCGGAGCTCGCGCACTTTCACTATCTGAGCGGCATGACAGCCTACCGGCTATCGCAGCCCGACGATGCTCTCCACGAGCTGGCGTTGGCTGCTCACGCAGCGCGCGAACAGCCAAACGCGCTCGGGAGTGAGCAGCTCGCGCTGCTCTATCGAACGTTAGAAGAGCTTGCTGAGAAACGCTGAATGCGTGCGGCTCACTCTGCGTCGTAAGTCTGTCCCTGGTGGCGCAACCCAGTCAGGAGATCTTTAGTGACGAGTTTCTGCTTCTTGAGGTCGTGCAGCGCGAGTTGTTCGGACGTGGTCAAAAACCGCTGACCATCGAGCTCGGCGATCTGCTGTTTCAGCGCCCAGTGACGCTTCTCGAGGCGCTCCATTTGAGACTGCCAATCGAGTTTTCGCGACATCTTCTGCATGAATCCTCCCTCTGACGTTGTTGACGCAGTCGGTGCAGAGCCCAAGCGAATCTGAAGCTGTCGACGGGAGCTTAGGCGGGGTTCGCCGCCGTCTGCAATGACCCGTGCTAAGTGTCCCGCGTTCAGGATGAAGAACTACTCAGTGCATGGCCAGCCATGGTGGTCTATTGAGCACAAGCGTTTGTACGAAGTAACTCGCCAGAAACCCGGCTTGTTCCCTTTGGGGCATTCCTTGAAGAGGAGGCGCTAGATTGATTTCTAAAGTATTGCGTTCGCGAGTTTTGCTTGGCATCGGCCTGATGGTTGGCGCAGAATCCGCGGCCGTTTCGTCGGGATTTGCCTCCGCGCAGGCGCACCCTGCGCCGGCGAGCGGTGCGCAGCCATCGGCAGCAAAGCCCAGTAGTGCCACCCCGACTGCGCCTGCTGTTCAAGGCGCCGCAGTTGCGAAGAACAGTCCAGCCGCAAACCCCGATGACGCTGCGCGCGTTACGCTCGCTGCAGTGCAGACCTTCTACGAGCAAACGCGCGACGTCTCCGCGGACTTCCATCAGACGTACGTAAACAAGCTCTACGATCGAACGGACAAGAGCCGCGGCCGCGTTGTGTTCAAGAAGCCCGGCAAGATGCGCTGGGACTACGCGAAGCCGAACGGCAAGGTGATCTCTGCAGGCTCTGGCAAGCTCGTCGTGTACGAGCCGGGTGATGAGCCGACAGACAAGGGCCAAGTGCTGCAGCAGAACTTCGCGCAAGCCGAGCTGCCGCAAGCGATGTCATTTCTCTTGGGCACCGGCAAGCTCGCGGACGACTTCGACGCCAAGCTGCTCGACGCGGCACGCGAAGGCTTTCCGAACGGACAAGTGATGGAGCTGCGGCCCAAGCAAGCGAACCCGCACTTCGACCGTCTGTTGTTTTACGTCGAGACCGCTGCCGCCGTGCGCGGCTTGGTGCGGCGCTTGGTGATCATCGACGCGAGCGGCAATCGCAACCGCTTCGATTTCTCGGCGCTCAAGTTCAACACCGGAGTCGCGGACTCGACCTTCGAATACGTGCCGCCTGCGGATGCGCGCCGGGTGCAGCTGTGAGCGGCGAAAGCGCGCGCGCCGTCATGTTGGTTCTGATGGTGGGCTGTGCTGGGGGTGCCGCCGAGCGCTCGAGCACGGCCGTTCCCAGCGCGGCAGCGAGCTCCGAGCTGAGCGGCACCTGGTCCGAGTATTGGGCGGTCGCGGGCGCGGCAGAGACGCAGCGCTACACGTTCGCGGACAACGGTGAGTTTCGCTGGGCGGCAGCGCCGAGCCTGAGCCCACCGCAAGCCGGCACGCCTGTGGAAAAGCACGGTAAGTACGAGCTGCATCGAGACGACCAGCGGCGTTGGCTCGTGTTGCACGTGGCAGCGACCGATCTCGCTGGCTGCGACAGCGCGTGCGAGGGCGAAGGCGAGGAGAGCGCGTTCCACGTCGAGCACGCCCCGGCGTTGGTCGAGCGGCTCGAGCTGGACGAGTGCCCACCGAACGTAGAAGCGAAGCAGCTCGACGCGCAGTATGCGTGCCTGGCCTTGGGCGACCACGCATTCTGGCGTAGGCCCACGTCGCCCAAATGACGAGCGGACATCACGCGCCCAACAGCTCGACCACGTAGCGCAAACCGTTGTCGGGCAGCGGCTGCAGCGCCAGCTCGTACCCGAGCTGTGCGCTCAGCTTGGGTAGCTCGTGCCCGTTAGGCGGAGAACGCAGGCTTTGAGCTGCAGCGGGAAACGCTTCGATGTCGATGCGAACGCGCGCCGTGGCGACGCGCGAGGTCGCGATCCGCACGCGCTTGAGATCACCCAGCCGTGCGCGCAGACGCTGCGTCAGATCCAAGAGCAGCCACTCCAGCTCGGGCTGGCGCGCTTTGGCCATGCAGGGCTCGTGCGACAATCGCTGCTCGATCTCAGTTTGGCTGCGCGAAATCAGCGACAGCGCGGCGTGGGCCTCGCGGATGACATCGTTGACATCCAGGGCGCCTTTGTCAGTCGGACGCTTGTCGCCGAGCTGCAGAAGGTGCCGCGCGGTGTCGGCAGCGCGCCAGGCCGCGTGCTGCAGCTCCTCGACATGTGCCCGCGCTGGCGCCTCGCTGGCGAGCTCGCGCAGCAGGATGAACGAGTAGTTCAGGACGACCGCGATCTGGTTGTTGAAGTCGTGTGCGACGCTGCCAGCCACCCGCATCATAGTCGCGAGCACATCGCGTGCGGAGCTCCTGACCTGCAGCGTGTGCGACGTACGGCTGCGCGCAATGACCGAAAAGCCGTGCGCGCGGCCCCAGCCGCTCACTGTGACAGCGCTCACGTCCAGATCGAGCTCGCGCGGTCTGCCGAGGACCTCGAGCGTCGCCGTGCCGCGCCAGACCGTGCTGTTTCGTAGCTCACGAAGCACGCTTCGCAGAAAAGCGCCATCGACGCCCAGCAACTCGAGTAGGTGCTGGCCTTCGGGCTGCTGCCGCTCGACGAGCGCGCGACCGGCGCCGTTCGCGTATCGGATGGTGCCCGAACGATCCGCGATCAGGACGGCGTCGCTCACGTGTTCCAAAGCCGCGACCAAGGCGTGCGGCCGAAACGGCCAAGCGCCCGCTCCGTGCATTGGGCGCTCCGCCGTGGCGGTACGCCGACGCACGCGGGTCGGACGCTCCATTCCCGGAGCCGACGATGCGTACACATCTTCCAACGTGTGCTCTAAAGCCACGCGAGCTTGGTCCCCTGCGCCGATCCCCCCGGACAAACGCGGGTTACTCATACACACAACTGGGTTGCAGTTGCAACGTGCCCGCGGGCGATGCTCTTCTTTCGGCTCGGGACTCCGGGTGGTCGTAAGGAATAGAGCGTCGCTATGCCGGGTTAACCCGCCGCTTCGGACTCAGTGCTCTAACCGAGCGGATTTGACGCCGCCTCGCTTGTTCCCGACTCACATGTCGACCGCGAAAATCCTCGACGTAGGCACAGCTAGGCCTCCGGCTTTCCCGGGCGACCTGCGGGCCGGGCCCTGCGCGATCCGACATCACATCCGCCCGGTCAGAGCATTGGTTTTCCGCTTTGTGCGTCATGGGTTTGACGAAGCGGCTCTGACTTTGCTAGCTCAGCGGGCGATTTTGCTATGATCGTCGTCGACAACGTCTCCAAATATTACGGCAGTCGGCACGCTGTAGCCGACCTCACGTTCGAGATCCGCGCCGGTGAATGCATCGGTTTTCTCGGGCTGAACGGGGCCGGCAAAAGCACGACGCTACGGCTGTTGTCGTGTTTGCTGCTGCCCACCTCGGGCCGAATCTCAGTGCGCGGCTTCGATGTCGTCACGCACCCCCACGAGATTCGTAAGCTGATCGGCTACCTGCCGGACACGCCGCCCCTTTATCTCGAGATGACCGTCAGGGAATATCTCGACTTCGCGGGCCGGTTGCGCGGGCTAGAGGGCGCAGAGCTGAACAAGATGCGCGACCGCGCGGTGCGGCTGTGCAGCTTGAAAGAGGTGCTGCTGCAGCCGATCAGTCAGCTCTCGCACGGCTATCGGCAGCGCGTCGGCATCGCGCAGGCGATCATTCACGGGCCTTCGCTCTTGATTTTGGACGAGCCGATCCAGGGTCTCGACCCGGTCCAGATCGTCGAGATGCGCAACATGATCGGTGAGCTGCGCGGCGAGCACACGATCTTGCTGAGCACGCACATCCTTTCCGAGATCGAGGCGACTTGTGATCGCATCTTGGTGATGCACCAGGGTCGAATCGCGGCCCAGGGCACGGAAGACGAGCTCGCGGCGCGGCTGTTGAAGACGCGCGCTTTGGAGCTCGAAGTGCGCGGCACGGCTGAGCTGCTGACCGCTGCGCTCGCGCCGATCCCGGCTGTGCGCAAGCTGCACGTGACGCCGCACAGCGACACGATCGTGCGCGCAAATATCGAAATAGACGACGCAGCGCGCGAGCAAGTGAGCCGCGCGATCTTCGAAGCAGGTCTCGGCCTGTTGTCGATGCAAGGTCAGTCGACCGGACTCGAAGCGGTGTTTTTACAGCTCTCGAGCTCAGGGAGTGGGCAGGCTTCGGCGCGACCGGAAGCCCCAGCGGAGATCTCATGAGTAACATCGGCATCATCGCCCGCCGCGAGCTTGGCGGCTATTTCCGCACGCCGAGCGGCTACCTGATCGCAGCTGCAACGCTGGTCGTGCAGGGTCTGTTGTTCAACACGCGCGCGCTCGGTACAGGCGCTCGGCTGTCGTCGCAGGTCCTGGTCGACTTCTTGCGCGACTCGAGCGGCACGACCACCGTCGCGGCAGTGCTGCTGACCATGCGCTTGTTCGCAGAGGAAAGGCAGTCCGGCACGCTCACGTTGCTGTTCACCTCACCGGTGCGCGAGTCCGAGATCGTGCTCGGCAAGTTCTTGTCGGCGCTCGTGGTGCTGTCGGGGCTCGTAGTCGCGAGCGTGTATCTGCCCGCGCTGATCTTCGTGAACGGTAAGGTTTCCGTCGGTCACATCGCCGCCGGTTATCTGGGCTTGCTGCTTCTGGGTGCGGCGGTCGCTGGGCTCGGCGTGCTCGGCTCGGCGCTGGCGCGCACGCAGCTGATGGCGGGTGTGCTCGCGACCGTGCTGATCTTCGTGCTGTTCTTGGCCTGGGCGCTGTCGCGTGTGGTCGATCCGCCGTTTGGCACGATCATCTCGCACTTCTCGCTGTACGAGAAACACTTCTTCCCCTTCATGCGCGGGCTCGTTCAGCTCTCGGACATCGTCTACTACGTGTCGCTGACGTACCTCTCCCTGTTCGCCGCTACCCGCGTCATCCAGAGCCAGAGGTGGCAATGAGCGACTCAAAAAAGACGTCTAACTTGCTGGGCAGCACACTCTTGGTTGCGGGCCTGGTGTGCGTGTTCCTCGGGCAGCGCGTGTTCGCTCAGGACACGGGGCAGCTGGTCACGACCGGCTTGGGTGTGCTGCTGCTGTTGGCTGCGACCGGATTGCGCGCGGCTGCCTTTGTGCGCTCGACCGGCGATGTGCGCGGCGTAGAAGGGCGCATCTTGATCGCGTATGGCGCGGTTTGGCTCGCGCTCGGTTTGTACGCGCTCACGAGCGACAAGCTGGTCAGCGTGGAAGACGACAAGGCGCGCGTGGAATACGTCGCGATCCTGTATTCGGCGTGGCTTACGGTGCTTGCCGTCGCGCTCACCGCGCTCTTGTTCATGGAGCTCGTGTACTCGCGCATGCCGATCTCGGCCTCGGTCGAGCTGCGGCGCGTGCGCACAGCATCGTACGCAGGGTTGACGCTCGCGCTCTCGCTGATCTTCTTGCTGTCGATCAACTACGTTGTAACCGCACGCGACGTGCGCCGCGACCTCAGCTACTTCAAGACCACGCAGCCCAGTCAGTCGACCTTGCGCATGCTGGAAAAGCTCGAAGCGCCGGTGCGCGTAGTGCTGTTCTGGCGCAAGAACGACGACGTGTTGCAGCCGACAGAGCCGTACTTTGCGGCGCTGGCCAAGCACAGCAACAAGCTCACGTACGAGGTGCTCGACTCGGCGTACGTGCCCGAGCTGTGTCGCAAGCACCGCGTGCGCGGCAACGGCTCCGTGCTCCTGCTGCAAGGCGAGGGCGACAAGGCGAAAGGCCAGAGCTTCACGGTCGGTGACGAGCTGACCGAAGCGCGGCCGCAGCTGCGCAAGCTCGACTCGCTGTTCCAAGAGTCGTTCACCAAGCTGGCGAAGCCAGAACGCTCGGTCGGGCTGACTGTGGGCCATGGCGAGTTCAACGCCAAGGCGGAAGATCTGGATGCGAAAGCGAGCCCGGGTGATGGGCTGCGCGTGATCGACCAGGTCTGGACGCGCCTGAATGTCAAGACCAGCAACGTCAACGTCTCGGACGCGCTCGGCGGCAACATCTCGAAGGATGTGGGCGCGGTGATCGCGATCGGTCCGAAGCAGAAGTTCCTGCCAGAGGAAGTCGCGACGCTGCTCTCGTACGTGCGCGGTGGCGGACGGCTACTCTTGATGGTCGACCCGAACGTCGACGACGGCTTGGATCCGTTGCTCGAAGGGCTGGGGTTGATCCGTCGACCCGGCACGCTCACGAGCGAGAAGTTCCACGTGACGCGCGCGCACGATGACACGGACAAGCAACTCGTGTTCTCGAACCGCTACTCGTCGCACCCGACGGTCACGACAGCCAGTCGCTTCTCGAACGAGATCGCTTCGATCTTTGTCGGCGGCGTTGCACTGGCGCGGGCAGCTGCGGACAAGAAGGTCTCGCCAGCACCGAAGGTCGCGTTCCCGCTGCGCAGTGGGCCGGGCTTCTTCCGCGACTTGGACGGCGACTTCAACCGCGACGAAAACGAAGCCGAGGAGTCGGTCGAGATGATCGCGGCCGTGACGGTCAGCGAGAAGGACGGCGCGCCCGAAGGTCGCGTGCTCGTGATCGGCGACGGCGACTTCATGACTGACAAAGTCAGCACCAACAACGGCAACGTCATGGTGTTCATCGATTCGCTGGCTTGGTTGATCGGCAACGAGGAGCTCAGCGCTGAGGTCAGCTCCGAAGAAGACGTGCCCATCCAGCACAGCCGTGACCAGGACAAGATCTATTTCTACGCCACGACCTTCGCTGTGCCTCTGCCGCTGCTCGCGCTGTCGGTCTGGGTTTCGCGTCGGCGTCGGCGTCCTGCGGAGAACGCGTCATGAAGAGCGTTATCGTTCACTCGCTGTTGGCCGTGTTTGGTTTGGTGTTCGCGTACCAGACGTACACGCGCAAGCCTGAGGAAGTGTCGGTTGCCGGCGTGACCGTCGCCGAGTGCGGTCGTGAGGACGTCAAGAAGATCTACTTGAACACCGCCACGGTCGAAGTGATCGCCGAGCCGGTGCGTGAAGGCGACGAGACGACGTTTTGGGTCACCACGCGCCATCGTCCACCGGAAGAGGTGAGCGCGCTCGACCCGACCACGAACCCGCGCCGCTCGCCGCCTACGCTGAAGCCGTCAGCGGCGGAGAACGCGGCTGGCGGTGCGGCGCCAACTGCTGCTGCTGGTAGCGGCGCTCCCGAGCCTGCCAAAACGGAGCCAGCCAAAAAAGACGAGAAGAAGGAGCCTGCCGAGGCGAACAAGCCCAAGCGGTTCTTGGCCAACGGTGCGTTCAACGCGTACTTGAAGCGGCTCACGCCGGTGCGCGCGTACCGCTCGCTCGGCAAGCTCGACGACAAGCAAGACGCGGATTTCGGCTACGGCAAGACACTCGGCTTCCTCGAAATCGAGTGCGGCGCAACGACATTGGAGCTGCAGTCCGGCTCGCGCGCGTTCGGCGCAAGTCAGCGCTACCTGCGCGACACCAAGACGGGCGTCACCTACTTGTTCGACGAGCCGACCATCGGCGATCTCGAGTCCGCGCAGTTTAAGTTCATGCAAGCCGACTTGCATCCTTGGAAGGCTGAGGATGTGGAAGAGGTCGTGATCGAAGCGCAGGGCGCGAAGAAGAAGTTGATCCATCGCGACCGCAAGCTGCAGCAAGCGCAGTGGGTGGATGACGCCTCTCCCGCCAAGCGCAACGAGCTGTACGCGAACTGGTTCTCGCGCCTGTCGCGCTTGCGTGCACGTGCCTATCTCGAGCGCGGCGCCGAGCCGGGCAGCGATCTCAAAGCCGCTGGCAGCGCTACACCTGTAGTGCGTATCGATTACAAAGTCGCAGACGCACCCAAGGGCACGCTCGAGCTGGTGCGCGTCGACGAGAACGGCGTAGGTCACTACTACGCGCGCACCGAGACTACGCATGCGTGGGTAGCGCTGTTCGATTCGGCGGCCAAGGACGTCGAGCAAGACGTGGGCATGGTGGTCGGCGTCGAACAACCAAGCTCGCCAGAGAAGCAGAAAGACGCGAAGCCAGCTGGCTCACAGAGGCCTCCTCCTCCGCACGGCGCGAGCTCGCCGCACGAGGAATTCCTGCCTGCTGGTCATCCGCGGGTACCTCAAGGTCACTGACCCACACAGCGCTCCGCCCACGCTGTGGGCGGAGTCCCGATGTGCCGGACCTTGCGAAGTCGCGGCCCAGCTCGCATGGTATGGCTCTATGCATTTTCCTCGGATCGCTTTCGGCACGCCGCGCAAACTGCCGAAGCCACGTGAGCTCGTAGGGCGCGTCGCAGTCTTGGACATCGCCTTTGCAGCTGGTGGCGGTGGCGCGAGCTTCGAAGGTGTCACGAAGCCTTTCATCGATGGGCTCGGTGATCGCCTGGCGATCTGGATCGATCATCACGATCACGTCTTGCACGCGGATTACAAGCAGGATTCACGCTTCGTGCTCAGCACCAAAGCAGAGCACGGCGCTTGCCCGGAGATGGTTACGCCGGAGCTTGTCGCGCAGGCTGGCGTGGTGGACACAGTCTGTTGTCACACCGACTTCGATGGCTTGTGCTCTGCAGCCAAGTGGATCCGCGGTGGCATCGAGCCGTATGAGGGCGCAGACGACGACGCGCGCGCGATCGACACGCGCATGGGCGTGCCTTCCGAGCGGGCGAACGTGATCGATCGCGCGCTCAGAGCACGTCCACGCGATGACGCTCTTCGCGGCTTGATCGTGCGTTTCCTCGCAGAGGGCTCGAAAGATCTCGATCTGTTCCGCACCATCGAGAAAGCATCCGATGGACTGCGTGCGCGCGAAGACGAAGCGCGGCGCATCGCCAAGGGCTACCAGATCCGCAACGAGATAGCGCTCGTGGAAGTGCCGACGGGGCACGCGCCTTATGACAAGACGCTGTTGCTCTTACTCGGGCAGGAGCGGGCGCGTGTGTCGGTGGTGCTCGACACCAACGCGCTCACGGTGGCTGCACGCTTCGACAGCGGCATCGACCTGCTCTCGCAGTTTGGTCTGCAAGGTGGGATGCCGACGGTGGTGAGCTTAGCGCCCAAGCAGCGCGATGAAGTGCTCGCGAAGCTCGGGTGGCCGGCCGGCTGATCTCAGTCCTTTCGATGAGTTGCGGCAAGCAGCAGTCACACGCTGGCGTCAGTTGTGTGACACGCCGTCCCCGATCCGTACAAAGCGCAGCATCGGCATGCCCCCGGGATCAGCGCTACAATGAGGCGATGCTGCCACTCGCTGTCTTCCAGAAGCTCCCCAAGACCGATCTCCACGTTCATCTCGACGGCTCGTTGCGGATCGAGACGATGCTGGCGCTGGCCGAGCAAAAGGGCATTCGGCTGCCGGCAGACACGCCCGAAGGACTGCGGCGCGTCATGCATCTCGGTGAAAACACCGGCTCGCTCGTCGAGTACTTGAAGGCATTCGACACCACGCTGTCGGTGATGCAGACCGAAGACTCGCTGTTCCGCATCGCGTACGAGCTCGCGGAAGACTCGGCGCGCGAGAACGTGCGTTACATGGAAGTGCGCTACGCGCCGATGCTGCACTCGCGCGCAGGGTTACGCATGGTGGCAGTGGTCGAGGCTGTGCTCGCTGGCCTGCGCCAAGCGGAGAAGGACCACGGCATCGAGTCGCAGGTGATCGTCTGCGGCATTCGCAACATCGCGCCAGAGTCGTCGCTCGAGATGGCGCGGCTCGCCGTGGCCTACAAAAACCGCGGCGTGGTTGCGTTCGACCTCGCGGGCGCTGAATACGATCACCCTGCGAAGCACCACCGCGAAGCGTTTCAGCTGATCCGTAACAACAACATCAACTGCACGATCCACGCGGGTGAAGCGTTTGGTCCGGAGTCGATCTCACAGGCCATTCACGTATGCGGCGCGCATCGCATCGGGCATGGTTGTCGGTTGCGCGAAGACGGCGACTTGCTGCACTACGTGAACGATCACCGCATCGCGCTCGAGTGCTGTCCATCGTCGAACGTGCAGACGGGAGCGGTCGCATCGCTCGCGAGCCATCCGCTCAAGCTCTATCACGACCTCGGTGTGCGCGTGACTGTCAACACTGACAACCGCTTGATCACCGACACTACAGTCTCGAAGGAGCTGTGGCTGTGTCACAAAGAGATGGGGCTCGATGCCAAAGACATCGGTCGCATCATCTTGAATGGGTTCAAGGCGGCGTTCATGCCGTTCCACATCAAGCAGGGATACCTGCGCCGGATCTCGTCGGAGATCGCAGGTTTCATGGCCGATCCGCTGTCGGTGTTGCCCGAGACGGCGCGCACCGAGGCACGGCCCGAACAACCGACCGCATAACACACCGTGGGTGTGCACCCTCGGGTGCGTGTGCGACCGAGATTGGGGACGCATTCCAGTAAGCTCTTGCGATTCGCGACGTTCCTCGCACATGGTGGCGCTACCACTGCTTGCCTGGAGAGAATGTATGCGAAGCCCGTTCGAGCGTAGCGTCTGGTTGTGCTGCTTCTTCAGCGTCACCGCGCTCGTGGGCTGCGCGAGCAATCCCTACGGCTACGGTCGCCAGTACACGCCGCTCGACGCGGAAGAGGCGTACTACGAGCGCGCGATCGAGATCAGCTACGAAGAGGTCCGGCGCGACCCCACCTCGTTCAAAGATCGCATGGTCGGCTGGTTCGGCGTGGTGAAAGCCGCGAAGCGTCTGCCAAGCGGCGAGGTCATGCTCGCGCTCGACTTGCGTTTCCACCAGCCGCGGCACCTGTGCACGGACCAGTTCGAGAGCTCGTGCAAGGTGACCATCTCTGATCGCGACGGCGGCCCTTTCTCAACGGTCTTGCGCTTGCGCTCGGATGACGAGTCCGGCCCGGAGCGCTTGAACGTCGGCTCCATGGTGCGCGTGTACGGCGCGCCGAACGGAGAGTTCGACGACCGCGGCGGTCCAGTGATCGCACCGCAGTACTACCGCCACTGGCCACACGGCGCATACGTAACAACATCGGGCGCCGGCTCGATGCGCCGCTGAGCTTCAGCTGAAGCCCTGATCCAATAGCTCGCCTAGGGCCTGCAGCTGTGCGCGGCGGAAGTCGTCGTGTAGCTTCAGAGGCAGCTGCACTTGGCGCGTCGGGATCTGTTGCACGAGCCGTGCGATGCAGGCGCGCTGGACCTGCTCGCGCTCGGCGCGTGCGTAACCTGCCGCCGCCAGCTGCTGCAGCTCGGGCGAAGTCTGCGCAGCTGACAGCTGCGGTTGCAACCCGCGCATGACAGCGTGCTCATGCTCGCTGAACAGCACGGGCAAAGTTTGATTGATCACCAAGCCGCACACGGGCAGGTTGAGCTCGTTGCGCACGGCCGCGTGCAGCTCCACGGTCTCGGTGCTGGGCATCTCTTCGGGCAACGTGACCAAGAGCACGCCCGCGCGCTCGGGATCCTGAAACAGCGCGTTGGCATTTTCGGCGTCACGGCGCAACAAGCCGGGTGGCGCGACATCCATGATCACGCGCGGGACGCGCAGCAGATCGAGCCCATGCCCAGTGGCGGGCGCATCGACGATCACCAGGTCGTAGCGCGGACGACCGTTCGCTTGTTTTTCTTGCGCGTGGAACTGCGCTTTGCCGAGCATCGCCCAAGCGTCGATGCCCGGCGTGCCGTGGAGAAACGCGGCGACGTAGCGGTTCTCGAACACGAGCTTGTACAGCGCGCGCACACGCAGCACGAGCATCCCGTACTCTTCGAGCGCTGCGGCAGGCTCCATGTTGACCGCGTCGATACCGGGAAACACGTGCTGGATACTCGGGCCGATCGGTGGCGTCTCGAGCATGTAGCTCAAGCGGTCTTTGGCGTTGCACATCGCCACGAGGACGCGCTTCCCCTGCGCGGCCGCAGCGAGCGCGAGCGCACCGCTCACAGCTGTCTTGCCGACGCCGCCTTTGCCGACGACAAACACAAACTTTAGGTCGAAGGGGCTTCTCATTTCTAAGGGGCGCTCAGAGATCAACGCGGCAAATACTGCTTAGATTTGCGGGTATGTGCAACCTGTAGGGTCATTTGGGCGGGTTTGGTGCGCGTTCCCAGCGCTGCACGACCGCGACTTCTACGGTTTTCCCGATTCGCTGGAGGCCGCCCGCGCTGGGCGGCTCGGCATTTGAAACACTGATGATGCACCCGCGCTCCGCCAGCTCGAGGTCGGCGTTTTCGTCTGTGCGCTGGCGATCGAGCCGCTGTGCACGTGGCGCAGCGTGCTCGCCGCACAACCAGACCTCCGTCTTACCCTTGGACTCGAGCTGACCGCTGACGGCACGAAACAGCGTGCCGCTGTTCGCGCCCAGCTCGCGCAATGAGCGCTTTTTCGGCGTGAGCGTCAGGTAGCTGTAGGTCAAGTCGCGCTCACGCAAGCCAGCGCCGCTGGCGACGGCAGCGAGGGAAGCGGGCAAATCGCACGGCAAGCGCTCGTGACAGAAGTCGCGTGGGCGAGCCAGCATCGGACACGCGGCGTCGCGCAGACACGGTGCAAATACATACGGACCAGCGTTACGCGCTGCGAGCACATCGCGCAGCGCGTGCAAGCCTCGACTTGTCTCACGCAGCGCCGGCTCGATAATGATCAGCGCGCCCTCCGGATCCAAGTGCCGCGCGAGCTCGAGCAGCGCCTCTTCGTGTTTGCCGCGCAGCTCGTTCAGCACCAGGCCCAAGACGATCAGATCGTAAGGAGCGCCTCCCGCGAGTGAGCGTGGCCAGCTCGAAAGATCTCCTACGTGCGTCTGCAGCTTGATCGGTACACCGGGCAACGTACGCAGATCCGAAGCCAGCGCGCGAAACAGCTCCAGCGCTTCGCCATCGACGTCGACCGCGGTCACATCGAGCGCCTCGGCGCTGCCGCCCACAGCGGCGAAGCGGGCAACTCCGAGGCTGGTCGCCCCCACACCCGCGCCCAGGTCCAGAACGCGCCAACGCGGCTTGCGTGGCAGCGCCGAAACGCTAGCTAACTCGGACAGCGGGCCGTGCAGCTTCAGCAGATCGCGCGGTAGATAAAATTGCAGGCGCGCGCTGAGCAAACGTGCATCGCCCTGGAGCTCAGCCAATTCAGCGCGTTCCAACGTGTATCTGCGACTGACTGCAGCGACCCCGTCGACCAGCCGGGGACCGGTGAGGTGGTCGAGGCCCAGCTCGCTGCGGGAAACTGTCGCGACGCGCTCGATAAAGGCCTCGTCGAGCGCCGGAATAGTGTGTCGTCCCACGCGTTAACCGGCTCCCGAGGCACACTGCGAGCGGGCTGGAAATAGCGCCGAGACGTTGCAGTGAGCGTGCATTGAGGGTTAACTACCGGAACTCTTTTCCACCCCGCAAGTCAGGACTCATGGCAAATTCGGTTCAAGCATCCGCCGCGCGCTCGCCGGCAGCGAGCTCGGCGCAGCAGGTGGAACCCGCCGCTGCCAGTCGCGCGCCTGCTGCGATTCGCTGGCTGACCATCGCTTCCGCGGCGTTGCTCTTGGTGGAGCTCTATCTGATCTTCATCCACGCGCCCGTGGAGCAGCAGATGGGCATCGTGCAGAAGATCTTCTACTTCCACGTGCCGAGCGCGTACGGGATGTACATCGGCTTCGGCATGGCTGCGCTCGCGAGCGGGATGTACCTCGCCAAGCGCGACGACAAGTGGGACGCCTGGGCAGTGGCCGGCGCCGAAGTCGGCTCGATCTTCTGCTTGATCATCCTGGTCACGGGCCCGCTCTGGGGCCGCAAAGCGTGGGGCACATACTGGACGTGGGATCCGCGCCTGACGACGACGTTGCTCGCAGGCATGGTCTATTTCGCGTACATCGTGCTGCGTTCATTCGGCAGCACCGGCGAAGTCGAGAAGCGCTTCGCCGCCGGCCTCGCGATCTTCGGTGTGCTCGACATGCCGATCATTCACTACAGCGTGCAGCGCTGGCGCGGCACGCACCCGACTGTGATCACGGGCAAAGGTGGTGGCTTGCATCCGGATATGTACCCGGCGCTGTTCGTCGGGTTCGCGTTGTTTACACTCGTGGGAGTGCTGCTGATGTGGCAGCGCGCACGGGTCGAGCGCTTGCGTCAACGCACGCTCGCTTTGGAGATCGAAGCTGCTGAGCGCGGCTTACTGGAGGAGAGCTGATGTTGCGTCGCTTTGCATTGTGGGTCGCGCTCGCTTGGTTTTGTGCAGCTGGCGCTGTCGTCACCGCTGACATGGCTTCGGCGCAAGATGGACAAGCCCCAACCACTGCCAGTGGCACTGCCGACGACCGCGCAGCGAGCTTTCAAGCGGTGAGCGGCGGCACGAAGGAAGACGTCGCCGGTGGGCCGCTCATGCTGCTCGCGTACGCGGCGGTGTGGATCATCGTGTTCGGTTATGTGTACCGCATCAATCGGCTGCAGCGCGGCGTCGAAGCGAACCTGGAGCGTCTAGAGAGTTCCATCGCACGTCAGGGCAGCTCAGTTTGAGTGCGTACAAGGCCGGCTTAGTCGCAGGGCGTGTGCTCTACACGCCTGCGTTACCGGTTGTTAGTTGAGGTTCACGTGCCAACGATAGCCCACGTGCTGTACATTCCTGGGATACTGCTGATCGGAATCGCGGTTGGCTTTGTGCTGGGGGCGCGTGCGGCTCGTAACGAGCTGGCCCGCGCCAACAAGACGCGGCGACGCTAGCGCGCCCCTCCGCGGCTCCCAGCCTCGTGGCATGGGAGTTCGATGTTGGAGCGAGTGCGCACGAGCTGGGTGCTTCTAGTCGTCTCTCTGCCGCCTGCTGTGTTCGCCGTGCTCGCGTGCGAGCGCGACGCGGGTGTACTTACAGCTGGCGCCGCGTACAACACACAGGCCGCCGCCATCCGCAGCGAGCCGCGCGCTGCGCCTACGACGCGCGGCGACGATCCACATACAGGCGCTGCGTTCGACCGTTTCCCCGGCAGCGCATTCAGCGTCGAGCAGATCGTGCGCGTGCTCGCTGGGTCGACGTTCACGGAGCTGCGTCCCGTCGGCACGACGTCGGTCGTGCTGCGGGCGAATCTCGATGCGCCGTTTCGAGCGGCGCTGAAGCTCGCGAGCCAGGATCTGCCGATGGCGCCCGCAACAGAGGCCGCGGCCTATCGCTTGGCGCGCTGCCTCGGGCTGACGACCGTGCCACCCGTCGTGTTGCGTCGCTTGCCGTATCGCAGCGTCGAGCATGCGATCGACCCGCGTCACATCGATCGTTGGGGTGAGCTCGCGCCGCGCGTCACGGTCGACTCGGGCTCGCAGCTGGAGGCTGCGGCCATCTTCTGGATCGAAGGCTTGCGCGATCTGCCGATCGCGGGGCGTGAGGATCGGCAGCCGGTGCTCCAGGTGCTCTTGCAGGGTAGTGTGGTGTCTGCAGACCAGCAGCTGATGGCGGCGCAGCTCAGCGATCTCAGCGTGTTCGACCTGCTGCTCGGCAACGGAGACCGCTGGAGCGGCAGCAACGTGCAGGGTGATGTGTCCGGTCAGTGGCTGTACATCCGTGACCACGATCACGCGTTTGCGACGCACCTGCGACCCGAGGTCGAGGCCCGGCTGATCACGCAGATCGGACAGGTCGAGCGCTTCTCACGTGGTTTGATCGCGCGCGTTCATGCGCTCACAGCGCTGGACTTCGAGCGCGAGTGGACACGGGATCCGTTGCTGGCAGCCCGCAGTGGCTGGCTCCGCGAACGCGTCCTGCCGGGCGTATTGGCTCGCCGAGCGAAGTTGCTCGACCACGTCAAGGCGCTGGCGCTGAGGCACGGTGAGGATGCTGTGCTCGCCTTTCCGTAGTGGCTCGTCAGTAAGTAACGCTGACAAGGACATCGCCCACTTTGCTTGCACCGGCATCACGGCGGACGGGGTGTGCGGATCCAGTGCAGATGGCATCCGCTTCACGACCGCGATGAGCAAACATGCAGCTGGTTGCATGGCACCGGGCAAGTGCTCAGAGCTGTGCGTGCCTTGAGGGTCAGCCTCCTCGATGCTTGCGCATTCTCTCTGAGATCCGAGCTTCTTCGCCGTTCTGCGTGGGCCTGTAGTACTTCTTTCCGACCAGCTCTTCGGGCAGATAGGTCTCGCCTGCCGCGACGCCGCCCTCATTGTGCGGGTAGCGGTAACCTTCGCCGTAGCCCCATTCTTTCATCGCGCGCGTGGGCGCATTGCGCAGCTTCATCGGCACGGCGAGCGAGCCGTGCGCGTGCACATCCGCTTGGGCTTCGCTGAACGCTACGTAGCTGGCGTTTGATTTCGGCGAGCAAGCTAGGAACGTGCAGGCTTGCGCGAGCGGGTGCAGGCCTTCTGGCATGCCCAAGCGCGCAAACGCCTGGTCCGCAGCGACAACCACTTGCAGCGCACGTGGGTCAGCGTTGCCGATGTCCTCGCTCGCGAAGATGACCAAACGTCGCAGCACGAAGCGCGGGTCTTCGCCAGCTTCGAGCATCCGCATCATCCAATACAGCGCGGCATCCGGATCGGAGCCGCGCATGCTCTTGATGAACGCGCTGACCACGTTGTAGTGCGCTTCGCCGTTCTTGTCGTGCTGCAGCTCACGGCGGCCGACCAGCTCGGACAAGTCCGCAAGCTCGACACGGGCGAGGCCGCTCTGCTTGGCGTGTTGCACCGCGCTGTCCAAGCTGTCGAGCGAGCGCCGGGCGTCGCCGTCAGCTGCCTTGGCGATCGCACGCAGCGCTTCGTCCGAGAGCGTGACCTCCAGCGCGCCCAGCCCACGGTCGCGATCGCCGAGCGCGCGCGAGAGCAAGCTGACCAATGCGTCTTCAGCCAACGACTTCAGCTGGAACACACGCGCGCGAGACAACAGCGCTGCGTTCACCGCGAACGAAGGGTTCTCCGTCGTGGCGCCGATCAGCGTCACGGTGCCGGCTTCGACGTGCGGCAAGAGCGCGTCTTGTTGCGCCTTGTTGAACCGATGGATCTCGTCGACGAACAGCAGCGTGCGCCGGCCGTTCAAGCGCTTCTGCTCGCGCGCTTCTTCGACCGCTTTGCGCAGCTCTGGCACGCCGGACAACACCGCGCTCAAGCTGTGAAAGCGCGCCTTGGAGCGCTTCGCGATCAGCTTCGCGAGCGTGGTCTTACCGGTGCCGGGTGGGCCCCACAAGATGAGCGAAGGTACGCGATCCTGCGCGATCGCGCGTCCGAGTAGCTTGTCGGTGTCTAACAGGTGCGCCTGGCCCACAACTTCTTCGAGTTGCTCCGGACGCATGCGCTCGGCGAGCGGAGTCGCTGCGGCGTCTGCTTGCGGCTCAGTCAAACGATCGAACAAGTCCATGGTGCTCCGGGTGCGTTTGCGTGGGCGTGCGTGGAGAGAAGTCTACATTGCGAGCGATGAGGTTTCATGCGACAGAAATTGCCGTGTCGGCATGCGACCTTGGAAGACGCGCGGCCGGCTGACAGCGGAGTTTGTTATGGGGGACCATCAGCTCGAACGCATCTACGAGTACCGCGTGCTGTACGCGAAGCAGAGCGATCTGCACATCCCACTCACTCCGGAGGAGAGGGCGCGTGCGGTCAAGCTGCAAGAAGAGCTGCCAGACCGCGTACCCGCCATCGACGAGCGTGACGCCTTTACGGTGGTGCCTACGCCGCTCGCGGTCCAGTACGTGGTCGCAGGCGCCTTTGGAGTCGGCACACTGTTCAATGCATCGGCGACGGGTGTCGCAGTCGGAACTGAGGAAGAGCCACCCAACCTCGGTCAGCGCTTGATCGTGCATGTGCACGACCCACAGCAGGGTGTCGAGTACACGTTTCCGTGTCGCGTGGTGGCGCGCGTGGTCAAAGCGCCCGCGTCGATGGGCCTGCGCTTCGAAGGCATGCCTTCGCAGACGCGGACCGCGCACCACTCGGGCGTGCAGTGGCGCTCCGATGTGTTTCCACCCGAAGAGCACATCCCGCTGACGTCGCGCCAAAAGGGCGCGTGACACTCAGCGCACGATCTTGAGCCGACGCGGCCCGCTCGTGTCGGGCGCACGTTGTCCGCCTGCACGCTCGAACGCTTCGAGCGCGATCTTCAGGCTCAAGCGTTCGGCCAGCTGCACGAACGCGCGCGAGCTGATGTGCTCGGGTGCAGCTTGCACGATCGGCGTGCCGTCGTCGCCCCACTGTCGCACCGTGGGGTCGAGCGGGATCTGCGCGAGCAGCGGGGCTTCCGCGAACTCCGCGATCTTCTGGCCGCCGCCTTCACCGAAGATGTGGTGACGCTGCCCGCTCGGGTCGACGAAGTAGCTCATGTTCTCGACCACGCCGAGCACCTGCACGTTGAGCTTCTTGCACATCGAGACGGACTTGTAGACGTCCTGCAGCGCGACCTCTTGCGGGGTGGTCACGACCACTGCGCCGGTCGTCTTGAGTCGCTGCATCAAGCTCAACGCGACGTCGCCCGTGCCAGGTGGCAAATCGAGCACGAGATAATCCAGCTCACCCCACGCTACGTCCGCGAGAAACTGATTGAGCGCGCCTTGCAGCATCGGGCCGCGCCAGATGATCGCGTCTTTGTCGCTCTCGATCAGGAAGCCGATGCTCATCATCTTGAGCCCGAAGCGGGTCATGGGCTGGATCTGCTTGCCGTCGGTCGAGTGCGGATGGCCTGAGACGCCGAGCATCGTCGGGATCGAAGGGCCGTAGATGTCCGCGTCGAGCAGGCCGACGCGTGCGCCCATGCGGTTGAGCGCGAGCGCCAAATTGGTCGCGCAGGTGCTCTTGCCGACGCCGCCTTTGCCGCTCATCACCAAGATCACGTTGCGCACACCGGGAACGGGATCGTCCGCGTTGGTGCGGCGCATCGGCGCTTCGTGAGCGAGGGTGATGTCCATGCGTGCCGCGCCCAGCTTTTGGAGCGCCGCTTCGACACGGCGCGTGAGCTCCTGGTGCTTCTCCTCAGACAGGACGTGCACGGTCAGCGTCGCACGCACCATGGGATCTTGCGCGCCCGGGTCGTGTTGGACTTGGACCTCTCGGACCAGGCCGAGCTCACCCAGGCTGCGTTCGTAGATCGGGTCGAGGACGCTTTCGATGGCGGCGCGTGCGCTTGTTTCGTTCAGCTCTGACATAGGCGGATGGGTTGGGATGGGACTTATGCGTAGCGCTCCGGCACGTCAAGCACACGGTGGGCTGTTTGCTTTGCTGTCTGAGGGGGCCTGAGTATCCTGCGCCCGTGTCCGGGTCGACCCTCGCAGCGCGCACGCGCGCACCCGTGTTAATATACGTGTTTTGCGCCGTGGTTTACGTCGCGGTGCTGGGCCTGCGCGCCCGTGGGCCTTCGGACAACACGCATTTTGTGTCGCTTGCGCAGAGTTATCTGCACGGCCAGCTCTCGGTCGTGGGCGACCGCCCCCCGGGAAACAACGACTGGGCCCAGTACCAGGGCCGCTGGTACGTGGTGTTCCCCCCACTGCCTGCGCTGATGATCCTGCCTGCGGTCGCGATCTGGCACGAGGCCGTCTGGGACCGCTTGTACTGGGCGCTGTTTGCCGGGCTCGGGCCAGCCTTGCTCTACGTGCTCCTGCGCTCCCTGCGCGAGCGTGAGGGCAGCGGACGCACTGCCGCCGAGGACCTGGCGCTGACCGCGCTTTTTGCGTTCGGCAGCGCGTACTTCTACACCGCGGTCCAGGGCACGGTCTGGTTCGCGGCGCACGTCGTCGCTTGCCCGCTGATCGCCCTATACGTGCTGTGGTCCGTGCAAGCCCGCAGGCCGCTCGCCGCGGGGTTGATGTTGGGCCTCGCCACGGCGACCCGACCCTCGACGATGTACTTGGCGCCGATCTTCTTGATCGAGGCCCTGTCGGCGGCGCGCCCGGACACGGCGCCGATCAGCCGCGAGATCGACAACATCTACGGGCGCATCGGCAACTTTTTGCGAGGCGTCAGCTGGCCGCGCGCCTTGCGCTCGTGCGTGCTGTTCGGCTTGCCGTTCGCAGCCGTCGTGGGCGCCACGCTCCTGCTCAACTACCTGCGCTTCGGCGATCCGCTCGAGGTGGGCTACAAATACCTGCGCATTCGCTGGAGCGGACGGATCGAGAAGTGGGGGCTGTTCAACTACCACTACCTCGCGAAGAACTTAGCGGTGTACCTGTCAGCGCTGCCGTGGCTCACCAGCGCCTATCCGTTCGTACGCATCAGCCGCCACGGCTTAGCCTTGTGGTTCACCTCGCCCAACTATCTCTGGGTGCTCTGGCCCAAGCGCGTGCGCGCGTTGCTGGTCGCGCTCGCGATCGGCGCTGGTTGCACGGCGATCGCAGATCTTTGCTACCAGAACAGCGGCTGGATCCAGTTCGCTTACCGCTTCAGCTTGGACTACAGCGTGGCGCTGATCGCGCTGCTCGCGCTGGGCGGCCGGCGCTTTGGACCAGGCTTCTACGCGATGCTGGGCTTCGCTTGCTTGGTGAATCTGTTCGGGGCGATCACATTCGATCGCATGAACGACTTCTACGACCGCGACCTCAGTCAGCAGGTCATCTTCCAGCCGGATTAGTCGGGCTGAGCCTTGAGCTAGACTTGGCGCACTAGGCGAGACCGAGAGGACTCGCCTAAGACGCCAGAAGAGCGCCTAAGACGCCAGAAGAACGAGATTGAGCTACGCGCGTGCTCGCCAACGTCTGCGACCGTGCGCGTAGCTAATCTTCTTCTCTTGGAGTCTTCGGCGCTTTTCTGGCGTCTTAGGCGAACGCTCTTCACAGGACGCATCTATTGCGGAACAGGCCCGGCGCGATCTGCCATGGCGAGCTCGGTGGTGTTGCGAAACGCGTAGTAGTGATGCAACACGCGCTTCACGTACATGCGCGTCTCTTGATAGGGCGGCACGCCGTTGTAGCGCTTGATCGCGCCTTCGCCCGCGTTGTACGCGGCCACGGTCAACACCAGATCACCGTTGAAGCGATTCGCGAGCATGCGCAGGTAGCGCGCGCCACCCAGCACGTTTTGCCGAGGATCGAACGCATCCATCACGCCCATGTTGAGCGCGGTGTTGGGCATCAACTGCATCAAGCCCATCGCACCTGCCACCGAGACCGCGTCTGGAAAGAAGTTACTCTCGACCATCACGATCGCTCGCAGGAACGCTTCGGGGAGCTGGTAGAGATTGGCAGCTTCGCGGATGTGCGCGCCGTACAAGCGCATGCGCTCCGGGTTCTGTTCGCGCGGCGCCACGCGCGTCGAAGTCGTCCCTGCGCGCGGCGAGTCGTCACTGCGGTAGAGCCGCTTCCAGCCGCCGTTGCGCGGCTGCACGTTTGTGTAGTGGACGACGCCATCAGCGTCAGTGAACTGGAAAATATCCGCCCGCGCCTTGTCCGCATGGGCATTGGAAAGGACGAGCCCGAGACAAGTGACCAGGGCGGGAAACGCGCGCATCGCAGCCACATGTTAGCTGCTGTTGCGCTGCCCGGCCAAAGCTCGGCCCTCGCGCGCCCGAGATTTGTGAGATTTTCGTGGGTTACGTAGCCTATCAGGTCGGAGTGAGCTCCAGGCGCCTACCCCCAAGTCGTCCCGAGCCGGCGTCAGCAGCCGCTGTAGGTGCGTAAGCGCCATGATTCGATTATGGTCGGCCGATTCTATGGCGATTAAGTGTGATTACTTGGTGGTAGGCGGTGGCATCGCCGGGTTGACCTTCGCGTTGGAGGCCGCCCGCGACGGAGACGTCATCGTCGTCACCAAGCGCCTCGTGTACGACGCGGCCACCGCGTATGCGCAAGGTGGCATCGCAGCCGTGCTCGACCCCGCGGATTCATTCGAGGATCACGCGCTGGACACGCTGGAATCTGGGCGCGGCCTCTCACACCAAGACGTCGTAGACATGGTCGTGCGCGATGCGCCGGCGCGGATCCAAGACTTAATCGAGCTCGGCGCGGCATTCACGCCGGCGGAGAGCGGTGAGGCAGGCGCGCTCGACCTCACCAAAGAAGGTGGACACCGTGCGCGCCGTGTCGTTCACGCTGGCGACATCACTGGTCGTGAGATCCAACGCGTGCTGGTCGATGCCGCGCGCGCAAACCCGCGCATCCGTTTGCTGGAAGGTCACATGGCGATCGACTTGATCGATCGCTCTCGCTTCGGCGGCACGCGATCGATCGCGGGTGCGTACGTACTCGAGCAAGACACTGGCATCGTGCACACGTTGCTCGCTGGCGCGACGGTGCTTGCGACCGGCGGCGCAGGCAAGGTCTACCTGTACACGACCAATCCTGACGTCGCGACGGGTGACGGCGTCGCGATGGCTTATCGCGCGGGCGCAGAGATCGGGAACATGGAGTTCTTCCAGTTTCACCCGACGTGTCTCTACCACCCGCAGGCCAAGAGCTTTCTGATCAGCGAAGCGCTGCGCGGCGAAGGCGGCGTGTTGCGTCATCGCGACGGCGCTGCGTTCATGGTGCGCCACCATCCGCAGGCCGATCTCGCGCCGCGCGATGTCGTCGCGCGCGCGATCGACTACGAGATGAAGCGCACCGGTGAAGACTGCGTGTGGCTCGACATGAGCGCGCGCACGCCGGATTACCTGCGTGAGCGCTTCCCGAACATCTATGCCGAATGTTTGAAGTACGGCATCGATCTGACACGTCAGCCGATCCCGGTCGTGCCCGCGGCGCACTATTTGTGCGGCGGCGTGGTGGTGGACGGCGAGGGGCGCACGAGTATCTCTGGTTTGTGGGCGGTTGGAGAGACGTCATGCAGTGGTCTTCACGGGGCCAACCGTTTGGCGTCGAACTCGTTGCTCGAAGGCCTGGTGTACGGGCGTCGTGCTGCGCTCGCCGCGCGCACCGATTTGCAGCGCGCTGGCGTCGCTCAGAAGGACGCGCCTGCACCACCCGAGTGGAACTCCGGCGAAGCTGTGCCGAGCGACGAGGCCGTCGTCGTTGCGCACAACTGGGATGAGCTGCGGCGCTTCATGTGGAACTACGTCGGCATCGTGCGCTCCGATCGGCGCTTGGCTCGCGCGGCGCGTCGGATCGCGCTGCTCAAGGAAGAGATCCGCGATTACTACTGGAAGCACCGTGTGACGACGGACCTGCTCGAGTTGCGCAACATCGCCGACATCGCGGAGCTGATCGTGACGTGCGCGCAGTTCCGCAAGGAGAGCCGCGGGCTGCACTACACGATCGACTATTCAGAGACCGACGAGAGTTTCCTCGGAGACACGTTGTTCTCGCGCGGTAGCCAAGCGCATCTGAGCCGTCTGGGCTGATAGCCTCATGTCCAAAGGCACCTTGATCGCAGTGTCGCAGCTGCTCTTGGCAGTTCTCATTCTACTGGGTGTGTGGGTAGGGTTGCCTGCGCGTTGGCTTTGGATCGATCTGCCGCTGAGCGCGCTCGCGTTGGCGTGTCTAGCGATCAGCGTCGCGATGTTCGCTGGCAAAGCCTGGGCGCCGCGGGCTGTACGCGTGCTCTTGTGGAGCGAGCTCGCGGTGGGAACACTGCTCGTCAGCCTGTTGGTGCTGTCGATCGCGCAGCTGGCTGGCAGCTACGGTCCGGTAGGCTCGGGTGGTGCGGTGCTGATGGGCACGATCGCGGCCCTGATCGTGCCGTACCTAGTGGTCCTGCCCGCGCTGCTCCTCACCTTCGCGCGCAAGCTCGGTTGAACGATGGCACTCTCGAACACGCACTCGGAACAACGCCTGCCGCTGTCAGCGGCACACTCGGAGGCGGTGGACTGAATGCCAGCACGCTGCTGCTGTGTTATGGCGACTTCCACCATGCCTGCAAGCGGCGCATCGCGCTGCGGTGGTCGAAGAACGAACGCGCGTGATGGTGGTATCTCTGGGCTGCCGACCGCCCGAGCGGCCGCTGTGTGCTCGACTGCCGGGCTGCCGCTGCGAGCGGCGCGTCGCGCTGTAGATCGAACGATGTTTGCGCGTGATGCCGAAATTTCCGGGCTGCCGATCGTGCGAGCGGTGGCCGACTGCGCGACAGCCGGGCTGCCGCTGCGAGCTGCGCATCGCGCTGTAACCGGACCAAGGCTTGCGCGCGACGGCGGTGTTTCCGGATTGTCGTCCGTGCGAGTTGCACCTCGCGCGGTGGTGGGCCAATGATCGCGCGTTATCTCGGCGTCTGGGCGCTGGCGACCCTGTTTGCGAGCATTGCTCTGTACGCCTACCACGCGCTGCCACGGCGAGCTGTGCCTGAACGCGAAGCTTTGCTATGGGTGGAGGCTGCGTTTACTGCCGCTCGTAGCGGCGAGCCTGTGCCTGAGGCGCCTGCGTCCGCGCGCGACTACCACGCGGCAGGTCCTACGTTTGTCTCCTTCTATGCCGGCGGGAAGCTGCGCTCGCGCCACGTCGCCGACGCGAGCTTGGCCGACAGCGTGCGCGCGGGCATCGAGCGTTTTTCCGCGGACGAGGCGCTGCGCGCGCTGCCGGGTTACAAGCTACCTTCGAAGATCGGGGAGCGCGTGCAGCTGCGCGTCGCGGTCACGACCGCCAGCCGCGGCCTGCTCGAGTCGCTGCCCTGGCTGTCGAGCTTCAGTCTCGTCCCGCTGCGCGATGGTGCTGCCGCTCACAGCGGCGAGCGCAGCGCGTACGTCTTGCCTGACGATCTCGTCGAGGACCAGCTGACCGACAACGCTGTGGTCGCGCCGATCCCCGATCTCACGTTCGGCACGAGCCTCGTTGCGGTGCGCGATCGTCTCGGCACGCAGCTCGACGTCGAGCATTCGCAAGAGCTGCCACTGCAGCGCTTGCGTGTCGAAACCTTGGCCGAGCCGGCTGGGCCCGAAAAGCTCGATCGCGCGAGCCTGGAGCAAGCCGCGCGCGAAGGCATGGCGTTCGTGCTGCGGCATCAGCAGCGTTCTGGACGCTTCACTTATCTCTACGACGCTCACCGCGGCAAAGAGGTGGAAGGCGTCCAGTACAACATGGCGCGCCACGCGGGCACGATGTTCTTTCTGGCGCGCGCGGCGGTGCAGCTTCGTAGCGAGCAGGCGCGCGAAGGAGCACTGCGTGGGCTGGCGTTCGTGCAAGAAACAGCGCTCGCGCGCTGCGGCAGCGAAGAACGCATGTGCGTCGAGAGCCGCGGCCGCGTCGAGTTCGGCGCGTCTGCGCTCACAGCGCTGGCTTGCGCCGAGCTCTTGCAGAGCGGAGATCATGCGCAGGCGCGCGAAGTATTGGTCGGCCTGCTCGCGTTCCTACGCGCGCAACAACGCGCCGACGGAGAAATGATGCACGAGTATTCGCGCGAGCGCGACGAGCCGGTCGACGTGCAGCGCATGTATTACAGCGGCGAAGCCGCGCTCGCGCTTTTGACCGCGTACGAACAGCTGCACGATCGTCGCGATCTTCAAGCGGCGAGCCGTTTGATGACGCACCTGACCGGCGCCGGTTGGAGCTTCTTCGGCGCGCGCTACTACTACGGCGAAGAGCACTGGACTTGTCAGGCGGTCGGCAAGGCCGCGGCGCACATGCAGGTCGACTCTGCGCTAGATTTCTGTGTGCGCTGGGGCAACTGGCAAAAGCAGCTGCAATATAAGGGCGAGATCACGCCGTGGGATGTCGCGGGTGCGTTCGGTGTGGGACCCGTGCTGTTGCCGCGCGTGACCACGGCCGCCTCGCGGGTCGAAGCGCTCGTCCCGATCTACCGTGTGCTGTCGCCCCGAGGCGCAGATCTCTTGGCCCTGCGCGGGCTGATCGAGCAGAGCCTGGGCTTGCTGCTTCGCATGCGCTGGGCACCCGGTCCCGCGCACCTGTTCGCGCGGCCCTCTGCAGCCCGTGGCGGCATGCCCAGCACGCAGGCCGACTTGAGGTCGCGCGTAGACATGGTCCAACATGCGGGCAGCGCATTTCTGGCCTGGGCGGATGCTTTGCCGCAGGCCGCCGCGCCGACGCCGCAAATACGGTAAATCGCGGCCAAGCCGCGCTCGGGCACGGCCGGTTAATCATAGCGGCGGTCGCGGGACTCGCTCTGCAGGCGTTCTGGCGTTTACCGGCCAGCGGCATTCTGCACCGGAGTCGCACCGTGTCCTCGTGCTGCGCCGTCGGGCCGTATTCAGCACCTTAGTAGCAGCAGCACGTATGCTGGCGCTGCAGCGTTACGCAGGGGTACGCATTGACAGTGCCGGGACCGATCGCTACAAGCCAGCGACCCGGTGAGATACATCTGAACGAGGAGCTCCCATGGCTGGCTATCTGTTTACTTCCGAGTCCGTTTCCGAAGGTCATCCCGACAAGATTTGCGACGCGATCTCGGACTCCGTGCTCGACGCCTGCTTGACCGCGGACAAGCGTTCGCGCGTGGCGTGCGAGACGCTCGTGAAGACCGGCTTTGTTGTGGTCGCGGGTGAAATCACCACCAGCGCGAAGCTCGACTACTCGAAGCTCGTGCGCGAAGCGATCCGCGAGATCGGCTACACCGATTCGTCGATGGGCTTCGACGCTGACACTTGCGGCGTGCTCGCCGCGGTCGAGCAGCAGTCTCCCGACATCTCGCAAGGCGTGACGCAGGGCGAGGGCTTGTTCAAGGAGCAAGGCGCTGGCGACCAAGGCCTGATGTTCGGCTTTGCGATCGACGAGACGCCGGAGCTTATGCCACTGCCGATCCAGCTCGCGCACAAGCTGGTCAAACAGCAGGCGACGCTGCGTAAGAACGGCAAGCTGTCGTGGCTGCGCCCGGACGCGAAGAGTCAGGTCACGGTCGAGTACGACGCAGACGGTCGCCCAGCGCGCATCGACGCGGTTGTGCTCTCCACGCAGCACGAAGACGGCGTCAAGCACAAGCAGATCAACGAGGCAGTGATCGAGTCGATCATCAAGCCGGTGTTGCCGACCAAGCTGCTCGACAAGAAGACCAAGTTCTACGTCAATCCGACGGGTCGTTTCGTCGTCGGTGGTCCCTACGGTGATGCCGGCCTGACCGGTCGCAAGATCATCGTGGACACGTACGGTGGCATGGGTCGCCACGGCGGCGGCGCCTTTAGCGGCAAGGATCCGTCGAAGGTCGATCGCAGCGCTTGCTACTTCGCGCGCTACGTCGCGAAGAACATCGTGGCAGCGAAGCTCGCACGTAAGGTCGAGGTCCAGGTCGCATACGCGATCGGCGTCGCCAAGCCGGTCGGCGTGTACGTCACGACCTTCGGCACCGGTGTGGTCGAGGACGACAAGATCGCGAAGGTCGTCTCCGAGCTGTTCGACTTCCGCCCGGCCGCGCTGATCGAGACGCTCGATTTGCTCAAGCCGATCTACCGCAAGACGGCAGCCTACGGTCACTTCGGTCGTAGCGAGAAGAGCTTCACCTGGGAAGCCACCGATCGCGCCGACGAACTGGCGGATGCCCTGCTGCCCAAGCAACGCAGCAACGGCGTGAACGGCGCGAAGCCCAAGCGCAAAGGTGGCAAAGGCAAGAGCGCACAGAGCTCTGCGAACTACTGAGCGTCGCAGCCAATAGCTGCAACCCAGACACGCCCGCGCCAACCAAACGGTTGCCGCGGGCGTAGTCGTTCCGTCGCCCAACCTCCAACAATCGTGATTGTGGACGTGGACGATTCCGTGGACGCAGGCGTGAGCGTGGCCGCGCGCGTCCACGCTCACGCGCGCGTCCACGCTCACGCGCGCGTCCACGCTCACGGGGGCGTCCACGCTCACGGGGGCGTCCACGCTCGCTTCCATGGCCATGGCCACACGTGATGAGCGCGGAGCCTTTAGGTTGGTGCGACTGGGTTGCGTGTTGCGACCGGGGTCCTCGAGGAGGAGCTTACCCCTGAGTCGAGGGGCAGTCGCGTTACTCAGCGACTGGCAAGAGCCCTAGCGAGGCGATGCGTGCTGTGCGTTGTGCTAGCCGGTAGGCGAGGGCGGTGCGGGTGTCGCGGCGGGGTTCTTGGACGCCCCAGCGCTGCAGCATGCCTAGCGCTTCTACGTGCATCTCTAACGTTGCCGCTGTGCCATGCGAGCAACCCGAGCGCGGCGTACAGCGTGCGAGCGCTAGCTGCGCCGTGTTGAGCGCGTCGTCCACGCGGCCGCTCGCTTCGTACGCCTGCGACAAGCGATGCGTCAGCACCGCGTCGCGCGCGAGCTCCGGCGGAGCCGAGCGCACTGCTGCGATCGCGAGACCCGGCTGACCCAAGCGCAAGTAGAGCGTGCTCAAGCGGCGCGCGACGTCGAGGTCGTTGCGCGACAGCGCTGCGGCGTCTTCGAGCTCGCTCAGCGTCTTGAGATCTTGGTCGCGCGCGTTGCCGACGGCCTTTGGATGACCGGCACTTAGCGCGGCTCCCGACACCAGCAGGAGCGCAATCAGCAGAAGACTTAACTTTATCTCCATGCTCGTGGCTCGGCTCCGTGCTGCATACATGGCATGCGCCTACGCACTTAACTCGCGCTTATAGCATATCTGCTTCCGTCGCAAAGACACCCTCAGTGGCGCAGTAACCACCTGGGTACGCTAGATAAATTCCCTCCAGTCGCTGATCTCCCCGAGGCGCCGAACAGCGCACTAGGCGCCAGTCAGCGCGGGTGTAAGCGCAGCTGCTGCGTAAGGGCAGAGCGACTGATTCCCAAACCGGAGCGTGAATGCCGACGCTTTCGAGCGGCCGGGTGATCCCTGACGTGGCAGGCTCGCGCCCTATGTCGAACGAGCGTGTGCGCCCGCTGAATGAGCTGCGCCTGATCGGTGCGGGTGGAACGAACAAAGTGATGGCTGGAGAGCTCTCGCGCCTGGCGCGTCGTGCGCTCCCGGACCTGCGTCTGACTGAGCCGCGCAAGGATGGCCTGGGCGCGTTGCTGTACCCCTTCGAGCCGCGCCTGGCCCGCTTGGCGACGTTCTATCATCGCACGAGTGCGCGCGTGCTCTGGGATGTGCTCGAGACCACTGCGCCGCGGCTAGAGCCTCTATACGACGACGTCGTTGCGGTGATCTCAGAGCACGCCGAGCGCTATCTTTGGGATGGTGCGCGCATCAGCGTGTACGCCCACTCGGTCTCGGAGTTCCCCGCCGGCGAGCGTCAGGTGGTGGGTACGGTCAAGAATGGCATCATCGACGGCGCCGCACACAAGCGTATGCGTGTTGTACTTGATGTTGAATCACCTGATCTCGTCTTTTCGGTGCGCGGCGGGGAAGGTGTCCTGCGCGTGTCAGTGGACTTGGCCGGCCGGCCGATGAACCAACGCGGCTATCGAGCGAGCTCGGGGCTTGCACCACTGCGTGAGGATCTAGCTGCAGTACTCTTGATGCTCTCTCGCTATGATCCGCGCAGCGACGTGTTGCTCGATCCGATGGCCGGCTCAGGCACGATCGCGATCGAAGCCGCATGCATGGGTTTGGGTGCACCCGTATGGGTGCCGCCGCGTCGCCCAGCGATCGCTGCGATGCCGATGTTCGCAGACTGCGCGCCGAGTGGAGACTTACCGTTATTTCCAGATGCGGCACCGCTCGTGTACGCGAGTGATCGAGACGACGCGGCTTGTATGGCTGCAAAGACTGCGTCGACGCGCGCACACGTCGATTCATACGTGAACGTCGCTACGAGTGACTTTCGCGACCTATCGCCACGCGATATCTCGCGCACAAGACACAACTCCGGGCTGATTGTGAGCAACCCTCCATATGGGGAACGCCTCGCGCCAAGCGATCTCGTGGCGCTGTATCGTGAGCTCGGCCAGTTCTGTCGAAGCTTTCCCGGTTTTCGCGCAGCATTTTTAGTTGCGAACAGAGATTTCGAAACTGCCTTCGGGTTGCGGCCGAAGATAAAGAAACCCCTAAGCAACGGTCCACTCCGAGGTTACTTCTACTTGTACGAGATTGACTAAAATGGCGCAGCGCGCGCCAGTTGAGGTGGCGCGAGTGACTTCGCGATCGTAATCTCTCGGTGTTGCACTCCTATTACGTAGGGGGGAGTGCAGCACGGGGCTCTGGGGGAGCTCCCGTTGCTTGGGGGAAACACAGGGAGGATCCCTAACATGGCGGAAACGAATGCAATGGCTTTGGGGGAACTTGCGAAACAAACGGTGCCGCGCAACGCATTGAGTTGGGCGGCTGATGCAAGTCGGGTCGTGCTTGTTCTGACGTCCGGCGATCAAACACCACAACTCGTCGACTTTGGGTCTCGCCCACATTTGACGGTTGGGCGTGCAGAACCGGCGGACGTATGCGTCGCCGACCCGGGGGTTTCGCGGTTGCACGTGCGGTTTACGCGTGAGTCAAACGGCCTGCGCGTCATCGACCTTCGGTCGCGCAATGGCACCTGGGTGCGGGGTATGCGCATCACGGAGGCGCTGCTCACCACGGGTGATAGCGTGGTCATCGGCAACACCAGCGTGCTCATTCAAGCTGTCACAGCGACAGCAATGGCCACGCCTGCGGAGGACGCATCTTTGGCGGACCTCGGCATTGGTGATCGCCGCAACGGGCAGGGCATCAATCTTCGGGAGAGCCTGCGCGAGCACGAAGCGAAGTTGATTCGCGAAGCGCTTCGAACCGCTCATGGCAACCAGCGCCGCGCTGCGGCTCTGCTGGAGCTGCCACTGCGGACGTTCGAGCGCAAGCTTCGCAACATGAACCTGCGTCAGCAGGCTGCGGCCCGCATCGCAATGTAGGGCTCACCCACAAAGATGGCGGGGGCCATCGGGACCAAAAGGCTGCGTCGGACTCCGGCGCAGCCTTTTGCTTGTGCTCGCCGTGGGAGCGAGAGGAACGCCTGAGACGCCAGGAAGATTAACGCTCTGCTGCGTTGCGCACGACCCAGCGTGAAAGCAGCGGAGCGACTCTCCATGTTCTGGCGTTCTTAGGCGCCCCTGGCGAACCCTCTTGCACTCACGCTGCCAGCGGTCGGGCCACTCGAAACGCAAAAGGCTGCGCCGTACACCGGCGCAGCCTTACGGGAAGATCACTCCGAACCGTTCAGGTCAGGAGCGGCGCTATCAAGAGCGAGACAACCGCCATCACCTTGATGAGGATCGAGACGCCGGGGCCCGACGTGTCCTTGAAAGGATCACCGACGGTATCACCCACGACTGCGGCCTTGTGCGCGTCTGAGCCCTTCTTGTGGCCCTCCAGCCCGCCCTTTTCGATGTACTTCTTGGCGTTGTCCCAAGCACCACCAGCGTTAGCCATCAGCAGCGACAACGTCGCACCGACTGCCAAAGCACCAGCGAGAGCACCTGCCAAAACCTTGGCGCCAAGGAGGAAACCGATCAGCACGGGAGCGACGATCGCGACCGCTCCGGGAGCGAGCATCTCACTGATCGCTGCCGAGGTTGCCAAGTCGACGATTCGCGCCGGCTGCGGCTCCGCACCCTCTTTACCCTCGAGCAGGCCGGGGATCTCGCGGAACTGACGCCGAATCTCTTCCACGATCGCGCCGGCAGCGCGGCCGACAGCGGTCATGGTGCTCGCACCGACCAAGCAGGGCAGGATCGCGCCGAACAACAGACCCATCAGGACGTCCGCATCGACCAAGTTGAGCTCGAGCGGGCCGAGGTCCTTGGCGGCGCGGCTCGCGTTCACTTCCATGTTGAACGCAGCGAACAGCGCGACGACCGTGAGCACGGCCGAGCCGATCGCGAAGCCTTTGCCGACAGCAGCCGTCGTGTTGCCGACCGAGTCGAGCTCGTCCGTGATCTTGCGGACCTCGGGGCCCAAGCCGCTCATTTCAGAGATGCCGCCGCCGTTGTCAGCGATCGGGCCATAAGCGTCGACCGTCATGACGATTGCAGTCGCTGCGAGCATACCGACGGCTGCCAAGGCGATGCCGTACAAGCCGAGATAGTAGTTGCTGACCCAGCCGACCAAGCACAGCGTGAGCAGCGGAATCGCGCAGCTCTCCATGCCGATCGCGAGGCCGCGGATCACGTTGGTGCCCGGTCCGGTCAGCGATGATTCCGCGATCTTCCGAATCGGGCCCATCGAGGTGTAGTAGTCGGTCACGAGGCCGACGACCGCTCCGCCGAGCGCACCTGCGCCGAGCGTGAACAGCGCCGACTTGTCGATGCCGAAGCTCGGCAGGACAAAGGCCGCTACACCGATCGCGAGGAACGGCGGCACGATCAGCGCGAGCCGCAGCACGCGCGCGGGCGGAAGCTTAGACAAGCTGCGCGTGATCAAGATACCGACGATCGAAACGGCAAGGCCCAGCGTGGCGAGCAAGATAGGCAGGCCCACTGCGAGTACGCGCACGGCGGCTTCGCTCTCGACATCCGGCGCGAGCGCCCTGAGCTCTCTGATCGGCATCGTGAGCCCGAGCGCCATGGCGGCGACGATCGCAGCGACGTAGCTCTCGTAGATGTCTGCGCCCATGCCAGCGATATCGCCGACGTTGTCACCGACGTTGTCGGCGATCACGCCAGGGTTACGCGGATCATCTTCCGGGATGTTGGCTTCGACCTTGCCGACGATGTCGGCGCCGACGTCTGCAGCCTTGGTGTAGATGCCACCGCCGATGCGCGCGAACAGCGCGATCGACGAAGCACCCACGGCAAACGCGTGGATGATCGTGGCGAGCGTGTGTTTGTCAGCGTCACCGAACAGCTGGTAGACGAGCCCGAGACCCAACAAGCCGAGACCCGCGACGCACAAACCCATCACCGCGCCGCCGTCGAGCGCCATCACCAATGCGGCAGACATGCCCTTGGTGCGCGCGGCTTCCGTGGTGCGGACGTTGGCGTAGGTCGCGGCCTTCATGCCGAAGAAACCGGCGAGCAGTGACAACGATGCACCGCCTAGAAATGCCAGTGCGGAGTGTGCTCCCAAACCTTGCGGCTGAAACGCGAAGAACAAAGCTGCCGAAACGACCACTGCATAGATCGCGAGGACTTTGTATTCACGGACCAGAAACGCCATCGCACCTTCGCGGATGTACCGCGCGATGCGTGCCATAGTGGCGTTTCCTTCATCAGCGGCTTTTACACGGAAATAGAAGAGCGTCGCGACGACCAGGGCAATGGCACCCGTGGCAATGGCGTACAGCGGAAGTCGTTCCACAGCGAGCACCTCGTGAGGCCTAAGGGCAGTCAGGCGATGTGACGGACGGACTACTGCTACTGCTAAAAGAGGCTGGTCTACATCGCTCAAATCGGACCGGTGGTCAAGAACCTGTGACGACGCCAGGCGCGCTAAGACGCTGCTAACAGCGCGTGCAGGCGTGCGCCGATGCCGCACCAGCTGAACTGCTCGCGGATGGCGCGAGCAGTCAGCTCGCTGTGTTCGTGCGCTTGTGCTCTGTCACGCAATGTGAGCAGTGCCGTGTGCAACGCGACAGGGTCGTCCGCTGGAACCAGCTCGAGGCTGGGCGCAAACGTAGCTTGCAGCGCACGGATTCCAGGCAGATCGGACGCGACGGCCGGCAGTCCCGCGGCGAGCGCTTCGAGCAGTGCACACGGCAAGCCTTCGCTGCGTCCGCTCGCGAGCGTGCGTGAGGGCAGCGCAAACGCGTCCGCGGCGCGCAGCCAGCGCTGTTTATCGTCACCGTGCACGTGCCCCAACCAGTGCGCGCGCACACCGAGCTCACACGCTTGACGCATCCATGTGCTGCGCATCGGCCCTTCGCCAGCGATCAGCAGCGTGATCTCGCCGCCGAGTGCCGCGGCGCGAAGCGCCACATCGTAGCCTTTGATCGAGACGTGCCGACCTAGGAGCAGGACACAAAACCCCTGTAGCTGATGGCGGCGACGAAACGCGGCGCGGGTATCTCCGTCGAACACATCGTGGGCATTTACGTCGATGCCCATGGGGCAAATCAGCGAGTGTGGCATCGGCTCGCCGTGTGGCAACAGGGCGCGGAAGCGTTGCTGCTGTGCTTCGCTGACGAACCACAACACGTCGGCGCCGCGCGCGATCGAGCGCGCGAGCTGAGCGCGCCCAGGTAAACGCGACAACACGTGAATATCAGCGGAGTGCAGCACCGCGATATGGCGCCGCTGTCCGCGGATCGCTCCGGCTGCGAGCGCACACGGCAATGCCCAGTGACTGACGACCGCATCCCAGTGGGCGCTGCGCTTCCAAGCTTGATAGCCGAGGCTCGCGCAAAAAGGCGCGAGCCCGAGCCACGCGAGTGGATCTCGCGCGAGGTTGTCGGGCACGCCCGCTCCATAAAACGTGCGCTGCAGCGCACGCGGACGTGCGTAGGGCACGTGGTGCACGTCGATGCCAGGCTCATTCGCATCCGTGAATGGCTCGCGCGGCTCAGGCGCGAGCACGTCGACGCGATGACCGTGCTGATGGAGCGCACGCGCGAAGCCGAGCACAAAGTTGCCAGCGACGTCACCCGTGTAGCGCGGGAAGCTCGTCGTGAGCAGGCCGACCTTCATGCGTTGGGCTGGACCTCGCGCTCCTCGGATTCGAGCAAGCGTGGCTCGACCGCGGCAGACTCCGGCAGCGCGCGCGTACGCAAGAAACCCAATGCGCGCTGTGCGAGCACGCGGGTGAGGATATAGGGCACGATGATGAGCGCATGGCGTAAACGCACGCCGCTCTGCTCGTCCGCGTAGATCGGCCGCACCACGATGTCGCGCACGCGCGCATGGTGACGCTCGAGCATGCCTAACAGGTCATTGGGGTAGCCGTAGCCGTGCCACAGCGCATGCCAGGGCAAGCGTTCGCCGACGCGCCGGTGCAGCGCGGTGTAACCGCACTGCGAGTCGTGCACAGACAGACCGGTGGCGCGGCGAGTCAGGAACGACAACACCCGATTGCCCAACAGACGCGCCAGCGGCATGCGTCGAACCACCTCGGGATGCGCGAGCCGATTGCCTTTGGCGTAGTCCGCTTCGTCCGCGACGACTGGGGTGAGTAGCGCGGGCAGGTCTGCGGGATCCATCTGCCCGTCGCCCGCCATGACCACTGCCACGTCGGCACCTGCAGCAAAGGCGCGCTGGTAGCCGGTACGCAGCGCGGCGCCGACGCCACAGTTTTGACCATGCCTGAGTACCCGGATGCGCGCGTCGTGGATTTTTTCCGCGCGACTCGCCGTGTCGTCGCGGCTGCCGTCGTCGACCACCAAGATGTGGTCGACGAAGCTTGGCATGGAGCGCAAGGTCGCCTCGATGTGCCTGGACTCGTTGTAAGCGGGTACGACGACGGCGATCTGCGCGTTCCGGAACATCCGGCCGGCTTTACTCCACGGTTACGGTCTTGGCCAGATTGCGCGGCTGATCAACGTCCGTGCCCTTCAGATCGGCAACGTAGTACGCGAAGAGCTGCAGCGGAATCACGGTCAGGAATGGCAGAAACGCGGCAGCCGCGGCAGGAATCTCAACGACTTCATCCGCTTGCGTGTGTGCTTCGTCGTCGCCCTCCGTCGCGATCGCGATGATCCTGCCGCCGCGCGCCTTGGCTTCTTGAAGGTTGCTCATGCTCTTGTCGCGATGCTCGTCGCGAGGCACGAGCACGACGACAGGTACCGCGGGATCGATCAGCGCGATCGGCCCGTGCTTCATCTCCCCAGCGGCGTAGCCTTCCGCGTGTACGTACGAGATTTCTTTGAGCTTCAGCGCGCCCTCGAGCGCGACTGGGAAGCTAGTGCCGCGCCCGAGGAATAGAACGTCGCGCGCGTCCATGTAGCGGCGGGCCAGGTTGTTCACGAGCTGGCGCGTGCCGGTGATCGTGTCGCGCATCAGGTTGGGCAAACGCGCGAGACCTTCGACGAGCTCTGCCGCTTCGCCGCTGTCGAGGGTGCCGCGGCGCTTGCCGAGATACACAGACAACATCAGCAACGCTGACAGCTGCGCGGTGAAGCACTTGGTCGACGCGACGCCGATCTCGGGACCGGCGCGCGTGAACAGCTCCGCGTCGCTCACCCGCGCGATCGCGCTGCCCATCACGTTCACGATGCCGAGCAGCTTGGCGCCGCGTTGCTTGGCTATCTTTGCAGCCATCAGCGTATCGAGCGTCTCGCCCGACTGACTGATCGCCACGATCAGATCGTCTTCGCCGATCAACGGCTCGCGGTTACGGAACTCGCTCGCGAGCTCTACGACCGCAGGGATCTTCGCGATGCTCTCCAGATAATAGCGGCCGACCATCGCTGCGTGATGGCTGGTGCCGCACGCGAGCAGGTACACGCGCTTGACGCGCGTCGCGATCTCAGGGGAAAGCCCGATCTCTGCTGCATCGATGTCACCGCGTTCGCGATCCAGACGACCGCGCAGTGTGTCTTCGATCGCGCGCGGCTGCTCATGGATCTCCTTGAGCATGAAGTGCTTGTAGCCCGACTTCTCCGCCATCGCAGGCGACCAGTCGATGTTTTTGACTTGGGCCTCGACGGGCTTGCCCTCGACCGTCGAGAGCTCGACGCCCTTCGCGGTGAGCACAGCCATCTGGCCGTCCTCCATGATGATCACTTTGCGCGTGTAGGGCAGCACAGCCGGGATGTCGCTGCCGCACAAGCTCTCGTTCTCGCCCACGCCGATCACGAGCGGCGAAGCGTTCTTTGCGACCACCAAGCGGTTGGGCTCGCTCTTGCGGATCACCGCGATCGCATATGCGCCCTCGACCTCTTTGAGTGTCGCGCGGATCGCCGCGACGAACTCCAAGCCCTTGCGACAGTGACTGTCGATCAAGTGCGCGATGATCTCGGTGTCGGTGTCGCTGCTCATCTTCGCGCCCTCTTTGAGCAAGCGGGCGCGAAGTGGCAGGTGGTTTTCGATGATGCCGTTGTGGATCACCGCGACATCACCCGCGACGTGCGGGTGCGCGTTTTGCTCCGAAACGCGACCGTGTGTGGCCCAGCGCGTGTGGCCAATGCCGAGCGAACCTTGAACCGGAGTTTTGAGGAGAACCTCCTCCAAGTTCTTGAGCTTGCCGACGGCACGCACGACCTGAATCTTCTGCCCGTCATGCACCGCAAGCCCGGCGGAGTCGTAGCCGCGGTACTCGAGCCGCCGCAGACCGTCGATCAAGATGGGTGCTGAGTTCTTATCTCCGACGTAGCCAACGATTCCGCACACGGTCCGTCTCCTATTTAGCGTCTTTGGGGGGCTCCGGCTTCGTCTCAGGGACGGCCGGATGCGCGGCTGACGCTGCTGGCTGCGCTGTTGTGGAGCTTGTGGTCCCGGCAGGTGCTGCCGGCGCTGGGGTCGAGACCACCAGCTTGCCGTCGGTGTCGATCACCTTCACGGCGCCGTAACTTGCGAGTGCTTCGCGTATGGCCGCAGCACGCCCGACCACCACGACGAGTGAGCTGTCGGGGCGGATGTACTGCTTGGCTGCTTGCAACGCCAGTGGGCTCGCGACGCCTTGGATCTGCGAGCGGAACCCATCCCAGTAGTTGTCCGGGAAGTTGTAGGCGCGCAGGTCAGACACGAGCCCCGCGATCTCGCCGGGCGTCTCGATCTGCAGCGGAAACGAGTCGACGAGCAGGCGCTTCGCATCGGAGAGCTCGCCTTCGCCTGGCGCTTCCGTGCTGATGCGCTGCAGGTGATCGAAGAAGCCCTTGAGCGCTTGCGGTGTCACCTCGTTGCGAACTGCAGCGGACGCGCGGAATGGCGCGGGCTCTTGGCTCTCCGCGACGGAGCTGTAAGCACCGTACGTGAGGCTTTGTTTCTCGCGCAGATCCATGAACAAGCGCGACGCTGCCGAGCCACCAAGCACCTGGTTTGCGACCAAGAGCGGCACGTAGTCGGCGCTCGTGCGCGGCAGCGCGAGGTTGCCGACGTAGATCACCGATTGCACCGACTCGGGGCGATCGACCAGCACGATTTCGCGTGCGTTGCGCGCAGGCGGCGCAGTGTACTGCACTGGCGTTACCGGGCGTTTCGCCCAGGTTTGGAACGCCTTGTTCGCGCTCTCTAACACCTGCGCTGGCGCGATGTCGCCCACCACGACCAAGTACGCATTGTTAGGTGCGAAATTGCGTTGGTGGAATGCGGTGAGATCCGAGCGCTTGATCTTCTGCACGACCTCTTTGGTCGTGTCGATGTGCGCGTACGGATGGTCGCCGTACAAGTGTTTGTAGAACTCGCGGCGGGCGAGGAAGTTCGGGCTCTGGCCCATCAGCGAGAGCCTGTCGGTCTCGCGCTTCTTGAGCTTCTTGAGCTCGGTCTCGTCGAAGGTCGGCTGCGTCGCGAGCTCGGCCACGAGCGCGAGCGCTTCGGGCAGCTGCTCGGAGAGCGCGTGCAGGTTGATCGTGATCTGTTCTTCGTCGTTGTGGATGCCGAGGCGCGCGCCCAAGTAGTCGACGGCTTCAGCGATCTTCGCGCTGTTGCGCTTCGCGGTACCCTCTTTGAGCATCTGCGCGACGAACTGTGCCGTACCCGGCAGTTCCTTCGGGTCGCGCGCGCTGCCGCTCTTGATCACGAGCTTGACCTGCACGACCGGCACGCCGCGCAGCGAGACCGTGTTCACTTCCAGACCGGAGCCGGTGCTCTGGCGATCGATCGCCGGGAAGTGGATCTCGCGCGGGGCTGAGCCTACTGGGGGCGCTTGTTTTTGCGGTGCGGGCTCGACGCGCTCCACGACCACTTGCGTAGCGGTGGTTTGCGCGGCCGGTGGCAAGTTGGCTTGGCCGCCGCCGCAAGCGGCAAGCACGCCGACTAGCAAAAAGCTGGTGCGATTCATTGTGCGGCCTCCTTCTTCACTGGCGCGGCGGGTGTCGCGGGTGGAGTGGGAGGTGCACCGGTGGCTGTAGGCCTCGCGGCCGCAGGAACAGCAGCTGCTGGCTGCGATGCACCGGCAGGAGCGCTTGCGGCTGCTGGCTTCGCGGGCGCAGCAACAGCAGCTGCTGGCTTCGCGGGCGCAGCAACAGCAGCTGCTGGCTTCGCGGGAGCGGCTGGGTTTGGCGCCGCAGCTGTTGGCTTCGCAGGCGCAGCGGTGGCCGCGGGTTTCCTCGTCGCCGCGGCAGCTTGCGCCGCCGCTGTCTTGGCTGGCACGACGTCGAGCACTGTGCGGTTGGTCGGCGCAAAATACAGGCTTGCGACGCGCTGCACGTCCTCGAGCTTGACCGCGCTGTAGCGCTCGATCTCATTCAAGAGCAGCGTCGCATCACCGTAGAACGTCTCGAACTCAGCGAGACGCGAAGCGCGCTGCAGGTTGTTTTCCAAGCCAAACACGAAGTTCGCACGCATGCGGTTCTTCGCTTTGTCGAGCTCCGCGCGCGAGATGCCCTTCTGGCCGATCGTGCTCAGCTCGTTGGAGATCAGCGTGCGCGCCTCCTCCGGTGCGTGACCCTGCGCGCAGATGCCCCAGAACGAAAACAGATCCGGACCCCGACGGCCATCCGTGTTGACGTCGATCTCTTGTAGGATCTCTTTGTCTTTCACGAGCTTCTGATACAGGCGAGCGCTCTCGCCGTCCCCCAATACCGAGGCGAGCAGCTCGAGCGGATAGTGGTCGGGCGAGCGGTCCGTCGGAATATGGTATGCGATGTGGAAGGCGGGAAGCTCGGCCAATGGATCGAGCATGCTATCTTTTCGCTCCGCAGTTTGCGGCGCTGGATCCGGGGTGGTGAACGGGGGCACTTTGGCGCCGGGAATCGTGCCGAAATGCTGTTTGATCAGCGCGAGCGCAGCTTGAGGCTCGAAATCACCAGCAATGCTCAGGACGGCGTTGTTCGGCGCGTAGTAGGTGTCGAAGAACTCTTTGACCGCGGAGAGCGGCGCTGCCTGTAGGTCCTGCATATCGCCGATGGTCGAGTGTGAGTAAGGGAAGTAGTCCCCGAACGCCAGGTCGTTGATGCGCAGCATGGACTGCATGTACGGGCGATTGTCGTAGCTCTGGCGGCGCTCCTCCATCACGGTTTGCCGCTGATTTTCGAAGTTTTCTTGGGTAACGGCGAGCGAGCGCATGCGGTCTGCTTCGAGCCACAGGCCGAGAGCCAGCTCGTTGCTCGGCAATGTTTCGAAGTAGTTCGTGCGATCTTCGCTGGTCGTGCCGTTGACCGAGCCACCGCGGTTCATGACCAGCTGGAAGTGCTCGCCCTTCGCGACGTTTTGCGAGCCTTGAAACATCATGTGCTCGAACAAGTGCGCGAAGCCTGAGCGCCCGCGCTCCTCATTGCGCGAGCCGACGTCGTAGTAGACGGCGACCGCGATCGTGGGGATCGTGCGATCCGGGTTGAGCACGATACGCAGGCCGTTCTCGAGTCGATGGCGCTCGACCGTCAACGACACCTGGGTAGCGGGCTTGGCGTTGGCCTGGGGCGTGGTGGTGGGAGGAGCGGCCGGAGCCGGTGTGGTTTTAGGGGCGGAGACAGGCTTCTGCTCAGCGTCGGCCAACAAGTAACCGGGCAGACCTGCGCGCACTGCCGAGACGGACTGGTGCTGTGCTGCGGTCACCTGCGGGCTGGCGGATGCGCACAGCAGCGCGGTGACACACAGGATTCGGTGCCATTTCAACATGCATTCCTCGCTTCGCGGGGGCCAAGCCTAGATGATGCTTGACGATTGCGACACCTGGACATATGGTCAGCACATGTCCAAGGCTGCCATCTTGTCGATCGGTACTGAGCTGACGCGCGGAGAGCTGCTGAACAGCAACGCGCACTGGCTCGCCGACCGTTTGGTAGCGCTGGGCTTTACGGTCGTAGAACATGCGACCGTACCAGACGACGCCGAGCGCATCCGCGGGACCCTCCTTAGACTCGCTGATCCCACAGAGGACGTGAAAGTCATCGTTTGTACGGGCGGCCTTGGTCCTACATCGGATGACCTCACGACTGCTGTCGTAGCGGATGCGCTCGGCGTCGAGCTGACCAGGGACGCTGCGTCGCTGGCCTGGATCGAGCAGCGCTTTCGCGATCGCGGTCATCGCGGGATTCCTATGCCTGCGATCAATGAGAAGCAGGCCGACTTTCCCGCCGGCGCGCGCGTCCTTTCGAACGCGCTCGGCACCGCGCCCGGCTTCAGCGTGCAGATCGCCCAGACGCGAGCGTACTTCATGCCGGGTGTGCCCCGCGAGATGAAGCACATCTTCGATACGCATATCGTTGCTGAGCTCACGGATCCGGCGAACGGTTTGGTGGAGCGGCGCACGCATCAAGTCCACATTCGTTGCTTCGGCTTGGGCGAATCTGCTGTGGCGGAACGCTTGGCGGATCTCGATCTCGGCGGCGCCAAGCGTCATCCCGGTATAACCATCGGTTACCGGGCTACGTTCCCAGAAATCGAAGTTAAAGTTCTGGCCGAGGCTGAAGACGAAGTTGCTGCGACTAAGTTGGCTGAAGCCACCGCGGCTGAGGTCTGGCGGCTCCTTCCCGATGTTGCATTCGGCGGCAAAGACGAGACGTATTCGCTGTACGTGGCGAAGCTGCTGAAGAGCTCGGGGCTGCGCGTTGCCGTGGCGGAGTCGTGCACGGGTGGTTTGCTCGGGAAGCTGCTGACCGATCCTGCTGGCAGCTCGGCGTACGTGCTCGGCGGCGTGATCAGCTACGCGAACAGCGTGAAGACTGGTCTGCTCGGTGTGAGCGAAGCGGTCCTGCGCGAGCACGGTGCTGTGAGCGAAGAAGTCGCGCGCGCAATGGCAGAAGGCGCGCTGCGCAGGACCGAAGCGGACCTCGCAGTAGGCATCACTGGGATCGCCGGCCCGGACGGCGGCAGTGAACAAAAGCCAGTAGGCACAGTGTGCTTTGCGCTCGCGAACCGATCGGGCGCAACTCTCACATTTACTGAGCGTTTTCCGGGAACGAGAGATTTTGTCCGCAGCTACAGCGCGTATTACGCGCTGCGGCTATTTGCGGGCGCAGCAGTAGAGAAGCTTGACCTCGCGAAAGCGACACGCGTACACGAAGCCTGACTCTTGTTGAAGGGCGGCTTTTTCGAGTGAAAAAAGAGGAAAGATCCATGAGCGAAACCAATCGTGGCAAGGCGTTGGAGCTAGCTGTCGCTTCGATCGAAAAGGCCTACGGCAAGGGCGCGATCATGCGCCTGGGTGAACAAGACATCGTCAAGGCGGAGGTGACCTCGAGCGGCGCCATTTCGCTGGACTTGGCGTTGGGCGTCGGCGGCTTCCCCAAAGGCCGGATCATCGAGATCTACGGCCCGGAGTCGAGCGGCAAGACCACGCTTACGCTGCACGCGATCGCGGAGTGCCAGAAGGCGGGCGGCGTCGCGGCATTCATCGACGCGGAGCATGCGCTCGATGTTGGGTACGCGCGCAAGCTCGGCGTGAACATCGAGGAGCTCTTGGTCGCGCAGCCGGACTACGGCGAGCAGGCGCTGGAAATCGCGGACACGCTGGTGCGTTCAGGCGCAGTCGACTTTATCGTGGTCGACTCGGTTGCCGCGCTCGTGCCCAAGGCTGAAATCGAAGGCGAGATGGGCGACAGCCACGTCGGCTTGCAAGCCCGCTTGATGAGCCAAGCGCTGCGTAAGCTCACCGGCAATGTGCACCGCTCCAATGTCACGCTCTTCTTCATCAACCAGATCCGTATGAAGATCGGTGTGATGTTCGGTTCGCCGGAGACCACGACCGGCGGCAACGCGCTCAAGTTCTACTCGAGCATGCGTCTCGATATCCGGCGCGTCGGCGCGATCAAGGTCGGCGATCAGTCTGTCGGCAATCGTACCCGCGTCAAAGTGGTCAAGAACAAGCTCGCGCCTCCGTTCACCGAGTGTGAGTTCGATGTGCTCTACGGTGAGGGCATCAGCAAGAGTGGTGATCTGCTCGATCTCGCCGTGAACGACGGCATTCTGGAGAAGTCGGGCGCGTGGTTCTCGTACGGAGGCGAGCGCGTCGGGCAGGGCAGAGACAACGCGCGCAACTACTTGCAGGAGCATCCCAGCATGCTCGCTGAGATCGAGACCAAGGTCTTGCAGAAGCACGGGCTGACTCGCAGCGGGACTGCGCCGGCGGCTGCGAATGGCAAAGCTGCAGTGAGCGAAGCTGCGAGTGCCAAGGCTAACGGCGAAGCGGCCAAAACCGCCGACACAAAGACCGCTGACACAAAGACCGCTGACAAGGCTCAGGCTGAGAAGGTGAACGACAAAGCTGCTCAGGCTGTGGCTGGCGGGAAGGCCGCTGATGCAGCTGCAGCCGCTGCTGCGAATCGGCCGCGTCCTCGCGCCTAACGCAGCACAACCGTTTTTTGTGCGCTCCGTGGTTTCGCTCGTACGAGACCGCGGGGCGTTTGCGTTTTGATGATGTTAACGGATGCGTGAAGCCGTGCCGTGTAGGCGCGCGTGGTGCGAACACGTTCGGGTTTAGCTGCAGGTAGGCGCCACGCGATCTTTAGAAGTGTTTTCAGGCTTTTGCGTAGGCTGCAGTAAGCCCCGTGCGTTTCTGTGCGCGGGGTAGTGCATTGCAGGAGTCACCGAACAGTGGTACTGTACTAAGCTCAAGCTCGGGCGCGACAATAAACCCAGCCCGACGGGGCTGGTTCCGCTCCTGGCGACTACATCGGAGAATCCATCGTGTCGCAGTCTCAGCAGTTTAAAGTCGGTGATAATGCTGTGTATCCAGCGCATGGTGTCGCTCAGATCACAGCCATCGAAACGCGCGAGATAGCTGGGCGCAAGAAGGACTTCTACATCCTGAAGATCCTCGACACTGGGATGAAGCTCATGATCCCCACCGACGGTGCGTCGCGCGCCGGGCTCCGCGATGTGATCTCCAAGCGAGATGTTAAGAAGGTCTTGGACATCCTCAAGGACCCCAAAGTCGCCGTAACTGTTCAGCCTTGGAACAAGCGGTTCCGCGAATACACCGAGATGCTGACAAGCGGCTCGGCGTTCGAGGTGGCCAAGGTGCTGCGCGACCTGCATCGCGTAAAGAACGAGAAAGAGCTCTCGTTCAGCGAGCGCCGGTTGCTAGAGCAAGCCCGGAACTTGGTGGTTGCGGAGCTCGCACTCGCCAAGAACTGCGATGTCGAGAAGGTTCAGAGTGAGCTGGACGGTTTGCTCGGCTGAGCCGAATCAAGCTGCGCTCTCGTAACGTTGCGCCGCGGGTAGCTGCACTAGGAGCTTGAAGTCTCCAGCTGCAGCCACTATGCGGCGCAGTTGTTTTTGCGGCATCGCGCGTGCGCTGTCACGGATGGTCGCGGCCAGGATGGAGTGGGTCATATGGGATTGGATGATCTGAAGTGGGATGCCAACGGTCTGGTCACCGTGGTCGTGCAGGACGCATGGACGGGTGAGATCCGCATGCTCGCGCACGCGAATCGCGAGGCCGTGGCCGCGACGTTCGAGACCGGTTTCGCCCACTTTTTCAGTCGTTCGCGGCAGCGCTTGTGGTGCAAAGGCGAGAGCAGCGGACACAAGCTGAAGGTGCAGACGGTCTGGGTGGATTGCGACGCCGACGCGCTGATCTACTTGGCGGATGCCGATGGGCCATCGTGCCATACGCTGCGCGAGACGTGCTTCTTCACCCGACTGGAAGGGCCGGCTGCAGCTGCAGAAGAACCTACGCGGCATGCGGCGAGCGCGTTGCCTGCGCTTTGGCAGGAGCTTGTCTCGCGTCGCGATGCAGCGGCGGAAAAGAGCTACACGCGTTCGTTGCTCGACGCCGGTCCGACCAAGATCTGCGCGAAGATCGTGGAGGAGGCGGACGAGCTATCGCGCGCCATACAGGGCGAGGACGATAAGCGCGTTGTCTCGGAAGCCGCCGACGTTGTGTATCACATGCTCGTGGGGCTGCTCGCTCGCGGGTTGAGCTTGCGCGACGTCGAGAAGGAGCTCACTCGCCGGTCTGGCATTTCAGGCCTGGTGGAGAAGGCAGCTCGCGCTCCGAAGACGCCGGCCTGAGACGAATCGAGCACGCGCACGATGCGGGAATAACCCCGATCGGCGCGTGCGCGATTGCCGCTGTCAGCTGCCGTTTTCGGCAGCTGCGACTTGGCCGGATCCGCCCATCAACGATTGGATGGTGTCGGAGAGCTTTTGCATGTCCGGTCGAGGGACGAAGGCGGAAGCTCCAGCCTCCAACGCGCGTGCGCGTTTGTCTTCTCTCCCGGAGTACACCACAAGCCGGACGTGCCTAGCGGCATCCGATGCTTTGAGGCGGGCGATGCAGGACAATCCATCGATCTTGGTACCCCCGACGTCGAGAACGACAACGTCAGGCGTATCACTACCGACGGCTATCAACGCGTCCACAGGGTCCGAGAACCCTGTTACCTCGAAGCGAGTAGCCAGAGCCTTCTTCATGCTCTCTAGCTGCTGTGTATCTTCCTCGATGATGTGGACGGTCGGCTTGCCTTGTCGCAAGACGTCCGGAACCGGGTAACCGTACTTGCGAAGGAAATCGAGCACGTCCACACGCCTGAAGCGAAGGTGTCGCCCAGGAGTCCGGAAATGCCTGATCTCTCCGCGATCCGCCCAGTTGTGGATGGTTTTGAGGTCGACCTGGCAGAACCGGGCAACCTCGGATGCGGTGAACAGCTCTTTGGCCTGTGTGCGTCGGGCCATGGATATAAAATTCTTAACATTCAGCGGTTCCAATGTCTAGGGAAAAATCCAGCCTACCCAGGTTTCTCCGACAAGTAAGTGCGCATTGGATGCGCGCTTGCATCGGAAGTGATGTGCTCGGGGAGCTTGGGCGATTCTCTTCCGGTATCAATTATTGAATGATCACGAGGGGCTGGGGCGTGTGTGATGCCCGCTTACGGGTGCGGATTGAGACGCTCTTCGCCGCGGCGAGAGTGTGGCTGGCACGGAGCGTGTGTGGTTGCTCGGCACATGCTTACGGCTCCGCCGCGCGCGATCTCCCGCCCTCCGGAACACGCCGAGCGTGCAATTGCCCCGGTCGAGGTGGCGCTTTTTGACTTTGGTACTGGGCGCACGCTCGGCGGGCCGCGGCGCGCCAACGCAGGTCGAGCGCTGGTGGCGTTGGCACGCACGCCGCAAACGTTCCCGCCGGCGGGAGATCGCGCGCGGGGAAGCCTAAGGTTTATCCAGCGCGATGGGTCGCTGTTCTCGGCGACTTGGCTTGCGCTCCTTAGGCGGAGAAGAGCTCCGTTCGGCGCTAGTCTCGTTCTTCTGATCCGACAGGGACGCCTAAGACGCCAAGAAGAGCGCCAGAAGACGCCAAGAGAATTCTAATAGTTCTCCTTCCGTCTTCGGCGCCGCTTTGGCGTCTTAGGCGTAACTCTCGCGCTTCGGATCCGAGGCGGTCGCCGGACTGCTGAAGCGTTGAGCTGGACGGAAAGCGAATCGCCGCAACTTGGCTTGTGGGCCAGGTTGCGGCGAGTGGGGGCCGTCTTGCTTGCGCGCTTACTTGGCGCTGAGGACGGTGGTCGTCGGTACGCCGATCGCTGTGGCTAGGCGGGCTAGCGTTTCAAGCGATGGAGTGTGACGGCCTGCTTCTACGCGGGCGATGTTGGGACGATGGATGCCGGTGCGGCGCGCGAGCTCGGCTTGGGTCAAGCCGGCTGCTAGCCGGAGCTCGCGGAGGCGTGCGCCTAGGCGTGCGCCGTCTACTGCTCCTGTACCGTCGATCCCGCCACCGTTGTGGCTGCTCTGGGTGGGTTGACCCGCGACGCTGACGACTGCCGCAGCACGGATGGAGAGCTCACGTCCGCTGCTTAGGCGCAGGGTGGCCGATTGTGCATCTCCTTCGAGTGTGATGCCGGCAACTTCGCTGTTGTCGTCCTCTTCACTGACGGGGCGCGTCAGCAATGCGGCGCTGCCATCCCCGAGCAGCGCGAGCAGCTCGTTCGGACGCGGCGACACCGTGAGGTACTCGAAGCGATTTGCACGGCCGCGGTCGGCACGGCGCTGCAGGATGCTGGCGATGCGCGCAACGTCCGTGCTCGCCTTGGCGACTAAGCCCGGGCAGAGGTCCTCGAGTAACTCCTCAATTCCGGTAAAACCGCCGGTTTCGGGCAATGCGACCGCGGTCGTCAGTCCGAGCGCTTTCGCAAGACCAACTGCTGTGAGCAGCTCGTCCTCATCATAGGTGGACGAGCCGGCATCCAGGACTAACAGCGTCCCTGGAGACAGTTCGCCGGCGAGACCGTTCGGATGAACAGCTCGCAGGACGAGCCCTGAGGTACCGAGGGCTTCTCTCCACACGGTCTCAAAAGCAGGGCGATCGGTGACGAGAAGAATCGTAGGGGACATACTCCCTCCGCACACAGCGGAAGCCCCTTATGGCAGAAGCGATCCAGAGGCTCAAGGCCTTTGAAAGTCAAACTGTGCTCATGTAGCAGTACATAAGTTGCGCAAATACGCCCGCGAAAAGCTGCCTTATTTCACTAAATTGCCGGTGAAATCCGGCTTTTCAGCCGGTTACGGGAGGCCGCCGAAAGGCGCGGATTGTCATGGCGTGTCGTGTGTTGCGCAATGCTGCGAGGGCCAACATGCAGGTCATGAGGACCGCAGTTCCGTAGACCCACGCTTCGATCGACAGCGCTCGTGCTAGCGGCCTCGATACAGTTCCGAATGCAAACTGGAGATGTACCCAGTAGACGAGCAGCGAGCTGCGACCGAGCAATGCGATGGGGGAGCGAAGCGCTTGCGGCGCGTGCGTGAGCGCGAGTGCGGGCCCGATCATCACGCAGCACAAGGCGGCTTTGTAGGTGAGGCGTAGGAGCGCGGCGACCGGTTCGGGCGGGGCGATCGACCGTACCGGTGGCCAGCTCGCATTCGTCAGCAGCGCGAGCACTGCACCGAGTGTCATCAAGCGCAAAAGGAGTGACTCGAGGTCCGCTGGAGTCTGCGCGCGTCCCCATGCGAGCCCGGCCGCTACGCCGATGGCAGCGAAGCCAAGCCACGGGAAAAGGGGAAAGAGCGACACGACGCGCGCTCCATCAGCGCTCGGCCACTGCGCGAGATAGCCCGCGATTGGGCTCGGCAGTGGGCCGGGAACGATGCTCTGCACAAACGGTGTAATGAGCGCAACACCCGCTGCGAGCGTGATGTAGTAGCTGGGCCGCCGCCGTTCGCTGCGGGCGCCGATCGCGCTGAGCAGCATCAGCGACGCGCCGATGCATTGCAGGACATCGATGCGGATCAAGCCGTCGGCGCGCAGCGGATCAAATATGTAGGCCCACGCGATGCCCGCAAGTGACAGCGCTGCTGCGCTCAGCGCGTGCTTTCTCGCATACGTTCGACCGCGCGCGATGCGCGAGATGCAGAGCAACGCGAGGCCGTAACCGACGGCCAAAAAGCCGATGCCCGGGTACGTCTTGAGGCGTGCGTACGCGGCGCCGTCGATGATCCACATCTGCAAGCGCAGGGCGTATCCGAGCACGATGAGCTCAGCGCCCCGCGCGAGCGCACGCGCCGTGGCGCCTCGTGGTTCTTCCGCGACCGGGCCCGCCGCCGTCCACTGCAAGCCGAGGCCGGCCCCGGCTAGGAACAGAAAGAGCGGAGCTGCGAGCCCTCCGAAGAACTGGGCGGCGTCCCAGTAGCCCTTTTGCCGCAGCTCAGGCCGGATCCAGCCATGCGAGGTGTGCAGCTGGATCATGTATAGGACAGCCAAACCCCGCATTACATCGACAAACTGAAGTCGCTGCGGTGCTTTGGTTGACACTAATAGGTCCGTTTGCTAGCGATCCGCGCCGCGCCGACCCGAGACCGCTCCACAACGGTCTTGAAGGCGCCCTAAACGAGCCATCCACGAAGCGAACGGTTAGCGAGCCCGCACATGATGTTCAAGTCTATAAGCATCTTCTCTGGCACGGCTAATCCCGAGCTAACGAAGTCCATCGCTTCCGCGCTCGAAATCCCGCTCGGGAAGGCAGAGATCACTCGCTTCTCCGACGGTGAAGTGTTCGCTCGCGTGCAGGAGAATGTGCGTGGTGTCGACGTCTTCGTCGTGCAGCCGACGTGCTCACCAGTGAACGATAACTTGGTCGAGCTCTTGGTGTTCTGCGATGCGCTGAAGCGCGCCTCCGCAGGTTCGATCACCGCGGTGCTTCCGTATTACGGATACGCTCGCCAGGACCGCAAGGTCGCGCCGCGTACACCGATCACGGCCAAGCTAATGGCAGACCTGATGACTACCGCGGGCATCTCGCGCGTGGTTGCGATCGACCTGCACGCCGGCCAGATTCAGGGCTTTTTCAACGTTCCCGTGGACCATTTGTTCGCGAACAAGGTGTTCCTGAACGACTACTTGATGCCCAAGTTCGCGCAGGAGCTGCCGGTGTTTGTCTCGCCGGACGCTGGTGGTGTGGAGCGCACGCGCGCCTACGCGAAGCGGATGAACGCGGACCTGGCCATCATCGACAAGCGTCGCGAGAAGGCCAACGTCAGCGAAGTCATGAACATCATTGGCGATGTTCAGGACCGCGACTGCGTCATCCTGGACGACATGATCGACACCGCCGGTACGCTCTGTAACGCCGCCAAGGCTTTGAAGGACAGTGGAGCGCGCCGAGTCTACGCCGCTGCGACGCACGCCGTCTTGTCCGGGCCCGCCGTGGAGCGCATCCGCAACTCGGTGCTCGAAGAGGTTGTCGTCACCGATACCATCCCGCTCAAGCCCGGTGCCCTAGAGACCGGTAAGTTCAAAGTCCTGACGGTCTCTCGCCTTTTAGGCGAAGCGATCAAACGAATTCACAACAGTGATTCCGTTAGCTCTCTGTTCGAGTAGAATCAGCCCCCCGATTTTCGAGCCGTACACCAAGCCGGCCATAAAGCACTGAGGATCCACTGTTATGTCAGCCAATTTCACCCTAGTTGCCGAGTCTCGCACCCAAACCGGAAAGGGCGCTGCGCGCCAGTTGCGCGCCAAAGGGCTCGTCCCGGCGGTCTATTACGGTCCCGGTCATGAGGCTACCGGCCTTGCGATTCGCCCCAAGGAGCTGATCGCAGCTCTATCGAGCGCGCACGGTCGCAACGCGCTGATCAGCTTGCAGATCGATGGCAAAGCTGAGAACGCGCTGGTTCAGGACGTTCAAGTTCATCCGGTCACGCGCCAGCCGCTGCACGTAGACCTCTACCGCGTCGACCTCAACAAAGAGATCGAGCGCGAAGTGACGTTCGTCGCTGATGGTCGCGCCAAGGGCGTGGTCGCCGGTGGTGAGCAGACCGTGATTTACCGGAAGCTGCCGCTGCGCGCGAAGCCCGGCGTGTTCCCGTCGAGCGTGCACGCCGACGTGACGAACCTCGAGATCGGTGACCACATCAAGGTCAAAGACCTCAAGCTGCCCGAGGGCGTGACCGTGGCACTTCCGCCCGAGCGCAACGTGATCTCCGTGACCACGATCCGTAAGCGCAAGGAAGAGGAAGAGGCTGCAACACCTGGCGCGCCTGGCGCCGCAGGTGCCTCGGCTGCTCCGGCTGCAGGTGGCTCGAAGCCGCCAGCCGCACCGTCAAAGGCCCCCGCGAAGCCTGCCGCAAAGAAGTAGGCAAAGTCGCTGGTCGTATGACTGGACTGGCCCGGAGTGTCGCCGTCAGGCTGACGCCCGGGCCTTTTCGCACTAGGAGCGAAACGTGTTTCTCGTTGTTGGCTTGGGCAATCCTGGCTCGAAGTACCAGAACCACCGTCACAACGTGGGTTTCATGGTGGTCGAGCATCTTGCCCAGCGGCACCGGCGCGAGCCTTTTCGCGAGAAGTTCCAGGGCCAGTTCGCCAAGGGCGCGGTCGAGGCGCTGGAGTTTGGGCTGCTCAAGCCGCAGACGTTCATGAACCTGAGCGGGCAGTCCGCCCAGAAGGCGATGGCCTTCTTCAAGATCGAGCTCGCCAAGGTCATCGTGGTGCACGACGAGCTCGACCTGCCTTTCGGCACCGTGCGCGTGAAGGTCGGGGGTGGGGCGGCAGGGCACAACGGCATCAAGTCGCTGACCCAGTGCTGCGGTGGTCCGGACTTCGTGCGCATCCGGGTTGGCATCGGCCGGCCCCGGGCCGGAACAGGCGCGAACTACGTGCTGTCCGATTTCAGCCGAGAGGAGTGCGCTGAGCTGCCGGCTGTGGTAGAAAGCGCCTCCCTTGCGGCCGCCGACGTGATGAGGCGTGGGCCCCAAGCGGCGATGAACGTTCACAATCAAGCGAACCCGACCTCGAAAAAAGACGAACGAACGAGCTAACCAAGCTCGTTGCTCGAGCCCGACCTCGCATGGTGCGAGTCGAGCTTCCCTGCCCCGAGAGGGGCCCACGTCCAAAGGGAGACACGCATGAGCACAGCTACAGCGACTGCTATTTCTGCGAATCCGCGCCGATTGCGCGAGTACGAGACGATCTACATCCTCGAATCCAACATCGATCCCGACGAAGCCGATCGCATCGCGACGCGCATCAAGGAGATCATCTCGGCCCGCAGCGGCCACCTGATCAAGATCGACAACTGGGGCAAGCGCAAGCTGGCCTACCCGATCCGCAAGTCGAGCCGCGGCGTCTTCGTGTTCCTCAAGTACCTCGGTTTCGAGGACGTGGTCGCGGAGATCGAGCGTAACCTGCGTCTGCTCGACGCGGTGGTCCGTTACCAGACTGTCGTGATCAAGGCGCACGTGACCTTCGAGCAATACCAAGTCGATCCGGGCGACCTCGAGTTCCGCCGTTTGGAGGCCAGCGAAGAGGCCGACGAAGAGCTTGGCATCGCACAGCGTCTCGGCTTGGTGGACGCACCGCGTCCGCCGCGCCACGAGGGCGGTTACAACGACTACGGGATGGAAGATGAATACGGCGGCCCGCCCGATGGGCCGAGTGGCTTCACCGCTGACGACGAGGAGGACGCATGAGCTACTCATCCGGCTACAAAGACGACGACCGGAAGAACGGCCGTGATGGCGGTGGCCCTGGTGGTCCACCCGGGCTTGAGAACGATCCGTTTGGGCTGCGCCGTCGTACCGGCAAGCGCAAGGTGTGTCGCTTCTGCGCCGACTCCGCGCTCTTGATCGACTACAAAGACGCCAACTTGCTCAAGTACTTCATCAGCGACCGCGGCAAGATCGTGCCCCGTCGCATTAGCGGCAACTGCGCGCTCCACCAGCGCGCCGTCACCACGGCCATCAAGCGCGCTCGTAACATCGCGCTGATGCCGTACACGTCGGGAGCCTGATCATGGCAGCGCATGTCCGTGTGATTTTGAAGAGTGACGTAGACAAGTTGGGTTCGGCGGGCGAGCTCGTCCGTGTGCGTCCCGGCTTCGCGCGCAACTACCTCTTGCCGCGTTCGCTCGCGGTGGTGGCGACCGACTCCAACGTCAAGCACATCGAGCACGAGCGTAAGCTTGCGGTCGCGGCTGCTGCGAAGCAGAAGGGCGCTGCAGAAAGCATCGCCGCGAAGGTCAACGGCCTCGTGATCGAGATCGAAGCACAGGCCGGTGAGGGCGATCGTTTGTTCGGTTCGGTGACGTCGCGTGACGTGGCCGATGCGCTGCACAAGCGCGGCATCGAGATCGATCGCAAGAACATCGAGCTGCCGGACACGATCAAGTCGCTCGGCGAGTACGACGTGTCGGCTCGCTTCGGCTCAGGTGTGGTCGGTAAGTTCAAAGTCAAAGTCAAAGCCATCGCGAGCTGAGCCCGACTGATTGCTGACAATCTGAGAGACGCCTCGTGCCGGTCGGCACGAGGCGTTTTCGCTTAAACACCAGGCCACAGCTTACCCACAGACAAAGCCGACTTATCCTCTGTTTGCTAAGATCGGTTTGGTGGCATCGTCTCTTGCCACGTCTGCGCGTGGCGGATGATTTATGAGTGACGGACGATCAGCCGGAACTACGAGTCGTGTACCTCCGAACGACCTCTCTGCGGAGCGCGCCGTGCTCGGCGGCATCTTGCTCGAGAACGAGGCGCTCAACACGGTGCACGAGCTGCCGCTGACGCCTGAGGACTTCTACAGCGAAGCGCACGCGCGCATCTACGAGTGCATGGTGGGGCTGTTCGGTGCCGGGCAACCGGTGGACTTGGTGACGCTTCGCGAGCGACTCTCGTTGGGGAACAAGCTGCACGCTGTCGGCGGCGACGAGTACCTGTTCAGCCTGACCAACACCATCCCGACCGTCGCGAACATCGAGGCGCACGCCAAGATCGTGCGTGAAAAAGCGGTGATTCGCAGGCTGATCCAGGCCTGCCACGAGACCTCGGCTGTCGGCTATGGCGACTACGGCTCGATGGAGGATTTCCTCGACCAAGCCGAGCGCTCGATCTTTGCGGTCGCAAAGCACCGGCTACGCAGCCCGTACGAGCACATCACGGACGTCGTCGTGCGCTGCTTCGAAGGCATCACGCGCGCCGCGGAGCTGAAGCAACACATTACGGGTTTGCCCACTGGCTTCGAGCGGCTCGACAAGATGACGGCCGGCATGCATCCCGGCGACTTGATCATCATCGCGGGTCGTCCCGGTATGGGCAAAACCGCCTTTGCGCTGAACGTCGCGATGAACGCGGCACGCTTGCGCAAGAAGACGGCGGTGGTGTTCTCGTTGGAAATGCCCAAAGAGCAGCTGGCGAATCGTCTCTTGTGCAGTGAAGCCAAGGTGGACGCCGGCAAGCTGCGTACGGGCTATCTGTCGCGGGATGACTGGCCCAAGCTCACCGCTGCAGCGGGCACGCTCAGCGACCTGCCGATCTTTCTCGACGATACGCCGGGCCTCACGCTCATGGAGCTGCGCGCGAAGACGCGGCGTCTCAAGTCCGATCACGATCTCGGTTTGATCGTGATCGACTACCTCCAGCTGATGCGCGCCGGCACGAAGACCGACAGCCGCGAGCAGGAGATCAGCGAAATCAGCCGTTCGCTCAAGGGCATGGCCAAAGAGCTCGGTCTGCCGGTGATCGCGCTGTCGCAGCTGAACCGCGGTGTCGAGTCGCGCGGCAATAAAGACAAGCGACCACAGTTGTCCGATCTGCGTGAGTCCGGCGCCATCGAGCAGGACGCGGACACGATCATGTTTATCTACCGGGACGAGGTTTATAACCAAGAGTCCACGGAGAAGGGCGTCGCCGAGATCATCATCGGCAAGCAACGTGCTGGTCCTACTGGTACGGTCAAGTGCATGTTCCTGCGCGAGTACACGCGCTTCGAGAACCTCGACGACTCGCACCAGGAGGGGACCGGCGAGTTCTAAGCCGTACAGTGGCGCAAATGCGCGCGTTTGATTGAGCGGCCCCGGAACTGAAAACGGAAAACTTCCTAGCGCAGTCAGGCAATAGTACGCTCGACAGCGCTCTCCACCAGAGAGGAGTGCATGCGGCGTACCCTGACACGGTTGTGCCTACTCTCAACTGTTGTCTTCTTTTCGCCTCGTCCTGCAGCTGCCGGCGGCAATGAGTTTCCAGCCGGCGGCACACGCAATCTGGGCCGCGGAGGCAGCGGCTTCACGCGTGCAGACGACCCGAACGTGATGGTGCGCAATCCGGCTTTGCTGGCCGATCTCTGGACCGGCATGGCCTACAGCGGTGTGCACCTGCTGTTGCCGGACTCGTGCTTTCAAGCGACCGGCAACTACGGCTGGAACGTGAAGAACGACGGCGTGGTCAACTTCGGAGAAGGGCCGCTCGTGACCAACGTCGCTGGCGCCATGCAGCTCGACGGAACGCCTTTGCCGAGCTTGGGCGCCGAGCCCTATCCGAACGTTTGCTACAGCGGTCCGCTGCCGATCCTGCCAACGATCGCAGTCACGCTGAAGCTCGGTCCCCAGTGGGGCATCGGTTTAGGTTTCTTCCCGCCCGACTCGGCCGCGCTGGGGCAGTGGGGCAACCGGGATGGCACGGTCAACACACCCGACGGTTTGCGGCCCAACCCGACGCGCTGGTTTCGCGCGCACCTCAACACGTCGTACTTCAGCGGGCTCGCTGCGGTCGGCTATCGACCGGTCGATTGGCTGCGCTTCGGCGTCGGCTTCCAGTGGGCGCTGCTCGCGTATTCATCGACAGAGTTCACGCGTTCGGTCGCGAACCTGAACATCGACAGCGACGTGCGCGTAGATGTGGATGGTCGCGACTTATTCATTCCCGGCATCATCGCGTCGGTTCAGGCGAATCCGATCGATGAGCTCGACATCGCGCTCGCCTTTAAGTGGTCGGACCGCGTGCGCTCACAGGCGCGTTTGGACATCACCACCAGCAACTGGGGAGCGGGCGAGCCGTTCAGCTACATCGACGCAAACGGCGAGATGGTCTCGCCCACAGTGCTGCGGCCGTTTCGCAACGAGAACCGCAGCGGCGACGTGAACACGCCGCCGATCTGGGTGCCGCAGCTGTCGCTCGGCATTCGCTACGCGCAGCGCATGTATTCGCGGGCGACGAACGCGCGCTGGCAGGCCGCGAAGACTGCGGCTGGTCGAGAGGTGCCGGATGCGATGACCAGTGAGCGCTGGGACATCGAGGCGAACGCGATCGTGTACTTCAACGGCGCAAACGACCGATCGTATTTCACCGCCCAGAATCAAAGGGTCGAGCTGCAGACAGTCCTACCTGATGGCAGCCCGGGGTCATCCGCTGAAGTGAACGTCGGTCAGTGTGTCGCGGAGGGCGGCAGCGACTGTGCTCGACGCGAGGTGCCGAGCTTCATCCACGGCAAGACGCAGCTCTCGCTGCGGCTCGGTGGCGAGTACAATGTTTTGCTCGGCATCTTGGCTGTGCGCGCTGGCTTGTCTTACGAGAGCAATGGTCAGGATCCGAACAACCTCAACATCACCAACTACCAGTTGGGTCGGACCGGCTTGCACCTCGGTGCGACTTGGCGGATCGGTCATCGAACTGATCTGAGCGTGGCTTATGTCCACTTCATCCAGCAGCGCGTCGCTCTGACAGTCAACTCACGCTCACCATTCCGCAGCTCGGATCCGGAGCGCGACCACGTGGTCACCGGAGAAAACGACGGTATGGCGCGCTTTGCGATCGCCGATGCGGCGGACTCTGTCGAGGGTCCGCTGTATGCGAACGCAGGTACGTTTTACTACCACTTAGACGTGCTTTCGTTCTCGATAGCGCAGCACTTCTGAGCGGGTGCGCTGCCGCTCACAGCGGCAGACCGCAAACAGTTGCAAGCTGCGCAGTAGTTTCAGAGTGCGGCGCGCGCGCGCGCAGCTGGACACGCAGAATCGAGGGGTTTTGTGGCAGCCCGTGTCGGGTACAGCGCTTGCAGCTGGTCGCAGACATGCCTCGGCAACGAGCGGGCTTCACACTGATCGAGCTCATGATCGTGATCACGATCATGGGCACTATGGCTGCGATGATCGCGCCTGGAATAGGCGAGTTCCTCGCAGATGCGCGTGCCTCCGCCGCTGCTGAAGCACTTGTACGCATCAGTCGGCACATGCAGGCGCGCACCCAACAAACCGGCCTGGCGCACCTGTTGGTGTTCACTGCGACCAGCAACGATGGCAGTGGTGGTCTCGGGATCGTTCGTGTCTACGAGGGTATGAACAATCACTGTCGTCAGACGCCGTGGAAGGAAGCCGTCGACGGTACGGTGGAGAATGGCCATGCGCCAGTCGATGTGCTCAACATGAGCTCCGGCGAATACAACCCAGCGGCCGGTGCACCCACCGCCCTGGATCAAAACCGGCAGGTGATCGCGCTGAACGTTGTCAACACGGTGGGTATGACCTCGGCTGTGATCTGCCTCGAGCCTGGCGGCACGGTGTGGGAAGGCGCAACCGCGAGCGATGTCGGAGCCGGCTATATGTTTACCAAGCCGCCTTCCACAAAAGGAATCAAGTTCTCAGTCTCGCGCAAGGTGAACAATGTCTCTCGTGGCGTTGAGCGCACCGTGCTCTTCTCGACCAGCGGCATCGCGAGGTTCCAGTTCTAATGCGACGCCAGGGCTTCACCGTTGTCGAGGTTATGGTCGCGCTGGGCGTGATGACAATCAGTGCGATGGCGCTGTTTGGCATGCAGGCACAAGCGACACGCGCGAATGTGCGCGCGCGCGACATGACAGTGGCCTCTCAGATCGCGCAGAACGTGCTCGAGCGTATGAAGATCGACGGTCTGGCGTGGAACACGATCGGCGATCCGGAAGACGTTCTAGCTAGTACGAACATGTTGGGGAAGATCGTTGGTTCGACACTCGGCAGCTTCACGACTCTTCCGGAGAGGTTGGAGAGTCGAGTGGGCACGTCCGCAGTGTGGTCCAACGGCTTCGATATGTATGGCCTCGACGTGCAGATCTCAGGTGCGGACGCGGCCTCGCTCGCGAACATCCGCTTCTGCGCATCGCAGCGACTTGCGTGGGTCTACGACAACCCAGCGCGCGCGATCCGCGCGGATGTTCGCGTGTGGTGGTCCAAGGAGGCGCCGAGTCGCTCGATCATCGCAGACTTCCCGCAGTGCTCCGACAACGACGTCCTGCTGCAGCCCAACGGAACTCGTTACAACGACTATCACTCTGTCTATATGTCGACAGTCATCCGACCACATCCCAAATGACGAAAGATCGACAATCTCAGTCTAGCGCTCGTGCCGGATTCACACTGTTAGAGGTGATGGTCTCGCTGGCAGTAGGCGGGATCGCGCTGAGCTCGATCTACGCTGTGGGCTCCTCAGCGACGCGGCATTTCCGGGAGCAGCAGCGCATCTCGGCTGCACAGACGTCGTTGCGAGCGGCGATGGCGACGCTCAAGCATGACTTCCAGCGCGCCGGCTTCATGTCGACGCCGGACACTCGTGGACCGGCGCAGGCGTGCTCTCTGCCCGCTGCGCTTCAGGATGGCTGGATAGGCGGGGTGAACGGCTACACTAAGAATGCCGCTAAGCCGAGCAAGTTGGACCCCAACGGCCTGAATGCGGCGGCCAAAGATAAAAACGGTACTGATGAGTTCTTTTCGGTCGACCAGGTCTGGTTGACCGGCAACTACGTGACCTCTGGCGAGTATCCCAACATTAGTGTGAGTAGTGACGGCTTGACCGTAAGTATCCCGATGGGGTGGCAGAGCTTTCAGCGCGACTTCAGTGAATGGTCTGGTGGCACTGCTGGCAGCTGCAACGAGACAGTCTTCAGAGCGGCATTTCCCGTCGACCGTTTGGTCAGGCTACACGCGCAAAACGGAACGTATTCCTACGCGACCGTCGCCGGCGCCGATTGCGTCGGCGACGCTACCAAAACGGCGACGGTCACACTCAGAAACTCCGTGCCAACCAACTGCAATATGGAAGGTGGTTGGATCGCGCCAGTGAGCACGATGTTCTATCGGGTGGAAGACGCCGATCCTGTCCGCGCCGAAGACGATGCTTTAGGACGTACGACGGTGCTGAGGCGCACCGAGGTCAAGCCGGACGATCGCTTGAAGCCAGTGGAAACGCAGGGTGGCGTGCGCATCGAAGATCGCTCGCTGCTCGACTACATCGTGAGATTCAAGGTCGACTTTCTGATGCTGGATCCCCCTGGCGACACGCGCATCAGCTACGTTCCGATGACACAGGCGGAGTGGACCACCTCGCCGCAGCGTGCGCGCGCCGCGATCATCGATCTCGCTGTGCGCACGCCTCAGCAGGAGAGCGACTTCGTTCAGAACGTGCCGACCGCAGCGTTCAAGATATTTCAGCCCGGCAGAGGCGCAGCACGCGTGCGCCGAATGCACGCCGAGGTCCTGATGCCCAATGTTGCGAATAGGAATCTGTGATGAGCTCATCGCGCACAGCTGTCAGAGCACGCAAGCGTCGGCCCGCGCGCCAGCGCGAAGGTGCGGTCATGTTGATCGTGCTGTTGATCGTTTTGGCAGCTACCACGCTGGCTGCGACCTCGCTTCAGAGCACACAATTCGAACTGCGAAACTCTGGCTACAATCGCGCCGCGCTACAGACGCAGTACGTCTCTGAAGCCGCAGCCATGGCTTCGCTGGCTTGGATCGACGCGACTGCGCTGGACCGCAGCTTCATGCAGCATGTGAACAAGTGGGAGGACTCTGGTGTCACTCCGAAGATGTCATTGTTCGGCGAACCCGAGATCCTCAAATCTAATACTGCCAACGCGAATCGAATGCAGTGGGTGTCACAGGAAACGCTTACAACCAAGGCGATTCCGCCGCTTTCGTATCCCAACTATCAGAAGGGAGACTACATAGACAGGTACGGGTCGCTTGGGCCACGCAGCACATACATCGCTGGCAATCAGATGGAGGACAACCTCGTAAGCACGAACTACGTGGTCGACCTCTACGATTGTCGAAGGCTCGCAAACACCGCCGCGGCTGGTTATCAGGTCAACCAGGGGGGCAGTGGCACGATCCAGTACTTCCAGCTGTATTGCGTCGTGACCTCGCGCGGTCGCACCTACGTGCCTTATGCGCAGGGCGCCCCCAAGAAACCGAACAAGACCTGGACGGTCAACGGCAGCGACACCTATGTAGTCAATCGCTTCACCATGGCACATGACTCCCGAGGCGCAGTCATTACGCCTCCGATGATTCAGTAAGCTCTGCGGCTCTGCAGTAGGAGACGTGTATGCGCACCGATTTTGTACGCTCATTGTGGCTTGCTGGACTGTTTGGCGTCTGTGCTGTCAGCGCAGTCCGCGCAGACGAGCCTGATCTGCGCTCGATTCCTCCGTTCGTTATGATCCTCGCTGACACTTCTGGCTCGATGGAGTACAGGACTGACTGTCAGTGTCCGACATCCGGCGGATGTACTGAGTGTTATCCTAAGTGTTCAGATCCGAATGTCGCGCAGGTTGCGCCTGTCGGTAAGAAGAATCGTTGGGCGGTGTTGTTGGAGTCACTCACGGGCTCGTTCATTGACTTTCAATGCGTGCCAAAGGAACGCACAGATCCCGCACACTTCACCTACGACATCAGTTATGCCTTGCCGTACCATCGGCCATGGGCGTGTCCGGGTGGCGCGCTTTTTTGCGACTATCCCGGTACCGACGCAGTGCCCATTCAGGCGCAAAATGGATTGTTAGACAACTACGCCAATCGCCTTCGTTTCGGTCTTGCCACGTTCGATGGTCAGCGCACGTACGCGGGCGCGGGCGACCTGGTCGCAACCTTGGACCCGACCAAGAGCAATGGCGAAGCAGGTATGTTTTCGTACGGCGGGGCGAAGCCGGTTCGCTACCCCTCCTGCGCGCAGACTCACTATATCGACTCCGGCATTCGCAGCTCCGCAACGCTGGAAGGCGGACTCGTCTCCCTCGACACCGCAGGCCTTTGTACGACTCCTCCGTGCGACTCGGTGGTCGTCAGCGAGGCGATCCAACGCAGATTGCTCGCAACGCGCCCGTACGGGGGCACCCCGACGGCGAGCGCGCTGGACGATCTGTACACGCATTACAAAGGCTTGACGGACGCGATGGCGTCATGTCGCGATCGCTACGCCATTCTGATCACCGATGGCTATCCGGACGATGATTTCCGCACGTATCCCAATCCCGGATGTGACTGTATTGCGGCAAGCAACTGTCCTGCCAATGACAACACGGGCATGAGCTGCCCGTACCCGACCGCGGCGCAGGCGGCTTACAACCTCAAGAACGGCAAATCCGACAGTACGACGACCGATGATCCACAGATCAAGCAGTTGTTCGTCGTAGGCATGTCGATCGCCGACGCCCCGAGCAAGGCCGGGCTCAACCTGATCGCATCGCAGGGTGGCAGCCAGGAGGCCTACTTTGCGGACGATCCAACTACGCTGACGACGACGTTAGACAAACTGTTCGCCAACATCACCAAGCCGATCTCTCGTTCGGTGCCTGCGTTTGCCATGGGTGAGACCGGCGTGCAGTACCAGGTCAGCGCAGGCTTCTCGATCTCGGCGGAGAAGGTGCCGACGGGCTTCACGGCGCCGTGGATAGGCACGATCGAGCGTCGTCGCTTCATGTGCGACACGACCGGTGCGGTGACGGTACCGCCGCTGTCTGCCGAGGATAAGTTCGATGTGCAACTGAACGAACGGGACGGGGATAAGCGTGACCTCTGGACAGCGCTCCCTGCAAGTCCAACGCCCGCCATGATTCAGGGCACGCTCGATCGGATCGACGATGACACGATGTGCGGTGCGGACGGCTGCACGAAGAAATCACTGCTAACCGTGCCGATCGGCCTGCTCGGCAGTGGCATCGACGCCGCGGGTCAGACGACCCTCATGCAATGGATGTACGGTCTGCCGGGGTCTGTTCGTGAGAAGCATAAGTTGGGCGATATCTATCACTCCTCGCCCACGATTGTCGGACCGCCGGTCGCAGATCCGGGAGACCAGTCTTACACAATGTTCCGCGAGTGGAGCGTGATCGAGAACCGGCCCACGATGATGTACGTCAACTCCAACGACGGCATTCTGCACGCTTTCGTGCTGGAGAATCTCACTGCCGACGGCAAGACCTACAACGCTGGTGAAGAGCTCTGGGGTTTCGTTCCTCCCACGCTCCTGCCTACGCTCAAGGATCAGCTTGCTGCGCATCGCCTCAACCTCGACGCTACACCTGTCGTGAAGGACGTCTACTTCAAGAAAGGTCCGGCGTCCCCGGCAAAGGATGACTATAAGACCGTGCTGATCACGGGCATGCGTTCGGGTGGCAACGCTTATGTCGCGTTGGACGTGACGAATCCTGCGGACCCGAAGTTCATGTGGCAGTTCAAAGGTGCCGAGATGGGGCAGACTTATGGTCAGCCTTTGATCGTTCAGGCGCGCTACCGATGGCCACCTACTGCGGCTGCGAGCTTGCGTGCCATGGCGATTCTGCCAGGCGGCAAGGGCGAACCAGATACAACCTGGACCGGTCCTGGCTGTATTTCGACGAGCAAAAGTCGGAAGTCCTTCCGCCTTCCAGGCGCGGACACGCGGTACGAGACGAGACTCGATACCAAGGCCGGTGCAAAGACGCTGGAGCATCGCCATGAGGTGCCTTGCTGGAAGGCTGTGGGTCGAGCGCTGTACTTCGTGGACGTCGAGACTGGTAAGGAAATCAAGAAGCTCGTGGTCGACTCGAGCAACAACCAGTTGCTCTTTCCATCACCTATCATCGGCTCGCCCACCGCCTATCAAGATTCTGTTGGCATGACTGCGACCGAGGGCTTTGTGCTCGATGCTGATGGTGTGTTGTGGCGCATCGATCTGAGCAAGCCCGATCAGCAAAAGGATAACTCGCTCGATGGCTGGACCGTCCGTCCGTTCCACGACCTGTTCTGGGACATGGGTCCGAACGAAGGTGAAACGACATATGAGCGTCCCATCTTGTCGCTCGACGAACAGCAGCGACTCGTAGTGATCGTCGGCACTGGAGATACGGACAACTTCGAGAAGTCCGGGGTGAAGAATCGGATCGTCTCACTCACTCAGATGAGCAAGGGCACGGACCCGCCCACTCGGGCTGACGACTACATCGGCGCGGTCAACTGGGAGCTGCGTGCTTCCACGACTGGGAGCGACTTCGTGACGAGTGAGCTCGTCACCGGCACCATGGCGCTGTTTGCCCAACAGTTGTTCGCAGCGAGCTTCATCTCGCAGCCCGGCACGGATCCCTGTGATGCGGGATTGGGTCGGCTGTGGTCGTTCCACTATACGCAACCTGATGAGCTGCTTCAGAACGACACCAACGACCCTCTCAGGCGCACATATAGCCCGAAGCGAATCGCCATGGGCAGTCCATCCGCGACCACTGCGGATGCCCGGGCACGAGCGGATCTAAACCTATTCAACATTCCAAAGATCAACGCAGAGAAGAACCTTCTCGTGCTTGGCCTCGGCTCCACACAACGCATCTCATCGTGCGAGCTGGGTGAGACTTTGGACGGCAACTACTACCAACCGGGCAGCACGGTCACGAACATCGTGCAGAAGAGCCAGCCGTCGATCTGGATCGTTGGACAAGCTTCGAGCGGCGGGAGTGAGAACGATGAGCGCAAGCGGGCAGGCTCGTTGTTCGGCACGATGGAAGTGCAAGTGGCTCGCCCACCAGACTTCGCGAGGGTGTCATCATGGGCAGGCAGCATCGAGTGACCAAGAGCGTCTTGTGCGCGGTTTTCTCCGCAGGCTTTGCGCTGTGTGGGTGCGCTCGCGAGGCGGAGGACCAGAAAGCGCAGATGCGGCGCGACGTGCTGCGCGCGAACAACTTCGGTGCGGAGCGGCGCAAGCAGCTCGACGCGGTGCGCCTGACGGACGACAACGGCGACTTGATCCCTTCCACGCAGAAGGTGGCAGGGATCGTCTTGCCACGCGGCTACACGCCGAAGTTCAAGATGGACTTTGAGTCGTACTTCGACGCGGAGTTGCCGTACAGCAAGCTGACTAAGTACTTCACAGAACAGTTGGACTTTATGTATGTCGAGCGGCCTAACAACTCGACGCTGCGGTTCGTGAAAGTGCGGACCAAGGGTGACAGTGAGATGGCCCCTGTCACGATTACGATCTCACCTGTTCCCGGGATGCTGCACTGGAGTCGCATTCGCATCCTGATCCCGCAGCCGCTCCCAGAACGCTTGCAGACCAAAGTTGAGATCGACGCGGAGCTGTTGAAGCGAAGACAGCGAGAGATGTACTAGCTGCGACCCGCCGGGCCACCGCCTCGATGTTCGAATCGGAGGACGTGCAGCTACTCGCGTGCTCGTCTTCCAAGGAGACCACACCGAACGGAGCGGAGACTGCACGTTCGACGGCGCGGTCTGTGTTTGTTCCGAAGAGATCTCGACCTGGTCGTGCTGGTATCCTGCGGACTGTCCGCAAGCTGCGCCTGCCGAGCAGGATGCATGCGATATCGTAGGCATGGAGTGCCCTTATGAAGACGTCGCGGAAGAGCTCGACTGCGAGTGCGTGAGCGATGGCTGGGATTGCGGTCGGCAGGCCTGCCCTGCGAGCGTGCCCGCTGTCGGCGAAGCATGCGAAGGCGGTGACGGTGTTTGCACGTTCGGCGCGCAGACCTGCGATTGCCAAAGGCGTGCGTGGACCGTCGAAGGCATGCTGTGCGGGTATAACGGTGGCGAATGCGAGTGTGAGGATGCCGCTTGGAGCTGCGACTCCGAGCTGCGCATGGCGGACGCGGACGCGGGTCTCTGATCGCTTTCGGGGCTTGCGCGCAAAGGACTGCGTGCTCTATTGGGAGCACGCATCACCATGAGTCAGAAGCTCGGCCAGATCACCGCGCTCCAGCGCTACCCAGTCAAGTCCATGCAGGGCGAGGCGCTCGAGGAATCGTGGGCAAACGAGCGTGGTTTACTCGGTGATCGCGCGTGGGGCGTGATCGATCAGGCAACAGGAAAGATCGCGAGCGCCAAGCAACCGCGGCTGTGGCGACGGCTGCTCGAATGCCATGCGCGGTTCACCGAGCCGCCGCGCCCTGACGCGACGTTGCCTTCCGTGCAGATCACGCTGCCGGACGGCGCGCAATACCTGTGCGACGACCCCAAGGCATCCAGGGCGCTCTCCGAGCTGCTAGGTCGACCCGTCGTGCTCTCGGCCACGGCGCAGCGCGCAGCGAGCTACGAAGACTACTGGCCGGACATCGAGAACTTGTCGCCCGAAGGGTTTCGCGATCAGGTCACTGAGCTGCCAGTCGCGTTGATGGCGCCGGAAGGCACGTTCTTCGACTTCTCTTCCTTCCACGTGATCACGACCCAAGCGCTCGCGGCCCTGCAAGCTGCAGCTCCGGGCAGCCGGATCGAGCGACCGCGCTTTCGGCCCAACATCGAGTTGAGCTGGGGTGATGCGCCGGCGGGCTTCATCGAAAACGACTGGCGCGGGAAGACACTGCGCTTGGACGACCTGGCGCTGAAAGTGCTGATTCCCTCGATGCGCTGCGTGATGACCACGCTCGCGCAAGGTGATCTGCCCGAGGACAGAGCGATTCTGCGAGCGGTCGTGCAAGCCAATCGCGTCGACATTCCGAACCTCGGCAAGTATCCGTGCATCGGTGTGTATGCGAGCTTGGCGCGCAAGCTGTCGAGTGGCGGTATGCTGCGCGTTGGTGGCAGTTGTCGACTCGAGTGAGAACGCAATGACTGAATCCACGCGCCGGCAAAAGCCCGGTCGACCTGCGCGGCTGTCGGCGGCGCTGATCGTCGATACGGCGCTCGCGTTGGTCCAGCGTAGTAACCTGAGTCAGCTGACGATGCGCGCGCTGGCCGACGCGCTTGGCGCGACGCCGATGGCTCTACAAGCACGTGCAAGGGCGCGACGAGCTCGAGCTGTTGGTGGTCACGCGCAGCTTCTCGGGGCTGAAGTTGCCGTCGCTGGAGCAGCGCGCGGAGATCCACGCCGAGCAGCTTGCCATGGCGCTTGACGAAGCGGCCGCGCACCAGCACGTCCTCGACGTTGCCCGCGTGCGCTTGTCGTGACCACGGCTGCATCTCGCAGCATGGGCGACAGGTTCAGTGCATACGCTGGTGCTTGCGACGAGAGTTAGAGCAGCTCGCGCAATGCGGTGAGCAGGCGGTTGTTCTGCTCGGGGGTGCCCACAGTGATGCGGAGCGCGTCGTCCAAGCGGGGCTCCGCGAAATAGCGGACGAGTAGACCGCGTGCTTCGAGGCCGCGCTGCAGCTCCAGCGCTTTCTTACCCTGCGGCACGGTCGCGAGCAGGAAGTTGCTCTGGCTCTTCGGCGTTTTGAAGCCGAGGCTCGTGAGCGCGTCGTGCAAGCGTCCACGCTCTGCGCGCACACGCTCCCAGCTGGTCTGCGCGTGCGTTTGGTCTTGCAGCGCGGCGGTCGCTACGCGCTGTGCGATCGCGTCGACGTTGTAGCTGTCGCGCGTCTTCGTGAGCAGCGGCGCGATCAAGCCCTCACTGCCGATGCCGTAGCCGTAGCGCAGACCCGCGAGGCTGTAGCCTTTGCTCAACGTTCGCAGCATCAGCACGTTGTCGTGCGATTGCAGCAGCGGCATCAGGTTGTGGTCCAGCTCGGGATCCACGAAATCGATGTACGCTTCGTCGACCAGCAAAACGCCGTCGAGCTCGCCTGCGATCTCCGCGATTTGTGCGCGTGTGAGCAAGTGCCCGGACGGGGCGTGCGGATTCACGAGCAGACTCAGGTTCACGCCCGCATCGTTCATGCGCGCAGCAAACTCTCGCGGAACGCCGTAATCAGCAGCTGCTGGCACCTCGATCACAGGGCTCGCCTGGATCGCAGCCAACACCGGATACAGCGAGTAGCTCGGCGCGAGCACGCCGATCGGTTGCCCCGGATCCACGAAGGTCGTGATCACCATGCGCAGCAGCTCGTCGCCGCCGTTGACTGCAACGATCTGATCGGCGCTCACGCCGTGCAGACGGGCCGCTTCGTTTCGGAACTCCTGCGCCATCGGCTCGGGATACTTGCGCAGCGACTCGGCGCTGATGTTCTGCAAGACCTCGAACACAGCCGGTGAAGGCGGGTAGGGGTTCTCGTTGGTGTTGAGCTTGATCGTATCGGGGTTCGCCGGCTGCTTGCCGGGCACGTACCCGTGCATGCGTTGAATGGCGGCGCGTTCGTAGGTCATGGCAGATCGGCTTCCGGCGCCGCAGCTGGCGGCGCCGGCCCGAACCTAGCAGAAAATCAGCGCTGTGCGAGACGACGCTATGCCGCCCGCGACAGCAGCTCGTCCACCCAGGCCACCCGGCGCTTCAGCCAGCTCGCCCCGCTGTTCTCACGCGCTGTTTTCACAGCGCTCTCGACCATCGAGATCAAGCGGCGCTTGTTGTTCGAAATGGCCAGCAGCTCCTCGGCGAACGGCTCGACGTCGGGCCAGGGCGTCACGATGGCAGCCTTCGAGATAGCCGCCATGCTCTTGTAGAAGGGCGTGTCAAACGCGAGCGTGGGCATGCCGCTGGCGAGCGCATCCCAGGTGCTGCGCGGCGTGTCGCCGGACAGGGGACAGGCCAGCAGTAGGTCGTGGTTGCGCAGGACCTCGAAGAACGACTCGCCGTACTCGCGCGGCGCGATGAACGTCACATGCTCGCCGAGATTCAGACGCTCGACTTGCGCCCGCAGCGCGGCGTGTTGCTCGCCGCTGCCCATGATGTCGAAGGTCAGGTTGGCACCACGTGAGCGCGCCAGCGCTACCGCATCGAGCATACGATCTATGCCCTTGTATGGAACAAAGCGCCCGAAATAGAGCACGCGCAGGGGCCGCGAGTCGTCGTTCAGCGAAGCGATCTTGCGCTTGATGAACGCGTCGTCGACGACATGCTCTTCCGAGAAGTTCGGATCCAAGAACAGCCGAACATTCTCGGCGCCCTTGCCGTAGTCCTCGACCTGCTGCAGCTCTTTGAACAACATCAGATCGATGTGGCGCACGTACGTCTTCGCGAGCACGTCGCGCATCGGATCGTAGATATACTTGCACATCAGGTAGTTGCGCTTCGACCAACGACCGGTGCGGTAGAACATCTCCGCATCGCGCCTGCGATCGATGTCGTCGACCGCGAGCACCGGCTTCTTCATCGCGACAGCGAACATGCAGAAGAACGCGCCGATCGGTCGGAAGATGTCGTACGAAAAATTGGAGTGAACGAGATCCGCTTCCTGGACCAGCTGCTTCATGCGCGGCAGTAAGCCGGGCAGCACGCGGATGAACTCCGTCTTGCCGCACCCGAAGCGGTACATCGGCACGAAGCGAATGTTCTCGGCGCTCTCGTCGATCGTCGTCAGCTCGCCTTTGAGCTTCCCCCACATCGTGTCGTCCATCCACGGACAAGCGACGATCAGCTCGCTGAAGCGCGACCCGAGCTCGTCCTTGAGCTCTTTCAAGTGCTGAGCGAACGCGCTCTCGCAGGCAAAGGTATGGGATGAGGTGCGGCGAGCCCCCGCCGCGACGATGATCAAATAGCGCATGGTTTCCCGAAGGTCTGTCGGTGCAACGGTTTAGAGTTTGAACGACAACACGTGCTCGATCACGCGCGCTTGTTCCGAGTCGGTCATGCCTGTGTAGAACGGCAGTCGAACTAAGCGTGCGGAGCGATCTTCAGTCACTGGACACATTCCCTCCATACCTCCAAAAGTCTCGCCCATAGGAGATGTATGCAGCGGTACGTAGTGGAACGTCGCGATGATGTTCGCCGCTTTGAGGTGCGTGAGCAAGCGCGTGCGATCCCCGTACGACGGGAGGATCATGTAGAACATGTGGTAGGCCTGATCGCAGTGCGCGGGCACGGTGGGTAGGTGAACGCCATGGTCGTGCGACCAAGGGGCGAGGGCGGCCTGATAGCGCTCGAAGATGCGCCGGCGGGCGGCTTGGATCTGCTCGCGCGCGGTCAGCTGCTCGAGCAAGAACGCAGCCAAAATGCCCGAGGGCAGGTAGCTGGAGCCCACATCGCGCCACGTGTATTTGTCGACCAGGCCGCGGTAGAAGCGCGAGCGGTCGGTGCCCTTTTCGCGGATGATCTCCGCGCGGTCTGCGTATTCTTGGTCGTTGATCAAGAGCGCGCCGCCTTCACCGCATGTGAAGTTCTTGGTCTCGTGGAAGCTCTGCGTGCCGAGGATGCCCAGCGTGCCGAGGTAGCGCCCCTTGTACTTGGCGAACAGACCATGGGCGTTGTCCTCGATGACGGGGATCCCGCGCTTCGCCGCGATCGCGTTGATCTCATCCATCTCGCAGCCGACGCCCGCGTAGTGAACGGGCACGATCGCCCGGGTACGCTCGGTGATCAGCTGCTCCAGCTGATTCTCGTCCATGTTGAGCGTATCGGGACGGATGTCCGCGAATACGGGCTTGGCGCCGTGCAGCGCAAAGGCGTTGGGCGTGGACACGAACGTGAACGACGGCACGATGACCTCGTCGCCCGGCGCGAGCTTCAGGAGCAGGGCGGCCATTTCGAGCGCGTGTGTGCACGACGTTGTCAGCAGTGCTTTATGAACGCCCAGTGTCTGCTCGAGAAAAGCGTGACAACGCTTGGTGATCGTTCCGTCCCCTGAAAGCTCGCAGGTCTCGATCGCCCGTTGGATTTGGGCGAACTCCGTGCCGAGCGCAAACGGTCGGCAAAACGGGATAGGAGCATCTGTGGTGAGCTGTGAGAGCGTGACAGAAGCGGGCTTTTGCATGCGAGTAACTGCGACAGGCGCAACCTTTTGCCGAAGAGAGAACCACGTCTGTTCAGCGCGCACACAACACTCGCTGTGCGCGATTCCCTCCACGTGGATCAAACTACTCTGGCATGAGTAGCTCATTGAGGCAATAAGCCCCCGGCCAGCGGTAGCGTGCGTCAGGTCACGAAATCGCACGATTTGTCGGATGATGTTGCTGCATCGGCGCGAGCTTGTCCGCCACTACTGCCCGCTGCCCCACCAGCCCTTACGACGGAACCACCAGAAGCCGCCGACGGCGACAACCACGCATAGGATCCAAAAGGTCGCGTAGCTGTATTGCCAGTGCAGCTCGGGCAAATAGTCGAAGTTCATGCCGTACACGCCTGCCAGGAAGGTGATCGGGATGAAGATGCTCGACATCATAGTCAGCACCTTCATAACCTCGTTCATGCGGTTACTGGCCATCGATAGACTTAGATCTGTAAGACTGGCCGCGAGCTCGCGGAATGTCTCGATGATGTCGATGATCTGCACGCAGTGCTGATAGACATCGCGTAGATAAGTACGCGTGTAGTCAGACACCAACACGTGCTCTCCTCGCTGGAGCTCCGCGATCACGTCGCGCATGGGCCAAAGAGACTTGCGTAGGATCGTCAGCTCGCGTTTGATCGCGTGCACCTCCTGCAGCATGTTCGATGTGCTCGACGCCAGCACCGCATCTTCCAAGTGATCTAGCATCTCGCCGTAGCGCTCGAGGATCGGAAAGCAGTGATCGACCATGGCGTCGAGTAGCGCGTACGCCAAATAACTCGCGTCGCCCTGGCGCACTTTGCTGCCGTCCGACTGCAGTCGCCCGCGGATCGGGTTCCACACGTCTTCCAGATCTTCTTGGAAGGAGATGAGCAAACCCTGCTTGATGAACATGCTGATCTGCTCCGAGATCAGCTGGTCGTTGCGCTGGAAGAACATGCGCGCGACCACGAACAAGTGATCGGGATACGCATCGACGCGTGGCCGCTGCGGCACGTGCAGCACGTCTTCCGCGGCGAGCGTATGGAAGCCGAACGCGTTCTGGAGCTGCGAGACTACATACGTATGCAATCCGTATACGTCGATCCAGCGCACCTTGACCCATTCGGGTTTGGGCGCGTCGAGCAAGTCGCGCACATCGTCGAACCAGCGCGTCTCCACTTGGTTCGGGCAGATGTCGATCACGCGCAGACGGATCTGACCGGGATCGGGCGGCTCGAAGCGCCCGGGCAAGTGATCAATGCCTGCCGGTGCACCGGGCTCGCGTACAGCGCTCGCTTGGCCGTCTTCATCGAGACGTGTCGGCAGGCCCAGCGTGGTGCCGACCAACCGCCCGAGCTCACCCACCGTGCTCGTCATGCGTGTCAGCGTGCGAACGGCGCGAGCGGGCAGCGATGGGTTGTCCTCGTCGTCTTCGCCGGCCTCGGGCTCGTCGCTGTCAGCTGGGGGCCTGCTGGGGGGCAGCCGTGAGCTGCGGGGCGGCAGCAGCGACGAGGGTCGCGCCGGCAGCATCGATTCGCGCCGTCTGGAGGGATTGGTTTTCGCCATGCAGCTCGCCAGTGAGTATACGCACGCCCGCGTGCGCAGAACAGCACCCCCGGGTCACCGGGCGCGGGTCCCTCACTGCTGTATGTTGCTCGCGAGCACGACGCTCAGCGTACGTGTCGTTCCGTTCCGCAGAACGCGCAGGGTGACGGTCTCCCCGGGCTTGTGTTTCTCGAGCTCCAGGTGGAAATCAGCCTTGTTGTGCACCTCCACGCTGTCCACATTCGTGATCAGATCGCCTAGCACGATCTGCCCGGACATCGGATGGTATTGTGTAGGCACGAGGCCGACTTGTTCCGCGGGCGAGCCATTCATGACCTTGCGGACGAGCACGCCCGGCAACCCCCAACGCGCGGTGTACGCATCGTCGACCAGATCGGCACCGATGTCCGGCATGACCTCTTTGCCGTATGCGATCAGATCCGGAACCACGCGCGCCACGGTGTCTGCGGGCACTGCAAAGCCGATGCCCGCCGAGGCTCCGGAAGGGCTGTAGATCATGGTGTTGATGCCGACGAGTCGGCCTGAGCTGTCGAGCAGTGGCCCACCCGAGTTGCCCGGATTGATCGCGGCGTCGGTTTGAATCACGCCGAGAATCGGCAAGCCGCCAGCGCCTTCGATCTCGCGGCCGAGGCCGCTGATGACGCCCGTGGACAAGGTGTAGTCGAGGCCGAACGGCGAGCCGATCGCGCTGACGTCTTGGCCGACGACCAAGTCGCGAGATGTGCCGAGTGGTAGCGGTGTCAGGCTGGCTGGCAGTCCGGTGACGCGCAACACAGCCAGGTCATTGCGTGCGGAGTAGCCCACGAGCTCGGCGGGCAGCGTGCTTTGGTCGGCGAACGTGATCCGTGCGCTCGACGCGCCCTTGATCACATGGAAGTTCGTGACGATATGGCCCTGTCGGTCCCAGAGAAAGCCCGAGCCGGTACCACTCGGAACCTCGAGCGCGCGAAAGCGAAACGGGTCGGCGCGCACAGACAACGTCGTGATGTGGACGACGGAGCGCCAGGTCGCTTCGAACAGGGCGATGCGCGCCTTTTCGCTGCCATCGAGCTCTTCGCGCGGCGTGACCTTGCGAGGCTCGGGCGCACTCGGTCGATCGCGCGGCAATGCGACGCTCTCCAGCCGGTACACGCGATAACTGAGCGCAGCCACCGCGACCAACAGCGCCGCTATCAGCAGCGAGAGCAGGAGCGACCACAAGCGCGCCCCGCGTTCCCTACGTCGAGCGTCGGCCTTATCCGCGCGCTCTTTGGCGTGTTCTCGCTCCGCGTAGGGGTCCGGATCGAAGGATCGCATCGGCTTGCTGAGTACTACGGCAGGCGATTCGTTCCAAGGCGCGTGATTGTCGCAGTTGGTTTCACGGCTTCTTCTGTGAGCCCTCGACATGGCGCTTGAGCAGCTCGGGCACGCGCAACATCCAGGTGTGTATGTTCCCCCGAATCACGCGGATCACCAGGCTGTCGCCGAGATCCGCCATCACGATAAGAGAGACAACACTCCTGTGATCGCCGTACGGGGAGACGCGCAGCTCCGCCCAGGCATCTCGGATCGAGCTCGGTCGCGAGCGGTCTAGGTGGATGCGCAGGCTATGCTGCGAAGCGTCCGAGATGGCGCGCACGAAGTAGCCGGCGCGGATGAGCCCGAGGCGATGCTGAACGAACAAAATCGGAGGCGGACCTGCTTCGACCTTCCGCACGTCCTCCGCAGCCGGGAGGTATTTCACGTGCGCGTGCTCATCCGTCAGCGCTGCAAAAACCGTGTCGATGTTGGCGTCGACCAGTTGCCACGACATGCCGCCGATCAGTTGTCTGCCGTGAGACAGCTTCTCGATTGGGCGCGTGACCAGCTTGCCTGCACGCAGATCGGCTTCTTCCTCGCTGCTCAGCTCACGCGCCTCGCTCGCGCGCAGCGGCAAGGATGTCAGAGTGAGAGCCGCGCACACGATCGCCGTCCATGCAGCTGTGAGCCGCAACGGTTGCGCATACACGGGCGGAGGTGCTGGCGTACTTCGTGTCATGGAGGAAAGGTGCAGACAGGTCCAAGTCTACCAGAACCGGAAACGAGCGGTCAGTTGTGCACAAGGCTGACTCAATCGGTCGCGGGCCATGCATAGAAGGTGGCTTCGAGCCGGAGGATGTGTGCGGGCGTGGCAGTGCGAGCTATGCTCGCCATACTTCCGTGGACGCTCCTCTGGTGATGCGGCATGCTCGCGCGACCTTGTCTGAGAAACGACCCCACGTGCTCATCGTGGAAGAAGATCCCGATTCTCGGGAGGAGCTTCTCCACCAGCTGGTGGGCCAGGGACACACGCTAGAGGTTTGCGACGACTTCGCGCTCGCCCCGGGCCTGGTGCGGAGTCTTCGTCCGCAAGTCGTGCTGGTGGGGTTGGGCGCGGGCAAGCCTCAGGGCTTGTCCTTCCTCGAAGGCGCGCGCACCGAGCTGGGCACGCAGAGCGCGTTCATCGTCGTCTCGAAGAGCTCGCATCCAGAGGTGTTAGTCGAAGCGTTTCGGCACGGCGCCGATCACTGTCTGTGGTTTCCGGAGCAGGCCGAAGCGCTGTTCATGGTGGTGCGCCGCGCGCTGGAGAAACCGGCGCTCGCACGCGAAGTAGAGCGCGCCCGTGAGGGCATCCTCGATCCTGGATCGGCGCAGCAAGTGCATGGAATTCTGGGCTCGCATCCGCAGATGCAGCACCTCCTGGACAAGGTCGTGGCCGCCGCCGTCAGCCGAGCCACGGTGCTGATCCACGGCGAGACGGGTACTGGCAAAGAGCTGATCGCCGCGGCGATCCACAACCATAGTAAGCGCCGGCTCGGTCCGTTCGTGCGCCTGAACTGTGCTGCGTTGTCGCAAGCTGTGCTGGAATCCGAGCTGTTCGGGCACGAAAAGGGCGCATTTACCGGTGCGGTCGCGCGTCGTAAAGGTCGCTTCGAGCAGGCGGACGGCGGCACCTTGTTCTTGGACGAGGTCAGCGAAATACCGCTGACCGTGCAGGTCAAGCTGCTGCGCTTTCTGCAAGAGCGGCAGTTCGAGCGCGTCGGCGGTAACGAGACGCTGACGCTCGATACGCGCATTGTCGCTGCCACGAACAGAGACTTGAGTCAGCTGGTCGAGGAAGGGCGCTTTCGTCAGGACCTGTACTACCGCTTGAATGTCGTGCGTTTGAACGTTCCGCCGCTGCGCGCTCGGCCCAGCGATATTCCTGTGCTCGCCGATCACTTCATGCGTCGCTTCGCCGCTGAGAACGACAAGACTTTGCTCGGGTTTACCGAAGACGCGATGAACGCGCTGCTCACGCAGCCTTGGCCGGGCAACGTGCGCGAGCTGCAAAACGCGGTCGAGCAGGCGGTCGTGCTCAGCAAGGGTGACCGTGTCGGCGTCGTGGACTTGCCGCTGTCCAAGGTCGCGAACAACGCGGACTCGTTTCGCCTTATGATTCCAGGCGTGACGCTCGCCGAGGTCGAGCGCTTCGCTATCTTGCGTACGCTCGACGCCGTTGGCGGCTCCCCCAGTCGTGCGGCCGCGATCTTGGGGATCAGCCGGCGGACGATTCAGTATCGTTTGCAGGAATGGGGCATGCCGCGGGCCAAGCCCGACCGTAAGAACGACGAGCCTGACTGAAAAATGCAGCTACGAGCTGCAGCTCGCTACGCTGATTTTGGCTGCAGCACGAGCGCTTCGTTCTCGATCGGGGCGCCGCAGTCCGCGCAGGTCGCGGGCTTACGGACGAACGAGTTGAGCGGGCCGATCGACGCGATGAAGATCATCAGCATGGGGATGAGGACGAAACCGTCAGCCAAGATCACCGGGGCGCAGAACAGCGCGATGCCTAACATGGCGAAGTAGCCGTAGCGCACACGACGCCAGTGCGGCCAGGGCCGGACCGTGCGAACGCCGCGATCGCAGCGCGAGCAATGACCACTGATGTCTGGAGTTGCGCGTAAAGTCATGGGGTGCCTCTTGGGGTCGGCCACCCAATAGGGTCAGCGAGCCCCGTGTTGCAAGTCTGCCCCATTTCCCGGGCCCGAGCCCGAGCCCGGTCAGCGCGAATGGACGAGTGTGAGTTGTGGCATGCCGGCGTACGCGCGCAGATGTCCACTCTCTTCCGCTACATAGAACCAAGCTCGCTCATCCACGCGCAGGAAATCCGGTACCAGATCACACCCGTTGTCCGTCGACAGTTGTGACCCATCGCGCGGACTGAGCACGTGCACCTGCGCGGAAGGCACAAACAACGCGCCGTGCCGCAACACAGGCAACAGCTGCCGCGGAACATCGTCGGTCAGTGGATTCGCCAGCGCACGCGTCCAGCGTGTCTCGCCACTGTTCAGCGCGATCGCCGAGCAGCGCCCAGCAGGCGTATTCACGATCAGCGTGTCCTCGACCTCGAGCCCACGCCCGCCGTTGTCGAGCCCGGGATCGTGCCGATGCCACCTGCAGCTGCCAGCGGCGGGCTCGAACGCGTACAGCCGCGCGTCGCGCGAGCCACCTGTCGGCACGAGCACCAACTCTTGCGTGCTGATCAGCTCACCGCTCGGCGGCTGAGCGAGCTCCTGCCGCCACAGCGCTTTGCCCGAAAACAGCTCCACCGCGTGCAGGGCACCTCCGCTGCCGCCGAGCTCACCAGACGCAGCCACGACGGTGTCGCCCCACACTACCGGGGCGGCGCAGAAGCGCACGGGCTCGGTGTGTCGCCACACCACTTCACCCGAAGCGACGTCGAGCGCGTCGATGCAACCGTCGCCTCCTGTCACCAGCAACACGCGCCCCGCACGCTGCGCGCGCAGCTGCCCGTGCGAGCGACCGCGGAAGCGCCAGCGCGGCGCGCCGGTTCGCAGATCGATCGCGACCAAGTGCTTGCCCGATTCACTCAGGATCGCGACCGGTGGCAGATCGCCGCCGCCTGCGAACAACGCCAACGTGGAGTTGTGCAAGCGGAGCGAGCTGTCGCAACGCGCGTACACCTGGCCCGCTTCGGGATCGAGCAGCTCGCCGCCACCTTCTGGCAGCAAGCGCAGGAGTGTCCGTCCGAGCAGCAACGTGGTGGCGCGCGCAGAGGGCAACGACCAGATCACTTCGCCCGTGCTGCGATCGAGCGCTAAGGTCAGCTTGGTCGTCGCCACGATCACATGCTCACCCGAGGTGAAGATGGCGTTGGCGTCGAGCGCTTCGACCTCGCGGCTCCAGCGCTCGCTGTAGCGCAGCCGTCCGCCGCGGAACGGGCTGGGCTCCGGTCGTGCCACCAAAGGCAAAGGCTCGGGCGACGACAAGCGCAAGCGCTCGGGGTTCGGGTTTTCGAAGCCTTCGCGTCGGCTGTGACCGCGGATCGTCCGGCGCAGCGCGCGAACCTCGTTGCGGAGCGCAGTCACGCGCAAGTTGTGACTTTGCGCGCGATCCACCGCGACGAGCTTACGAATCAGATCCGAGATCAGGCGCAGCACGGGCAAGGCTGCGGTCGCGATGTCGAGCGCCGGCCACGTGAGCGAGCCGTTGCGTTCGGTGCTGGTCGACCAGCTGATCGCGCCCTGCGCCTCGCGCCGCACGCTCACGCTGAAGTCTCCCGAGCGCAGGCGCACGTTCATCGCGCGCTCGCCTTGCCAGGCATCCACCAGCGAGCGCACAGCCGCCAGCATGCGGAGCGCGACGAGCATGATAGGTCCGCGGGCCAGGCGCACACGCCGCTCGCCGGAGAACGCCCACAGCTCGCCTTCAAACAGCAGCGCGTGCACATCGGCAAACGAATGCTGCTCGCCCGAATCACCGTTGCTCTGCGGGATCAGCGCCTCGAAGCCGAACGACAGCGGCACTTGCGCGCCCGGGCTCGTGAGCGTCCCGCCAGTGCAACGCAGCGGTCTGCTCGCGCGTCGCTCTTCCGTAACGATGCGCGTGCGCCGCAGCTTGGCTTCGAGCCTGCGCAGCGCGCGACCGTTCGCGCCGCTTTGGTCTATGCCAGCTTGCAGAGCACAAGCGCGCGCGCAGGCGTCGAGCAAGCTCTGCAGCGCGATGATGCGCTCGCGCTGCAGCACCTCGGGCGCGGCTTCGGTGCCGTAGCAATCGACGGCGACGTTGTGCTCTCTGCGGACCAGCGCGAACTCGGCTGGCATGCGTGCGAGCGGGAGAATGACCTTGCGCCTCTGACCGAGCGCCAGTGCGAGCGCACCGGCGACGAGGTCAGCCAACGGGGGCAACTCCTGTCGACCGGTTGCTTGCCTGCCGAGTAGCAGCGCAGCGAGCTCCGGAAACACAGGCGGTGCCCCGTTGGAGAGCGCACCAAGATCATCGAGAGCGAGTGGGGGTAAGGTCTCTTCGAACATCGAATCGAAGCACTTGGGCCCATGTGGGCTGTGGTGCGACCGATGGTAGTGTCCCTCTGCGCTTCAGGAAAATTCTCGGTGATCGCCGATTAGTTGCAGATCTCTCGTTCAGTAAAACTCGCTCAGTCCATCATCTTGCGCATGATGACCCAAGCGTCGTCTTTGCAATACGTGCAGTCGGCTCCGTAGAAGAGCGGACGCAGCGCAGTGTCACCCATCAAGTGCACGCGAAACCAAGCGTTGGTGATGATCGCGTACGGATGAGCGCCGCTGGGCGAGAAGATCCAGTTGGTGTGATCGGCGGCTTTGAGCTCGGCGTACATCGCAGGTTGGTTCGCAACTGCCATGTACCCACGGAGATTGCCGCTGCACGCAACGACCGTGTCCATGGTGCCGCACAATCCGAGCGCCGGTCCGTGCAGGCCGCGGCCTCCGCCGAGCACTTGGATCGGCGCGACGGTCTTGATGCGCTCGTCGGCGCCAGCGCTGCTTGCGGCGAATGCGCCTTGCGAGTGTCCGGTCGCGCCGATGTGGTCGCGATCGACCTTTTCGAACAGCGAGCTGCCGGAGGTCATGTCTTGCTCGAGCACCCAGGTGACTCCGTCGAGCATCGGCGGCGGCGTGCCTTGCCCGACGTTCATGCTGTTCGACGCGATCACGATAAAGCCGTGCGACGCGTAAAGCTCGAGCATCGCGCGGTACGTGGGTGGGGTGGTGCCGGTGCCGTTGCCCCACGTGATCACAGGGTGACGACGCTCCATCTCTGCCGGCCGGACCATCGTGAAGGCCATGCCTGGGCCGACCATGTTCTCCGTGGTGGTCATGAACGGTCCCGGCTTCGCGGGATCGGACGTGCCCCAGTCGCCGGCAGGAATCGGTGCGCCGCCGCCGCCGTTGGCTGCAGGCGGAGCTCCTCCGACAGGCGCGGCTGGTCCGCCGGCCGCGCTCGCGACTGTCCCGCCCTGGCCTGTGCTCGGCGCGCTTGTGCCTGCCGCTGATGGCGGCGGTAAATTGTTTCCGTTGTTGCCGGGCGTTGCGCTGCTGCCGGCGCGTGGCGTGGTCGGTCCAACTGCGGTGTTCCCGCCGGCCGCTGAGCTACGGCCAGCACTTGCGCTGCCGAGTGGTGGTGACGCACTGCTCCCTGCTTGCGTACCGGTCGTCGCGGGGGTGTTCGTCCCCGGTGGTGTGCCGCACGCGATCCCGAGCGCGGTCAAGAGCATCAAAGTTGAGCTACGGCCTCTCATCATCCTGCCTCCAGTGCACAGATGCTGAGTATTCCAGCTACTGATACTTGGAAAGACCGCGCTCGGGACTGTGAAGCCGCTTGCTCAGAGGTTTCTTCACTCCGGGGGAAACAGGATTGCCCGCTAATTCTTGGCGATTACGCCGCAGGCGATACGGATCGTGGGGTCGTCCGCGTCGTGGATCACTACGGTTCGGCCGACTACGTCAGTGGCGCTCATGTCGCCTACCGACCAGGCGGTGGTCGCGTCGGTCTTTGCGCGCATGAGCGTGGTGGCGCCTTGGCGTCCGCCGCACTTGATGTTGGGGATTCCCTCGCCGCGCGTCATGTCCCAGTGGCCGCCTTGGGTCATCGCGCTTTCGCAGCTGCTGCCTTGGTGCAGGTGGATCGGATACTCCTTGCCGCTCTGGCAGCCGCTCACCATCACGGTCAGGTTCACGCCGTTCGCGTTGGATGCGAAGTTCGCCGAGCCCATGATGTTCGCGGGTGCTTCGTTGCCAGCGGCTCCGGTTCGCGGGCCTGCGCTCGGCGCGGCTGTGCCCGCAGTGGGCGTGGTCGGCGCCGCCGCCGTCATGCCGGCTGCGCCAGCGGGAGCGCTCATGCCCCCGGCACCGGCTCCTGCTGACGCCATCGCCGCGCCAGCCTCGCCGCCGCTCCCAGCTGCAATGCCAGCGCCCATGCCCGTGCCGCCCGCACCAGCGCCGCCGGTGCTCGTGCTTGCGCCGACTGTCCCTGCCGCCGCGCTCGCGCCCGTACCAGCAGCTCCCGCAGTCGCGCCTGCCGCAGCGCTCGTAGTCATGTCGGTGCTCGTTGCAGGCGTAGTCGGCGCCGCGACGGCCAGCGGCTCGATCCGCGCTGAAGCTCGCACGATCGGTGTCGTCGCCGCGGTGCCTGCTGCCGGCGTCCTCGGTGGCGCATTGTTCGGCGTGGTGCCCTTGGTCGAATCGAACTGCTGGACAGTTTCCTCGGGACCCATGGCCGCTCCGCCGCAGGCTGCAACGAGCAGCCAACTCAGCCCCAACGTGATCTCCACACGCGTCAGTTTACTCATGTCATCTCTCCCCTGTGCGGGTTGCACCACCTTCAGAAAACGTGGTCCCTCGAATCAATCCCGACGGACGCCATCACGTCTGGCCGACACGCGAACAGCACGAGCTGTGATTCACGTGAAAAACGCGAGCCATCACCACTCACGACTGCTCGGTGCGCCACTGCACGAAGCTCGTCTCTCTCGATATGTTCATTACCAGATCACGACGCGATAGCGCGCTCGGAGGCACACGAATGTGACGATGGAAGCCGCGTTCCAAGTTATGGAGGCGGGCATAGTTGTATGCACCGTCCCCATTGCGGCACTACACGCTGGTGCTGCGCAGCAAACCTGGTCAAGCTAGCGGCACTTCTATGGAGCAAATCGACACTTTGATCGTGGGCGCAGGAATCAGTGGTCTGGCCACTGCTGCAGCGCTCAAAGACGACTACCTGATCCTCGAGGCCGACGCAGAGATCGGTGGCTACTGCAAGACGGTGAAGCAGGACGGCTTCGTTTGGGATTACTCAGGGCACTTCTTTCACTTCAAGCATCCGGACATCGAGCAGTACTTGCGCGAACGCATGCGCGAGCAGCGCGTGCTGCGCGTCAACAAGCGCTCGTTCATCCAGTACGGTGATCGGTGGATCGATTTTCCCTTTCAGAAGAATATCCATCAGCTCGACAAAGCAGAGCTGATCGAATGTCTGCATGACCTGTATTTCGCCGGCCGCGAAGCGGGTGAGCCGACGAACTTCAAAGAGATGTTGTACGCGCGCTTCGGCCGCGGCATCAGCGAGAAGTTTCTGATCCCGTACAACGAAAAACTTTACGCTTGTGACCTGGCGCAGCTCGACATCAACGCCATGGGGCGGTTTTTTCCGCACGCCAGCGTCGCAGAGATCATCCGCAACATGCGTGAGCCGGACAACTCTAGCTACAATCAAACTTTCACCTACCCGGAAGGTGGCGCGATCGAATACGTGCACGCGCTCGCGCGCGACGTCGATCCGCAGCGCATCGCGCTCTCGGAGTCGTTGCAGTCGATCGACCTCGCTACACACACCGCACGTACCTCGCGTCGCGAGCTGCGCTACAAGCGCTTGATCTCGAGCGAGCCTTTTATGCGTTTTGTCGCGCGCACTGGGCTCGACTACGACGAGCAGGCGTTCAGTTGGAACAAAGTGTTGGTGTTCAACTTGGGCTTCGACAAGAAGGGCCCCAAGGACGTGCACTGGCTGTACTTCCCCGATCGCGCGCTGTCGTTCTATCGCGTGGGCTTCTACGACAACATCTTCGGCAGCGACCGCATGAGCCTGTACGTCGAGCTTGGCTTGCCTGCGAACGGGCTCGCGGACGTCGACATGTTGCGCCGACGTGTGCTCGCGGACCTGCGCAAGGTGTCGGTCGTGACGGATCAGACGTTAGTCGCTGACCATTCCGTCGTGATGGACCCGGCGTACGTGCATATCACCGAGTGTTCCAACGGCGAAGTCGCGCGGGTCAAAGCACGGCTCAAGCCTTTCGACGTGTACAGCATCGGGCGCTACGGCTCGTGGACCTACTGTTCAATCGAAGACAACATCGTCGAGGCGCGTGCGCTCGTGAAAGGGCTCTCGTGAGTTTTCTCCACGTTGAACGCGTGACGAAGCACTACGGTCCGACGCTTGCCTTGTCCGAGGTGGAGCTCTCAGTCGCAAAAGCCGAGACGCTGGCGCTGCTCGGTCCAAACGGCGCGGGCAAGACCACGTTGATGCGCATCCTCTCCGGTGTCGAGCGTCCCGAGTCGGGCAAGGTGAGCTTGGACGGTCTCGGCGATCCGGCGACGCCTGCTGTGCGACGCGCGATCGGCTTTGCGCCGCAAGCGCTCGCGGTTTATCCGCAGCTCAGCGCGCGCGAGAACCTGCGTTTTTTCGCGGAGCTGTACAGCGTCCCGCGTGCGGAGCTCGACGCGCGCGTAGAGTACGGTTTGCAAGTCGCTGATCTGCAGAGTAGGGCGGATCAACGCACCGGCGGTTTTTCCGCGGGCATGCAGCGCCGCTTGAACTTGGCGTGTGCAGTCGTGCATCGACCGCAGCTGCTGCTCTTGGACGAGCCGACTGTTGGTGTGGACCCGCATACGCGTAACCACCTACTCGAGAGCGTCGCTGCGCTGCGCGAGACCGGCGTCGCGCTGATCTACTCCACGCACCTCATGGAAGAAGCCGATCGGCTGTGCGATCGCGTGGCGATCATGGACCACGGGCGGCTGCTCACTGTGGGCACGCGCGAGGCTTTGTGCGCGCAGCATGACTGTGCGGATCTGTCAGCGCTGTTTCTCGCGCTCACGGGGAACGAGCTTCGGGATTAGCAATTGCGACAAGGCGCTCCTGTGCAGCACACTCGGCCCATGAGCGTCCAAGCGGTGATCTTTGATTGGGGCGGCACACTCACGCAGTGGGCTCCAGTCGAGCTGGAAGACATGTGGCAAGTGGCTGCGGAGCATCTTGCCGAGCAGACCGGTCGCGAGCTCACACAGCTCAAGCGAGAGCTGCATGCCGCCGAGCTGCGGATGTGGGATCGCGTCAACAAGACGCAGCACGCAGGCACGCTCGTCGAGCTGCTCGCGGATGCATCGCGCGAGCTTGGGCTCGATGTCGCTGAAGCCGTGATGAGTGAGGTTGCGACGCGCCACCTCGATGCTTGGACCCCACACATGCATCATCACGCGGATGCGCTCAACACGTTGAAGCAGTTGCACAGTGCGGGTCTCAAGCTTGGCTTGTTGTCCAACACGCACTGGCCCGAGAAGTTTCACGAGCACTTTCTCGAGCGCGATGGACTCGCACCTTATCTACACGTGCGCGCTTACACCTCGAACATGCGCCACAGCAAACCGCACCGCGAAACATTTCTGCACGTGTTAGAGCGCTTGGGTGTCGCGCCCGATAAGGCTGTGATGGTCGGGGATCGCCCGATCGATGATGTGTGGGGCGCGCAGCAAGCCGGAATGCGCGGAGTTTGGCGACCACACGATCAATGTCCGCCGCTTGGGGACGTCGTTCCCGATGCTGTAATCCAGCGGCTCGACGAGCTTCCAGCGCTGATCGCCACATGGTCTAAGCCATGACAGCGCGCGGCCAATGCTGGGCAAAAAGTCCTGCCTAACATCGCGTTTGGCCCCGTGATTGCACAACAATCTCGCTCGAGTGGCGGACGCCTTCTTGTTGCGCAGTTAACGGCCAATATTGCGTTGCTACCTTCTGGCCTCGGTGGTACGAACCATCGCCGTCCTAAGATGTTGAGCGCTGGGCGCCGAGTTTTGGAATTCAACGTGACGCCGAAGTCCGACAGGCGACTGAATGCAGTGATGAGTCAAGCGCCGGATGCGAGCTCCATGAGCTCCCGCAATGTGTTGTTCCTTTGTCTGGGAGTGGTGATCGTCGCAGCTGTGGGCGTGAGCTCGCGCGCGTTCGCATTCACCAATGCGGTCGACTACGGCACTTACCCAACCACGGAGCCAGCGACCAGGGGGTTCGGCGCCGGGAGATATTTCACGGGCTCTCCTGCGGATGGTTACAGCTGCGAGGTCTGTCACTCCGCGACGCCGAACTACAGCTTTCCGCTTGCGCACAAGGGTCTGCCGCTCGACGGTTACGTGCCCGGTGAAGAGTACAAGATCGAGCTCACCTGGCCCGAGGCAGCGAACGCATACGCGATGGCGCGGACACAGGGGTACAACCCAGTGGCAACGCTCGTCGCTGAGTTTGTCGCGGAAGATGGTGGTCCGGCCGGCACCGTCGCATTCCCGAACAAATCCGAGCGCGCTGTGGGGGCATTTTCGAACCTGTATTGCGAGACGCTCGCGACGGCGACGTCGCTCCAGCAGCAGGACGAAGCCTTCGCGACCGACATCTACGTCCAAGACACGGGGAACTTGGCCTTGTTACTAAGCGTCGCGCCGCAGACTAACGCAGCAGCCGCGATGAATGAGCGGTGCACTGTCGATCGCGGCAAAGACGCTGAGGGCAACGACTACGAACGGCGCTGCATTCTCGCGATGAAGGCGTGTGGTGCGCAGCGCGTGAAGTTCACGTGGACAGCGCCTGACGAGTGGCGCGGCCCGATCTGGTTTTCCGCCGGTTTCGTGACAAGCTACGACCGCTCAACCGCGCCGAACGACGATGACTTCGTCACCACGCTCTCGATCCCGCTGAACCCCGGCTACCAAGGTGGCCAGCACGTGAATGTGCTCGAGTCTGGTTGCAGCGTCGCGCATGGTCCGCGTGCCCAAAGTGCCTCGGGTCGCGGCTTTGCGCTCGCGCTGTTGTCGCTCTTGGGCGCGGTGATTGTCCGCCGCCGTCAGCGGCGCCCGGGCTGGCTGGCTGTCGCCTCGATTGCGCTCTTGTGCATCGGCTGCGAGCGCGGTGATGGGTTGATCACCAACGTCGCGGGTAACGTGGGCGCCTATGAGACGGTAAAATGCACTGGCTCGTGTGAGCTGCCGATCGAGTGTCGCGAGAGCGCATGGGTCGATGCTGGCACTGCCGAAGAAGCTGCTGAAGCGAAGAAACTAGCGGCCATGGAGGCCATGGGAACTGGCACGCCTGCTGCCGACCCCGGTGCTGCAGCAGCGGGCACCGGAGCCGCAGGAGCAGACGCCGCCCTGGGCGTGAAGGGCTTAGGAAGCATCACCGCGCAGTTCGCCACCGCGCAGCCAGCCGACTACGTGTCCGACTGGGTGAAGCACGAGTCGTGTCTGCCTATTCCCGGCTGTGTCCCGCACTACGTGACGGTCTGGATCGACAGCGGGGAGGACGGCGATCGTAAGTACGTGCGCACGCTGCTGGGCAGCCAGGGCATGTTCCGTGTCTTGTCGCTCGTGCGCTACTATCGACTGGGCTCCGATTGCCAAGTCCCGACGGAAGTCATCCCGATCGATGCGATGGCTTCCGCATCGCTCTACTTGCACCAACCGCACACGGTGACCTGGGACGGACTCTACGGCAGCGGACACAAAGCGGCTGAGCCCGGGCTCTACCACTTGCGGATCGAGGTCGCGATCGATGAGGTCCACCACTTCGAGGTCGCAGACATTCCGTTCATGTTCGGAGGTCCCGCGCCCACGACCGAGACTCTTGGTGCTGCGGCTGCGCATACAGGCGTAACACTAACGTATACCCCCACACCCCCATAACGAGCAGCTGCGTAGGTTCATGGTGTTCGAAAGAGCTCGGCGCTGCCGAAGGGAAAAGACTGTGCCGCTATGGGTGTGGATGCTCTGCACTCTTGCGGCGCTCGGGGTACACGAGCGGGCGCACGCGCAAGTGATTGCCGGCAGCTCCGTCTACGTCCGCACGGACACCGACAAGACGACGGTGATCGCGCCGCGCTGGCACGTCGGCGCACCGGTTGCAGATCGCACTCGCGTCGACTTCGTCTACACCGCAGACGTGTGGACCAGCGCGTCGATCGACATTCGCACGTCGGCGTCGAAGCGCCCGGTCACCGAGCAACGCGACGAGATCAACACCACGGTCACGCAAGAGTGGGACGACTTCTCGCTCTCCGGCACCTACCGCTATTCGCACGAGTACGACTATCAGTCGCACGGCGGCACGCTGAGCGGCTCGTACGCGATGGCCGAGAAGAGCACGACGCTCGACTTCCGCATCGGCGCGACCTTCGACGCAGTGGGCAGAGCAGGCGATCAGAACTTCGATCGCAACGTGCGCAACACGAACTTCCGACTCGGTCTGACACAGCTGATCGATCAGAGCACGTTTGTGCAAGCTGCCTACGAGATCATGGACTCGAACGGCTTCAACTCCAGCGCGTATCGCTATGTGGGGTTCGGGACGGCCAACGGCCTGTGTAAACAGCCTGACAAGACGTACTGCGTACCGGAGCGCAACCCGAACGACCGCATGAAGCACGCGATCGTCGTGAGTGCTCGGCGTGCGCTCGGCGAGAGCTTCTCCGTGGGGCTCGGCTATCGCTTCTACCTCGATAACTGGGCCGTCTCGTCGCACACCGGGACGGTCGAGCTGGGTTGGCTCGCGAGTCACGATCTGCTGATAGCTGTGCGCTACCGCTTCTACATGCAGGGCGCGGCAAAACACTACAAGCGGCGCTTCGAGCAGTCAGACGCGAACACCATGTCCGCGTTCAGCAACGACAAAGAGCTCTCCGCGTTCATGTCGCATCGCTTAGCGCTCGACTTCGAAAAAGAAGTGGATCTCGACGACCGCGGCCACAAGCTCTCGCTCGTGCTCTCTGTCGCGCCCTCTATCTTTATGTATTCCAACTACGCGCCGCTCTCTCAGATCAGCGCGATCGAGACCACCCTCGCCACGGTGTTCCGGCTATGAGCGCTCGCAGCATCAGCCATCTGGTTTTGCGGCGCTGGGCTAGCTCCGGCATGGCTGTGTGCTTGCTGCTGGCAGCTGCAGCGGCGCCAGCGAGCGCCTACGCTGAGCGCCCGCGCGACAACACGTGTCAGTCGGGCAAAGGCAAAGCCAAGGGGCGAGCCGCTCGCGCTGGCCGCAAGTCCAAGGCCGCTCAACAGGAAGCGCCTCCGCCTGCGCAGGCGTCGTCGGACTCCGATACTGGCGAAGATCTCTTGGGTGGTTTGGACGACGACTCGCCCAAGCAGGAGGAGCGTCCGGCGCCCAAACCGCAGCCGAAGCCTGAGCCTCGTGCGCCCGTGCGCGAAGAGCCGGCAGAAGAGCCTGCTGTCGAGCCAGAGAGCCCCTCAGACGACGCGGAGCCGTCGACCGATGCAACGGGAGAAGCTCCCCCTGCCGAGCCGGAGCAAGGCGCTCAGGCAGCCGACGACGGTCCGAGCGTCTCGATCGAGCCGTTCGCGGGCTTCGGCATCGCCACGCGTTCGGTGCGTATGCCGTGGATGACAGGAGCGCTCGAAGTCGCGCCCGGCGTGACGCCTGCGTTCGAGGTCGGCTTGCGCGTGCAAGCGCGGCCGCGCGCTGACTTTTCGTACTTCGTGAACCTCGTCTATCAGAGCGCGTTGGGCTTCTCGGTGACCGAGCGGCCGCCGCTGGCGCTGCCGAAAGAGGTGGGCGCGCGCTCGGAGCGTGTGGCGCTGGAATTCGCGCCGCGTTGGCGCTTCTCGAATGGCCAGATCGAGCTGGGTATCCCCGTCGGCGCGACGGTTCGAACGCTCTGGGCCGAAGTGCACATGTCGCAAACGCCGAGCTTTAGTCTGGTTGGGCCCCATGCCCGAGCCGAGCTTCTCTTGCGTTTCAGCGACGTGATCTCGCTGCGCATCGCGCCCGAGCTCCAGTACATCATGATGGTGGACAACGACGTGAAGAACGCCGGTGTCAGCTCATCGGGTGTGGCCCTCGGCGGAGACGCGAGTGTGGAAGCGCAAGTCTCCCAAGTCTGGTCTGTCAGGATCAACTACCGGGAGTCGCACGCGCTGCTCAGCGCGACGCGTGGCAGCGTGTCGTTTTCGGATGTAGAACGCTATCTAACCTTACGCGCCGTAGGGAGTTTCTGATGAAGTTACAGCAGAGCCTCATCGTCGCTGGTCTATGCTGCCTTGCGCTGGGTTGCGCCGAGGAGGAGCCTTGGGAGCTCACCGATTCGACGACCACTTCGAAGCTGTGGTCCACGGAAGCTTATCCGGTGCTGATGCGCGACTGCTCGTTCTTCGCATGTCACGGCTCGCCCGACCGGTTGTTTCAAGTCTGGGGGCCCAAGCGTCGACGCGCGTTCGAAGCTACTAATCTCGATGCCGATCAGGAGCGTATGCGCCTCGGCAAAGAGTCGAACGACACGTTCTCGATGGCCATCGGGTTCGTCGACATCAACGACCCTGGCAACTCGCTCTTGCTCCGCAAGGCGCTCGACGCACAGGCCGGCGGCACGGGTCATCTCGGCTTGGACAAGTTCGGGCGGAATGTTTATCGCAGTGGCGAAAGCCCTGGCTACGTCGCGCTCGCTAAGTGGGTTTACTCGCTGCGAGCCACTGCGGACGACGGCGACGGCTTCTGAGTGTCTCGTAACGGCTGATGCCGAGCCACTCGCATGCGAGCCGCTCGGCGAATGTGAACGTCGCGAGCTACTCCGGCTGTGCCGAAGCGCCGCTGCCAGCTTCAGGCGCCGCCATGCCAGTGATCCACTCTTTGACGAACCGGATGTTCTCGTCGTCCGTGTAGTTCGTACCGAGCGGCGGCATCTGTTGCTTGGGATCGCCGCGCGAGGTGATGAGCTTGTACAGCAAGCTCTCCTCGGGCTTCCCCGGCTCGATGCGCTTTTGGCCTTGCCACTGCAGCGCGAACACCTCTTGCCCGATCGTGGTCTGGATCGCGATGAAGTCGTCAGTCTCGCGACCGTCGAGCTGCGTCGGGTCGAGGTTCAAGCGCAGGCCTGACGAGTAAGCTTTGCTGTTCGGATTGGTGTTGTGACAGCTAACACCACAGTTGTTGTGCATCCAGCCGAGTGCCCGCGCTTCAGCGCCCTCTGGCTCAGGGCCGAGCTGATACTGTGTGCTGCCGTCGAAGTTCTTAAGGCGTTCTTCGCTGACCAGCTGGTCGAGCGTCATGCCGCTTTGACTGTCGTGGGTGCTTTGACCGTCTTGATCCATGCTCGTGAGACCGAGGCTGACTGCGTCGAAACCCAGCACGCGTTCACGACGTCCGACGTGACACTCGTTGCACTGGCTGTGGCTGGGCAATGCGTACGTCTTGCCATCGACAGTCAGCTCTTTGCCTTGATCGAAGCGAGTGGCGCGCTTCCCGGCGTCGTCCCAGAGGTACGTCGTGTAACTCCAGTCGCCTTCCTCGCTCTTCATGAGCATGCGGGTTTCGATCTTCCGCGTGCCATCAGGGCTCGAGAACTCTTTCCACAGGCGCGTGCCGTTGGGGAACTTCCACGCGTTCGGATCGCTCGCGTCGATCTGCTCGCCTTCAGGCACGAAGATCCAACGATGCTTCTGCGCTGCGTCGGTCCAGAGCGGGTAGGCCGGGGCGAACACCTCCAGGCTGTCCGCGACCTCTAGCGTGTCAGCGTCTTGGTATAGACCTGTACAGTCCAAATGCTTCGGCAGCTGATCGGTCGCTTCTTCGACTTCGTCGAGACAAGCCCGCGACAGCTCGATGGGAGCCGAGACCGCTGCGCTACCACCAACATCATGCGACAACGCACAGCCAGCGAATACAACTAGATTACACCCAACGAGCGCAGCCTCACTCCATCGCATTGACTCACCTACGTGCTGTCAACCTGACCAGAAAATTGAAGGTGTAAGTTAAACCAAGGCCCCGTCGCGGGCTAGGCCGGACGAGGCCTGGTTTCGTGTTTACTGCCTTACTGTGCACGCCTGCTGCTAATGCAGCATTGTGAGCAGCTGTGCGAGCGAGGCGATCTTGTTAGATCGCCTCACTACGCACGGTGCATGATCACGGAGCGGGCATTTCGGCGGGCGCTGCGCCGCCTGTCATCATCGCTGCACGCGCCATCATCGCGAGACGAGCGAAGTCGATCTCTTGCTGAACGCGCGGTGCGATCGAACGGAGCTTCCAGACGATGCCCTTCTTTTCGTCGTCCGACATTTCCCACGTGTGGAACTCGCCGTAGATGCAGTCTGGCATCGGAGCGTTGCGGAGGAACGGGCTGTTGAACGTTCCGCCGGCCGGCTTTTGACCAGCTGAGAAGATGTTCACGAGATCCTCGTTCGAGTAGCCCGCGGTCTGCGTGGGCGTGTGCTCAACCGAGATGGTGTTCATCGGGTTGTGGCAGTTGCCGCACGCCGAGGTCGTCGGCAGCTCGATCGAGACCGGCAGGCCACAGGTGCCTTCGCCGGCAGCGGCCATTGCTGGACGCATCCACGAGATCATCATTCCGTTGTTGTAGCGCGCTTCGCCGGCATCCCACTCGGCCTGCTTGGCTTCGCTGATGGTCAGCTCGGACTCGCCCCACACCTGGACGCCGCCAAGCGTCTTGGCGGTGACTTTCACCATCGTCTTGCCGGTCTTCTTGGTGGTCAGCTTGGCCGCGGCAGTGAGCTCTGGGAACTCATCCTGCTTTACGAACGCGCTGTCGACCTGCCACTTGACGGTGCCCGCCATGACAGGGTCCGAGTCTGCAGAGCCCTCCGCGGCGCTCGGGACACTTGGGCTCACCGCGTACTCGTGCGTGCCGTCAAACGCCGAGAACATCGGTGAAAAACTGATCAGGTTGTTGCGCTTGTTGCCGGCGGGTTCGTCGCCGTCGCTCGAGGAGCAGCCTACAATCGGCGCTGCGCAGAGCAGCAGCAAAGCAGCGCGCTGCAGGTTGTTTGAGACTCGTACCATGTATTCACCCTCCAAAGGACTGGTGGCGGACCTTACCTCGTACTACAGCGCTGGACAATGCCATTTTCGTACAGGAAACGCGTGTAAACCGCGCTCTTCAGTGAAAGCGACGTAGTACTCGGTTGGGATGTCGATTATCGCAGCGATGCCCCAGCACGAGGTCGAACCGAGAGTGGTTAGATGCGTGCGCACTGATGCTTTCAGCTGTCGCTCTGCAGACTTCTGCAACGCAGCGACGCTCCGAGCGTGCGCGAGCATACCTCGCGCTGATCAGCGCTTTGTCTGATTCGGATCCTGATTGTTGCAGCGCGAGCGAAGGAATCTCGTGAGTTGTCACTGTGCTCGCATTCGTAGCAGCGGGGCTGAACCGGTCAATTTTGGCCCGTTGCGGCTTCATCTGCAGCCATCAGCGGCAACGCGCGCGCGGGGTGGGCTGCGCCGAACGAGCTACTGCATCTGTAGTCTTTTTGTATGTTGCCTGTAATAGGCGCAGTTCTGAGCTGCGGCGCCTGCCTCCGTCGACGTGCAGGCGCAAGGCTTGCCGGACATTTGCGTCGCCTCGTTGCAAGCCTTGACAGTCACCCTTTGCGTCCGACATCTCGTGGGCATGCCAATGGAGCCTCCCGGCCGCGACGAAGGGTACGACTTGGTGCTGGTGGGCGGAGGCCTTCAGAACGGGCTGGCCGCGCTGTGTGCGCTGCGCAGTGATCCCACGTGCCGCATCGCAGTGGTCGAAGCCGGGCCGAGCTTGGGTGGAAACCACACCTGGTGCGTGCACGCGGGCGACGTACCGGAGAGCGCGCGCGACTGGTTCGAGCCGCTGGTCGTCACGCGCTGGCCGGCTTACGACGTTTGCTTTCCTGGCCAACAGCGCACGCTCGCGTCGTCATACGCTTACGTCAGCTCGGAGCGATTCGCGCACGTAGTGACAGATTTGCTCGCCGAACGGCCCCAATGCTCATTGATCCTCGGCGTGCAGGCAGTAGCCGTGGAAGCCGGTCGCGTACGCTTGGAGGATGGCCGCGAGCTGCACGGGCGAGTCGTCGTCGATGCGCGCGGGCCAGAAACCTCCGCCTATGCAGGCCAATGCGGCTATCAGAAGTTTGTGGGCCAAGAGCTCGAGCTGCGCGCGGCGCACGGCGTTCGGCACCCGATCATGATGGATGCGCGCTGCGCTCAGCTCGATGGGTTTCGTTTCTTCTACGTGCTGCCGCTGTCACCGACGCGTTTGTTGGTCGAGGAGACACGCTTTTCGTCGACCAGCGCGCTGTCGGTTTCCGCAGGGCGCGCCGAGCTGCAAGCTTACGCGGCGCGTTTCGGCGAGATTGCCTCGGTCGTGCGCGAGGAGAACGGTGTGTTGCCGATGCCGTGGGCGATGGCGTTTCCAGAGCTGCGTGCGGATCGTGCGTTGGTCGCCGGCTATCGCGGTGGCTTCTTTCATCCTGCCACCGGTTATTCGTTGCCCGCGGCAGTGCGCTTTGCGGAGAGTCTGTGCAAGCATCTACACCACGGCGACCCGTCGGCCCTGCCGCGCTTCTTGCAAGAACACCGCTCGCAGGCGACGTTTGCGCTTCACCTCAATCGCTTACTGTTCACTGGTTTTGCGGAGACTGATATGTGGGGAGTTCTTGCGCGCTTCTATCGTTTATCGGAACCGCTGATCGAGCGCTTTTACGCGCTGTCATCGACCACTTCTGATCGGTTGCGGATCTTGGGCGGACGACCACCGCGTGGCTTTTCACTGGTGCGAGCGCTGAGCGCGGCACTGAGGGCAGCATGACTGCCATGCCACGCGATGACGCCGAAGTACCCGCGCTCTTGTTGTTGTTGGAAGAGCAATTCCTGAAAGGCGATGATCCGGATGCTGATCTCGCGCGCAGCCTGCCTAGTGGGCTGTGGAGCGATGCGCTGCTCGCGCCGCTGCGAGATTTTCTCGCGCGCCCCAGCAAAGGTTTTCGCGCGGAGCTCGTGAGCTGGGGTTATCGCTTGGGGGGTGGCAGCGGTCAGGCACCGGCGGTGTTGGCATTGATCATCGAGTGCTTGCACGCGGGATCACTGATCGTCGATGACATCGAGGATGCGTCGCTGGAGCGGCGTGGTGCGCCGGCACTGCACTGCAGCTTCGGCGTAGCGCGCGCTTTGAATACCGGCAACTACCTGTACTTTTGGCCACAGCTCCTGCTCGCGCGCGCTGGCTTAGACGACGCCGCGCGCTTGTCGGCGCACGAGCGCATCGCGTTGTGCTTGACGCGTTGTCACGAAGGCCAAGCGCTCGACCTGCAGGTGCGCGCAGATCAACTGCCGCAACGCGACGTGCCGAGAGTCGCACTGACGATCTCGCGCATGAAGACCGGTGGTTTGCTCGCGCTTGCGATGGCGCTCGGCGCGCTGGCGGCGGGCGCAGCGCGGGAACGCGTAGACATGATCGCTGATCTCGGGCGTGCGCTCGGCGTAGGTCTGCAGACGCTCGACGACGTGAGCGGCATCATGAACGTTGCGCGTCGCCACAAGGCGCTCGAGGACCTGCAGCACGCGCGTGTGACTTGGTTGTGGGCAACCCTTGCCGAAGAGCTGGATGCGCCTGCTTACGAGACGCGCTTGCGTGAGCTGCGGGCGCTGATGGACGGCGGTCCAGCCGATGCGCTGGTGGAGCGCTTGCGCTTTCAGGTGGGCACGCTCGGTGTGCGCCGCGCGCGCGCGCACGTACAAGCCGCGCTCTCTACGCTCGAGCGTCAGCTTGGGATGAACGGTCTGCGCGAGGAAGTTCTGACTGAGTTTACACGTTTGGAGCGGCGCTATGTCCAAGCCTGAACCACGCAAAGCTGCGGTAATCGGCAGTGGCTTCGGCGGCTTGGCCGTCGCGATTCGCCTGCAAAATGCTGGTTTTCAGACCACGATCTTCGAAGCCCTGGATCAGCCCGGTGGGCGCGCGACGGTGTTTCGTGACGGCGGCTTTGTGTTCGATGCAGGCCCCACCGTGATCACCGCCCCACATTGCTTGGAGGAGCTGTTCAGCGAAGCCGGGCGGAGGATGAGTGACTACGTCGAGCTCTTGCCGGTGGCGCCGTTCTATCGCCTGGTGTGGAGCGACGGCGATGCGTTCGACTACACCGGCGACGCCAGCGACATGTTGCGTGTGGTCTCGAAGCGCAGTCCTGGTGACGTCGAGGGTTATCGGCGCTTCGTCGCCTACGCGAAGCAAGTCTTCGAGAAAGGCTACGAGGAGCTCGCTGCGACGCCTTTCCTGCGTTTCTCGGACATGCTGCGCGTGGCGCCGCAGCTCGCGCGTTTACGCGCTGATCGCTCCGTGTACAGCACGGTCAGTCGCTTCGTGAAGGACGAGCATCTGCGCCAGGCGCTGTCGTTTCATACGCTGCTCGTCGGCGGCAATCCCTTCGAGACGAGCGCGATTTACACGCTGATCCACTATCTCGAGCGCAAGTGGGGTGTGTTCTTTCCGAAGGGTGGCACGGGCGCGCTCGTGCAGGCGTTGGTGCGTCTGTTCGAAGATCTTGGCGGGCGCTTAGAGCTCTCGACACCGGTGGAGCGCGTACGCGTGCTTCGCAACGGCAAGACGATCCATCGCGTGTTGGCGGGTGGCGCCGAGCGTGACTTCGATCTGGTGGTGTCGAACGCCGATCTGCACCACACATACAGCCGACTGTTTCCTGACGAGCCGAGCGCGCAGCGCGAATCGCGGCGTGTTGCCGGACTCGATTGGTCGATGTCGCTGTTCGTCCTGTACTTCGGGACCGACCGCACTTATCGCGAGCAGATCGCGCATCACACAGTGCTGTTCGGGCCGCGCTATCGCGAGCTGCTCCAGGACATCTTCCACGGCGACAGCCTGCCCGATGATTTCAGCCTGTATTTACACGCACCGACCGTGACCGACCCGTCGTTGGCGCCTCCAGGTTGCGACAGTTTCTATGTGCTTTCGCCCGTGCCGCACTTGGGCAAGGCCGCTCTGAACTGGCGCGAGATCGCGCCGCTGTACGCGGATCGCATTTTGTCCGCGCTGGAAGCGCACATGCCTGACTTGCGTAAGCACGTGGTGGTGCGGCGCTACCGAACGCCCGAGGACTTCCGCGATCAGCTCGGCGCGTTCCAGGGGTCCGCTTTTAGCTGCGCGCCGAAGCTCACGCAGAGCGCTTGGTTCCGACCGCACAACCGCGATCCACACATCCCCGGGTTGTACCTCGTGGGTGCGGGCACGCATCCCGGCGCGGGCGTTCCGGGGGTCGTAAACTCAGCCAAGGCCACGGCGCGCGTGATCTTGGAGGACTTTGTATGAGTGACGATGAGGATGTGCAGGCCACCATCCAGAAGCACTCGAAGAGCTTTGCGTTGGCGGCGAAGCTGCTTCCGCCCGAGGTGAATCACGCTGCAGTGGTGCTCTACGCGTACTGTCGGCGTACCGATGACATGATCGACCTGTGCCCCGAGGCGGAGCAGACCGAGCGACTCTCTCAGCTGCAGAGCGAGCTCGAGGCTATCTACGCCGGTGTGCCGCAGAGCGACCCGCTGCTCGCGCGCTTTCAAAGCGTGGTGCGCGAGTACGCGGTGCCGCGTGTGTATCTGGACGAGCTGCTGCTCGGCATGCAGATGGACACGCAGCACGTGCGCTATCGGACGTTGGCAGACTTGCTGTTGTACGCGTATCGCGTGGCCGGCGTGGTCGGGCTAATGATGTGCCATGTGATGGGCGTGCGCGATACACGCGCGCTGCGTCATGCGGCGCACTTGGGCCTGGCGATGCAGCTCAGCAACATCGCGCGCGACGTTCAGGAGGACTGGCAGCGCGGTCGCTTGTACATCCCCGAGTCGTTGCTCGAGGCTTGTGGCGTGAGTGGGCTTGATCCTTCACGCGGTGAGCCGCTGCCGCGCTCAGCGGCAGCCGGGATCGCGCAGGCGACCGAGTCTATGCTGAAGCACGCGGACGAGTTCTATCGCTCCGGAGATTCCGGCGTGCCGTACCTGTCGTTTCGCTGTGGGATCGCGATTCGGGCGGCGCGGCTCGTGTACGGGGAGATCTCTACGCGGGTGCGCGAGCAAGGTTGTGATCCGTTTGCGCCGCGGGCGGTGGTGAGTCGCGGGCGGAAGCTCGCGCTCGTGGGTTATGCGCTGTGGTTGAGCGGCACCGGATCGGTGGGCTTGTTGGGCCGGCCGGCGCCGAAGGTTCCCGCAGATCATGTGAGCGAACCTGAGAGCGTGTTTGCGGTGGGCGGATGAAACGTGCTGCTACAGCGCTGCTGCTCGGCTTGCTCCTCGCGAGCGGCCGTGTGCTGGCGCAGCCAAAGGCTGCAAAGACCGGGCAGGTGGTTGTGGAGATCGTGGGCCTGCACAGCGCCGAAGGGCGGGTTTTTGTGGCCCTCTGGTGCGGTGCGGCAGGTTTTCCGAGCGAACCCAAGAAGGCATGCGCGAGCAAAGTGGCCAACGCGCAGAAAGACCGATTGCGCGTCGTATTCGAGGCCGTTCCCGCAGGTGAGCTCGCTGTGTCGATGATCCACGACGAAAACTCGAACAACACGCTGGACCGGAATTTCCTGGGGATCCCCAAGGAAGGTTGGGGCACTTCGCGCGATGCCAAAGCGAGCTTCGGGCCGCCTTCGTACTCGGACGCGCGGCTTTCGCTGAGCGCTGGCGAGAAGAAGCAGGTGGTGGTGCATGTGCAGTACTGAGGGAGCGCTATGAGTCGGATCTCGCCAGAGTTGCTGCACTTGCCACGTCGCGGTGGCGCCGCGCGCGTCGCTGAGCGCAAGCGTGCGGTGGTCGTGGGCGGTGGCATCGCCGGAGTGGCTGCTGCGACAGTGCTCAGCGAGCGTGGTGTCGAGGTGACGTTGATCGAGCGCGAGCCTGGGCTCGGTGGACGCGCTGGTGGCTTTGCGCATCCGTTGAAGTCGGGTGAGCTCGTGCAGATGGAGCGCGGGTTTCACGCGTTTTTTCGGCAGTACTACAACCTGCGTGCGCTCTTGCGCCGGATCGACCCTGCGCTCTCGATGTTGGCGCCCCTGCCGGATTATCCGATCCTCGGGCCGAGCGGCATGCTGCAGAGCTTTCGTGGCTTGCCTAAACGCACGCCGTTCCAGGTGATGAAGCTGACTTGGCAGACGCCTTATCTGCGCTTGCGCGACCTCTTGCGGGTCGATGGGCTCGCGGCGCTGGAGATGCTGCGTTTTGCCCCGGATCGCACGTACGAGCGCTTCGATGGTGTGAGCGCGGAGAGCTACTTGAGCTCGCTCGGCTTTCCCGATGCGGCGCGACGCATGTTGTTCGATGTGTTCTCGCACTCGTTCTTCAATCCCGAGGCCGAGCTGTCCGCGGCCGAGCTGCTGATGAGCTTTCATTTCTACTTCACTGGCAACGCCGAGGGCTTGATCTTCGATGTGGCGAAGCAGCCGCTGTCGACTGCGATCTGGCAGCCGTTCGAGCGCTGGTTGCGCGGGCGCGGCGTGCAAGTAGTCACCGGGTCCGCCGTCACGGAGGTCAGCCGCACGCGGAGTGGTACGCTGCGTGTGGAGCACGCAGGTGAGCCTGTCGAAGCGGACGATCTGGTGATCGCGCTCGATGTGCGTGGCCTGCAGCAGCTGGTGGCGGCGAGCCCTGCATTGTCTGCGCTCGCGAGTGTCGACAAGCTTCAATTGACTCGGCCGTTTGCTGTGCTGCGGTTGTGGCTCGAGCGCCCGCTCGCGCCTGAGCGTGCCGCGTTCGCCGGGACCACGGGCGTGGGCCTGCTCGACAACATCTCATGCTACGAGCGTTTTCAGGACGAGAGCGCGCGCTGGGCAGCGCAGCACGGTGGCAGCGTGGTCGAGCTGCACGCGTACGCCGTGCCGCCCGAGCTGGATGAGGCGACGATCCGTGCGGACTTGATCGCAGGATTGCACGCGTTCTACCCGGAGACGCGCGGTGTGCGTGTGCTCGATGAGCTGATGCTGATTCGGCAGGACTGTCCCGCGTTTCCACCGGGCTCGCTGCGCACGCGGCCTACACCGCACACGTCGTTGCCCGAGGTCACGTTGGCAGGCGACTATGTGTCGGTGCCTTTGCCTTGCGCTTTGATGGAGCGCGCCACTGCCTCGGGTTTTATCGCGGCCAATCACCTGCTCGCCCGCCACGGTGTCGCGCCCGAGCCGGTGCATAGCGTGCCGCGTCGGGGCTTGCTCGCGCCGCTGGAGCGTTCGACAGGGACGAAGGGCTTCGGTCAGGGAGAGATGGTATGGCCGGCAAATGGATGAGCACGGTGAGCACGCTGCAAACGGCGTGGCGGAGTAACGTGCCGTTCGGCCGAGCGCTGCCGCAGGCGCCGGTGCTCGATACACGCCCCGACTGGGAGCAAGCTGATCCGCGCTGGATCCGGGCGGCGCTCCAGCGCAGCCAACAGCTGCCGAGTGGTGGCTGGTACGTGCTGGACGCATCCGACAGCTTCGGGGCTAAGCCGCGGCGCATGCAGGTGCGTGGTCTGCAGCTGGTCGTGTGGCGCTCGGGGCAGCAGCTGATGGCTGCGCGCGATGTCTGTCCGCACATGGGCGCCGCGCTGAGTGAGGGTCGAGTCTGCGAGGGCAAGCTGGTGTGCCCATGGCACGGCATGGCGCTCGGGCCCGAGCCGAGCCGCGGCTTTCGTCCGCTCAACGCTCATGACGACGGGCAGCTCGCTTGGGTGCAGCTGTCAGCAGCACAGGTTGCTGGCGCGGAGGCTGCATTGGAGCTGACCCCTAAGCCTTTTGTGGCGCCGCGACCTGCGTCCGGTTTGTCGGCGGTGATCCGTATGGAGGCGCGCTGTGAGCCGAAGGATGTGGTGGCGAACCGGCTCGATCCCTGGCACGGGGCGCACTACCACCCGCACTCGTTTGGGCGCTTGCGGGTGATCGATCAGGAGGACGATGCGATCAGCGTGCGCGTCGCGTATCGGGTTGCGGGGCCGCTCGCTGTGGAGGTGGACGCGCGCTTTCATTGTCCGGATCCGCGTAGCATCGTGATGACGATCGTGCGCGGGGAGGGTGTGGGCTCGGTGGTCGAGACGCATGCTACGCCGCTATCTGAGGGGCACACCGCGGTCGTCGAGCTCACTTATGCGACGTCGGAGCGCTGGGGCTTTGCGCTTGTTGCGCGCGCGCAGACGTTGCTTCGGCCTGTGATGCGTTGGGCGGCGCATCGCTTGTGGGTGGAGGATGCGGCTTATGCTGAGCGCCTTTATGAGCTGCGCGCTCGTGCACGTGAGCACCACGTTGAGGCGGACGCCGCTGTGGAGGACGGTCCGACTCAGCCTGTGCGCTTGATTGCACGCTGAGTTTGGGCCGGGGTTCTTCGCGGTGGCGGTTGCGACGAGAGTGGGCGATGCCGCATGCTTACCGGTCCATGACGGATCCCGCTGCGGAACACCTGCAGGTCTCGGACGTTGCGCGCGAGCTGGTGCTTGCCAGTGACGTGATCGACCTGCACGTGGATACGTTCATCTGGACGCGCCTGTTCGGCTACGACTTGCGCAAGCGCCACGGTGCTGGACCTTTTGCCGGTTGCTTGATGAGCCAAGTGGACTTGCCGCGCGCGCTCGAGGGCGGCTTGACTGGTGCGATGTGGTCGATCACCACCAATCCCTGGCGCAGCGCTGGAGGACGCGCGCGCACGCTCAGTGCCAACGTCGCCGAGCTGCGGCGTGTGCTGGACGAGAGCCAAGTCGCGCGCGTGGTGGGCTCTCTTGCTGAGTATCGTGCGGCGCGCGCCGCATGCAAGCACGCGGCGCTCTTGGCCGTGCAGGGCGGCAATGCCTGTGACGCCGATGAGAGTGTGCTCGAGAGTAGAGCGCTCACGCGCGTGACACTGGTGCACATGACCAATTCCGACGTGGGCGCGACGAGCTCTCCCTTTCGCTTGGGAGCTGACAGCGGGCTCGGACGCACGGGCGCTGGGCTCGTGGCGCGGTTGAACGAGACGCGCACGTTCGTCGATCTCGCGCACATCAGTCGGCGTGGGTTCTTCGAAGCGGTCGCGCTGCACGATCAGTCGCAGCCGCTGATCGTCACGCATACCGGTGTGTCCGGCGTGCATGCCAGCTGGCGAAACCTCGACGACGATCAGATCAAGTGCATCGCAGACACGGGGGGGGTCGTGGGTGTGGTGTTTCACGGCGAGTATCTGAGTGGGTGCTTTCTCGGCGGGCCGATGGCGGCGGTGGCTGCGCACATCGCGCATATCGTGAATGTTGCGGGCGAGGATGTCGCGGCGCTCGGCAGTGACTGGGATGGCTTCATCATTCCGCCGCGCGGGCTGCGAAGCTGTGATCGCTTGCCGGCGCTGGTGCAGGTGTTGCTCGATGCGGGGCTCTCCGAGCGCTGCGTTCAGAAAGTGTTGGGCGGGAATTTCTTGCGGGCATTTGGGCGCTTGAGGCCTTCGTGAGCATTTGTGCGCTATACCTGCCGCCCCGAGGTGAATGATGAGCGAACAGGCGATCGAGCTCAAAACCGTAGATGGCGTGGCGGATGGGTATTTCTACCGAGCTGCAGCTGGTAGCGGCCCCGGCGTGCTGTTTCTCACGGACATCCGTGGGGTGCGCCCGGCCACGCGCGAGATGGCTGCGCGGCTTGCCGCTGATGGCTACAGCGTGCTCTTGCTCAACGTGTTCTACCGAACGCGCAAGCCGCCTGCTTTCGATTTTCCGTTCACGTTCGGCGAAGAGCGCACGATGACGCGATTCGCGGAGCTGGTTGCGCCGCTGACCCCGGACGCGATCGAGCGTGATGCTGCGCTGTTCACTGCGGAGCTCCAGAAGTTGCCCGGGGTACATCCGGGGCCTGTCGCTGCTGTGGGCCACTGCTTCACTGGTGCGATCGTGCTGCGTTACGCGGCCGCTTGTCCTGAGCGCATCGCAGCGGTGGTGTCGTTTCTCGGTGGTG
>Ga0209082_1000033_pt1 | contig 105341 bp, 80 predicted proteins | sample ColdCreekSource_FD_184127 | JGI IMG/M metagenome (GOLD analysis project Ga0209082, IMG submission 184127) | Groundwater microbial communities from Cold Creek, Nevada to study Microbial Dark Matter (Phase II) - Cold Creek Source (SPAdes) (version 3) | ecosystem: Environmental > Aquatic > Deep... | reverse complement strand
GCGGGCACGGCGGGCGGCACGGAATCCGAAAAGCAGGCGCGGGCGATATTCGCCGCGAACCTCGAGGGCGTGCTCAACACCGCACTCCCCATCATCCCCTACATGCAGACGCGCCGCCACGGGCAGCGGCCCTGGCGCCAGCCGCCTTGCGGCAAACGCCTGCAACCGAGAGCGCGGTGCCTCCAATCAGCGGCGGAACAATGTTGATGACCGCAGACGGCAGTACGGTCGTTGCGGCAGATCCGGACCGCGACCAGGTGTACTTCGTCGACGCGCAAGGCATGCGGCATCTGCACACGCGCGCGTTGAGTGCGGGTGATGAGCCAGGTCGGGTGGTCGTCAGCTTCTACGACCTGCGCACCACGCACTGAGCGCGCACGCATCGACCTCGGCGGAGCTTCGCGCTTCGACACCGGGCACGCGATCTTCCACGCGCGCACCACTGCAGGGCTCGCCTGCGCATCTTGCCATCCCGAGGCAGGCGACGACGGGCATGTCTGGACATTCGAGAGCATCGGGCCGCGCCGATCACAGACCTTGCGCGGGGGGCTGCTCGGCACAGAGCCGCTGCACTGGAATGGCGACATGGTCGACTTTCGCATGCTCGTGGATGAAGTGTTCGTCGGGCGTATGTCCGGCTTCGCGCCGACGCCTCAGCAGGCCGACGCGCTCGCGGGCTGGCTCGATGTGCAGCCGGCACTGCAGGCAGCAGCAAGCGACACCGCCGCGGCCGAGCGCGGTCACGTGTTGTTTGCATCGGCGGAGACAGGCTGCACCCGTTGCCACGCGGGCGAGCAGCTCACCAACAATCGCACCGAGGATGTAGGCACGGGTGCTGCTCTGCAGGTGCCATCGCTCAAGGGTGTCCGCTTCCGGGCGCCGCTGATGCACGACGGCTGTGCCGCGACTCTCAGCGAGCGCTTTACCAACGTCGCCTGCGGCGGCGGGGACAATCACGGCACGACCAGCCAGCTGAGCGTGGCCCAAGTCAGCGATCTTACGGCGTATCTCGAGACGCTGTAATCACCCGCGCCGAGCCTGCCGCTCATGGCGGCAGGCGTGTCGTACACTATTGGTATGGCTGTTGCTCCTTGTGGGCAACGCTTTGCCCGTATGACACAAGCTGGCCCACCTTACGTCGTTGCGCTCGCGCTTACGCTGCTCGGTCTCGCTGCGAGCGGCTGCAGCACGAACGCGATTCGCGCTGGTGACGGACCGCTCGTGATCAACGAAGTCATGACCGACAACGATTCGGCGTGGCTGGACGACGCAGACGAGGTCGAAGACTGGATCGAGCTCGCGAACCTCTCAGACCAGCCGCTCTTGCTGCAGAACTATGCGCTGCGTGATGATCGCGGTCGCAGCTTTCCGCTGCCGGCGCGCACCCTGCCGCCCCGCGGGCTCGTCGTGTTGTTTGCCGACGACGACGCGAGCCAAGGTCCGCTGCACATGCCGTGGAAGCTGGGCGCGGAGGGTGTGAGCTTGGCGCTGATCGACGCGCGCAGCGAGCTGCCCGTGGATCACATGGACGTGCCCGCGCTCGCAGTCAACCAGGCGTACGCGCGCTTCGACGGGCAAGCCGAGCCCAGCGAGTGTCGCTACGCGAGCCCGGAGCGCCCCAACGGAGCGGGCTGCCAAGCACCCGAGCCGCCGCAGCTGAGCGATCGCAGCTGGCCACCTTACACTTTCCCCGAGACTTGGCAGAAGAGTCAGGGACCGCTCGCGATCACCGCGTTGTCGCTGCGGCCTGCGAGCGCGATCGAGCTGCGCAATATCTCAGATAAGCCCGTTGCGCTCGGCAGCTATCAGCTGCGGGTCGCATCGACCAAGCCAGGGCAAGCTTGGCCTGACGCTGTGAGCGGCATGGGCATCGCGCTCGGCGAGCCGAGTGAGCTCGGCGCAGGCGCGACGTTGCGTGTACCGGTCACAGAAGCGCAGCTGGCAGAGCTCGCTACCGATCCGTTGTTCGAAGGCGTCGTGACTTTGTTTGATCAGGCTGGCAGTGCGGTCGAGCGCGTAGACTTCATGCACTGGCCCGAGGGTGCGAGCTTGGTGCGCGTGGATCCCTCGCGCAAAGCGTTTCAGTTCTGCGAGCGCAGCGATAGCCCGTGCAAGCCGCTGATGCAGCGCCCCGTGGGCGGGCGGCTGCGGCACCTCTACACGCCAGGTGACTACGCGGCGCTCGCGGAGGGTGACAGCAGCACGTCGCTACGCGGCGTGAAATTTGTGCTCGACATGCAGGCTGGTGACGTTGTCCACCTGCTCAGCTCGCGCAGCTACGCGCTGCACTACACGTTCATCCGGGAGCAGATCGAGCTCGCGCCGACGCTCGACCGCTGCGACACCGAACAAGCCGCGGAGTTCTTGCAAGCTTGGATCGCGTTCAGCGAGCGCGAGTACTTCCGCTCGGAGCCGCGGCGTTTTTTGCTCGGCACCCTCGCGAGCTACGCGGGCAACGATGCAGGCGCGTTCGACTTCGCAGTGGGCGACCAGATCACCGGCCCGCAGATGCAACACGCGTTCTTTGCTGCGCTCTCGCACTTGGATGTCGAGCCAGCATTGCGCTGGGCGATCCATCCCACCGAGCCGCGCCAAGAAACCGCGCTCGAGGTGGTGCAGGGGCAGGTGCCGATCATGGGGGCCAACGCGCCGTTTCGCGGTCTGCGCTGGCAGCCGCTGACGGCGGGCGTCGCGTTCGGGCGGCTGATGTTCATCACCGAGGAAGAGCTCGCGCGTGCTGCGCTCGGTCCGGACACGATCGTTGTCACGGATGCTGTGCCGAACGACATCCCGCTCGTCGCCGGCTTGATCACTGAGGCTTTCCAGAGCCCGCTCGCGCACGTGAACGTGTTGAGCCAGAACCGCGGAACGCCCAACCTCGCCGTGCGCAACGCGCGCCAAGATCCGCAGATCGCACCGTTGCTCGGTCAGCTCGTGCGCTTCGAAGTGAATGCGCAAGGCTTTCAGCTGCAGCGCGCGAGCGCCGAAGAAGTGCAGGCATTCCTCGAGAGTCGCAAGCCGCAAGGTCCCGAGGTGCAGCCGCGGCTCGACCTCGGCGTACGCGGTCTTGTAGACCTGGCAGATCGCGGCTTGGCGGACTTGCCCAGCATCGGTGCCAAGGCGGCGCAGCTCGCTGAGCTCGCGAAGGTGCAAATCGCGCAGGGCGAATGCGCAGGCGCTGTGCCGCTGCCAGAGGCGCCGTTTGCGATCCCGATCGTGCATTACGGAGAGCACTTCGAGCAGAGTGGTGCGCGCGCGATGTTCGAAGCCGCGCGCGGCAGTGCGAGCTTCGTGGCGGACGCCTCGGCGCGCGCTTTGGTGCTCGCTGAGATGCGGCGGGCGATCGAACAGACTCCGCTCGATCCCGAGCTACTCAACGCAGTCAATACTTTGATCGGGCAGCGCTTCGGTGCGCTTCGCATGCGCTTTCGCAGCAGCAGCAACACGGAGGATCTGCCCGAGTTCAACGGTGCGGGCCTGTACGAGTCGTGGCCTGCGGCGCTGGATGATCCGGAGCGGCCGATCGCCGACGCGATCCGCAGCGTGTGGTCGAGCTTGTGGACCCCGCGCGCGTACGACGAGCGCAGCCACGGGAACATCGATCAGCGCAGCGTCGGCATGGCAGTGCTCGTGCATCCGGCGTTTGTCTCGGAGCGCGCGAACGTGATCATCATCTCGCGCGACCTGTTGGATCCTACGCAGGCGGGCACGCACTATATGAACGCGCAGCTGGGAGAGGCGAGCGTCGCGAACCCAGCAGCAGGCGTGACCAGCGAAGAGCTCTTGCACCACACTGCGTTTGTGGTTGGAACGCCAGAGATCGAATACCGCAGTCAGAGCAGCCTCGCGCGCGGAGGGAAGGTGCTCTCGCTCGAAGATGCGCGGCGCTTGTCGTGCGTGGTGAGCGGCATCCACGATCACTTCCGCAATCTGCTCGATCCTGCTGGCACCGATCGCTGGTTCGCGATGGACATCGAAGCCAAGCTGATCGGGCTAGACCGGCACGTCGTGATCAAGCAAGCCCGGCCGTTCAACTTCGGCCGCGTTGAGCGACCGACCGACTGCCGCGAATACTGAGATCGGTCACACGGCGCGGCGGCGTGAAGCCGCTATTTGGATGAAAATTGCGCCCAGTACGGAACTAGGGCTGCACAGGTCGGGTACAGTGTCCAGGATCTGGCTTCGCGGCGTGCGGGCCGGGCTATTCTCCCGCCTGCCGAACGCGGCGCATTAGATTTACCTAAAGAGGCATCGCATGGGTCACGAAGTGAGCGAGCGGAAGGAACTGCAACTGAACGAGGCCGGTACGAGCGCCCTCGTGACGACTGCTCGCCAGGTCGACCTGTCGATCGTCATGCCCGCATACAACGAAGCAGAGGCGCTGACGGTCAATCTGCCTGCGATCCTCGAGTTCTGTCAGAAGCACGGCATGCAGCTGATCGTGGTGAACGACGGCTCGCGCGACAACACCGCGCAGGTCCTCGAGCAACATCGCGCGCATCCGAACCTGACGCTCGCGCGACACAAGCTGAACCGCGGCTACGGCGGCGCGATCAAGAGCGGGATGCTGGCTGCGACCACCGCGTACGTGATCACGATGGACGCCGACGGTCAGCACAGCATGGAAGACGTGCTCAAGTTGTATGACTCTGCGCGTGAGACCGACGCGGACATGGTCGTGGGTCGCCGCACCGGATCGAGCCACTGGTACCGCGGTTTGGGCAAGGCGATCATCCGCACGATCGCCAAGCTGATGATGGACATTGGTGTCCATGACATCAACTCGGGCATGAAGCTGTACGAAACCAAGCTGGCCCAGACTTATGTTCGGTTGTGTCCTGATTCGATGGCGTTCAGCGATGTGATCACACTGATCTTTATCAATCAGCGCCACCGTGTGATCGAGACGCCGATCAGCGTGCACCCGCGCCACTCCGGCGTGAGCACGATCAACAGCATGACCGCGTTCGAGACGGTGCTCGAGATCTTCAACGTGGTGCTGTTGTTCAACCCGATGCGGATCTTCCTGCCCGTGTCGCTCATGTTGATGGTGTCCGGCGTCGCATGGGGCTTGCCGCTCGTGATCCGCGGCAATGGTGTCTCGGTCGGCGCGATGCTCGCCGTGGTCTCGGGCATGCTGTTTTTCTTGCTAGGCTTGATCGCTTCTCAGCTGGCGTTGATCCGGAACAACCTGCGCTAGAAACTAGGAGTGACAGATTCGGTCGTATACCTCGCACCCGATGGTGGCGAAGCTGTTCATCGATGTGGTGACACAGCTCAGGCCCGATCTCGCTGCGCTCGGGCCGCAGCCGCAAGCGGCAGGCACGCCGCTGCGGCTCACGCACGAGCAGGGCAATCAGCTGCTCGAGCTCGCGGTGCAGCCGCGCTGCATGCGCGCGATGCGAGCGCGCGCCGCTCGCAGCTTCGAGGTCAAAGCCGCGGCACAAGACAGGTACGTCGCCGCGATGACCGCGCGCGGGCAGGGCTCTGTGTTCGTGCAACCGAGCTGCGCGGGCTCGTTCAGCTACTACATCGATCGCCATGGGCACCCGTCGTTGGTCAGGCCCATGGCTGCAGCCGAAGGCCTGCTGCGGCACCGCTTCTTTCCACTGCGAGATTACCGCTTCGAGCGATAGCGAGTGTCAGGCCTGCTCTAACAGTCGCCATGCGGCATCAAAGGCGGCGTTGCGGCCGAGCGGCAGGATGTGGCTGCCCGCGTAGGTGCAGAACGTCGCTCCGAACTGCTCGACCAGTTGATGGCCGTGCGGCAGCCCGGTGATCAGATCGGCCTCGCCCGCGAGCACGAGGGTCTTCCCAAGAGGTAACAGCGACGGTCTCGCGAGCGGGCTGACACAACGATACACACGCTCGAGCAGCACCGCTTGCTCGCGCTGTTCGTGCTCGCTGCCCACCATGCGGCCTGTGCGCAGCGCGAAGTCCGCGACCGAAGCGAGTGGCATGTAAAACACGCCGAAGCGTAGGCGCGGGTCGAGCGTGCTGAGCAGCGCCGCGCTGTAGCCGCCCAAGCTCATACCCATCAGGCCGAGCGAGCTGACCCGACCGTCGAGTAGATAGTCGAACAGTGTCAGGTGTTCGTGCACCAACTGACGAAAACCCTCGACGGCGAGTCGCGGATCGACTGCTGGAAATCCAGGCAATCGGAAGCGCCCTCGGATTCCGGCGCGCACGCCGTGATTGGGCAATACAGTCAGGATGACATCAAAGCCGCGATCAAACAGTGTTTGGATCGGCCACATGTATTCTTCGACCGCGAGTGTGCCTCCGAGATAGCCGTGCAAGATCACTGCACATGGGCGGGGTGCTCTGCGATGCCGAAACCAGCGAGCCCACATGGTTTGATTGGCAGGTTGTCCGTGCCCGTAACGAAGCTGAATGCCCAGCCTTTGTTCGCATTGGCGCAGCGTGTGGACGCTCCGTGAGAGCTCGGCCTGCACGCTCTCGAAGCAGGCTGCAGCCGAACGCTCAGACCAAAGCGACTCGAACCCGCTGGACCAGCTCAGATCGACGACCTCACCGTGGCGACCAAAGCGGCGAGCGGCGCGTTCCTTGGGCTCAATGGAGGCTGAGCGTGAAAAGAAGTCAGTCTCCGCCGCAAAATGCTCGCTGCGATCGTAGAACGCTGCGAACGCGGTGAGGGCAGCGATGCGCTCGCTGTGCGAGAGCGATTCGATCGGTTCTCGTGCAGCTGGTAGCGGCGTAAGCACGCGCTCCAGCACTGCCCGATCCACGGCTCCGATCAGAGTACGTGTGGTTTGCTGAAAGGCTCGCGTGAACATGGCAGCGCGCTTATGATAACTGTCTAGGCTGCTGCACGCGGATCAGAGTCTCTTGATAATCGGTGTCTCGCATGCCGGTCTCACGCTCACTGGTGCTGAGCGTGAGCACCATGTGGGTCTTTCGTCTCGGACCACTGCAGCCCTCAGCAGCAGCAATCTCGTCGGACGCGCCACGCCACGCTTCGGTGGCAGCGGCTTAGGATGCCATGCGTCTCGTGACTCAGCGCAGATCGAAGCAGCTGGCGTAATACGAGACCGTGCCTGACCAATCGGAGAAGATGCCGAGCACGCCGACTTGCTGCGCGAGCACATCGACGGTGGTCAAGATGTCGCCATCGTTCTTCAGCGCATCGAGTGTGGTCTGATAATAGAACGAAGGGCTGTCGGTGTCTTTGGTGGGCAGCACCTCTTCGACGATGCGACCCGAGCGCTCCAGCGTCCAGGTGATGATCCCGAGGCCAGCAGCCTTTGCAGCCTTGGCGTAGTCCGAAGGTACGATCTTGCCGTCTTTCACGGTGAGCAGCGCAAACGTCGGTGGCGCGACAATGCGGATGCCCTCATCCACGTAGCCTTTGAGATCCTCGGCGGTCGGCAGATCTTCCACGAGCTCTGCGTCTTCAAGGAACACTGCCTGCTTGCCGAACGCCGCGTCGTACGCGATCCAGGTCAAGATGTCGTCCTTCGCAAACGACTGCGCCCAGACTTTTTCAGGCGCCACACCGGCCGCTTTGTACTCGTCGATCAGCGCTTTTGCGTACGCCGCTTGGCTGCCGAACACATCTTCGATCTGCAGCTTGGCATCGCGATTCGGGCCTTTCAGCTCGGGCGTGTACTTCGCGCCCAGCTTGTGGATCAGCTCGATACTCTCGCGGTGCGTGAGCAGTGTTCCGCCGGTGGCGTACAGATCCGTGCGGTAGCTCGCCGTGCCACCGAGAAACTCTTTGGGTGTGAGCGCGTCGGGGTTCGAGGCGTCCATCTTGCCTTTGAGCTGCTTGAGCTCATCGACCGTGAGGTCGCTCGTACAGCACAGCGCGGACGCGGCAGTGGTGCGGGCGCCGGTGTCAGCGAATTCAGCGGGTGCAAAGGGCTTGCTGCACTTGTCAGCGAGCGGCGTGACCAAGATGTTCGTGGTCGTGTGCAAGTCGCACTGGTCGTGCCGGCACACCAGCTCGCCGTCGCTCGTAAACGTGACGTCGCACTCCAGAATGCCTGCGCCCATGCGCGCGCCGGCCTCGTGACTCTGCTTCGTGTGCTCGGGGAACTGCAGCGTGCCGCCGCCGCGATGACCGATCGAGAACTCGGTCGCCTTGAGCGGCTTGTCTGCGCAGCTCTCGAGCTTGTCTTTGAGCGGCCCAGGGCTCAGCTGCTCCACCAAGTAGTAGGGGCGCGGTCCGACCTGAATGTTCTTTGGGGTGTCGTCCGCATGGATGACGCTGGGCAGGCTCACGAGTCCGAGCACGAGCGCGAGCAGAGATCGAGGGGTAGGGCTTCGCATGGTGGTGATGGCGTCCTTCGGTGATGCAGTGGGACGCGACGGTATGCGTCGCGCTGTGGCAGACGCTTGAAGCCAGGGTGATTTTGGGACGTCATTAGATAATTCTCGCGTGCGTGGCAACTGCCGCACATTTGTGGCAAGTGCGGTACACTCGACGAGCTCATGCAGGGAGCCGTTTCCGAGCTACGCGACCGCCGTGCTGCCGCTTTCGGCTGCACGTTCTTGCTGCTCACCGCGGCGTTGGTGCTCTCGACCACGTCGAGCGCCTTTGCGCAGAGCTTGCACGTGGCGACCCAAGTCGATCCGTGCGTCCCGCTCGACCGTGAGAAGTTCGAATACCTGCTCAACATCGAGCTGGGCGCCGGGCCGTCCGATGCAGCCACGCCGCCCGCGGCCACGCTCTCGCTGAGCTGCTCGGGGAGCCTGGTGGTGCTCTCGGTGGAAGACACAGTCACGAGCAAGGTCGTGACCCGTCTCGTGGATCTATCCGCGGTCGATCCCAGCGCCCGCACGCGTCTGATGGCGCTGACCGGGTCGGAGCTGGTGCTGGCGAGCTGGATGGAAGTACGGATGGAGCCGCGCGAGGTGATCCCGCCGGCCGCTTCGCCGCCTCCAGCCGAGCTCAAAGCACTGGTGAGCGGGGTGGTCGAGCCACAGATCCAGAGCGTCGCGCCGCTGCGTCTCGGCGCGAGCGCGATGACTTCGACATTCTTGAGCGCGCCCGCGCCCATCTTCGGCTTTGCGCTGCACCTCACTCAGCCGTTTTCGAGCACGTGGGCTTGGGACCTGCGCTTGCTCGGCGGGCTCGGGCAGCTCCAAGGAACGATCGGCGAGAGCGGACCGCCGGTCTCGATCGCTGTGACCACTGCAGCGCTCGCTTGGTCGCTGCGTTACACGCGCAGCGCGGGACCCTTCGACCTCTGGGTGGGTTTGGGAGGTCTGGTCGGGCTCGCGTATCTCAGGGGCGAACGGCCGGCTGAGAGCACGCTGACGGCGACGCCAGCGTACGCGCCGTGGGCAGGGCCCGCGTTGCAGCTGGCAGCGGCGTACCCGGTCAGCGAGCGCTTTCGCTTCTTGCTGCAGCTCGAAGGGGGCCTCTTGGCGCTCGGTGCACGCGCGCGTGTGCGGTCGCAGAACGCCGGCGCCGAGCCAGTCGTCCTCGCGCTACGCGGCGGTTGGCTCGCAGCACAGCTCGGCTTCGACCTCGCGCTCTAGTGGTTAGCGCGAGCTGTGCGCGCTCTCGTCCAAGACCTCGACGCGCGTGACGACTTCTCCGGCCTCGATGGTGATCTCGAAGAACTTGTTCATGTCGAGCTCGTCGTTGACCAAGAGCACGCGATGGCGACCCGCCGCCAAACGCAGCGCGCGCTGAGGCGTGTGACCCATGAACTGCCCATCGACAAGGATGCGCGACCACGGCCGGCTGTTCACTTGCAACGTGCCTTCGTTCACAGCAGCCCGGTAGTACACGGGCTCCTGGTACTCTTGCTCGTCTTCGACCAGCGGTTGGATCGGCTTGGCCACCGCTGCAGCTTTCTTCGTGCGCATCGTTTTCAGTGCAGCTTGGCGCTGTGCACGCTTGGCGCGTGCCTCGGCTTTCGAGCCCGCGCGCGCGTCTAGCGGCACGTCCGCGAGATCGAACTCCATCAGCTCGGGTGCAGCGAGCACCGGCGCTGCGATCAGGTCGGCTGCAGCCATCGGCGGCGCATCCGGCACGACGGGTGAGATCGGCTGAGGCTCGACCACGTGACCATGCCCGAGCGAAGCGCGCGTGCTCGCGAAGCTCGCGCCGTACGAAGAGATCGACAACATCGCGCGGCTCCACGCCGGTCCGCGCATCGCCCACATGGTGCCAAGCCCGAGCACCAACAGACCGGCGAGCACCGCTCCGTAGTTGCGCCCGCGTTCGCTCTGTCCCGGACGCAGCGAACGCGGCAGGCTGCCTTCGATACCGAAGCGCGGCTCATCCTTGGCTTGCTGCTGCGGACGGTAACGCGCGCTCGGTCTACGCGCTGGCTTTGCTGGCTGACGCAGATCGCGCTGGTACAGCGTAGTGGCCTCGTCGGCGAAGTCGTACGAGTCGTCGTGCTGACCGTTGTCGTTGGCCGGATCGCTCGACCAGGGCGAAAGCGCGTCGAGACGATCGTTCGGCTGTCGTGAGCCAGGCCTACGCTTATCTCGCATCCGTTCTCCTGAACCGCATTGCCCGCCGCTGTGCGCGGCAGGCGCTCGGGTTCACTCCCGCCCGAGTACTGAGTGACACAATACAGTTATATTAACATTATGCGGGGTAGTCGTTGCAACTGCCGCCGTTGCGACAGATTGGTGGTCACACGACCACGCTGTCGCACAACGTTGAGTGCAGCGCGCGACAGCGAACCGACAGTGCGCGGCAAGTACCCACAGCGGAGCGAACGATAAGCGCTCGAAACTTCAAGTGGGCAGCACTGCGGCACAATGGCGCGTCGAGTGTGCCATTGCTTGTGGCTTTCGACGTAAGGTGTTACTCGGCCTGCAACGCACCATGGCACACGCGTTGTTGAGCCCTAAAGAGCCCCCGTCGTTTCACGTCGAGCGACCGAACGGCAGTTCAAGCTTCGTCCTGACCGCCGATCATGCGAGCAACCGGGTGCCCGCGCAGCTCGGCGATCTCGGCTTGAGCGCGGCCGAGCTCGCTCGCCACATCGGCTGGGACATCGGCATCGCACGTGTCGGCCACTACCTCAGCGAAGCCCTCGACGCGTGCTTCGTGATGCAGCAGTACTCGCGCCTCGTGATCGACTGCAATCGCCCGCCGGGCTCGCCTGGCTCGGTGTTGGAGGTCAGCGAGCGCACGCGCATACCAGGAAACGAAAGCGTAACAGACGAGCAGCGTAAGCTACGCGAGTCTGAAGTGTTCTGGCCGTACCACGACCGAATCCGCGATGTGATCGACGAGCGCAGCGCGCGTGGTCAACGCTGCGTGATGATCGCTCTCCACAGCTTCACGCCCGTCTACATGGACGAGCGGCGCAGCGTGGAGATCGGCGTGTTGTTCGAGCGCGACGCGCGCTTGGCTGAGCCGCTGTTGCGCTTGCTGCGCGCGGAGCCTGAGCTCAACGTCGGTGAGAACGCGCCCTACGCGATGAGCTTGTCGACCGACTTCACGATGACCACGCACGCGATCGATCGCGGCTTCCTTCACGTCGAGCTAGAGATCCGTCAGGATCTAATCGGCGAAGACGCTCAGTGCGCAGCCTGGGCGCAGCGCTTGGCGCGCTGGCTCCCGGCTGCACTCGAGCTCGCAGACAAAACGTAAAGGTCAGCCCGCCACGTCGCGCAAGGTCACGAGCGCGATCATGCCGACCAGCACGAGCAAGCCCACGCCGTGCACGATCGACTCGACGCGCTCATCGGCGCGCCGGCGCGTGACCAGCTCATACGCGAGGAAGATCAGCTTGCCGCCGTCCAACCCAGGCAGCGGCAGCAGGTTGAAGTACCCGAGCGCCACCGAGATCATCACCAAGATCCACACGTACGAGTAGATGCCGTCGTCGGCTTGCTTGACCACCAGCTTGGCCATGCCGACTGGACCCATCACACCTTCGGTCGAGCGCCGCTTGATCAAGTCGGCCATACCGTTGAGGTTGGCCATGGTCAGCACGAAGGGGGTCTCGACTGCGAGCACCGCGGCGCGCCACAGGGGCTGCCGTTCGTACGTCACCTCCGAACGTGCATTCACGCCGATCACGCCGCGCTCTTGCCGCTTGTCTGGCGTGATCGTCAGCGGCGCAAGCCGCTCGCCCGCGCGCTCGACCACGTACTGCGTCGCTTCGCCCGCGCGCGCGCTCGTGATCTCGGAGAGCTCCTGCACGTTCTTGATCGGTTGGCCGTTGGCCTCGAGGACCGTGTCGCCCTCCTTCAAGCCCGCTTTTGCAGCCGGCGAGTTGGCTTCAACGGTCGCGATCACCATCGGGCTGAGCGGCACTTCGGTGCGGATGCCCGTGAGCGCGAGCCCGAAGATCAGCACGCTCGCCGTCAGGTAGTTCGCGAGCGGCCCGCCCAAGTTCACCCAGATGCGCGGCCACAGGCCTTTGTTCGCGTACAGCTCAGGGTCGTTGGGGTCTGGCTCTTCGGCGGGGTTGGTGCCGGCCACGAGCACATAGGCGAGCAGCGGGACCGCACAGACTTGAAACACCGTCGGGCTGTCTTTCGGCTTGTAGCTCGCGAGCACCGGGCCAAAGCCGATGCTGAAGCGCAACACGCGCATGCCGAAGACCCGCGCGAACAGGTAATGGCCTGCTTCGTGCAGCGTAACCAGGAGCGAGAGTCCGAAAATAGCAGCGAGAATTTGTGGCATGGTGACCCGCGGGTAAACGGCCTGGCTGAAGCCTACTGGATGTACCATCAGGCGACCAGTCAAGGCGCTCACACCCAGCCCCATGTTGTGTTCTTGGGGGTCCGAAAGTTCCGGCGGTGCAGCGTTCGTACGGGGCGCGACCTGCAGCCCACGGCGGCAGGCCGCTCTTCTTTGACGTAGTCATTGACGGAGCGTTGGACGTGAGCGCCACCTTTGTCCTTGACGTCTGCCGGCTGTTGTCGAGGTCAACGAAGTCCACGGCGCCGTCAAAGACCAAGTCAACGATGATGGTGGTCATCGTGACTTTTGCATGCGCGACCGCGTCCAAGCTCCGCAAAGAATTTGGTGTGCGCACCCACATTGTCTCAGTCGCATCCGTGCGTATGCACGCGCGGTGAGGATGGTATCCTTTGGCCCGCATGCTTACCGTTAATCGCTGGCTCAGCGTTTGGTTGATGTTGGTATTAACTGCTTGCGCGCTGCCACCTCCGAAGGAGGCTGCGAAGAACGGCACCGCAGCGAACGCCGCGCCACGTCCGATCGAGAGGCAAGCGATGCACTTCGATACACCCGCCTGGCAGGCGATCGACAAGCTCGTCGAAGAACAAAAGCTCGAGGCCGCGCGGACGCAGCTTGCTGCGCTGCAAAAAGAGGCAGAAGCCGCCAAGAATTACAGCGATTGGACGCGCGCGCTGTTGCGTGATGTGCAGCTGCAGGCTGCGTTGGGCAGCGTCGAAACCGCGGTGCGCACGCTGCGCCAAGCGCGCTGGCCCGAAGACGGTTTCTCGCAGCTCGTCCTGGAGCTCTACTACGCGGACACGCTGATGCAGTACATGCAGCGCTACGCCTACGAGATCGCCAAGCGCGAGCGGGTGGAGAGCAAAGAGCCAGTCGACCTGAAGGTGTGGACGCGCGATCAGATCTTGGCTGAGGCCCTAAACGCGCTGCAGCGCGTGTGGGCGCAACGCGAAGCGCTCACTGGCCCAGCCGACATCTTCGGGCCTTACGTCAAGCTCAACAACTACCCGGCCGGCATCCGCGACACCTTGCGCGACGTGCTCAGCTATCACGTGGTCGAGCTGCTCTCGAACACACAGAACTGGCGCGCGGCCGAGCAAAACGAGCTGTTTCGCTTGGATCACGCCGCGCTCTTGCGTGGGCAGGTGTCACTGCAAGCGGGCGTCGCCGACGGCGCGACCCACCCGCTCGCGCGCGCGATCCACGTGCTGAATGATCTCGCGGCCTGGCACACCAAGGAAGGTCGCGCGGAGGGTGCGCTCGAGGCGCAGCTCGAGCAGCTGCGGCTCTTGCGCTCGCACTTCAGCGGCAAGCCTGAAAAGGCCGCTCAGACCGCACAGCTGACAGGTCTTCTGGAGCGCACGCGCTCGCTGCCGTGGTGGTCGTCGGGGCAGCTCCTGCTCGCGCAGTGGAGCCAAGCTGAAGGCAACTTGTCGGAAGCACGCGAGCAAGCCCAAACCGGTGCCAAGGCTTATCCCGATTCATACGGTGGCAAAGGCTGCGCGCGCTTGGTGATCGAGATCGAGGCGCCTGACTTTTCACTCAGCGGCATGCTGGTCGACGGACCGCAGCGCCGCTCGATCGCTGTCCAACACAAGAACCTCAAGCAGCTCTACTTCCGCGCGTATCCGTCCGACTTGCTGAAGCGCATCGAAGGGGCGCGCGACTACAACTTGTTGCCGAACGGGCAAGAGCTGCAAGCTTTGCTCAAGGTCGCGCCCGCTGCCGAGTGGCAAGTGAGCTTGCAAGATCTCGGCGACTATCGAGAGCACCGCACTTACGTCACGCCGCCGCTCGCGAAGCTCGGTTACTACATCGTGTTTGCGGCGCCGCAAGCCGACTTCTCGGGTCAAACCAAGGTCGATGCGGCGCAGCTGTTCGTGACTGGCCTGGTGGTACGGCACCGCCGCGAAGCCTCCGGCACGCTCGATGTGCAAGTGCTCTCGGGCGACTCGGGTGCGCCCGTTGCAGGTGCAGAGCTGATTCTCTATCAGCTGGACTGGCGCAGCGGCCACAAGCGCATAGGCAGCTTCACCGCGGATGCAGGCGGACGCTCGCGCGTCTCGGTCTCGCGCTCGGGCGGCGGCTATGTGCTGCTCGCGCGCCGCGGTGACGACATCTCGCCCGCGTTCGACAACTTGTGGTTCGGCGGCGCAGACAAGCCGCGCGACCAGACCTCAGCGTTTGTGTTCACCGATCGCAGCATCTACCGGCCGCAGCAGAAGGTGGAGTGGAAGATTCTCGCGTTCCAAGGGCGCGAAGCCACCTGGCAGAACCTCAGCGGCAAGAGCGTCGACGTAACTCTGCACGATGCGAACGGCGAGCAGGTGCAGAAGCTCAGCGTGAAGACGAACGAGTACGGCACAGCCTTTGGCAGCTTCAATATTCCCGTAGGTCGCCTGCTAGGCGATTGGTCGATCCGGCACAGCTTGCACGGCGCCGTGGGCATTCGCGTCGAGGAATACAAGCGCCCCACGTTCGAGGTGAAGCTCAACGCCGCAGACAAAGCGCGCTTGAATCACCCGGTCGATATCGCTGGCGAAGGCAATTATTACTTCGGATTGCCGGTGCAAAACGCGCCGCTGCGCTGGCGTGTGGAGCGGCAAGAGCGCTACCCGTGGTGGTGGGGCTTCTGGCGTCCGCAGCTGAAAGCGGCACAAGTTGTGGCTTCCGGCGAGACCAAGCTCGACGCAGGGGGCAAGTTCAAGTTCACCTTCACGCCGCTCGCCGATCCGCAAGCCGACAAGAGCTTGCAGTACAGCTATCACGTGATCGCCGATCTCACGGATGAAGGCGGCGAGACCCGGTCGGCCACGCGCGACTTCGTGCTCGGCCACGTCACGATCAACGCGCAGCTCAGCCTGGAGGGTGGCTTCGTTGCAGCTGACAGCGACGGCAAGCTCACGCTGCGGCGCGAGAATTTGGACGGCGATCCACGGCCCGGCACCGGTCGCTATCGCATCGTTCAGCTTACGCAGCCCAAAGAGGCGCAGCTGCCAGCGGACCTGCCCAAGCGGGAAAATCCGCAGGCCGAGCCGACGCCACAAGGCAAGCGTACGCCTGGCGACGAGCAGCGCAGCCGCCAAGCGCCTGACTATTCATTCGATCGAGAGCTCGCGAGCTGGGCCGATGGCGGGAGCGTGCACGACGCCGAGATCCGCACGGACGAAGCGGGTAAAGCGACGATCACCTTGCCGAAGCTCGCTGCGGGCGCGTACCGCGTGCACTACGAGTCCGCCGATGAGTTTGGCGAAAAGCTCAAGGTGAAGAGCGAGTTTGTTGTGGCCGATGCGCAGACGCGCTTGGCGCTGCCCGCGGTGCTCAAGCTCGAGCAAAGCACGGTGCAGAGCGGTGAAGTCGCGCGTGTGCTCGCGACCACAGGCCTGCGTGATCAGCCGATGTGGCTCGAGGTCTATCGCGACGCAACGCTGATCGAACGCCGCGAGCTCGCGCCGGGTGCACCCGCATTGCACGAGATCAAGGTAGGTCCGGCGCAGCGCGGTGGCATCTCGTTCGCGCTGGTCGGTCTGCGCGACTACCAGCCGCTCGAGCAGCGCGCGGAGCTGTTCGTGCCGTGGGATGATCGCGAGCTCAGCTTGGAGTTCTCGAGCTTTCGCGATCTCTTGCGTCCCGGTCAGAAGGAGACGTTCAAAGTGACCGTGCGCGGCAAGCGCGATCGCGCGCCCGCCTTTGCGGCCGAGCTGCTCGCGTACATGTACGATCGCAGCCTCGATGCGTTTGGTCCGCACGATCCACCCGTGCCGCTCCAGGTTTACCCCGTGCGCACGAACATGACGCAACCTGCGACATGGAGCGTGAACGAGACGCGCTCGCAGGGCGTATACGGTGAGCATTGGAACGTGTTTCCAGAGCTCGAGGGGCTGCACTCCGACATTCTCGAGTTCCCCGATGCTTACGCGTACGGCGGTCCAGGTGGGCGGCACTACGGCTACGGCGGGATGGGATCGGGTGGCGGCATGGCGAGGCGCCAGCGTGGGATGATGGCAGAGGGCGCAGCCATGGCGCCGCAAGCCGCCATGCCTGCACCGGCATCGGCGATGGCGAGCAAGGTGGCGAACCTAGAGATGTCGCAGGCAGCCGACCAGGCCTCTGCGAAAGCGGCGCCCGCTGCATCCGCAACCGAAGTGCGCTCGAACTTCGCCGAGACAGCATTCTTTATTCCGCGGCTGCTGACGGCGGCGGACGGTAGCGCATCGATCGAGTTTAGCGTGCCAGACTCTGTGACGAGCTGGAACGTGTGGGTCCACGCGATCACGAAGGACTTCCGTTCGGGCTCGGTGAAGAAAGAAACGCGCAGCGTCAAAGACCTGCTCGTGCGCCCGTACTTGCCGCGCTTCGTGCGCGAGGCCGATCAAGTTGCGCTTAAGGTTTTGATCCAAAACGCTGGCAAAGAAGCGTTGTCCGGTGCGCTCAGCTTCGAGCTGTTCGATCCGCAGACCGAAAAATCGCTGAACGCAGAGTTCGGGGTGAAGCAAGCGTCGCTGCCGTTCCAAGTCGACGCGCAAGGCTCCACGAACCTGACCATTCCGATCACCGCACCGCGCCGCGTCGGCGATGTTGCTGTGCGCGTGTCGGGCAAAGCCGGCACCTTGTCCGACGGCGAGCTGCGCCCGTTGCCGCTCTTGCCGAGCCGCTTGCACTTGCTGCAGAGCAAGTTCGCGACCCTGCGCGGCGCGGGCAGTCAGCGCAGCTTGGAGCTGCAGGACCTCGCGAAGAACGACGACCCCACACGCGTTAGCGAGCAGCTGGTCGTGACGGTCGACGCACAGCTGTTTATGACCGTGCTCAAGGCGCTGCCGTTCTTGGTCGACTATCCCTACGAGTGCACGGAGCAGACACTCAACCGCTTCTTGTCGGCCGGCATCGTCGCTTCGGTGTTCAACAAGTACCCGGCGGTCAAGCAGCTCGCATCGGACTTGGTGAAGCGCCGCGATACGCTGCTCGACAAGTTCTCAGGCGCCGATCCCAACCGCACGCTGCAGCTGGAAGAGTCGCCCTGGCTCGTCGAAGCGCAGGGTGGCCCGAAGCTCGACGAGCGCTTGATCAAGGTGCTCGATCCGCCGGTCGCTGCCCAAGAGCGCGACCGCGCGCTCGCGCGGCTCGAGAAGATGCAGACGGCGTCGGGCGGCTTTCCCTGGTTCGCGGGTGGTCCACCGTCGCCGTACATCACTCTGTATCTGATGATCGGCATGGCGCGTGCGGCCGAGTTCGACATCCAAGTGCCGCGGCCGATGATCGCACGCGCGTGGCAGTACCTCGCTGGGCACTTTCACGAGGAGATCGCCAAGCACATGAAAGCTGGCGACGCTTCCGCGGAGATCATCACGCTCTTGCAATACGGCATCGGCGCGTATCCGGACGCGAGCTACACCGGCGAAGCGTTCAGCCCGAAAGAATCGCAGGAGATGTTGGACTACGCGTTCGCGCGCTGGACCAAGCTGCCGCCGCTGATCAAGTGCGTGCTCGCGACTTCGCTCTTGCGCGCCAAGCGCAACAAAGACGCCGAGCTCGTGTTCGCCTCCGTCATGGACTCTGCAAAGAGCACCGAAGACGAAGGCACGTTCTGGAAGCCAGAAGACCGCGCCTGGCTTTGGTACAACGATCACATCGAGACGCATGCGTTCGCGCTGCGCACACTGCTCGAGCTGAACGACAAAGATCCCAAGCTCGAAGGTATGGTGGTTTGGCTGCTCTTGAACAAAAAGCTGAACCAATGGAAGTCGACGCGTGCGACGGCGGAGGTGATCTACTCGCTGACCAAGTACTTGGATCGCAAGCAGATGATCGCGGATCACGAGACGGTCACGCTCAAGATCGGCGATCGTCAGCCGACCGCGCTCAACTTCGTGCCGACGGAGTACACCGGCAAACAGCAGGTGATCGTGCCGGGGCCCGAGGTGAAGCCACAAGATGCACGCATCGAGGCGAACAAGTCAGGCAAGGGCGTCGCGTTCGTGTCTGCGACTTGGCACTACGCGACCGATCAGCTGCCCACAGAAGGCCGCGGTGATCTCTTCAAAGTGAAGCGCACATACTTCAAGCGCGACGCGATCGGGCAAGAGACCAAGCTCACGCCGCTGGCCGAGAACGCGACGCTCAAGCCGGGTGACGAGGTCGAGGTGCAGCTCGAGATCGAGTCGCGCGCGCAGGCGGAGTACGTGCATCTGCGTGACCCGCGTCCAGCAGGCTTCGAGCCCGCGCTCAGCGTGTCGAAATACCGCTGGGATCTCGGCATCGTGTTCTACGAGGAAGTGCGCGACACCGGGCAAAACTTCTTCATCGAGTGGCTGCCCGCAGGTCAATACACCTTGAAGTATCGGCTGCGCGTCAACCTCGCGGGCCAGTTCCGCGTCGGTCCTGCGACGCTCCAGTCGATGTACGCACCGGAGTTCGCGGCTTTCTCAGCAGGCCACAACCTGCGCGTGCAATGATCTAGCCGGGGATGCTGGCCCGCTCGCGCAGAGCGGGCGCAGCCATCAGCGTCGCGACGGAGGCGATCAAGATCACCCCGCCTGCGATCTGAACCCCGGTGATGTCTGCGCCGAACATCACCGCGCCCAACGCGATCGACAGCACTGGCTCGAGCAGCACGGCAAAATTCACCGTGAACAACGACAACGAGCGCGCCGCCGCGTTCAGGAGCCCATGACCGCCGAGCGTCGTGATCAGGACGATGCCAGACAGCCAGTACCAGCTCTCCGGTGGATAATCGAACAGCGAATCATCGGCGATGAGCACCACTGGCAGCGCCGTCGCGGCTGCGACCAGCAGCGTCACGCCCATGAACGCGTCGAGCGCGAGCGCTTGCCGCGCATCGCGCCCAATGATGAAGAACACTGCGACCACGAGCCCAGCGAGCACGCAGCAGAGATCGCCGAGCAACGCGCGCGGCCCGAGCGAAATGTCGCCGCCCGCGACGAGTAACATTCCAAACAGCGACATCGCCAGCACGAGCGGCGCGCGCATCGGCAGCGAGATCCCGCGCGCGCGGTCGAGCAGCGCCCCCCACACCGGCTGCGCCACGAGCAAGATCAGATTCGACGCGTAATCCGTGAGATCGAACGCCTTGACCCACAGCAGGAAATGCACGCTCAGGAGCGCGCCCGACAGCAGCAAGCTCTGCCAGTGCTCGCGCAGCTGGCGCAGCAGGAGCGTGCCGCGCAGTCCGGCGACGCAAACCGCCAGCAGGCCGGCCAGCGCGGTACGCCAGAACACGGCGGTAAACGCGCTCATCTTCGCCATGACGAAGAACGGGCCGCTCGTCGAAATCGCTACCAAGCCCAGCACCAGCGCGACGCGGCCTCGCTCGGACGTTGCCTCGCTCAATGCCATTGCTCTCCGTGTCCCAAGCTGCGGGCGCGGGAATGTAGCTCTCAGCCATGTGTGTGGCAACTTGCGCCAGAGCTCGGCGTCTGCAGCTAGCGGCAGCAGCATGATCGCCGGAGTGAACGGTTTCCCAATCGGGAGGGGCTCAACTTGTCAGACGTGGCCGCGCTTGGCTGCGTCCCCTAACTGCGAGCGCTCGCACGTGAGCACCAAATGCTGCCATCGAGCAGCGTCGCGATCTCCTCACGCAACACATCCGCAATCGTGTGGCAGCGAGCCGAGGTAGCTGGTACATGCCACCTACGGCCGCATGAGATTGCAACTCGCAGAGCGTGTGGGTGTTCGAGAGTCGACGATATCGATCCGCGTCGTGCAGGGTCTCGTCGATGCGGTCACCGCAACCGGAGTCGATCGACAGACCTTTTTAGACTCGGCGAAGCTGCAAGCCTCGTTTCTGGACGATGAAGACGCGCGCGTTTCGCGCTCGCACATGTTTCGTCTATGCGAGCTCGCGCTGGATCTCACCGGCGACGACGCGCTCGGTCTGCATTGGGGTCAGCTGTTCACCGACGCGACGTTTACGCCGCTGTCGCACCTGATCGCGCACTCGGACAACTTGCGCGCGGGCTTTCAGACCTTGTTCGATTTCCAGCGCCTGATGACCGACGAGACGAGCTACGAGCTCGTCGAAGAAGGCGAGCACGTGGTGCTGCGGCTGAGCCTGTTGCCCGAAGAATCGGGCAGGCTGCAGAAGTTTGTCGCCGAGATGGAAGCCATCGGCATCTACCGCTTGATGCGATCGTTCGGTGCGGATGTGCGGCCGGAGAGCGTCAGCTTCGCGTTTCCCGCCCCGAGCTATTGCGGCGAATATGCTCACATCTTTCACGGCATTGAACGGTTCGATCAGCCGTACAGCGCGCTGCACTTCTCCCGCACGTTGATGAGCTCGGTGCCTCCGCACAAAGACGCCGATGTTCGCAGCGCGCTGCAAGCCATCGCCTCGCGGCGTGTGCTGCGCCTCACCAAACGCATGCCTTACTCGCTGCGTGTGCGCGAGCAGCTGGTCAAGCTCGGCCCATGCGTGCGCTCGGACATGAGCGAGGTCGCGCACGCGCTCGGCATGAGCGTGCGTTCGCTACGCCGCAGGCTCGAAGCCGAAGGCGAGACCTTCAACGCGGTTGTGAACGAAGCCGCGGCGATCATCGCGAAGCAGCTGCTCGAGGACAAACAGAAGTCTATCCAGGAAGCCGCGTTCGAGATGGGCTTCGCGGATGCGAGCGGCTTTCATCGTGCGTTCAAGCGCTGGACAGGCGTCACGCCGCGTAGCTACCTCGAAGGCAAGAACAAGACCGTTCAGCACTGAGTCGTGAGCACGCCGCCATTGGCTGCAGGGCCAGCTTGGCTGAGCGCGAGCCAGCTCTCGATGTGCGCGCTGCGGTATTTCTTGCGATGCAGCACCGAGAAGAACTGACGGCGAAAGTCGCGCCCCGGTACAGTGCACGCGATCAGCTGGCCGCGCTTCACCTCTTCCGCGACCGCGATGCACGACACGCAGCCGATGCCGAGGCCCTCGGCGACCGCGCTCTTGATCGCTTCGGTGTGCTGCAGCTCCAACCGGAGGCGCAGCCCGCTCAAGATCCCGTGCATAGCGCGGTCGAAGGTCTGGCGTGTGCCCGAGCCTGACTCGCGCACGATCCAATCCGCCGAGCGCAGGTCGTCGTCGGTCAAGCCCGGTTTGCTCGCGAGCGGATGCGATGGCGAGCAGAACACCGTGAGCGAATCGCCGCCGAATACCTTCACGTCGAGCTCGGGATGCACCAGCTCGCCCTCGACCATGCCCACGTCGATCTCGAAGTTCTCGACTTTGCGCGCGATCTCCGCGGTGTTGGCCACGTCGAGCTGCACTTGGGCGCCCACATTTTCGCGCATAAACCGGGCGATCAGCGGCGCGACTACATAGTTGCCGAGTGTGAGCGTCGCGCCGATGCGCAATACGCCAGGAACGTCTTGCTGTGCGAACGACCGCTCCAGCTCGACAGCCTGGGCGAGCAGCGACTCCGCCTTGGGCCGAAGCGCCGACCCGAGTGCGCTCAGCTGGAGCCGGCGCCCGATCCGATCGAACAGAGCCAGGTCGAATTGCCCTTCCAGGTCGCTCAGCGCCCCGCTGACCGCCGATTGGGACATAGCTAACTCGTGAGCGGCCTGGCTAACGCTCTGATGACGCGCTACAGAAAGGAACACTTCCAACTGGCGCAGTGTGTATCTCATATCGGCAAAACCGAATCGTCATTTCGGAACATCCGGTTTTACCGAACCAGGATCAAGCCCTATATTCAAGACATGAGTAACCAGCACCGAGAGACCGTGTTGAGCGTCCACCACTGGAACGACACGTTGTTCAGCTTCACGACCACGCGTGACAAGGGATTGCGCTTCAAGAACGGGCACTTCCTGATGCTGGGTCTCGAGGTCGGCGGCAAGCCGGTGATGCGCGCCTACAGTCTCGCCAGCCCGAACTACGCGGAGTACCTCGAGTTCTACAGCATCAAGGTGCCCGGAGGTCCGCTGACGTCCCACCTGCAGAACATCAAGGTGGGCGACAGCATCCTCGTCAGCAAGAAGCCTACAGGTACGCTCGTGCTGCCCACGCTGATGCCGGGTAAGCGCTTGTTCCTGTTGAGCACGGGCACGGGTCTCGCGCCGTTCATGAGCATCATCCGCGACCCAGAGACGTACGAGAAGTTCGAGCAAGTGGTGATCGTGCACGGCGTTCGTCGCGTGAGCGAGCTCGGTTACTCCAACTACATTCAGAACGAGCTGCCGCAGGACGAGTTCCTCGGTGAGCAAGTTCAAAAGCAGCTGTTCTACTATCCGACCGTGACGCGCGAACCGTTCGTCAACCAAGGCCGCATCACCGACTTGCTCACGAACGGCAAGATGTGCCGCGACCTGGGCCAGCCGCAGCTGAACGCCGAGAACGACCGCGTGATGATCTGCGGCAGTGAGAACATGCTGAAGGACCTCAAGACCATGCTCGAAGAGCAGGGCTTCGAGGAAGGCGACACGCACTCGCCTGGCCACTTCGCGATCGAAAAGGCGTTTGTCGAGAAGTGAGCGCTGCTTACTCCATCACGACAAAGCGGACGCCAGCCTGATTGAGTCGCTCCACGAGCAGTGAGCCGAGGAGCGACGCTGGCGTCCAACTTCCGCCTCCGACTGTGAGCTGTCCGCTGTCTTGCGCGAGGCAAAGCGCTGCCTCAGCCAGCATGATCGCGGTCGCTGCATACAACGGGTCGCGATCGGTGCTTACGCGGACCTTGATGCGCGCGTCTCCGAAATGCCCGATCAGCTCCATCGCGAAGCTGCCAGCGGCGAGCTGCGCCGCGTTCATGCCGCCGCCAGGCTTCGGCATCAAGCGGCGTGTGATCGCAGCTAACGGCGGCAGCGCCAAGCTGGTCACGGCTACGATCGTGCCGAGCGTGAGCGCGGTCGCCGTGGCCAAACCCCTGACGCCAGGGCCTGCGACGAGGAACTCTTCGTAGCGGAAGTTGCGTCCGTACGGATAGCCGAGCACGGCGTTGCTGCGGCGCACGACGCGCGTGTTGGCGCTCGCCATGATCGAAGGCGCGGTCCAGCCGTAGTTGGGATCGCGAAACGGCAACGCGCGATCTTGACCGTCAGGTCCGCTGCGCTCTGACAGTGGGTTCAAGTTGTAAGGATCGACGAGCAGCTCTGCGACTGCAGGATCCTTGCGCGCTTCTTGCAGCAGCAGATCGATGCTGGCGAGCGTCCCGCCGCTCGGGCCGCCATCGACGTGGATGATCGCTCCACGCACGTGCTCGCAGGGCTTGCCGAAGCGCGCTTTGGCTTGGGCTTGCAAAAACCACACGCCGAGGTCCGAAGGGATCGAGTCGAAGCCGCAGCAGTGCACCAGCCGCGCGCCGCTGCGCTGCGCCGTTTCGCCGTAGCGATCGATCATGCGGCGCACCCAGGGCACCTCGCCGGTGACATCGCAGTAGCTCGTGCCAGCTTGCGCGCATGCGGCGACCAGGCCTTCACCGTGTTGTGCATACGGGCCGACGGTGCTGCACAAGACCGATGCCCTGCGCGCGAGCTTCGCGAGAAAAGCAGTGTCGTGGATGTCGCCCGTCAAGACTGGCAGACTCGATCGGCCGAGCTGATCGCGCAGCTGATAGAGCTTCTCTGCGTTGCGCCCCGCGAGCGCGATCCGTGGACCGTGTGCGCGCTTCACGAGCTCTTCCGCGACCAACCGGCCCGTGTAACCCGTGGCTCCGAACAGGATGACGTCGTACTCGCGGTTGTTCGTCATAATCACAGCGGTGATCGCGGGACTCGCTCCGCGAAGATTTCTATCGTACTAACTTTGTAGGCGCGAAGTAACACACTGCTTTGCGGTGTGAACAAAATGCGGCAGTCTCGAGCAGTGCTCCGCGGTACGCTTTGGCATGTGCCCGCATTCTACGCGCTCGCTGACGTTTGAAGCAGAGCTGCAGCACGCACGAAACGAAAGTCAGGCTCTGATGAGCCGGCAAGGATCGGTATGCATACAAATGCGATACGAGGGCTTTCGCTTGTTGGTTCGGGCTTCGTTTGGTTGATGGTGAGCTGTTCGCCTGAGTCGGCGGTTGGGTCGCGTTCGGACATTGCGGCGCTGCCGAGCACAGGTGCGCTCGCATTTACGCCTAGGCAACAGCCTCTGACACGTACGAGCGCCCGGATGCTGCTGCATCCACGCTCGCACGATCCGTTGCTGTTCGAGGGCATGATGTCTGCAGATGTTATGCGCGTGCAGCTGAAGGAGCTGGCACCTCAGCTCGGCCTGGGTGAATCAGCGCTGCAGCGTTCGGAGCTCTTGGTCAGCCATCGCTTGGCTAGCGGTGGCCGCGTTCTGCAGCTGGGGCAGCGTGCACATGGCTTGTCGCTGTTTCAAGCGCGCGCCAGTCTCACATTGGACGCGCACAACCGAGTGGTCGCCGTCGCTAGCCAGCTTGCGGAAGATGTGCCGGACGCGCAGCCCGCGCCGTTTGCGCTCACGCCGGAAGCCGCGCTCGCGCAGCTGTACACGGCGCGCACGGGCTTGCAGCTATCGGCGGCGAATGTGTTGGAGCATTCCGCGCGTCCGAATCACTACGCGCTCGAGCATGCCAGCGTGCTCGAAGCTACGGCCAAGCGCGTGTATTTCCCCGCTGCCGGCGAGCTGATTCCCGCTTATCACGCCGAGCTTCTGCTGCGCGATCGGCGCGGCGTGAACCACGCTTACGGTGCGGTGATCGATGCGCGCGCTGTGACCGACGACGCGGCGCTGCTCTGGTCGGGCGACCTGACCGCGTACGAAGCGTTCAACTACCGCGTGTGGGCAGACGCGACCGCGCCGCACACGCCGGCAGACGGCCCGCTGCTGGATTCGTCGCCGTATCCCGGGGCGGCGCCAGATCGCAAGCGGCCCGACTTTGCTGCGCCGGTTTTGGTGAGCATCGAAGCCTTCAACCACAATCCAGAAGGGCTGCCCGATCCGTGGCTGAGCGCGGGCGCGACCGAGACGCTCGGCAACAACGTGACGGCCTACACGGACCGCGACGCGTACTTGAGCAACTGGGGTCTGCCGCGCCGCGACGGCTTCACCTCCGGCGATGTGCGCGCCACCACGACGGCGGAGCGAACGTTCGACTACAGCTACGATCACGCGCGTGCACCCGAGGCCGCAGAGTCGCAGCTGAAAGCTTCAGTCACGCAGGTGTTCTACGTGAACAACTGGCTGCACGATTTCTGGTACGACTCGGGCTTCGACGAAGCGGCGGGCAACGCGCAACTGGACAACTACGGGCGCGGCGGCGAAGACGGCGACCCGATGCGCGCAGAAGCGCAAGACAGCGCAGAGAGCGGTGCGACCAACAACGCGAACATGAGCGTGCTGAGCGATGGCGCGTCGCCGCGCATGCAGATGTACGTATGGGGTGGCTTGCCTGTGCGAGCACTCGTCACCGAGCCGGCGCTGACATTCGACGATGAGCTGGGCGCGGCGAGCTACGGCCCGCAGACCTTCGACATCACGGGCGAGCTCGTGCTGGTTGATGACGGCAGCGAAGAGGTCGCCCCCGATTCCGGCACGTCCGGCACGTCCGGTATGACGGGCGGCAGCGTGACCGATGCCTGCCAGCGGCTGCCAGCGCTGAATGATCGCATCGCCGTCGTCGAACGAGGCGGCTGCACGTTCGTCGAGAAGGTGGAGAATTTGGAGCGCGCGGGCGCGCGGGCGGTGCTGATCCTCGACAATGCGCAGGGACACATTGCGGTCAATCCATCAGTGGATGATCCACCGGATGTGTCGCTGCCGCTCTTGGCGTTGAGCTACGAAGACGGGCAGAAGGTCAAGACGCTGCTGCAGAGCGCGACCGCGCTGCCGCCCACAGCGGCACGCTTCTATCGCGGGCCCGAGGTCATGCGCGACGGGACGATCGACAACTCGGTCGTCGCACACGAGTGGGGGCACTACATCCATCATCGCTTGGTCACGTGTGGAAGCCTGAGCTGCGCGGGCATGAGCGAAGGGTGGGGCGACTTCATCGCGCTCATGATGGTGGTGCGCGAGGGCGACAGCTTCGACAATCAGGTGTTCCCGCTGTCGCAGTACGCCACGGGCGGACTCAATCAATACTCCGCATACTTCGGCACGAGGCGCGCGCCGTACTCCACCGATCTCACAAAGAACCCGTTCACGTTCAAGCACGTGCGCGAGGCTGCAGAGCTGCCCACCGGGGCAGTGCTCGCGCCGACTTCGCCCGAGATGAACGAAGTGCACAACGTCGGAGAGATCTGGGCATCCATGCTGTTCGAGGCTTACGTAAACGTGATCAAAGCCGGGCAAGCCGCTGGTCGCCCGTTCTCTGAAAGCCAGCGCCGCATGGCCGACTACGTCGTAGCGGGCATGAAGGCAGCGCCCGTCGAGCCGACCTTCGCCCAACAACGCGACGCTATCCTCGCGGCCGCCTCCGCCATGGCCAGCGACGACGCATCGCGCGCAGCTGATATCGAAGCCATCGCCCAAGGCTTCGCAAAACGCGGTCTCGGCAGCGGTGCAGTCGTACCGCCCGCAACCTCATCCACCCTCAACGAAGCGGAAGAGAGCTTCGACGTGCAGCCAGCAGCGGCGCGGAGATAGTGATGCTCGACGCGCGCATGATGTGCACGCAGCGTGGCTCAGACGCTGTCACGTCTGCGTCTGCGTTCAAGTGGATGTCTGCGGAATGGTGAGACCGGCAGTTACAAAGGCAAGGTGATCACTGATCGGCGCTTGCAGCGCCTGCGAGTGAGCAGCCGCCGCCTTTGCAGACGGCACGTTGTCCGCGACAGGGCTGGGCGAAGCAGTGAACTTCGTTGCCCTCGCACTTGGGCACGGCGGTTGTCACAGGCAGCGCGAGACACTGACAACCGCCGCAGTAGACATCGACGGGCTGGCAATCGGCATCGGAGCTGCAGCCAGGAGCTGCGCCTTTGCCGCTGCTGCTAGCTGCAGGCTCAACGTCAGGGCCAGCTTCCGCTTTGGGCTTGTGCGTTTCGGTCGCCCCGCTCGCGGCGGTTTCGTGCGTGCACGACGACAATCCGAGCAAACCGACAAGGACAAGCTGCTTCCACATCATGAAAGCAGCATGCCCTCACTCGCCGCTGATGGCGACCTGTTTATTCCAGATCCAGCTCGGGGTAGAGCCGATGCCGACTGACCAGCTGCGCGACACGCGCGCGCGCTTCTGTCACCGCTTTGTCGTCCGTGACGAACTTGGCGAGAGACGGTCCCTTGTCAGTGCGACCGGGTTGTGTGTGACTCAACACCAAGTGCAGGATCGCCGCGACCTCGCGCATCTCTTCGGCGCCCATGCCTAGCGTTGTGAGCGCAGGTGTACCGAGTCGCAGCCCGCTCGTGTACCAAGCGCCGTTGGGATCGTTCGGCAACACGTTGCGATTGCATGTGAGGTTCGCGGCGCGCAGCGCGGCTTCGGCTTGGCGCCCGTTCACGCCGTATTTGCTGACGTTGAGCATCACCAGGTGGTTGTCCGTGCCGCCCGTGAGCAGCGAGACGCCTTGTCCACGCAACGCTTCCGCGAGGCTCTGCGCGTTGTCGACGATGCGCTGCGCGTACTGTGCGAACTCGGGCTGCGATGCCTCCTGCAGCGCGACCGCTTTCGCTGCCATCATGTGCGCGAGCGGACCGCCCAACACCAGCGGGCAACCGCGATCCACGTACTCAGCCAGCTCACGGTTGCATAACACCAAGCCGCCGCGCGGACCGCGCAACGTCTTGTGCGTGGTCGTCGTCACGACGTGCGCGTGCGGAACCGGATCGAAGTCGCCGGTGAGCACTTTGCCCGCGACCAAGCCGGCGAAGTGCGCCATGTCCACCATCAAGCTTGCACCGACTTCATCGGCGATCTCGCGAAATTTCCGGAAATTGAGCAGCCGCGGATACGAGCTGTAACCCGCGACGATCAGCAGCGGCCGCTCGGCGAGCGCGCGTTCGCGCACCAGATCGTAGTCCACCAAGCCGGTGTCCGGTCGCACGCTGTAGCTGCAGTAGCGAAACAGCTTGCCCGACACGTTGGCGCGAAAGCCGTGCGTGAGATGACCGCCTGCGTCGAGCGACATCCCGAGCATCTTCTGCTGACCGAGCTCCTGACGCAGCGCTTCCCAGTCTTCCGGTGCGAGTTCCGCCACAGTCTTCTTACCGAGGCGCTCGAGCACCGGTTTCTCGACGCGTTGCGAGAGCACCGACCAGAACGCGACCAGGTTGGCGTCGATCCCGCTGTGCGGCTGCACGTAGGCGTGCTCCGCGCGGAACAAGCCCTGCGCGAGCTCCACCGCGCGCTGCTCGATGCCATCGACGTTGTCGCAGCCAGCGTAGAAGCGATGCCCCGGCGAGCCCTCCGCGTACTTGTCGCTGAGCCAGCTGCCCATCGTCAAAAGCACAGCGGGTGAAGCGTAGTTTTCGCTGGCGATAAGCTTCAGCGTCGAGCGTTGGTCGCGCAGCTCTTGAAGCGTGATGCGCGCGATGTCCGGCATCTGCTGACCGAGCGTATCGAGCGCGGCTGCAAACGCGACGGTTTCGGCGGAGAGCGTGCCGGGCTTGTAGCCGGGGATCTTCCGAGCGAGGTAGTGGTCGAGCAACACAGAGGCCATGGGCGAGCTCCTCCCGAAGGGGTGGGGTAACTTTCGCCCAGGCGCGCGGCTCTTCTTGTCATCGCTCCCCGGTGGTTTTCTCCACCTGTGGATACGCCAGTCACGATGACGCGCTCACTGTGGTGTTGGGGCTCGCTCCGGTCAACCGCAAAGTCATAAGCCTATGAAACACCTACTAAACCGTACGCGTGCCCGTGCCCGTGCCCGTACACGCCCTCTCGTGCTTCGCCGGGTACGGAGATCGCGTACGGGCACGGGCACGGGCACGTGTACGGGGAGGTTAGATCTGCTGGGCCGAGCTTACCTCGTACTGCCACATTTCGCGGCCGCCGATCCCCAGCGCTGGCAGCTCGGCGCGCCATGCGGCCATGTGCGGCGATGCACGATGGGCGGCCAGCGCTTCGGCATCTCGGAACACCTCGAAGATGCGAATCACGTGGTCGTCCTGCAGATCGAACGAAAACGCGTAACTGATGTTGCCGGGTTCGGCGCGCGTGCCCTCGACCATGCGGCGCATAGGCTCGAGCGCGGCTTCGCGTTGACCGTGGGCGATGCGGATGGTGCCAGCTAGAATGATCATGGGGATGGTGGGCAGGAGGCTAGCAGCCTTTAGAGGCCCGACTTGCCGCAGCGCTCAGAAACCGCCATCTTCCCAATGGCCCTAAAGGATCTAGAGGATCGACCGCGATGGCAGATGAACCGAAGTTGGTCTTGAGTCCGCCGGACCCTGTTCCGGTGGTGACTGTAGAGAAGGCCACTGGCCTTGTCCCGATAGACGAAGGACAGAAAACCGAGCTCGCCTCGCGAGTCGACAAGTTTATTGGCGAGCTGGTCTCGTTGCAGGCGGGCAGCCCGGAGTTCGGCAAGCGCGCGGAGCAGCTGATGAGGCTGGGCCAACGCGAAATCGAAAAGGCCGCCGGGGAGTCGAATCGCTTTCTCGATCGTCCGGTGCGTGCGATCGCGAAAGAGTCGAGTGTCGGCGCCGATCTCACTGAGCTGCGGCGCACCGTCGAAGCACTCGATCCGGGGCGCCATAACTTGAGCACGCCGAAGAAGTTGCTCGGCATCGTACCGTTCGGCAACAAGGTCAAGGACTACTTCGAGAGCTACGGTTCCGCGCAGTCTCACATCGCTGCGATCTTGAAGAAGCTCGGGGAGGGCAAGCACGAGCTGCTGAAAGACAACGCCGCTGTTGATGCCGAACGGGAGGCGCTGTGGGCGGCGATGAAGCGCTTGGAGCAGATGATCTATGTGTCCAAGGCGCTCGACACTGGCTTGGAGGAGAAAGCGCTGGAGCTGGACAGCTTAGAGCCCGAAAAGGCCAAGGCGCTGCGCGAAACCGCTTTGTTTTATGCGCGCCAACGTTCGACCGATCTGCTCACCCAGATGGCTGTGAGTGTGCAGGGCTATCTCGCGCTCGACTTGGTCAAGAAGAACAACATCGAGCTGATCAAGGGTGTCGATCGCGCATCGACCACCACAGTGTCGGCGCTGCGCACGGCCGTCACGGTGGCGCAGGCCATGACCAACCAGCGGCTCGTACTCGGTCAGATCACGGCGCTCAACACCACCACCGCGAACATCATCGAGTCTACCGCGGAGCTGCTCAAGACGCAGACTGCGGCCATTCACCAGCAGGCTGCATCATCGACTGTGCCGGTGGAGACGCTCAAGAAAGCGTTCGAAAACATCTATCAGACGATGGATGCGATCGACAATTTCAAGTCGCAAGCGCTGGTGAGTATGAAGACCACTGTCGACGCGCTCAGCCACGAAGTCGAGAAATCGCGCGGCTACGTCGCACGTGCCGAGGGTGCGGCGCAGTTGACCTCCGGTGAGGCGGCCGATCCGTTTCGGCTCACTGACTGACCATGTCCAGACGCCGACGAGGACATCAAGAAGAGGCAGGGCGGGGCAGCGGTAGCGACCTTGTGCGACGGTACACGGACGACGTCAGCAAGCGTTCGAGGCGTCGTCGGCGCGAGAAAAACCGCAGATTCCTGCGCAGGTTTCTCCGAGCGGGCGTGCTCATGGCGATCGTGACGTTCTTCGTCCTGCCTATGATGGTCGCAGGCGGATTCCTGTTGGGTCCAAAGGGCGTCGAGGGCTTGGTCGCTGCGCCGTTGCTCTTGTTTGTCTCGTACGCCGCGATCCTGTACTGGACGTTCAAGCGCCGCTCCGAGCTGCCGGTCACGCTCAGCGCATTGCCCAAGGCCAGTGAGATCGCCCAGCTGCCCGCGCAGACCGACGACTGGCTCGATCAGCAGCGCACGTTCCTGCCGTACGCGGCGCAAGCCAAGCTCGATAGCATCGGCGTTCGTTTAGACGAGCTGGCGCTGCAGGTGCAGAAGCTCGACGCCAATCAGCCAGTGGCGCTCGATCTGCGCCGGCTCTTGGGTGAAGACCTGCCCGAGCTCGTGAACGCTTACCGAAAGGTCCCTGCAGGTTTGCAGACCAAGCCACTGCACGATGGCCCGAGCCCCGAGCGCCGCCTGATCGAGGGGCTGGCGACTATCGACGAGCAGATCGGGCACATGCATGAGCGTTTGGCGGCTGAAGACCTGCACGCGCTCGCCACGCATCAGCGTTATCTCGATCTCAAATACAAGCGCGACGACGAGCTCAAATAGGAGAGCTGCGCCCGCGGAACGTGGCCTCGTAGCCACCGTCCCGCGAGCGCATACTATGGGTGTGTGCGTGCGCTTGAGTTACTTGACCTTGGCGAAGTCCGGGACGGGACTGCTGTCAGCGGAAGGGGCTAGCAGCATCATGTCCGTTGTTTGACCGAACATGATGCACATCTCCGCGGTAAACGCCTCGTTCGCGAACTTGAGGTTTCCGATCTCAGCCGGCATGGGCGCGTTTTCCTGCATGGCGCGCTCATCCGTGTATTCGATGTGACAGTTGAAGTGCAACTTCGAGCCGGGTTGGATGTTCAACACACCCGAGTACGCACCGTCCGACTTCGTCGCGGGCATAGCCTCTGGATTCTTGGTCAGACTGTCATAGCGATAGGTCGGTTCGTCGTACCAATCCATCGAGTCGTACACGACCGTCTCTTTGCCCGCAGAGTCGACGATCCAGACAGCAAACGTGGTCGTCCACACGTGACGATGACCGAACACCGTGACCAGTCGGAATGGACTGTTGATGTTCCACGAGTAGTGCAGATCCGTGACGTCGCCCGGCGCGACTTGCTGCAGCGTCGCGGTCTGACCGAACTCGAGGCCGAAGATATCTAACACCTCTTTGCGGGTGTCACTCTCCCACCACAAGTTCGTCCACATCTCTTTGAGGATCGTGTCGGAGGTGGCGTTGAAGTGATGCAGGTTGAACGTCACCGCAGGGTTCGCAGGGATGCGCATGAACAGACCTTCGTCTTCAGGCGGCTTCGCGATCGTCTTCGGGTTGTTCTCGTCTGGACGCTGCGCGCCCGGCACATTCTTGCCGGTGAACAAGCCCGGTGCGCCCGGAGCCCAAACCTCTGTTTGTCCACCCCCTGCACCAGCTGACACAATCATATGGTGCGAGCCTGGACGCATGCGCGCCGAGTTGCGGTAGTACATCTTCTCGGTCGTGTTCGGCGCGCTGGTGATGTAGTTGCGCTCTTCTTCTTCACCAGGCTCCATCGTCCACTCATCGGGGAGCATGGCTTCATAGCCGCTCATGTCGCCGGCAGAGATTTGGTCGAACCACTTGGTGCCTTGCGGATGCACGCCGTACTGCATGCCTAGCTCAGGCGGTGGAGGCAGGATGCAGAAGTGATCGCCGGGGAACTTCGTCTTGTACCAAGGCCACACGTCCGTGCAGCGCACGGAGTAAGGATTGTTGGTGGTGGGATGAAACGGCTCGCAAGTGTTAGGCAGCACGTCACCACCGGGGCTGTACTTGATGCCCTCGATGCTGAAGCCGCGGCAATTCTCGGGGATCACGCCCATCGACGGTGCGCCGCCTTTGGGATCCGCAGTCGTGCCGGGCGTCATCGCACCTGGCGCAGCGGGGGGAGTCGTGGCTGGCGTGGTCGCCGCTCCAGTCGCGCTGGTGCTCGGCGTCGCGCTGGTGCTCGGCGCGGCTGCGCCGCTCGGAGCTGCGGTTGTAGTTGGTGCGGTTACGGCGCCGCTACCAGCTGCAGCGGCGCTGCTGACTGGTGCGCTTGGGCTCGCAGTCGTAGTGGCTCCTTCCGGAGTCCAAGGTGAAGTTTCGGCGGTATCGGTCGTTTCCGATCCACCACAAGCGATCTGCAGCACTAGCGCAGACATCGCCCAAGTTGTTACACGGGCCATCTGATCCTCCTTGCGTGCGGCGAATGCCTGCACTCTCTCCTCGCATCGAGTAACACGGGCCCTCTTGCGTCCAGGTATCTGATGGAGCCAAAGTGAGTAACTCTGTTATTCTGTAACTAGGCAAATGCTTGCCCGTCTCCGCCCGCGGCTGAGTGTTGCGCTGCCGTTGCTAAGTGTTGCTGCGCGAGCGCGGCGCGTTGTTCGGCCGGAGAATCAGCGCATGCCTAAACCACACGCGCATGATCTCGGACTCGGTCACGACCTACACACGCTGCGAAAGCGCGAGCTTTCGCGACGATCCCTGCTGCGCTGGAGCGCGCTCTCCGGCCTCGGCCTGGTCACCTTGGCCGGCTGCCCGAAGGAGGCGCTCACGGTAGGTGATGGTGGTACGACTGACGCTGATGGCGGCGACGCTGACAGCTGCAGCGCGATCCCCGAGGAGACTGCCGGCCCGTATCCGGGCGACGGCTCGAACGGGGTGAACGCGCTCGTGCTCTCGGGCATCGTGCGCAGCGACATCCGCGCAAGCGTGGGCGACGCGAATGGCACTGCCGAGGGCGTGCCTCTGACCGTCACCCTGACGCTGGTCGACCCGAGCGATAGCTGCAGCCCGCTCGCGGGCTGTGCGGTTTATCTCTGGCACTGCGATCGCGACGGGAACTACTCGCTGTATTCGAGCGCGATCCAACAGGAGAACTACCTGCGCGGTGTGCAGGAAGCCGATGAAAACGGTCAGGTCAGCTTCCAGACCATCTTTCCTGGTTGCTACAGCGGGCGCTGGCCGCACATCCACTTCGAGGTCTACGAGAGCCTCGCAGCTGCAACGAGCGCGAGTGGCCTGCTAGCGACCTCGCAGCTGGCACTCCCAAAGGCCACGAGCGACCTCGTGTACGCAACCAGCGGCTACGAATCCAGCGTCTCGAACCTCGCGCGCATCACGCTGGACAGCGACAACGTGTTCCGAGACGGCGCCACCACACAGCTTGCCTCGATGAGCGGCAGCGTCAGCGCAGGCTACCAAGCACAGCTCACCGTCGGCGTTTCAGTGAAGTAATGCAGCTTCGATGCTGAAGGCTGCTTGAAGGAGCGCGTGGTCGCCGCCCGAGCGGGCGAACAGCATGATGCCGCAGGGCAGTGGGCCTGGGTCGGGTGCGGGCAGGCTGATCGCGCACAGGTCTAGGAAGTTCGCGATCGATGTGTTGCGGAGCAGCAGTCGGTTGTGTTTCGCGAAACCATCCGTGGTGGCGACTGCAGCTTGTGTAGGCGCGACGATCGGGGTCGTCGGGAGGATCAGCACGTCGTAGTCGTCGAAGACGCGGTCCGTCAGCGCGATGGCGCGTGCTCGTTCTTCCAGGTTTGCGCGATGAGCGTCGTCGCTGACGGCGGCGCCGCCCTGGATGCGTACGCGCACATTGGGATCGAGCGCATCCGCTGCGCTGTTCATGAGCGCGCGGTGAACGTCGTACGCTTCGCGTGGTGCGATGCCGCCGCGCTGTGCGACCGCGTCGATGTGCGTTTGGGCGCTCAACGTGACGTCGCTGAGCTGTGCGCCTTGCAAGCGCTTCAGGCTGTGCTCGAACGCGCGCGCGACTTGCTGGTCGAGCTCGTCGAGCACGACACCTTGAAGTACGCCCACGCGCAGGCTTGTGAGCGTCGATGGTGCCAACCGACTGGCCCTCTCAGCAGCGAGCACCGCATCGGCGAGCGCGCACTGCGCGACGGTACGTGCGATCGGACCAATCGAATCGAGCGACGGCGACAGCGCGTGCGCCCCAGCGGTCGGAATGCGTCGCTGCGTAGGTTTGAACCCGACCAAGCCGCACAACGCCGCGGGAATACGCGTCGATCCACCTGTGTCCGTGCCGATCGCGATCACGCCGATGCCATCCGCACACGCGACCGCGCCGCCCGAGGTCGACCCGCCCGGGATACGCGTGCGATCGACCGGATTGCCCGGGGTGCCGACGTGCGGATTCGCACCGACGCCCGAGAACGCGAGCTCGGTCATGTTGGTCTTTGCGACGATCACCGCGCCCGCAGCGCGCAAGCGTGCGACGACGGGCGCATCCGCCGCTGCTGGCTGCGAAGCACGCGCCAGCGCTGGCGAGCCTGCACGTGTGACTTCGCCCTGCACGTCGAACAGATCCTTGATCGTGATCACCACGCCATCGAGCGCTCCGAGCGAGCTGCCCGCCTGAGCGCGCGCATCTGCGGCAGCGGCGGCCGCGCGCGCTTGCTCGGTGTAGACAGTGAGACAGGACCGCTGACCCTCTCCGTGTGTATCAGCGATCAGTGCGAGGGTTTGTTCCGTGCGATCCCGAGAGCTTGAGGTCATGGCGTTTGCGTGTGAGCTGTCAGAGGTGGTGTCGGCTGCGGCCATTCGCGTATGCTCGGCCTATGGTCACTGCGGCGCAGTTTCGTAAGCTAGCCATGGCATTCCCCGAAGTGGAAGAGAAGTCGCACTTCGAGCAGCCGGACTTTCGCGTCCGAAACAAGATCTTTGCAGGGCTCTCGCGCGATCACGAACAGGCCAACCTGAAGCTCACGGCCGAGCTCCAGGCGATGGTGCTGTCAGCCGAGCCCGATGTGTTCGTGCCGGCGTCAGGCGCATGGGGACGCAGCGGCTGGACGCTGATCGTGCTGAAAAAAGCAGAGCTCCCAGGTTTGCGTGAGCTGCTCGCCGAGTCCTACCGCCTGGTTGCACCCAAAAGCTTACAGAAGTCGCATCCGAGGCTATCGGACGAAGCACCAGAGCCCAAGCCGGCCGCCAAGCCGAAGCGCAAGAAGAGCAGCGCTACGAAAAAGCGCAGCGCTCGCAAGCGGTAGCATCAGAACAACCGGTACGGCTTGGGGAGAGGAATCGCCTAAGACGCCAGGGAACGCCGAAGACGCCAAAGAGAAAAAGAAAGCTCCGCGGCGCTCGGCATACTGTGTGCGCGAGTCCGCGGAGCATTTCTCATTCTGCTGGCGTTCTTAGGCGCCCTGGCGGTTTAAAAAACCTCCCGCCTTTGGAGTTACGGAGCTTCGGCGCCGGTGCCTGGCATGATGCCGGCCTTGGCGACGCCTGACTTCACTTTGAGCTCGACGCCGATGTCGAGATACCGGTCGTCATCCGCCGTGTACGCGGGCCACTCGATCAGCCCATCCACGCTCGGGTTGCCGGTCTTCGCGAACTGCTTCCACAGCGCCATCGCGTGATTCGCGACGGTCTGGTCGTCTTCGCCGACCTTGGGATCATTGCTCGGCGTGCAGTTAGAGCGCTCGCCGAGATAGATGATCGTCGGCGCTGTAATGCCTTCGAGATGCCCGAACACGTACGGCAGCTCGAGACCGTGGAACGCATAACAACCTGGCTCGCGCCAACCCTCAGGCAGGTGACTGAAGTTATAGACGTAGGCCTTCGACGTCACGTTCGCCATGTTCGCCGCGAGGCTCGGGATCGAGCTGGTGAACTCGCCGACTTCGCCTTCGTTCGCGCCCACGATCAGTGGCACGTCGATCTGCTTGCCCTGCTCGAACACCTCGTTCACTGCCTCGGTCAACACCCAACCGTCGATCGACAAGTTGGCTGCGTACATCAGCTCCATCACAGCCGACGCTTCGAGGACGTCTTCCCAGCTGAGCTCGCGCAATTTCTTGACCGCGTCGTTGTCGTCAGCGATCTCGAGATGCTTGGCGACACGCACGCCCGCTGCTTCAGCGTTTTCGCGCGTGGTGGTCGCGCCGGGTGTCGAAGAGCGCGAGCCGCTCTCGATGATGGCGCGGTGAAACAAGCCTTTTGCGAGTGGGGAAGACATGCACGACAGCACCTTGCTGCCGCCACCCGACTCACCGAAGATCGTCACGTTGTCCTTGTCGCCGCCAAAGGCTGCAATGTTCTTCTGCACCCACTTGAGCGACTCGATCAAATCGAGCGTGCCGTAGTTACCCGACGACTCATGCTCGGACTCCTTCGCGAGCCCGGGGTGCGAGAAGTAGCCGAACGGTCCGAGCCGGCTGTTGACCGTGACGACGACCACGCCCTCCGCAGGCAGCGCCGTGTGCGCGTAGGTCGACGAGTTGCCGGTGCCCACACTGAGCCCGCCGCCATGGAAGAACACCATAACCGGCAGCTTCTCGTTCGCCCGGATCGCAGGCGTGAGCAGGTTCAAGTTCAAGCAGTCCTCGCTCATCGCGCCGGGGCTCGACAGCGTGGACTCGCCTTGCGGACAGCGGTTGCCGTACTCGGTGGCTTCCTTCACGCCGGTCCACGACTTCACAGGCTCCGGCGGCTTCCAGCGGTTCTCGCCAGCGGTGTCTTCCGCGTAGCGAACATTGCGGAAGAACAAGATCTGCTTGCCCTCGTGATCGACGACATCACCGCGCAGTGTGCCAGCAGCCGTCTTGATCTCGCCGGTCAGCTTGCCCTCCGGCGTTGCGGCGCTCTCTTGGCTATCGGAAGCTGTTCCACCGTCGCCCGACGCTGCTGCATCTTTGCTCGTCGAAGCGTCTGCTGCCGTAGCAGCGTCTGCTGCGGGCGATGGGTCGTCATCGTCTGTGCAAGCGCTGAAGCAAGCGAGCAGGCCGAGCGCTGCCAGAGCAGCGGTCTTTCGCGGTCGCTTGGATGTAAGGGCTGAACTCTGGGTACTCATTCTTGATCTAAGGCGCAGTTCCTGCACGAGGTATCCTCCATGGGATTGGGATCGGGGGCCGGCACAATTGTAAGAACAACACGATGGCGATGCGAACTGCTCACCGCTCACCTCTGTGCGCGCGCGACACCGGAGCACGCGCGCGTTGCAACACTGGCACTCATATGAGCACCAAGGGCTTCAAATCAAGCGCGCGAATGCTGCAACTTCACGTGCATCCACTCGCATGTTGCATCTGAGGGTGACGCCTCAGGAACATGTCGCAACTTGCACGTGATTCTTACGAGCTGACTTTAGATGTGGACCGTCTGCCATTCGCCGGTGCGGAAGCGCCGCATGAGCACGCCACCGAGCACCATCACGTAGGCAAGCTCACCGCCCCACGCGCCGAGCACACCGCCACCGAGCACGAACGCGCCCAAGTAGACAGCGGGCAAGCGCACGAACCAAGCGAGCGTCGCTTGCAAGAGCAACGGCCAGCGCGTGTCGCCTGCGCCATGCAGTGAGCCCGCAGCCACGATCCCGAGCGCGTCGACTACCTGGAAGAATGCGCCGAGACCGAGCAGCGGACGCGCCATACTCAGCACTGCGTCGTCGTCGGCGAACAAGCCGAGCAGCGTCTCGGGCGCTGTCAAGAAAAGTAGCGCCACGATGCCGGCGAGCCCGAGCGCGAGCACCACCGACGAGCGATAGCTGCGGCTCGCAGCGTCGAGGTCGCCTGCGCCCAAATACTGCCCGATCAGCGTTCCCGCCGCGGTGGAGATCGCGACTGCTTGCATAAACGACAAGGACAAGAGCTGGAGCATGGCTTGGCTCGCTGCCATGGCCGTGGTGCCCATGCGCGCGACCAGCGACGTGAACAGCGCGAACGTCGTCATGTCCAAGAGCCACTGCCCGCCGATCGGCACGCTCGTGCGCGCAAAACGCCGGATGGCTTCGCGTGAGGGCGCACGCGGCGCGGTGTTGTAGCGCTCGCGCAGGCTGCGCTTGAAGAACGCGATCAAGAGCACGCCTGCGATCACGTAGCTGCCGAGGCTCTGTGCAAAGCCCGCACCGGCAATGCCGAGCTGCGGAAAGCCAGCGTGCCCAAAGATCAACACATAGGCGGCGAGGAAGTTGACTGAGACGCCGATGACCGCAGCTAACAGCGGCGTACGGCTGTCGCCGATGCCGCGAAAGAATGCGTACAATGCAAACTCGAACACGAGTGCAGGCGCGCCGGGCAAGCGCGCCCAGCCGTACGCCACCGAGTCATCGAGCAGCTCCGAGCCGGGGCCGCCGATGGCTGCGAAAAGGTACGGCAAGAACAACGCGATCATCACGCTCCACAGCGTGATCGCGGGCAAAGTCAGCCACAGCGCTTGCCACACCCATGGTCCGCACTTATGCCGTTCGTCAGCGCCCGAGTGACGTGACACAAACGTTTGCACACCGCTCGCGATGCCTGCAAATGGCACGAGCAGCGTCCAGATCCACGTGCCCGAAAAGCCCACGGCGCCGAGCGCTGTGGTGCCGAGCTTGCCGATCATCGCGGTGTCGACGACGTGCATGATGCACTCGGCCAACGTCTGCAGCACGATTGGATAAGCGAGCTTCGCGACCTCGCTGATCGTGCCTTTTTCAGTGTTTTGAAGGGGGAGTGCGGAATCTGAGCGGGCGGGTACTGCAACGAACGACATGAAGAGCTCCAGAGCTCAGCACTCAGCACGAACACGCGGCGTGTGCCGCGCTGTCGTGCTCAGCGCTGAAGAAATGCAATCGGTGAGCAGCGCCGAAGCGCTAGCGGAAGAAATGCTGTGCGCGCGCAAAAACGCGCCCAATACTGGGCGGTTTCTGTTCTCGGGTCGGGCCGAGTCGGCGGCGCATGGACAGCATGATTGCGCCGCGGAATGTATCGACCGAGCCGGCGCATGCAAGCGAAACCTCCCGCTGCGAGTGAGCCTAACTCCTCGGGTTTCCGACTTTGCCGACTACGAAGCCGATATCACTGGAAAGCTCGAAACGCCTCACAGTGACACTACAAGTTGTGCATGTATCGACCACAAGAGATCCCAATTTGCGGCAGCCACATCCGATCCATCTTGTCCTCGATCGGGCTTGGTCTTGAAGAAGAAAAAGGTCGCGCCGCCAACGGCTGCACTCGGCACGAACATGATCGTGGGCATGCCGCGATAGATCGGCAGCGCGTAGCTGAGGTGGGCGTTGCCGACGACATAGCCCATCCACCAGTCTTCAGGTGCGAGCGAATTCAGCGATAATCCCGGCGTCAGCCGCACTTCGCCCAGGCCAAGCTGCGCATCCACGTTGAACGACAGCTTGTCGGCACCGCGATTGAAGTCGACACCGAGCTGCAACCCCGCACCGCGAAAGCGCCCGTCGAACAGATAGCCTTCGAGCGCATTGCCGTTCACGTTCACCTGATAAGGCTTGCGATACTGCAGAAAGCCGACGCCAAAGGTGAGTGGCGGCAGCTTGGGAGCGCGCGGATCGCGACTCGGATCGCGCCCTTGATCGAAGCGAACACCCGCGACGAAGGTCTCGAAGCCCGAGCTGATCTGCAGCGTGTCGCGCGAGCGCTCGCAGGCCGAAAGGTTGTTCGCGACTTCATCCGTCACCACGCATACCGAACGGCGCGGTCGCGCTTCGGTATGAAAAGCGCGGCTTTCGTAGCGCAGAATCGGCTCCCATACCTTGAACCACGGGAAGCCGAGCACACCGAGCACCCAGGCTGCTTTCGGGATGTACGAGCCGACTTGCGCGGCGACCGCTGCTTCTTCGGTGCGTGGACCCGCGAGCCCGTTGGACTCGTAGTAGCCGCGGTGGAGGGTGACGAGCTTGAAGAACTTGGCGCGAACGTCGATCGTCCACACGTAGTAGGTCCCCACGGAGACTTTTACGTGGGAGTACTGCTGGGGGAGCCAACCGCGGTAGCCACCACCGACTGTTACATCGAGCTGGACGTAGTCGGGGAAGACACGTTGTGGCAGGGGAGGGGATTGTGGACCGGGCTCGGGCTCGGGCTCGGCTGGGATTTGCAGATTGGGTTGTGCTGGCTTCGGCTTGCGTTTCCGCGGGCGTGCAGCTGATGGCTTCGGCTTGTTCTTTGGTTTGTCTTCGAGCTCTTGTTGCAGGTGCTTCCGGACGAGCTTGCGAATGTCTTCTTCTTTGGCTTCTTCGGCGCGCGCGGTTCCGGTGCAGAGCGTGCTCACTGCAACAACGCATAAAACTCGCAGGCTGAGCACGCAGAAGCGATGCGTCAAAGCATGCGCATGCGGTTGCCTGTCGATATCGTTGATCACCGTCGCTCCGGGCTGCGACGTACGAGCCCGCATGTCGCCCGCGTACGTGCGTCCTACGCTTAGGTTATAAAGCCTCTAGCCAGATGGCGAGAAACCTGTGGCCGTCACGACAGCCCAATCTCCGACAGTGGCCGAACAGGCCAGAACGCTGTATAGCGATACCACCTATGCTGTTGAGCGAGTCCTCAGTTGCGACTGAATTCGGGATCGAGGTCGTCTATCGCTTCGGCGCTTTCGAGCTTAAAGTAGAGCCGCTCGAGCTTCGCTGCGACGCCGAGCTCATGCAGGTCGATCTGTTGGTGCTGCGCTTGCTCGCGTGCCTCGTTCGGCAAGCCGGTCAGCTCGTGACCAAAGACGAGCTGGTCGCAGCAGTGTGGGAGCGGCGTGCGGTCGCAGACAACGCGATCACCGTTGCGATGGCGCGTTTGCGCAAGACGCTCGGCCAGTCAGCCTCGCAAACCGACTTGATCTCCACGGTGTACGGGCGCGGCTATCGCTTTGCCGCTGCGGTGACCGAAGAACGTCGCAACATTCGCCGCTCGGAAGTGCAAGCGAAGCTGGTGCACCCGCTCCCGCCGACGCCATTTGTCGGCCGCGAGTCTGTGCTGGGCGCACTCGATCTCGCGCTCGCTGATTCGTTGGGCCGGCACGGTCGCGCATGTTTGTTGATGGGCGAGCCCGGTATCGGCAAGACCCGTGCGGTCGAGATGTTCGAAGCGCGCGCCGGAACCAAGGGCGCACACGTAGTGTGGGGTTACTGTCGCGAGGGCGGAGACACGCCACCACTCGCGCCTGTGCTGCGCGCGTTTCGTGAGCTGATCAATGATCCCGACCTGGGCTTGGTGCTCGGCGACATGCACGAAGTGCTGGCGCTGTTCGCCGATCAGCGCTCGGCGCGACCGGCAAGCGAGGCGGACGCCCGCTTTTGCGCCCTGAACGGTCCGAGCCGGTACGAAGGCTACGACGTGCTGATCCGCGGCTTGAAAGCTGCGGCTGCCGAAGTTCCGCTCGTGCTGGTGTTCGATGATTTGCATCGCGCGGACGCTGCGACCTTGGACTTTCTAGGTTTGCTGCTCGACGAGATCGCGCGCTCGCGCATCATGCTGGTCGCGACCTTGCGCTTGAACGAGGCGCCTGTGCAGGACCAGCTGCCGCGCATCCTGGGTCATCGCAACTGCGAGCGCATCAAGCTCGATCGTTTGTCGCAGCAGGATGTCGAGAGCTACGTCGCAGCTGTGCTCGACGATCCACAGAATCAGCTCGGCGCGGCCGTGTTCGCGAAGAGCGAAGGCAACCCGTTCTTCATGGTCGAGTTGTCGCGTCAGCTCTGCCACACCGAGCGCCCCGACCGCGACATGCTTACGGTTCAAGAGGTCGCGCTCGATCTGATCAGGCCGCGCTTGTCGCAGCTCGATGCAACTGCGCGTGGCCTGCTGTCAGCAGCGGCGGTGATCGGCCGCAGCTTCGAGCTGCCGCTCTTGCAGCGCATCTGCGAGAACGAACCCGCTGCGATCGCGACGCTGCTCGACGCCGCTATCGAAGCTGAAGTCGTCGTGGCTGCTCCAGATTCTACGACTGCGTTTGCGTTTGGCCACGACCTGCTGCGCGGCGCGCTCTACGACGCATTGCCCGGTGCAGAGCGGCGGCGCTGGCACATCCGGATCGCGGAGGCGCTCGAGCGCAGCGTTCACGAAGGCGCGCATGTGCCGCCGAGCGAGCTGGCTTATCACCTGTACGCCGCGTTGCCCGAGAGCAACCTTCGTAAGACGGTGCACTATTGCCGCGAAGCCGCGGCGGCCGCAGCGGTGTACGGCAACCCGGACGTCGTGCGCTACCTGCGTCAGGCGCTCGAAGCGCTCTCGCTGATGGACAATCCCAGCCCGCGCTTGCGCATGGAGCTGATGCTCAAGAGCCTCGTATACGCGCGTGGCTGCGCGCACACGGTCTACGCGGCGCTGCTCGATCGCGTGCTCAAGCTGGCGCAAGAGCAAGCGGATCCGTGGACGCTGATCCGCGCGGCTTACATGTTGAACGCGCACCCGGGCTTTCAAGCATTGCCGGGCATGCACACGATCCTGACGCGCGCGCTGTCCATGCTGGATGCGTCAGCGTACGAGCCGCGTGCGCTCGGCCTCGCCGCTCTCGGCTGCTGCGCGCCTGTCTGCTACGACCGCGCGCAAGCCCAACAGGCGGTGACTGAGGCGACCAACCTCGCGCGCGCAGCGAAGTCGACGTTGGCGCTCTCTGGAGCGCTGCTGTGCCGCTTGTACGTGGAAGGCGGTCTAACCTACGCGGACCAATGCGCGGAGCTGTACGACGAGCTGACCGGCATGGCGCGCGAACATCCCGAGATGCTCGCGGTGGTACCCGCGGAGCTCGCGCTGCATCGCTCGGTGACCGCGCTGCAACGCGGCGACGTCACGGCACAGGCCGCCGCGCTCGCGGATCTCGAGGCCTGCGCGCGCCAGCTCAAGCATATCGAGCTCACCTGGCACTCCGAGCGCTGGCGTACGCTACGCAGCATCAACACCGCTGCGAACCAGCAGGCGATCGAAGCGCTGCAGCGCTTGCACAAGCGTGCACGTCGTCAGGGCATCGTCGGCCATGAGACTTTCTGCGCGTTCGACGAACAAGTGGTGCTGGCCGTGTTTGGCCGCGCGCCGAGCGTCGACGAGCGGACGCGCGAAGCTTTGACGCCGGAGTCGCACGACTCGCCGAGCATCTGGGCGCTCAAGATCCGCGCGCTCGCTACCGCGGGTCTGACACAAGCTGCGCGCGCCGCGCTGCAGATGCACAGCGCGCACCTCAGCACGTTGCCCTGCGATCGCGACCACCTCGGCACGCTCGGCCACCTGGCGCGCGCGGCCGTGCTGCTCGAAGCACGCGACGTCGCAGCCACGATGTACGAAGTTCTGCTGCCGTGGGCTGAGTCCTTCGCGGGTCATGTCTCCTACTTCAGCGAAGGCCCCGTCTCGCAGTTGCTCGGCATGCTCGCCGTGCTGCTGGGCCAACCGGCCCAAGCCAAACTCCACTTCGAACGCGCCCTCGTGCTCGCGCAGCGCGCAGAGCTCGGTTTGCGCGCTGCCGAGATCAGGCTCCAGCTCGCGCGCTGTCTACTCCAAGAAGGCGCGCCTCAATCCTCGCGCGCGCACACACTCGTCAGCAAAGCCTACGCAAAAGCCGAGCAGCTCGGCGCCCGCGGCCTGACCCGCGATGCTGCTAGTCTTTTGCAACGACTCAGCCGCTAGTAGCTGCAATCAGTTGCAGAGTTATCGGCTACGCGCGTCAACCAGGGCGACCAGGTTGCCGTTGTCGATGCCGTCAAAGTTCGCGACGATGACTATGAGAACGTCGACGGGCGGACAGGCACAAACCGAAAACCCGCCGAAGCGAAGCTCCGGCGGGTTTGATTTGTCCTGTCAGCTGGTGGTGGTCACCAGTTCTTGACTTGCGACTTGTAGATGCCCATCTGGAACTTGCCGGTGGGCTCGACGAACTCCTTCTTCCACTGCTCTTCTTGGCCCGCGAGGTGCCAGAGCATCCAAGCGATGACCGCCTCCCAGCCCAAGCGGCCGGAGGTGAGGTGCGATGAGCCTTGGATCTGCGTGTAGAAGGTGGGGACCGTCGACGTCATGAAGTCACCGTCGCACTGCGCGACTGCGGTGTCCGCGCTGCTGTTTGGACCACAAAGGAACATCGTGTCCTTGCTCAGGTTCTTCGGACCTTGGTGGTCAAACGAACCGCCTGAGATGTGGATGGTCGTGGTGACACGATCGTCGGGCATGAAGTCGAAGGTTGTGACCGAGCCCATCGAGTGACCCGACGCGCACACCTTGGTGATATCGAGCTTCTGGTGGAGCGGACTGTCGGCCACATCGTTCTGCGCGATCAACCAATCGAGGCCGGCTTTCATTGCCGCGCCATCGCCAGTGGATTGCGGAAGCACGTAGATGACGAAGCCGTAGGAACCATAACGGTCCCAGTGCATGCCCATCGACTCGTACGTATCCGGGGTTGTTCCGCCGCCGGGACCGAACACGAACAGCGGGTGCTTGATGCCGTCTTTGCCGATCTCTTTGGGATAGATCAGCCAGCCACCTGGTGGCGTGTTCTTGACCTTCTCGACGCCGCCGGTGAAGGGGCCTGGACCATCGGTGGTGGTGACAACGGGCAGAAGCGGAGGCATACCCACCGCTCCCGTGGCAGCTGTCGCGGGAGCCGCACCACCGGCTGCACCGCCTGTCGCGGGCGCCGCAGAGCCTGCTGCTGCCGCCGGCGTAGCGTCGGGGCTCGCGTCAGCGCCGCTGCCTGCCGTAGCCGTGGGGGTGGTCCCAGCGGGCTTCGCAGTGCTCGTCGGGGCTGCTGCGCCTGCGGCGCTCGGCGTACTGGGCTTAGCTTGGGAAGCCGGCGTCATCGAGCTCGGCGTGGCAGCAGCGCTGCCTGCAGCGCCGGTCGAGCTGGTGGGAGAGGTCGTCGCGGTCGCCGCCCCTGGGCTCGCGCCCGCGTTGTTGTCCAGGGTCGCGGAACCTCCGCCGCAGCCAGTGACGACGATCAGTCCGGCGATGCTTCGCAGCACTTGCGAAAAACTCTTCATTGTTTACAGCCTCCGGCCGCCTTCGGCGGCACTGGCAAAAGCCGCAAACCCGCGGCCCCACGCACCGTGGGTGCACGAGCCTCTAAGGTCGTGACAGGATCGCTACCTAACTATTTCGATTTTGGACGCAGCTCGAGAGTGCCGCTCGGCTTGCGCACGCCGCGTGGCGGAATCTGCAACAGCTGGGATTCTGAGCCAATTTCTCGCTGAAAAGTCGATACACATAATCAGCAAGACAGATGCTGAGCGCCGGGCCGCGCCCAGCCATTCGTCATCGTTTTGCGGACAAAACAATTGTCTTGGTGCGTGCTGCTTGCCGCTGAGGGCGGCGGACGCAGAGTTGTAAGAGCCGACCGTTAGTTTTGTTAGATGCCCGCAGTGGGCGTGTTCGTGGAGCATCCGCTATCTCGGAGCGCCAACGACTACACAATCGTTACGAGAACATGCCGCAGGGCTCGTTCGCGCCGAAAGCGGATTGCGGCGCTCCGTAGGCCGCGTTATCCAAGTCGTCAATCAGGTCGTCATGCACAGCGCGGTCGCGCAGCGCATGAACGGTATGGGCCTGTGCACGACGCTCAGAACGTCCACGCAACATGACACGGAGCTTCAAGTGATCTCTCACGGCAACCGACTTTCCAACCAGGCGTTGCACGGGGCCTTTGCCCTCACGCTGATCATCGCGAGCGGCTGTGGCGGTGGCGACGCCCCTGGCGTCGGAACCAGCAACGTTCCGCAAGGCACACAAGCTGGCAGCGCTGCCGCGGCGGGAAGCAGCAGTCCGGCCACAGCCGCAGGTGCCAAGGCACCGGCGACGACAACCGGTACTGCGGGCAAAACCAGTGCAGCTCCCGGCGGCCCCGGGCCTACTGCGAACGCGGCCGGGACGCCGAGCACTGCAGCTGCTGGCGGCAACGGAGCAACGCCTACCGCTGGCAGTACAAGCGCACCATCGGCAGGTGCTTCGGCCAGTGCAGGCACCTCGGGAGCCGCCGGCGGATCGGCGAGCGCTGCAGGGACGGGCGCGACGGATCCCGGAGCTTCGGCAGCCGGCAAGCTGCCCAAGGTCACGATGGTGGAAGGCGCGGGTCTCGAAGAGGCGGTGCGCGGGCCCTGGGGACCGGCAGTCAAGGTGAAGGACATCCCGCCAGGTGGCTGGATGGTTTATCCAGAAGACATCGGCAAGGACGGCGTCAAGCACCCGATCTTTATCTTCGGTCCGGGCGGCGGGACCAATCCGCCGTACTACGACATGAACGGGATGCACTGGGACCACTACGCTTCGTATGGCTTCGTGATCTTCATCGCCGCGCAGTCGAGCTTCAGCAGCACGCAAGCTTTGGACGACGGTTTGACTTGGGTGCTCGCGCAAAACGACGTGGCTGACAGTCCGCTGTACCAGAAGCTCGACACGACGAAGGTCGGTGGCGCTGGCCACTCTCAGGGCTCGGTGATGCTGTTCAACTTCATGCCTGACGAGCGCATGACCACGACGATCCACATCTCTGGTGGATCTTCGGGCGGCGCTGGGCCGAAGAACTTGAAGTCAGACACAATGTTCTTGTGCGGGCCATCGTCGGATGTCGCGCATGCGCAGTGCGAGACGGACTTCGACGCGACGACGGTGCCGACGTTCTACGCGAACATTCTCGAGTCGAGCCACACGACCTCGGGTCGCTACGGCTGGGGTGCGATCGTTGCGTGGCTTCTGTGGCATCTCGCTGACCACGAGGAATGGAAGAAGGAGTTCCTCGAGCCCGACGGTCAGTTCCAAACAGGTCGCTACACGTCGCAGATCAAGAATTGGTAACGGTCGTCTATGTAACCGTGGACGACCGTCGACGTCCACGGCATTAAACAAGAACGCGCCGCCTCTGTAGAGGAGCGGCGCGTTTTTGCGTGGGGGGATGGGGCCCTTACTGTTCGGTCATCTTCATTTGGTTGGTTAGCTCGATGACTGCTGCTTGGTCGAGCTTGTCGGCGTGTTGGCCCGGGCCGAGTATGTAGGCGTGGTACCAGCCTTTGTCGCAGTTGGGGAAGTTCCAGATGCGGGGGCCAGTGCCCAAGGGCATCGGGCCCATCTTCGCGTCGCAGCCGTGCTGCGTCGCAAAGCCCGCGATGTTTGCTTGGTCCACCAACATTTCCTGGCCGGCCGCCGGGATCATCATGTTCATGCCCTTTTCGAGCTCCTGCTGGATGACCACGCAGGACAGTCGATCGGAGCAACGCGGGCAACCTCCGCCGACGACCATGAACACGCCGTCTAAGCGATCTTGGAGCATCGGGTCGCACGCGAACGTAGAGAGGTAGAACGCGCCCCAGCTGCCGCCGTGGGCCCACATGCTGCGGATGTCGAACTTCTCTTGGAACGTGGTGTAGGTCCAGTCGATGACTTCGTAGAGGTGCGGAAGATCCACGCCTCCATCGCCGTTGCCCCACTGCGTGCCTTTCGCTTTGGGTGCGACGACAACGAGGTTGTGCGAGTCGACGAGCTCGTGCACCGAGAAGGTGCCCAAGGTGAACGGCAGTTTTTGTTCTTCCTGCACGGTGCCGTGGATGAACAAGAAGAACGTCACGGGAGCGCCTTCGTGCTTACAGGGATAAGCCGCGAACACGTCGCGGCCACCGATCGATACGGTGGGCAGCGGTGCGCCGAAGCTCACGCGCGGTGCGCCGCAGGTGATGCCGGGGATCGATACCATCGGCTTCGAAGGATCGCCGTCCATCGGGCCGGCTGGTGTGGCCGGACGATTGGGCGTCGCGGGCGCGCCCATCATCGCCGGAGCTCCGCCCATGGCACCTGGTGCGCCCATCATCGCGGGCGTGCCCATCGTCATGGGAGCGCCGCCAGGAGCAGCCATGTTGCTGCCAGGAGCTGCGCCACCGCTCGGTGTCGATGAAGGGGTCGTGCTCGTGGGTGTTGTAGTGGGCGTCGTGGGAGCAGTGGGCGTAGTGGGTCTGCTCACTGTGCTCGCTGAAGCGTTCGAGCCCGCTGTTGCCTGTGGGGCGGTGGAGCTCGACGGCGTCATCGTCATGGTGCCCGGCTGCGCGGACTCAGGATCGCTTCCGCACGCCGCTGCGGCTATACAGAACAGCGCCGCCCAATGCGCACTTGGCGCTCTGCTTCGGGCCCGGCCGCCCAAGCTTTGGGGTGTTAGGTCTCGCATCGCACACACCTCCGCGCGCATGAATAAGGTGATGACGCGCTCGGATGCGATATCGGCAGAATCGTGGTGGATCCTGTCTTAAATCCAACAGAGTACACGGCCGGACCGGGGCATTACTGGTCGGATACGCATAGCCAGTAGCCGATCGCGGAACGACAGTTCTGTTAGTTAGAAGTGTAGATCTTTATTATGTGCGGCGCACGCGTTTGCTAGCGGATCCGCGTGCCCAACTGCAGATGGGACACTGTTTGTGCTCGTGACGTAGCGCAGGACAATGCTCACGTCCGAAGTAGATGATCTGTAAGTGAAGTGCGTTCCAGTATTGGGGCGCAAACAGTTGTTTGAGATCGGCTTCGGTGCGCGTGACGTTTTTTCCGTCGGATAAACCCCAACGTTCCGCGAGGCGGTGAATGTGGGTATCGACGGGAAAAGTCGGGATGCCAAACGCCTGACTGAGCACGACGCTCGCGGTCTTGTGCCCGACACCGGGCAGCGCTTCGAGCAGCGCCATGTCGCGCGGCACGACATCGTTGTGACGTTCGCCGAGCAGCACAGAGAGCGCTGCCAAGTTGCGTGCTTTGGTCGGTGCGAGCCCGCAGGTTCTGATCAACGCCAAGATCTCGGATGCGGCAAGTGCGCGCATCGCGCTCGGTGTAGGCGCGCGCGCGAACAACGCAGGCGTCACCAGATTCACGCGCGCATCCGTAGTCTGTGCTGAGAGCATGACTGCAACGAGCAGCGTAAATGGATCGCTGTGCTCGAGCGGAATGGGCGGCGCCGGATAGAGCTCTTGAAGTTGCACGCGGATGCGCTCGGCTTTTTCTGCTTTCTTCATCGGCGCTTCGCTCTCTAGCAGAAAAAACCGATCCAGTGCCTTGACCCTGACGTTGCGTCAGCCCGTAGGCTGATTTTCATGAAACCGGGTCACTACCAAGTGAAGGAAGTCGCGGAGCTGAGCGGCGTCTCGGTGCGGACGTTGCATCACTATGACCGCATCGGTTTGCTCGTGCCTTCCGGGCGATCGAGCGCGGGTTATCGACTGTACAGCGAGGAAGACTTGCTGCGCTTGCAGCAGGTGCTCGTGCAGCGCGAGCTGGGGTTGAGCCTCGAGGCGATCCGTAAGCTCTTAGACGATCCCGCGTTCGATCATCGCGCTGCGTTGCATGAGCAACGACGCCTGTTGCTCGAGCGGGCACAGCAAACAGATCAGATGATCCGCGCGCTCGATCGCGCGCTGTCGCTCTTGGACAAAGACTCACCCACAGAAGGAGAGGACACGATGAGTACCATGCAGGACCTGTTCGATGGCTTCGATCCCAAGGCCTACGAGCAAGAGGCGAAGCAGCGCTGGGGCCACACCGATGCTTACAAAGAATCGCAGCGCCGCGCGAAGGGCTACAGCAAGCAAGATTGGGAGCGCTTCCGCGCAGAAAACAGCGCCATTTCGGATGAGCTCGTCCGCGCGATGAACGCAGGCAAGCAGTCAGACGAGCCTGAGGTGATGGATCTGGCTGAGCAAGCCCGGCTGCTCATCGATCGCTGGTTTTATCCTTGCAGCCATGAGATGCACACGCGCCTCGCCGACATGTACGAGGCGGATCCGCGTTTTGCAGAGAACATCGACAAGGCCGGCGCGGGGTTGACGCCGTTTCTGAGCGCGGCGATCCGTGCGAACGCTGCCCGATCTAACAGTTAGTGCCCCGGTCGCCCCCCGCCTGAGCGAGGGCGGGCGCCAAAAACACCGCGAGCTTCAAAAATTCTCCCGGGTGCGTCGATCCAGGCCAGGCTGGCTCGTCGCTCTGTCAGGAGGCCGGTGGCGCTCACCCGCGCGGCGGTCAAGCCCCCGAAACCCAGGAGAATTTTTCGATGCGCGTCATGGTTATCATCAAGGCGACTCAGGACAGCGAAAACGGTGTGCTTCCGAGCCAGGAGCTGCTCGTCGAGATGGGCAAGTACAACGAGGAGCTGGTCAAGGCTGGCATCATGCTCGATGGCGAGGGTCTCAAGCCGAGCAAGTTCGCGAAGCGCATCGAGTTCCAGGGCGACAAGACCAAGGTCGTCGACGGGCCGTTCGCGGAAACCAAGGAGCTCGTGGCTGGGTTCTGGATGTGGCAGGTGAAGTCGATCGAGGAGGCCGTGGCCTGGGCCCGCCGCATCCCCAACCCGGATGGCGTGCATTCGACCGTCGAGCTGCGTCCGGCTGCGGAGGCCGAAGATTTCGGCGACAACTTCACGCCCGAGCTGCGGGCGCAGGAAGACCGCCTGCGCGCTGAGCTCGAAATGCAGCGCAAGTAGCAATCTCGGCTGCACAGCTTGGATGGTGTTGTATGAAGGACCTCGGGGTCCTGATGACAACACCGCAGGCGGCAGCATGACCGAGGGCGTGCAACGAGCGATCGAAGCCGTATGGCGCATCGAGTCCGCCCGCTTGATCGGCGGGCTCGTGCGGATGGTGCGCGACTTGTCGCTGGCCGAAGATCTCGCGCAAGAGGCTTTGATCTCGGCGCTCTCCAGCTGGCCCGAGTCGGGCATTCCAGACAATCCCGGCGCGTGGTTGATGGCGACTGCCAAGAACCGCGCGCTCGACGGCATGCGCAGGCAGCGCATGCAAGAGCGCCGTCACGACGAGCTCGGGCGCGAGCAGCCGAACGAGCATACGTTTGATGTGGTCGCGAAGCTCGACGAAGACGTGGGCGACGACGTGCTGCGTTTGATCTTGATCTCGTGCCATCCGGTGCTCTCGCGAGAAGCGCGCGTTGCGCTGACGCTGCGGCTGCTCGGTGGCCTGTCGACCGAGGAGATCGCGCGCGCGTTTTTGATCAGCGAGCCGACTGTGCAGCAGCGGATCGTGCGCGCGAAGCGCACGATCGCCGACGCGAATGTGCCGTTCGAGGTGCCGCACGGCGAAGATCTGTTGCAGCGCGTGGATTCGGTGTTGGAGGTGATCTATCTGATCTTCAACGAAGGCTACAGCGCGACGCGCGGTGAAGATTGGGTGCGCCCGGAGCTCTGCCAGGATGCGATGCGCTTGGGTCGCGTGGTCGCGGAGCGTGTGCCGCAGTCCGCGGAAGCGCAGGGGCTGATCGCTTTGATGGAGCTGCAAGCGTCGCGGTTTCGCGCACGCGTTGATGCGGATGGTCAGCCTGTGCTCTTGGCGCAGCAGGATCGTTCGCGCTGGGATCGCCTGCTGATTCGGCGCGGGCTCGGCGCGTTGCGTCGTGCGGAGCAGCTCTCCGGGCCGCTGGGACCGTATGCGTTGCAAGCCGCGATCGCCGCATGTCACGCAAGTGCGCGCTCGGCAGACGAGACGGATTGGACGCGCATCGTCGAGTTGTATGGCGAGCTTGTGGAGCTGACGGGCTCGCCAGTGGTCGAGCTCAATCGCGCGGTCGCTGTGAGCATGGCGTTTGGGCCAGAGGCTGCGTTGCCGCTGGTGGATGCGCTGCACGAGAGCGGTGAGCTCGAGCGCTATCACTTGTTGCCGGGTGTGCGCGGAGAGTTGCTGTCGCGGCTCGGTCGGTTTGCGGAGGCGCAGGCAGAGTATCAGCGCGCGCTGGAAATGACCGCGAACGTGCGCGAGCGTGCGGTGCTGGCGGAGCGCATCAAGGCTTGCGTTGAGCAGCAGGCGTGAGATTCGGCGAGCTACTGCAGCTCGACCTCGCCCATGTTGTCGGCGGTCGGGGCGTGTACGAGACCCAGATCGTCTTCGCGCATGCTTCCGGTGCATCAGCGCTGGTTGCTCTAGCGCGCTCTGCGTGACGCCTCTGCTCGGTGCAGGCAGCGTGAACGAGAGCTCTTCGCGCCAAGGTGCTGCTGCCATCGTAGCGGTAATCGCCGACGTGCAACGCTTGGCCAGCTACTGGATGTCCATGTGGAGCGGGTTGCGTTCGGGTTTCGGATCAGCCTCTGATGGCTGCGGGGTTTGGTCGAACTCGTCGAGCGTTGGAGTAGGGCGTGCTGGGCTTGTGGGCTTTGGCTTGGGCGGCTCGACGGGCTTTGTGGGCTCGGATGGCTTTACGGGCGCTGCGATCTTGAGCTCGGGGCTCTTCGCAGGCGCACCGGATTGCGCTGGCTGCGCCTGCACTGGGCGCTTCGGCTCAGGTGCTTTTGCCACAGGGGTCGGCTGCAACGTGTCCGTGGCTACCGGCTCCATGCCGTTGGGTCGACCGCTGTCCACGGCTGCATCGTGCTGCGGAAACGGGCTCTGCGGCAGCGTATCGGGAGCGACTACGCTCGGCAGCTCACGCGGGCGCACGAGCGCGCTGGACTCATCGCTCGCGCTTTGATCCTGCAGCAACACAGCGAAGCCAACAGCTGCAGCCAGCAAGCTCGCGACTGTCGCTGCGGTGACCAACGTGCGATCGCGCGAGCCGCTGCGGGTCGTGCTGTGCGGCACCACCGTCGAGATCGGGCGCATGGTTGAAGGCGCAGCGATCTGCGGCAACGTCGCAGCTGTGAGCGGCGTAGGATCGAGCGCCTGCAAGCTCGCGATCAGCGCGTGCAAGGTCTGGTAACGCTGTTCGGGCTCGCGCGCCATCGCGCGCGCCACCACTTGCTCCACGCCGACAGGAAGATCCGGGACGAGATCGCGCAGTGAGCGCAGCGTTCCCACGCTGATCTCGACGACGAGATCGCCGAAGTTATCCGCCGCAAACGGCAGCTCACCGGCGAGCGTTTGGTACAAGAGCACGCCAAAACCGTAGATGTCGGTGCGCCGATCCACAGGCCGCGCGCGCAGTTGTTCGGGCGCGAGATAGTGCGGCGTGCCGATCAACATGCCGGTCTTGGTCACGAACGTGCTCATGTCCGTGCTCGCGGTGACCCGCTTCGAGATGCCGAAGTCGAGCACCTTCGAGAGCGCCGGCCGATCCGCTGTCGCGTCGCACAAGAAGATGTTCGCGGGCTTGATGTCGCGGTGAATGATCCCCGCGTCGTGCGCGCGTTGCATCGCGTGCATGCATGGGATCAGCCACGTCGTCGCCTCGGAGAACGACAGTCGTCCCACACGCTCCAAGCGCGCCGCGAGCGACTCGCCCTCGAGCCACTCCATGACCATGTAGAACGAGCCATCGCTCTCACCGAGGTCGTAAACCTGCACCATATTCGGGTGATGAAACTCACCGGCTAGACGCGCCTCGCGCACGAAGCGCTGTGTCGTGTCCGAGAGCGATCCGCCTGCGACCTCACCGGCCAGCCACTTGATCGCGACACGCTTGTGCGTGATCAGATGCGTCGCGCCGAATACGACACCCATGCCGCCGCTGCCCAGAATGCACTCCAGCCGATACTTCTCGCCGAACGTGTCGCCGGGCTTGGGCAAGCGAGCGTGATCGATGGGCAGGGACATTGCGAGCTGAGCGGCCGACGGATGTGGAGAAGCCTTTGTAGCACCGATAGGCAGCAGCGCGGAGCCATCCATGTGGGTGCGCCGCCGCAGTCAGCCGGTCCAAATTTAACAAGCAAGAACGGCTTGCCGCGATGTCGCGTGTCTATGAGACTGTAGCCCGCGAGCGCGCCGCTCACCGCGGCGAGCACGCTTGGAACGTGTGCTGCGGGGCCACGCGACCGGCGGTCAACCGCCTGTGTCGCCGGCACCTTCCTGTGAAGTGTTTACTTGCGCTTTGGCCTTAGATCGGTAAGTCGGGGACTGTGGAAAACGCTTGCTTGAAGCGCAAAACGCGCGCGCCTGAGCCGCGGAAAAACCGCGCAGGTATCATCGCTGGCGTCAGCTTGTTTGCTGCTGCCGCCGTCAGCTTCGCCACCGGTTGCGAGCAGGCGGAAGGCCCGCGTGGTCAGCTGGTCATCGCATTCCAGACCGACATGGCGTTGCCGACGCAGATCGACAATGTGCGCGTGCAGCTGACCCGTCGCGGCGGGGATGTGCTGCTCATGGATGCGTACTCGATCGGGGGCTCGCCGAACGACAATCCTATCCCGGGAAGCCTGGTCCTGGTCGCTGGCGCGAACCCCGAGCCGATCACGATCACCGTGGCGGGCAGCAAGAGCGACCTGTGGCGCACGTATCGCGAGATCGTGACCACCGTTCCGCGCGACCGCGTGGCCATGCTGCGGATGCCCATCCAGTGGCTGTGCAACGAGTCGGCCCAGCCACAAGTCGTGACAGTCGCGGATGGGAAGGGCGGGCAGGTGTCTCGTGTGGTGCAGACCTGTCCCGATGGGGAGACCTGCAAAGCCGGTGCCTGTGTTTCGAATGAGACGGACTCAGCCACGCTTCCAGATTTCGACCCGATGGACCTGTACGGAGGCGCGGAGGAGCCGGAGCAGGGCGCGTGCTTCGATGTCGTCGAGTGCATGGGCGCAGGGACCGCGGTCGTGCCTGACGCGAATTGCACGATCGAGCGGCCGGCTGGCGAGAATGTCAATGTAGCGCTGCGCGTAGCGGGTGGCGGCATCTGCAACGATGCTGGCCCAGTCACCACGTGCTTCGTGCCGCTCGATGGCGAAGATTCGGAAGGCTGGACCACCACGGCTGACGGCTCGCGTATCCAGCTGCCGGCCGAGGTCTGCAGGCGGCTCGCCGAGCGCAAAGTGCTGGCTGTCCAGTCGAGCACGGCTTGCCAGACCAAGACCCCAGCGTTACCGCCATGTGGCGCATGGTCGGTGGTGCCCGACAGTCGCGCGATCGTGCCAGACACCGCGAGTGGTGCGCCGACCTGGCCGAGCCCGGAGCTGTTCGCGAGCCTGCCTGCCGCAAGCTCCTCGTATTGCTGCCCGCTGATGAGCGAAGGCACGAAGCTCTACAGCTGCATGTGCGTCGACGGCAAAGAGGAAGCGACCGTGTTCGCCGTGGACATGGAGAGCGAGAAGCGCGAAGACTTTCCGATCCCCGCGACGCCTACTATCGCGTCGTCCGTTTACGATGGGGCGCTGTATTGGGCGGAGAGCAGCGGCGGCGCGCCGGGCGAGCCCGATGTGATTTATCGGTTTCCTCTGCAGCCAGGGGCGGCGCCCATGGGCTTTCCGCTGGCCGCAGCAGGCGTGGGGCTCTACACCGATAGCCGTTTGCTGACTGATGCGAGCGGCATCCACATCATGGCGAGTGGTCTCGGCCAAGACAACGACGACGCTTCGCTCGCCGCCGTATACCTGCTGCACTTCAATTTCAACGGCATGCTCACGTCGATGGACGCGCTCGGTAACCGCGTCATCAAGCAGATCGGTCAAGATGCGAGCGGGTTCTACGCAGGCATCAACGTGGACGAGAAGCGCGACGACAATCAGCCGTTCCTGCGCATGAGCAGCGTGGTGCGGATCGGCAAGGGCATGCCCCAGGTCACCACGCTCTTGAATCCTCAGCCGATAACGATCTCGGACTTGAGCCACAATGGCTATCTCGGCGTCGTCTCGGATGGCACCGATCTGTTTACGCTGTTCGAGAGCACAGCCACGCCCGCTGGCACCGAGCACTTGGAGATCGGCAAGATCGCGATGGCCAGCACAGCGACGACGGACCAGCTCGACGTGATCTACGATCTGGAAGTGCCTGCAGAGCGTCATCTCACAGCGCTGCGGTTGCTCGGTGCGGTGGATGGCGCGGTGTTCTTCGCGCGCGACGAGTATCTGCAGTCCGACAGGTTGCGTAGCTCATCGATGCTCGTGATCCCGAAGGGTGCGACCAGCGCGCGCTTCATTGCCGACTTCACCGCAGACGTGCCGATCCAAGGCATCGCTGCGAACCGCGAAAAGATCTTCTGGATGAACCAATCGGGGCGCATCTTCGCGCTCAGCCGCGAGGCGCTCGCGCCATGATGCAAGTACGTTTCTCGCGACTCGGGTTGATGCTCGCGCTGTGGCTCGCTTCTTCAGTGTGCTTCGCGCAGCAGCCACCAGCGGCAGCGCGTGCGCTGCCCCCGCTCAGCGAATCGCTGCAGGGTGAAGCCAAAGACGACTACGTCGCCGCGCGCATCTTGTTCAACGACGAAGACTTCACCGGCGCGCTGGTCAAGTTCCAGCGCGCGTACGAGCGTGCAGGTGATCCGCGACTGCTGTGGAACATGGCGGCGTGCGAGAAAAACATGCGGCACTACGCAAACGTACTGCGCTTGCTCGAGCGCTACGAGCGCGAAGGCTCCCACCTGATGTCAGTCGGTCATCGCGCGGAGTTCACCGACGTGCTGCGCACCGTGCGCCTGCTGGTCAGCCGCGTACAGCTGCAGGTCGATCCCGACGGCGCGCAGGTGTTTCTCGACGATGTGCTCGTGGGCACGACACCGCTTGCGGAACCGGTCCTCGTCGATCTCGGCTTACGCAAGATCCGCGTGCACAAATCCGGCTACAAAGACCACCTGATCACGCGCAACTTTCCAGATGCCGCTGAAGTGGTGTTCCGCTTGAGCCTGCAGCTCGAGCTGCACCAAGGCGCGCTGGCTGTCACCGCGCGCGCGGGAGAATCCATCCGTGTGGACGGTGTTGTGATGGGCGACGGCAGCTGGCAAGGCGTGTTGCCCTCCGGAGAACACACGGTGCGTGTTACGGGGTCTGGTATGCGTCCGTATGAGCGCCAAGTGTTCATCGAGGATGACCGCACGCGAAACCTGTATGTGACGCTCGAATCTGAGCCTGGTTCTGGCGTCTCGCCTTTGTTGTGGGTGGGTATTGGGTTGGTTGCGGCGTCAGGTATTGCGGCCGCATCGTATTTTGCCCTGCGTCCGGAGCCTAACGGCTCTCCGTCCGTTACGAACGGAACTTGGGGCACGATCGATTTGCCGTAGTCACGCTTGAAGCAAGCGCGCGATGCGAGCCGATGCGAGCGATCAATGGTCGACGCACAATCCGCTTGTTGCTAGGTTAGTCAGCGTTTCCGCACGCAAGTGGCGAGGACACGCATGGATGCGTTTCGTAGGGGATCGACAGTAAGCCGCTTTTGGCTGCAGGCTGCGGCGTTCTTGCTGCTCGCTGCGTGCAGCGTCGACAACCGACCGGGCTACGGCTTGTTGCTCCAAGTCGACACTGACTTGGCCACGCCGAAGGACCTGGACCGCGTGCACGTTGAGATCACGCAGTCTGGCACGACGGTGCTCGACGAGCTCTACGCCATCGGCAGCGACGACGAGCCGCCGCCACTGGCGATCCCGGTCACGTACCGTGGCGATTCTGCGCCCGCGCAGTTCAAGGTCGTGGGTTATCGCTCAGGCCAGGAGCGCGTGGAGCGGCTCGCGATCACCACGATCCCGAGCGCGCGATGGGCGATCCTTCGCATGCGGCTCCAATACCTGTGCGTGGGTCAGTCCGCCGCTGCCGGCGGCGAGGGTTGCGAAAAGAATCACACCTGCGTGCAGGGTGAATGCAAGCCTGCGACCTTGGAGGAGTCTGAGCTCCCGGAGTATCAGATGCCTGAGCCGGTGAAGACCGGCAGCGCGACGAGCTCCGGTGGCGTGGCGCTCTGTTTCGATGCGGTTCGCTGCTTCGACAACGCGAGTGAGGCGCAGCTCGAAGAGGACTGCTCGTTTGCGATCAATCCGGAGATCGGCGCTGAGCAGCTGAATGTCGCGCTGCGGCTCGCGCGCGGCAGCGTGGGCACGTGTGGGAGTGGCGGCTGCTACGTGCCTTTCGATTCAGATACAGAAGGCTTCGTCTTCGAGCCGGGTCGCGTGCGTTTGCCAGCGCGCGTGTGCGAGCGCCTGCAGGCATCGGGCGCGGAGGCGCTGGGCGTAATCTTCAGCAACGCCTGCTCCGCGAAGCGTGCGGGCGTCGCGATCTGTTACGAGTCCACGGATCTGACGGGTGACAACAACATCTCCACCGGTTCCTCGGGTGTCACTGGGTTCTTACCTGATCCTTCGGTTGGCCCGGCCTGCGACGGCGGGCGCATCAAGTCGTGTGGCATGTGCGGCACGCAACAGCGCGCTTGCGAAGAAGGCACCTGGGGCGAGTTCGGTGGCTGCGGGAGCGAGGGCGAGTGTCAGGTCGAACAAACGCGTGCTTGCGGTACAGACGGCTTGCAGACTTGCGGTGGCGACTGTCGCTGGGGTGTGTGCTTAGGTCAAAAGTGTAACGGCGTCGCGAGCCGCGCTTGTGAGCGTTGCGGCACACAAACACGCGGCTGCGAAAACGGTTTGTTTGCAGAGTGGGGCGAGTGCACGGAGCAGCGCGCGTGCTCGCCTGACGAGACACAAGCTTGTGGCTCGGGCGGCACGCAAGCTTGCGGCGGCAACTGCGAGTGGGGCCCGTGCGGTGAGCAGGAGTGCCCGGGCGCACCGACTGACGCTTGCGGCATGTGTGGCTCGCGCTCGCGTGAGTGCAATCCAGCCTCGGGTCAGTGGTCGGACTTCGGCGAGTGCAGCGGCGAGGGCGTGTGCGAGCCGGATGAAACACGCGCGTGCGGTCGCGGTGGCACGCAGATCTGTGGCGGCAACTGCCAATGGAGCAACACGTGCACCGGTCAGTCGTGCGAAGGCGAGCGCTCGATGGCGTGCGGCAACTGCGGTACGCGCACGCGTACTTGCGACATGAGCTCTGGCAACTGGTCCGATTGGTCGCCGTGCTCGGGTGAAGGCGCGTGCGAGCCGGACGAAACGCGCGGCTGCGGTCGCAGCGGTACACAAGTCTGCAACGGCAGCTGCAACTGGGACGACGCTTGTACGGGTCAGAGCTGTCTCGGCGCGAACCGGCAGAGTTGCGGCAACTGCGGCGTACAGACGCGCAGCTGCGATGGCTCTTCGGGACAATGGTCCGATTGGTCTGATTGCTCGGATCAGGGTGAGTGTCGCGCGAACAGCGTGCGCAGCTGTGGCTCGTCGGGCACGCAAGAATGCGGCGAGAACTGCCTGTGGGAGACCTCGTGTGGTGGCCAGATTTGCCAGGGTCAAGGCGAGACCTCGCGCGCGTGCGGCAACTGCGGCTTGCAGCGGCGGGCATGCGATTCCAGCACGGGCCGGCTCGGGGAGTGGGGATCGTGTGTGGACGAAGGGGCCTGCGCGCCGGACGCTACGCGCGTCTGCGGCTCGTCGGGCTCGCAGACGTGTGGCGACGACTGTCAGTGGCGTAGCGGGTGCACCGGTCAAGTGTGCGCGGAGCCGCCGGCGCGTGCGTGCGGCAACTGCGGAACGCAGACAAGCGCGTGCGATCCGAACACCGGTCGCGCCAACTGGTCGACGTGCACAGGCGAAGGCCAATGCTCGCCGGGCGACACGCAGGAATGTGGCTCGAGCGGTGAGCAGGTGTGCGGCGAGAGTTGTCGTTGGGCGGCGACGTGCTCGATGCAGGTGTGCACCGCGCCACGTCCGAGCCCGCTCAGGTGCGGTCGCTGCGGTACGCGCGAGCCGCGTTGTAACTCGGACTCGGGCGAGTGGACATTCCCGATGCAGTGCGCGGACGAAGGCGTGTGTACGCCGGGTGACTCGCGCCGCTGTGGTCGCGAAAACTTGGGTACGCAGCTGTGCGGCGATGATTGCGGCTGGGACGATTGCACGTACGCGTGCACCGATCCGCTGACGCGGCCCTGTGGCTTCTGTGGCATGCAGGTCGGCACTTGTGATCGCACGAACGGACGCGTGACCTACGAAGACATGTGTCGAAATGCTGGCGAGTGCATGCGCGGCAGCACGCAGCCTTGCAGCACCAGCGAAGGCTCAGGCACGCGCGTGTGCTCGGATCAGTGTGGGTGGCCTATGGGCTGCACGATTACGAGCTTCGAGTGCAGAGAGCCTGCAGGTGCAGCGTGCGGCAGGTATAGCTGCGGCGTGACGGGCGACTGCGACATGGCGACGGGCCGTCGCGAGTGCATCCAAGCGGAAAACCCGTGTGAGCCCGGCCTCGAGCTGCCGTGCATGACTGACGCTGGCAGCGGCGTGCGGACTTGCGGGTTGAACTGTGTTTACCCCGAAGAGTGCCGGATCACCTCGCGCGTGTGCACGCAGCCTGCGGAAGCGCCTTGTGGCAGGTACAGCTGCGGTTCCACAGGCGCGTGCAACCCGAACACCGGCATGCGCGAATGCAACGAGCTGGAGGACCCGTGCGAGCCTGGCACTTCTGTGCCTTGTCAGACGCCGGAAGGCTCGGGCTCGCGGATGTGCGGGCTCAGCTGCACGTACGGCGAGACGTGCACGATCACTTCGCGCGTGTGCACGCAGCCGGAAGGCGCGCCGTGTGGCCAGTTCGGTTGCGGTGTGGCGGGCGCGTGCAATACGACGACGGGTCAGCGTGCGTGCAGTGAGCCTGAAGATCCATGCGAGCCTGGAACGATGGTGGCGTGCGAGACTTCGGAAGGCACGGGCGTGCGGATCTGCGGCGATGACTGCGCGTACGCACAGACGTGCATGATCACTTCGCGCGTGTGCACGCAGCCGGAAGGCGCGCCGTGCGGGCGGTTCGGTTGCGGTGTGGCGGGTGCTTGCAATACGACGACGGGTCAGCGTGCGTGCAGTGCGCCTGAAGATCCTTGCGAGCCTGGCACGACGGTGGCGTGCGAAACACCGGAAGGCACGGGCGTGCGGACGTGTGGCCTCGATTGTTCGTACGCCCGGGAGTGCACGATCACGGCGCGCATGTGCACGGTCGAGCAAAATGTGCCTTGCGGCATGTGGAGCTGCGGCAGGACAGGTGAGTGCAACACGACGACGGGGCAGCGCGCGTGCGCTATGCCCGCTGAGTTTTGCGAGCCGGGCACTTCGATCAGCTGCGAGGCGAATACCGGCACGGGTCGACGCTTCTGCGGGCAGGACTGCCGGTATTCGGAGTTGTGTCAGGTGCCCGAGATGATGTGCGTGGAGGAGCAAGGTGTTCCCTGCGGCATGTGGGGCTGCGGCAGGACGGGTGTTTGCGACACGCGGACAGGTCAGCGCGCGTGTAATGTGCCGGATGCGCCGTGTGAGCCTGGGACGCCAGGGCCGGCTTGTCAGACGGCTGAAGGCACGGGTGTGCAGCTGTGCGGGCCTGACTGTCGACTGTCGGCTGATTGCACGATCACCACGCGTGTTTGCACCGAGCTGGAGGACGCGCCGTGTGGCGCGTACCAGTGCGGCAGGACGGGCGCGTGCAATCCAGACACGGGGCGCAGAGTCTGCAATGAGCTTCCGGAGCCTTGTGAGCCGCTGACCCTAGAGAACTGCACCATTCCAACAGACGGCGGCACCCTCGCAGGAGTGCGCGTATGCACGAACGTTTGTGAGTGGGGCAGGTGCGAAGAAGTGATCATCAACTAAGGAACGAACGACGTGGTGCACGTGATCGCAAGCGCCGTCGGTGCTTCGATCCGCTGACTACGATTGGAGAGCGGGTGGCGGCGCTCCCGCGCGTTGAGATGTGGTGCTTGCTGCGGGCGCCGTAGGCTAACGAGGGAGGGGGATCGATGCTGGGTGAGGCCGGCTTGGGGCGCTGGCGACCTGCTCCCTGGGGACGTTACCCGCACTAGCGATGCAGCTATCGGCTGCGCCCCGCGCGATGGGTGGCGCCGGGCTTCGTGCAGCCCTCACCGGCTTACGGCGGCGCTCCGCGGCGCCTAATTGGGTCAGCGCTCACGCTGAGCGCACCTGAGCATGCGCGAACTGGAAGTTGAACATGATCAAACTCGTTCGGGACGAGTCACACTGATAGGCGGGGCTACAGAGATCGTTGACTCTGTGCGTCCAAACAAGCAACTCCTACGCAAATCACCAACAAATGCATGCGCATCATCCACCTGTGTGCTGCACGGAAAGTCTCGAATTGCGACGAGACTCTGCACTAGCACGTCGAGACGCAGTCACGACCAAAAGGCATCCTCACCACGCCGATGCGCGCATCACCCGCATGTGCGCGGCAGCCGAAAAGTTCTGCGTTCCGACTGGCTTTGCGCGGGTATGTCGAGACGCAGTCACGACCAAAAGGCATCCTCACGTCGCCAACGCGCGCATTGTCGTCATGAGCGCTGCAGCCGAAAGGCTCTGCGTTGCTACTGGCTTTGCGAGCGGGCCGAGACGCCGTACTGCCGAAAGGCGTCGGTCATCCCGCTTTTACGCGCATCATTCGCATGTGCGCTGATCCGAAATCCTGCGTTGCGAAAAAGCCGTTGTGCGCACGGCAAACGACCTTCAGGTTGTCCGGCGTGGAGGTGCCGCCGTGCGCGAAGGCCTTCACGTGATGCAACTCCAACATTTCGCGCTCCGCACAACGCCGTCCGTCGGCGCTCGCAAAAGTGCATTGAGCACCATCACGCGCGAACACCTCTCGCACCACAGCGCGCGGCACATAGCGACTATGGCGTTTGATCATACTCACGCCGTGCTCGATCCTGCTTCGTCGCTGAGAGAATCCCGGCTCGGCAGTCGGTGCCGCATCGTGCGAAGCGCGAGCACTTGTAGCCTCGGGCGCGTTGTTCCGTGAAGCCTTTGCGCGAGCGCCTGACGCTGGCTTAGATAGCTCCGCGAAGCGCTGCTTGCGCAACCTCCCCGAAAACTCCGTGATTGCAAGCCCCAAGACCACACCGAGATCACCTCCAGGAACCCGATGCTTCAGCAGATGCTTCAACGCCATCATCTGATCAAAAAGCGCCTGATCCACAGTCAGCTCCAGCTTGTAGCGCCCGGGACTCAAAGCCGCGCACGAAGCACGCGGTGCTTCCAGCGCCAAAGCCGCGGCGACACGCGGAGCCACCGCTGCGGGCGCGACTGGCATGGCGACAGCTGCGGCCGCAGTCGCAGCGTCGCAATGCGGAGCGGCGGCATGCGAAACTACGGCAGCGGGCGCGATGCTGGGCGCAACGCTAGTCTCTTGTGCCTCTGTCGGAGCGGACATCAGAAGCTCGGATTGAGCCGAGCTCGTGCGGCCAGCTCGTGCAGGCATCTTACGAATACGAGTAGGCACATCAGGCTTCGGCGCGATCTCCGCGATCAGAAGAGCCACCTCCTCCTTAGTCTTACCCCGCGCGCGCTCGAGCAGCGTCGCATGGTTCTCGTCTGTCAGCTTCGGAGCCAGCAGCTTGACAGTACTCAAGCTAAGCGCGCCCTCCAAGAGCATCTCCAACGCCAAGGGATAGCGCCTAGCCACTCGTGCAGCACCGATCCGCAAATAAGTCTGATCACCACTCATCCGCAGAACAGACACCGCATAACTAAACAGCGACGAATACCCCTGTGCGAGATGCAGCTGACGCTCGTCAGCCTCTGCAAGCAACACAAGAATGCGCGCCTCACACCGCCGATCCACCCGCGCAAGTTTGTCCAACTCAGCCATCAGCCGCACATCAGCAAACCGCCCAGCCTCGAGTCTCCACGCAATCAACTCGGAACCCATAACACCCCCGTTCGTTAGATAAACAATCTATACCATGCGATTTTCCGAGCTCCTGAGAGCGCACCAGGGCAGAGCGAATGCACAAAGACGAACGCAAAACCCTAAACCGCCGCATCAGCCATCACGCAGGCACACGGCGCCACGAACCAGCATCCAACCATAGCCCCCACGATGCGAGGTCAACCTTCGCCGTAGAACTGTCAACAACAAACAACGGCGCGGCCTAACAATCATTGTGTCCCACCTAACAGTCAAAGTCGTCCCGACCAAGCTCGATCATGTTCCACTCTCACGATGCGCAAGCTCAGGTGAGCCCAGCACAAAGCGCTGCCCCAATTAGGCGCCGCGGAGCGCCGCCGTAAGCCGGTAAGGCCAGCGCGAGCCCCAACGCCACCCATCGCCCACGGCGCCGCCAATGGCTGCACCGCCAATGCGGGTAACGTCCCTAGGAAGCGGGTCGCCAGCAGCCCCCAGCCGGCCTCACCCAGCATCGATCACCCCTCCTTCGTAGGCCTACGGCGCCCCCAGTGAGCACTCACATCTCAACGCGCGGGAGCGCCGCCACTCCTCTCTATCCGTACGCACGTGATGCCTCGGCGCGGCAGCGAGCACGAACGCGCTCACGCACTCTCCATCGGTGCGTGCGGGAGGCTTCCGCGGCAGCGAGCACGAACGCTCTCACGCACTCCATCGGTGCGCGCGGGAGGCTTCCGCGCGGCAGGGCGGACGCACGTTGCCACCCGCGCACGTGATGCCTCGTCGCGGCGGCGAGCACGAACGCGGCCACGCACTCTCCATCGGTGCGCGCGGGAAACTTCCGCGCGGCAGGGAGGACGCACGTTGCCACCCGCTCTCTATCCGTAGGCACGTGATGCTTCGTCGCGGCAGCGAGCACGAACGCGGCCACGCACTCTCCAGCACCACGCTGGTTCCGACTGCGATGATGCCCCGCCTTCCGCACGCACCCGAGCGATCGCCTGCACCGTCCCTTCGGGCAGATCGTAGCGTTCGGGCAGCGGGAGCACGCGATCAAGCGCTGGATCGCCGGTCGCACTCAAGCCCGCGGCATGCGTAAGTGTCGCGACCCCGACGTTGCGCGCCGCGAGCGCCAACAACATCTCAACGCTAATTGGCTTGCCCGCGGAAGGCATCTCCGACGCCCACGGCCGCGTCGCGTACGCTGTTTGTACAGACCACAGCGGCAGCGCCTCGACCCGATACGCGTATTGCACGGGCTTCCCCCAAGCGTACAGCGCGTGCCACAGCTCGGCGTCGCGCAAGTCGAAGCGCAGATCGATCAGCCGAGGTGACAGCGCTGAGCACGCGAGCACTGGCGCCGTCAGCTGCGGACCTACTTGCAGGTGCTCTCCAACGCGCAGCCGCGGCGGCGCAGGCCGATCCTCCGTACGGACGTGGTAATCGCCCGCCCCGAACACAACGGCCGAAAATTCTCCCGCCGCCTCGGGGCCAAGCAACCGCAGCTCGATACTCTCGCCGGTAGCTGTTCGCGCCGGCAGGCTCGCAGGCAATGTCGCTGCATCGTTGACGATCAGCAGATCGCCGGCACGCAAAAGCGCGGGCAACTCTCGCATCGTGCCTCCTGACTAAAGCTTGTAGCCGGCCTGTTGCTAAAGCATCCGCGCTGCTAATCTATTGACCAACCGACATCGCACGAGCGAGGGCGCGACCCATGCGCGACGACACGGCACTCAACTTGGCCACCAACATTCGGCAGCTGCGCGAGGCGCGCGGGCTGACGCAAGCGCACATGGCCAAGCTCACTGGCATTCCCCGGCCCACCTGGACGAACTTGGAGTCGGGTGGCGCCAACCCTACGCTGGCGGTGCTCGTGCGCGTGGCTGCTGCGCTGCAGCTGCGCGTGGAAGAGCTGATCGCACCAACCAAGGCGTCTGCGCGGTTCTATCGCGCGCACGAGCTGCCGCTGAAGCAGCGCGGCCAAGTCAGCGTGCGCAAGCTGCTGCCGGATCCGCTCTCGGGTTTCGAGATCGAGCGTATGGAGTTTCCAGTCGGATCGAGCATGACGGGGATTCCGCACACGCCCGGCACGCGCGAGTACCTGACCTGCGAGCGCGGCGCCGTGCAGCTGCAAGCGGCAGGCGAGAGCTGGCGCTTGGAGCCTGGGGAGCTGGTCGTGTTCCGCGGCGATCAGCGCCACAGCTACAAGAACGTCGGTACAGAGCTAGCCATCGCTTACAGCGTCGTTGCGTTTTCCCCCGGTTAGGCGCTGCCGCTTCGAAATTGCGTCGGAATCGAGAAGCCCGGCCACGAGCGGCTGGCGCAATAGCTCTGGGTGACGCCCGGATCAGCACGCCTCGGAACGGTTGCGTGATGCGCTCAGGTCACAGAGAATCCCGCCCAAAGGGGCGACATGATCGAGGAGAAGCAGGCTCGGATCGCAGAGCTGCAGGCGGAGCTTGGTCGCTTGCGGGCAGAGCTCGGCTGGGAGGGGGCGACGGGCGACAACGGCCCAGCGCATATCCCTTTGCCTTCCGATGCGTTGGCGAAGCGGCACGGACGCTCGCTGGAAATCGAGCGTCTCGCGCAGCTGGGCAGCTGGACGTGGGATCTGCGCAGCAACTCGGTGCTGTGGTCTTTGGGCATGTACCGCATCCTCGACTTGGATCCCGAGCGCGTGCAGCCATCGCCCACCTCGTTTTTTGCGAGCGTGCATCCGGAAGATCGCAAGCGCGTGATCGCGTGCGCGCAGGCGGGCTTCAGCACCGGCATCGTAGAGCCGCTCGAAGCGCGCATCGTGCGGCCCAGCGGCGAGCTACGCGAGGTGGTGCTCGAGGGCATCGTCGTGCACGAACGCGACAGCGATCGTACGCAGGTGATCGGTACGATCGTCGATTTGACAGATCAACGGAGGTCGGCGCGCCAGCTGGCTGAGGCGATCGATGAGCTGAACGAAGCGCAGCGCCTGGCCAAGCTCGCAAGCTGGCGCATGGATGCCGCGACGGGGTGCTACGAGTGGTCTGAGCACATGTACGAGCTGCTCGATGTGCCGCGGACAGCTGCGCCGAGCGCCGAGCTGTTTATGCAGCATGTGCATCCGGACGAGCGTGCGCAGATGGACGGTTTGCGTCAGCACGCGCATTCGAGCGATGCGCTCGAGCCGTTCGAGTCTCGGCTTGTGCGAGAGAACGGAAACGTCGTGCACGTGGTGTTCCGCGCCGCCGTGCGCTGCGACGCCAGCGGTGCGATCGTCGGTTATCGCGGCGTGATCCAGGACATCACCGAGCGCAAAGTGCTGGAGGAGCAGCTGCACCACTCGCAGAAGATGGAAGCGATCGGCACGCTGGCGGGCGGGGTCGCGCACGACTTCAACAACTACTTGATGATCATCGCTGGGCACGCCGAGCGGCTCAACCAACAGCTCGCACACGACCATTTGGCGCGCGCGTCCGTGCGCGAGATCGCCGAGGCCCAGCAGCGCTGCGCGCACCTCACGCAGCAGCTGCTCACGCTCAGTCGCAAGCGCAAAGCGCAGACCGAGCGCGTGAAGCTGGCCGCGCTCGTGACGCGTCTGTCCACGTTGATTCGCTCGGCGCTGGGCGAGACGGCGCAGCTCGTGCTCGATGTTCAAGCCGCCGAAGCGCGCATCTTCGCCGACCCTGTGCAGGTTGAGCTCGTGTTGATGAACTTGGTGGTGAACTCGCGCGACGCGATGCCCGCCGGTGGCACGCTGCGCATCGGCATCGCGCGGCATAAGAACGATGTGCGGCTCACCGTGCAGGACAACGGCTGCGGGATCCCGCGCGAGCTGCATTCACGTGTGTTCGAGCCGTTCTTCACCACCAAACAAGTGGGTCACGGCACAGGCCTCGGTTTGTCGACCGTGTACGCGATCGTGCAAGAGGGCGGCGGGCGGATCGAGCTGGAGAGCGAGCCAGGGCAGGGCACAACGTTCAGCATCGACTGGCCCGAGTGCGAGGAGGAAGTCGCGCGTGCACGCCCGCTGGACGGCGCACAGAAGCGCTGGGACGGCGACGGCAAGTGCATCCTGCTCGTCGAAGACGTGCCGCAGCTGCGCGAGATCTTGTCGGCGCAGCTAGAGCGCGCTGGCTATCGCGTGTTGGGTGCAGCGGACGGGCTCGCTGCGCTGGCGCTGATCGAGCACGAAAGCGTAGACCTCGTGCTCAGCGACATGGTCATGCCGCAGCTCGGCGGAGCACTGCTCGCCGAACATATCCAAGCCCGCCACCCCGGCGTGCGCTGCGTGCTGATGACCGGCTACCACGCAGAAGACATCCCGCTGGCAGAACCAGTGCTTCGCAAACCCTTCACCACCGAAGAGCTCATCCGAACAGTCCACGCCGCGCTCAACCCGTAGAGGCCTGCGCGACTACTCACTGAGTCGGGGCGGTGTGTCAGGTGCGCCCGCTGCGCGTCGGCGGAAGAGTGCGACGCGTGCGAGCAGGATCGTGGTGACGGGGACGGTGATGGACAGCACGATGATGATCAGCCACGGGTGCAGCACCACACGCGACTCGAGCGCGGAGAAGTAGATGATCCCCGCCAAGGCTACGCACCAACTTCCGAACGTGTACGCGAGCGCCGGTGGGTGCATGCGCTGGAAGAAATCGGGCAGCCATGCGAACCCGACCGCAGAGATCAGCACGAAAATGCCGCTCAGCACGAGCAAGAGCGCGACGATCGCTTCCACGGTGCTGCCGACCTCGCTCATTCGATCACCTCGCCGCGCAGGATGAACTTGGCCATCGCGGAGGAGCTCACAAAGCTGAAGAGCGCGATCAGCAGCGCTGCTTCGAAGTACATGTCACTGCGCTGGCGGATACCGAGCACGAGCATCACGAGCATGGCGTGGAAGTACAGCAAATCCAGCGCGAACACGCGGTCCTGCGCGCGCGGACCGCGCAGCAGGCGATAGAGCACGAGGGCGGACGCCAAGGCGTAACAACCTAACGCAAACCCGACGGCCGCTGTGAGCAGTGCGCTCATTCGAAGATCTCCCGCAGAGGCTGCTCGTAGCGAGCTTTGAAGCGCGCGATGAACGCCGGTTCGTCGTCAGTATCCCAGACGTGCAACAGCAGCGCGCTGCGATCGAGCGCGAGCTCCGACCAGACAGTGCCCGGAACTACGGTCGTGACAACCGACAGCGCCGCGAGTCCGAGCGGGTCGCGCAGCTCGAGCGGCACGACGACAAACCGCGAGCTTGGCTTGCGCCAGCGCCAGCGCACGACGCCCCACGCCACCTCGAGGTTCGACATCAGCACGTCGTAGCCGACCGTGACGATGTAGCGGATGATCACGCGTGGGCGCCGCACGCGCACCGTCGCCGGCCGCAGGCCCTTGGTGAGGATTGGAATCACGACGGCGAGGAACACGCCGAGCACGACCTGGCCAGCGGTGATCGTACGCGCGAGCACGAGCCAGAGCGCAAACAGCGCGACCGAGGTGAGTGGCGCGGGAGCAAGCTTACCAAGATAGGTCACTGTGACACCTTGCGCTCGAGCGCTTTGGTCGAGAGTACGGTCTCGATGTAAGCGGACGGCGTGTGCAGCTGCGCCGCAGTGGACATCGTGTAGCGCATGACCGGCTCCGCAAACACGCTGAGCCAAACGCAGCACAAGAGCATCGCGGCGACTGCCAGGGCTTCGGTGCTCTTCAGGTGTGGCACCAACCGGCCGCCTGGCGCCCAAAAGTGCCGAATGCCGGCGCGCGCGAGCGACAGCATCGCGGCGAGCCCCGAGCACAACAAAAGACCGAAGAGCAGCCAGCCGGACGTAGCTGTATCCGCGCCGCCGCTCACGGCTGCAGTGAGCAGCGAGACCTTGGCGAGAAAGCCGGACAGTGGTGGCAAGCCTGCGATCAGCAGCGTGCAGAGCACAAACGCTAACCCGGGTAGGGCGACTGAGACCGGGAACGTGCGACCCACGAGCGGCAGCTCCTCGTCGTCTAGGTTGGTGTCTTCGCCGGGCGGTAGGCTGATAGCCGGTGCGCGCGGCTGACCGTCGAGCTCAGTCCGTTCGATCACCTCGACCAGGAGAAACAGCACGCTGACCGCCAAGGTGGCGCTGATCAGGTAGAAGAGCGCGGCCGACGTCATCGCTGCGGTGCCAGTGCCGAAGCTCGCGAGCAGCGTCCCTGACGAGACGATGATCGAGAAGCCGGCGATGCGACCGAGGCGCATGGACGCCATCAGCCCGACTGCACCGAACGCGATCGTGGCGAGCCCTCCGTAGAGCAATACGGGGCCGCCGAACTGGGCCGAGCCGCTCGCATTCACTGGAAATAGCAGCGTCCAAAGTCGCAAGAGCGCGTAGACGCCGACCTTGGTCATGAGCGCAAACAGCGCGGCCACTGGCGCGCTGGCCGCGGAGTATGCGGGTACGAGCCAGGCGTTGAGCGGCCAGACCGCCGCTTTGATCAAGAACGCAGTCGCTAAGATGGCTGCTGCCGCGTGAAGCAGACCGCGGTCGCGTGCTGGCACGAGCGCGAGCTTGTCAGCGATGTCGGCCATCGAGAGCGTGCCGACCACGCCGTAGAGCACCGACAGCCCGATCAGGAAGAATGACGACGCGAGTAGGTTGGTCGCGATGTAATGCAGCCCAGAGCGCACGCGCGGCCAGCCCGAGCCATGAAGCTGCAAGCCGTACGAGGCGGCGAGCATGACCTCGAAGAACACAAATAGATTGAACAGATCACCCGTAAGAAAGGCGCCGTTGAGCCCCATCAGCTGGATCTGGAAGAGTGCGCGAAAATACACGCCCGCGCGCGCCCATGCGGCCTCGGCGTAGAGCGCAACGCAAGTGCCGACGATGCCCACCAGCACCAACATCAATGCCGACAGACGGTCGGCAACCAGCACAATGCCGAACGGTGCCTGCCAGTTCGAGGCGAGGTACACGCCGATACCGTCGTGCACGTCACGCAAGATGAACGCTGCCACGACCAGACCCGCTGCGCTGGCCGCGATGTTGATCAGCGCCTTGAGGCGCTTGCGTCGGTCGTCCAACAAGAGCAGCAGAGCCGCAGCTACGAGCGGCACGACGATCGGCGCGACGAGCAAATGTGGGACGAGCTGGGTCACGGCTCGTCTCCATCCACGTGATCTGTGCCGCTGAGCCCACGTGACGCGAGCAGCACGACCAAAAACAGTGCGGTGGTCGCGAAGCCGATCACGATCGCCGTGAGCACCAGCGACTGCGGAATGGGGTCTGTGTAGTGGTCGAGATCGCTAGGAACGCCGGCTTTCACGAACGGCGGCTTGTCGATGTAGACGCTGCCCATGCTGAAGATAAACAGGTTCACAGCATACGAGAGCAGCGTGAAGCCCATGATGACTTGAAAGGTCCGCGGGCGCAGCACGAGCCACACCCCTGCGCCGCTCAAGACGCCGACAACGAGCGCTAGTATCGCTTCCATTTAGGTGCGCCCCCTCGCGCTCGGCGGCGTTGATTGAGTGGAGGGCTGCCGCTGCGCGCGGACCGATTGGTGTGCGAGTGCGGTCAAGATCAGCAACACGGTCCCCACCACCACGGCGAACACGGCGAGGTCGAAGAACGTCGCGCTCGGCAGATGAACATCTCCCAGCAGCGGCACGTGTGCGTGTGCGGTGTGGGTCGTGAGGAACGGGAAGCCGACCGCAATCGCGCCGATGCCCGTCGTTGCGCCCAGCAGCAAACCCGCACCGATCCAGCGTGGCGGCCGCAGCCGGGTGCGCGTCTCGACCCAATAAGTCCCTGACGCGATGTACTGCGTGAGCATGATGATCGCCACGATCAGCCCCGCAACGAAGCCCCCACCCGGCTCGTTGTGTCCACGTACGAAGAAGTGCATCGCGACCACCAGTGCGATGGGTAGCAACACGCGTGCGATCACCGCAGGCACCATCATGTAGCCGCGCGCAGCTTCGTCCTTGGTGCGCGGCTTGACCAGATCTGTCACCACGTCCGCGGGCAAGGTGCGCTGCTGTTGCGGCGCTTCTACGCTCTCGGCGGGAGGCCGAAAGCGGCGTAAGAGCGCGTACACCGTCAGCGCCACTGCGCTCAGCACAGTGATTTCACCGAGCGTATCGAACGCGCGGAAGTCGACCAGCATCACGTTAACCACGTTGGCGCCGCCGCCGTCTGGCAGGGCATGGCGCAGAAAAAACGTCGAGATGCTGTTTGGCGCAGGCCGCGTGAGCATGGCGTAGGAGAGCGCAGCCATGCCCGTGCCCGCACTGAGCGCAAGCACGAGGTCGCGCGCACGCCGTATGCGATCGCGCAGTGTGAGCCGTGCCTCCATCTCTTCGAGGCGCATCGGCAGCCAACGCAAACCGAGCAAGAACAATGTGGTGGTGACGACCTCGACTACGATCTGTGTGAGCGCGAGATCTGGCGCTGAAAACCACACGAACGTCAGACAGGTCACGAGCCCGGCGCCGCCCATGAGTGTGATCGCGACCAGGCGATGGAACTTGGCCATCGCGGCGGCGCCCACCGCGCACACGCAGCCGATCAGCCACATAATCACGAACGCAGGCGAGGCGGGCAAGCGCTCTCGCTCACCCCACAAGAGCGGCACGCCACGTGCGGCGAGCGCAGCCAGCACGAGCGCGACAGCTGTGAGCACGAACATCTGCGTTTGAAGTCGTCGAGCGCCGACATGCTGGAGCACGGCCCGCGACGCGCGCGTGATGCCGATCAAGCTGGTCTCGAACATGCGCCGGCCGTTGAGCCGGCGTACGAGTGGCGGATCTTGAAAACGGCCGAGCACTTGCTGCCGTTGCAGCCAGCGATACCCAAGGACACCGCCTGCTATCGCGACCAGGCTCATGACGAAGGGCGTGTTGAAGCCGTGCCAAACCGCGAGGCTGTACTCGGGTAAGACACCCCCGACCACCGGTCTCGCTGCCGCTGCGAGCGACGGGCCGATGGACATCGCGGGTGCGATGCCGACGATCAGGCAGCTCAGCACGAGAAACGCGATGGGCGTGCGCATCCAGCGTGGGGCTTCTTCCGGTTGCCTCGGTAGGTCTGTCGACGGCGGGCCGAAGAAGATCTCGTAGCCGAAGCGCAGCGAATACACGACTGCGAAGATGGCAGCGATCGTCGCCAACACCGGCACAGCGACCTCTACCCACGGTTGCGAGGAGAGAAACACCGTCTCCGCGAAGAACATCTCTTTGGACAAAAATCCGTTGAGCAGTGGCACACCTGCCATCGCACCACTCGCGACCAGTGCGAGCGCACCGGTCCGCGGCATGAACCGCATCAGCCCGTTCAAGCGCCGGATGTCGCGCGTGCCTGTCTCGTGATCGACGACACCCGCTGCCATGAACAGCGAGGCCTTGAAGGTGGCGTGATTCATGATGTGAAACACTGCGGCCACTGCGGCCAGTGGACTGTTGAGCCCGAATAGCAGCGTGATCAGCCCGAGGTGACTGATCGTCGAGTACGCCAGCACGCGCTTGAGATCATGCTGAAACATCGCGACGTACGCGCCGAGCAACAGCGTTGTCATGCCGGTGCTGCTCACGATCCAAAACCATAGTTGCGTGCCGGACAACACGGGCCACAGGCGCGCCAGCAAAAAGACGCCGGCCTTTACCATGGTCGCCGAGTGCAGATAGGCCGAGACCGGCGTGGGTGCGGCCATCGCGCGCGGCAGCCAGAAGTGGAATGGGAACTGCGCGCTCTTGGTGAGCGCCCCAAGTAGAATCAGCACCAGGGCGAGCGGATACAGCGGGTGGGCTCGAATCAGCTCGCCGGACGCGAGCACCTTGTCGAGATCGTAGCTGCCAGTGATCTGGCCGAGGACGATCACACCTCCGAGCAGCGCCAGCCCGCCCGCACCCGTCACGGTCAACGCCATGCGCGCGCCGCGCTGGGCATCGAGCCGGTGATGCCAGTAGCCGATGAGCAAGAACGACATCACGCTCGTAAGCTCCCAGAAGACCACGAGCTGGATCAGGTTGCCTGAGACGACGACGCCCAACATGGCGCCCATGAACGCGAGAAAGAACGCGTAAAAGCGCGCGACCGGGTCGTCCGGTGACATGTAGTAGCGCGAGTAGAGCGCCACCAGTGCGCCGATCACGGTGACAAGCACCGCGAACATCCATGCGAAACCATCGATGCGCAGCGTCAGGTCGAGGCCCAAAGAGGGCACCCACGCGATCGTCTCGCGGATCACATCTCCGTGACGAATCCGCGGAAACATGCTGATAACCCAGACCGCTGCTGTGGCAGATACGACGCCCGTGCAGGCGGCGAGCGCTGTGCGCGCGCGCGTCGGCAGGAGTGCGGTGATTGCGCTGCCCAGGAACGGAAGGAGTATCAGGGCGACGAGCGGCATGGGCCCCACTGTACCCTCCGCGAGCGTGAGTTTCAGCGCCGAGTTGCATAGCTTTGCTGCGAGCGAACATGGGGCAGCATGGCTGATGCGTCTCGAATGGCGCGCGATCGCCGCTGTCAGCGGCGAACGGGAGGCGCGCGAACATCCCGGACAACTTGCATGAAGCAGCGGCGCTTGTGCTATCAGCACAGAACACCTGCGCCACGCTACAGCCGAGGAGCTACTGACCATGACCACGCTCGCATCGCCCACCATTTGGATCGGGTTCGCCGTCTTGGTGGTCGCAGTGCTCGCCATCGACCTCGGCATCTTCAACCGCGAGGCGCACGTCGTGAAGCCGCGTGAAGCGCTGGTTTGGACGGGTGTCTGGGTCGCGCTAGCGCTTAGTTTCAACGTTTTCGTCTGGCAGCGCTTCGGATCGACCGCGGGAGAGGAATTCCTCACCGGCTATGCCATCGAAAAAGCGCTCTCCGTAGACAACTTGTTTGTCATGTACGCGGTGTTCAGCGCGTTCGCGATCCCTGCGCTGCATCAGCATCGCGTATTGTTCTGGGGGATCCTGGGCGCCGTCGTGATGCGCGCGATCATGGTGTTCGCAGGCGCAGCGCTGCTGTCGCGCTTTCACTGGCTGATCTTCTTGTTCGGTGGTTTTCTTGTGCTCACCGGCGCGAAGATGCTCGTGCGCAGCGACGCAAGTCCACACCCGGAAAACAGCCGCTTGCTGCGAGCGGTCAAGAAGATCGTGCCGATCAGCAACGAGCTTCATGGTGGTCACATGTTCGTGCGCTTGGCGGGCACGCTCACCGCCACGCCGCTGTTTCTCGCGCTGGTCGTCATCGAGGCGTCGGACGCGGTGTTTGCCGTCGATTCGATCTTCGCCATCTTCGCGGTGACGACCGATCCGTTCATCGTCTTGACCTCGAACATCTTCGCGATCCTGGGCCTGAGATCGCTGTACTTCGTGCTCGCCGGTGCAGCCGAGCGCTTCAAGTATGTCCAGCCTGGTCTCGCCCTCGTCTTGATCTTTGTCGGCGTCAAGATGGCGATCTCCGACTGGGTCAAGATCCCGGTGCTGCTATCGCTCGGCGTGATCGTATTTCTCGTCGGAGGCTCGATCGTCGCGTCACTCCTGCGCACTTCCGACAAGCCGCAAGGGCACACCCCCGAGACACCGCACGGGGGTGAGCCGTGACGCGTTGATCCGCGCTCGAAGCGTCAGGTGTTTGGCTTAGTTCCAGTGGGAACCAACGGGACCAACAACACGTCGCAGGACACGGCGCGCAGCACGTCGCCTGCAACAGTGCCGAGCAGGAGGTGCGCGAATCCCGTGCGCGCTGCAGTCCCGAGGACGAGCAGATCAGCACCTATGCGCCGCACGGCCCTTTCGATCACCAAGCGCGCTGAGCCGCCGCGCACGTAGGGCTTCCAGCGCAGAGCGACGGGTAACTGCGACCGCTCGGATTGCCGCGCAAACAGCTTCGCTAGCTGGGGCCCTACACGATGCTCGAGCTCATAGTCTAGGTCTTCGGCATCCTCCCGAGACAGGCTCGGGGCCGCGATGCCGCGATACGTCGTGTCGACCGCGTGGACCACCGTGACGCGCGCAGGGGCGGGCGACAGCAAGCGATGCGTGAGCCCGAGTGTGTGCGGTGCGGTCGCGTCGAGCTCCAGCGCGAGGGCTGGCTTTCTGTAAGTTGTATGGGCAGAGGCGCGAACGACTAGCACCGGCCGACGAGCCGCTCGGACCACACGTTCAGCGCTCGACCCGACGAACGCGTCGCGCAGCCCGCGACTCGCTCCGCGCCCCATCACGATCAACTCCGCATCCATCGTCAGCGCGGCTTGGGCGATGACCCGCGCGCTGTCTCCCACGGTGACGGCTTTCTCGATGGTCACGGACTTTGGCAGCCACTCGCGAGCTACAGCGATCTCCTGTGAGAGCAGCGTGTTCGCATGGCGCAACGCTCTTTCGCGAGCGCTGCGCGGCATGCTCTCTGGTACGACGTGCAGAACCGTGAGGCGTGCGTTGTGAGCCAAGGGTAGTAACACTGTGCGACGGAGCACGCGATCGGAGATCGCCGTGAGATCGAGCGCGATCAACAAACTGCGAAAGCGTGGTGGCGCGTTGGCTGCGAATCGGGTGGTTTGGCTGGCAGAGGTCAAGCTCATCATGTTGTCTCCTTTGCTCGAGCAACAGCTGCGCGCTCAGAATATTCCCGTATCTGACTCACTGTATTGAAGCTGACGGCGGCAGTCGTGTGGTGTTCGGTGGCACGACAAGCTGATCTCTGATCTCGCCCTGTTCGAGCTCGATCTGGTGCTCACGGATGCTCCAGTCAGGGCGAGCCCCAATTTCAGCGGATATACGCGGCTGCTATCTGACTCGGGAGTGGCGCTGTTTGCAGAGCCGAGCGTGGCGAAACGGCTACGCGAGCGCTTCCCTGAGTCACTTGCGGACGTTCCGTTGCTGTTGCCGCTCGAGCACACGGGCCTGCGGGTCTCGCTCACTCGCTGGTTCGAGACGCACCATGTGCGGCCGCGGATCCGTGGAGAGTTTCAGGATAGTGCATTGGCAGTGGTGTTCGCGCGCGAGCAGCAATGTGTGCTCGCGATGCCGACGGTTATCGCAGACCAAATGCGGTCGCACTACCGTTTGGCTCCTGTGGCGGAGCTCGATGGCGTTCGCGCGCGCTTCTACGCGGTGACTCCCGATCGCAAAGTTGCCCATCCGGCGGTACGCGCGATCGTGAGTCACGAGCGCGCACGCAGCATTCGCGCATGAGCGATTCTTCAGGCGTGGCGCAAACGTTGGAGCTCAAACCGATGTCTGCGTGTTATTCGCCCGGCTTCTGCGAGCGATCGGGGAATCGCGCAGGCAGCGGGCAGATTGATGCTGTAGGCTCACTGTAACCGTGCAAATGAGATAAAGGACCTCGATGCCTGAGCAACGCTACATCAGATCGGTCGACGACGACGGCCCGGACGGCCCGAATGGAAACGGAGGACTGCCTCCGTGGAGCGGCCTCGAGCTTCAGTGGCAATGGTTCGTTTGGGGGCTGGCGGCGGTGATCGCGCTGTGGGCCGCTTATACGAGCTATTACACCGTGCAACCGGAAGAGCGCGCGGTGGTGAAGCGCTTCGGTGCGGTCATCGACCAGACTGATCCCGGGCTGCACTTCAAGCTCCCCTTTGGCATTGACCTGGTTCAGGTCGTGCCAACCGAGCGAGTGCTCAAGCAGGAGTTCGGCTTTCGTTCTGCGGCACAGGTCAGCAGTCGCACCGAATACGACACCGCGGGCCTCGAGACCGAGTCGATGATGCTGACCGGTGATCTGAACATCATCAAAGTTGAATGGGTGGTGCAGTACAAGGTTCAGGACCCGGTGAAGTGGCTGTATCGCATTCGTGATCCAGAGCGCACGTTGCGTGACGTGTCCGAAGCCGTGATGCGGCAGATCGTCGGCAATCGCCTGGGCAGCGATGTATTGACCATCGGACGCGTCGAGATAGCCAACCAATCGCGCGACCAGATCCAGACGATCATGGAGGACTTTGGCTCTGGCGTCTCGATCATCACGGTCGAGCTCCAGGATGTCATCCCGACCAAGCGCGTCCAGCCCGCGTTCAACGAGGTCAACATCGCTCGCCAAGAGCAAGAGCGCATGATCAACGAGGCGGAGAAGCGCAAAAACCAGGTCATCCCGCGCGCGCGGGGCAAGGCCAATCAGCTCGTGGCTGAAGCCGAAGGTTACGCCGCGACGCGGGTGAACTTGGCGCACGGTGAAGCCTCACGTTTCAGCGCGATCCTCGCTGAGTACAAACAAGCGCCCGAGGTGACACGCCGCCGGCTGTATTTGGAGATGGTGAACGAAAACATGCCAAAGGCCGGGCAAGTATTGGTCGTACAAGACGGGCAACAAGGGCCGCTGCCGCTCATGGATATCGGCGCAGCGCAACGCAGCAGCAAGTCATCAGGAGGAAGCAAGTGACTACGCTCTTCGAAAAGCCGCTTGTCCTGACAGTGAGTGTCGTGCTGCTGGTGGCGGGCTTGGTGACGCTCTATTCCGCGGCGTTCATCGTCGACCAAGCCGAGCAGGTGATCATCGTCGAGTTCGGTGAGCCCAAAGGCGAGCTGATCGCGAGCCCTGGGTTGTATTGGAAGAAGCCATTCATCCAAGTGGTGCGGCGCTTCGACAAGCGCTTGTTGGTTTGGGACGGCGATCCGAACCAGATTCCTACACTCGGTCGCGAGTTCATCAGCGTCGACACAACGGCTCGCTGGCGCATTGTCGACCCGCTGCGCTTCCTCAAGAGCGTGCGGGATGAAGCCGGTGCACGTTCGCGGCTCGACGACATCATCGACTCGGTCGTGCGCGACAAGGTCTCTAACACTGAGCTCGAAGAGATCGTGCGTTCAAAGGACTGGAACCCTCGGCCCGCAGGCGTAGCCGAAGAGGTCGAGGTCCTCGGCAAAGACACGCAGCTCGCAGCTGCACCCAAGAAGGGGCGCGAGCAGCTGACCCGCGAGATCATCGTGGATGCACAGAAGGTCATTGGACCGCTGGGCATCGAGCTGGTCGATGTGCGCATCAGGCGTCTGAACTACATCGATGAAGTGCGTAGCAAGGTCGAGGATCGCATGATCTCCGAGCGCGAGCGCGTGGCGGAGCACTTTCGGTCGGAGGGCGCAGGCCGCAGTGCTGAGATCGACGGCGAGACCGAACGCGAACAACAGCGCATCGCCTCTGAGGGCGGCCGCCGCGCCGAAGAGATCCGCGGGCGCGCAGACGCAGAAGTGACGCGCATCTACGGAGATGTGTACGGCCGGGACCCCGAGTTCTACGCGTTCTTCCGCACCCTGGAGAGCTACTCCAAGAGCATCGGCAGCAACACCACCCTCATGGTGCGTGCCAGCTCCGAGCTCTACAAGTATCTACAAGACATCTCGGTGCGGCGACAGTAGCTGCTTAGAACACTGGTTCTGCGCGGCGTTCTTTGCGGAAGCGGGCACGGTGTTCGTTGTGGCAAGTTTTGCAGTTCTTGCTAACGGCTGAGTCGTCGTGTTTTTCCGCTGCTGCTGCGCCGGCTAGGGCTAGGTCTCTCCACGTGCCGTAGCCTTCCGGCGCGTTCGCTGCGAGTTTCTCCAGGGAGGTTGCGAGGCGCGCGTAGTCTTTTTCGCGTTGGTAAGACTGGAGTGTGGACTTCATCCAGCCTTGCAACGGGCAGTCGGGTTGGGACTTGCCGCCGCAGCTGACAGACGCAGCTGCAGCTGCTGGCGGCGTGGTCGCAACAGGCGCTTCATCGGCCGAGCGTGCAGTCGAGCCGCACGCGCCCGCTGTGAGCGCGAGCAGCCCAGCGATGAAAGCGCACCCCATCATGGCAGCGCAGGCTCCTTGATGTACTCACGAGGCAGGTCGCCTGTCAGCGAATCGAGCCACGCGCTGATCGAGCCGACTTCCTCGTCCGAGAGCTCGAGGCCGAGCTGGTGACGACCCATCATCTGCACCGCTTGGCCGAGCGTCTTGGCTGAGCCGTCGTGGAAGTACGGCGCAGTCTTGCCGATGTTGCGCAACGTGGGCACCTTGAACACCATGCGATCGGTCTCGTTCTTGGTGACCGCGAAGCGACCTTGGTCGACTTGGTTCGGCCACGGCTCCACCGCACCAACCTTCTCGTACATCGTGCCGCCGACGAACTCACCGGTGTGGCAGACCATGCAGCCGACGTTGGTGAACACGCGTAGGCCTTCTACTTCCTTGGCATTCAGCGCGTTCTTGTCGCCCTTGAGGTAAGCGTCCCAGCGCGACGGGGTCACGAGGCCGCGCTCGAAGCTGCCGATCGCTTTGCCGACGTTGTCGTAGGTGATCGGCTCGGCCTCACCGGGGAACGCCTTGGCAAACAGCGGCTTGTAGCCGGAGATGCCGTGCAAGATGCTCTCGACGTGCGCGCCGTCCTTGAGGCCCATCTCGACCGGATTGGTGAGCGGGCCTTTGGCTTGTTCTTCGACGCTGAGCGCGCGGCCATCCCAGAACTGCGCGAAGTAACCCGCTGCGTGGTACACGGTCGGCGAGTTGCGCGAGCCGAGCGCGCCTTCCGCGCCCGCGCTCGTAGGGCGCCCGTCGGCGCCCCAGTTGTCGAGCGGATGACAGCTGTTGCATGCCTGCGTCCCGTTCTTCGACAGCCGCTTATCGAAGTACAACATGCGGCCGAGCGCGACCTGCTCCGCGCTGCCGGGCGCCCCGTCGATCAAGACCTCTCGCACCGGCTTGAACCGGCGCAACAAACGAGGATTGAACTCGCCAGTATTCGCCGCCGTCGCCGCCCGATCGAGTGATGCGGTGGCCGCCCCCAACGCGGCCGGCCCGAGATCGACTTTCTCGGGGTTACTCTTCGAACACGCCAATGTAGAGACACTCAGAATCGCAGCCAGTACTACTCCACTACGCACTTCATTCCTCCACCCGGGTTGCGAAGGCCATGCCGCCATGGGCGACAAGCTGACGAGAGTCGGACGCACGCGAGGCTGGCATGATCGGCTGCCCCTGTGCGTCGACCTGGAAACTAAAGCAAAACGTTGTGCCCTTGCCGAGCTCGGTCTGCACGTCGATCGTGCCGCCGTTGGCTGCGCAGGCATCGCGCATCGCAGACAGGCCGACGCCGCGACCCGAGGTCTGGCTGGCCTGGTCGCGCGTGGTCATGCCGTCCGAGAGCAGCGCCGCTACCAGCTGCTCGTGATTGCCAGTCGGCAAGCGACGCTTCTGCGCGAGGCGTGCGATCTTTGTCCAATCCACGCCGCAACCGTCGTCCGACACAAACACCCGGAAGCGATTGCCTTCGACCGTCGTGCGCAGCCGGATGTGTCCAGTTTCAGGCTTGCCCGCGGCGCGCCGTACGTCGGGACCCTCGAGACCGTGGTCCACCGCATTGCGCACGACATGCACCATGGCCTGCCAGAAGCCGACCCACGCGGTCGGATGCAAGCGCACGTCGTTGGGCTCGATCTCCACGGCGATCGGCGACTTCTCCAAGCGCCCAGCGAGCGAACGCGTGTACTCCTGGAGACGCGACAGCCGCGACTCCGCAGGCTCCAGGTCCCAAGCGCGAATCAGGCGTGTGATCAGCGAAGCGCGTGCGCCCGCGTTCAAGTTCGCCACCACGTGCTGCACGTCGGAGCGACTCACCTCGAGCAGCTCGGTCGAGCGCCCGCCCATCAGCGCGGTCACCTTCGTGCGCAGACGATCCCAGGCTTGCGTCAGGCGTTGGCAGTCTTCGGCAGAGAGCTCGGCCGTGCCGTTCTGCACGTTTTCTTCGAGCTCGTGGCACAGCCGCACCATGCTGTCGAAGCCGAAGATCGCGGAGTTGCCCTTGAGCGTATGCAACAAGCGCAGACGGCGCTCGCGCTCGGGGTCGGGACCGACGATGTCCGTCACCAAGCCAGACGCTTCCTCGATGTACTCGCGGAAGCCGCTGTGATCGGACAGCAGCTTTCGCACGACTTGCACGAGCTCGCGCTCTTCGGACTCGGCGCGCGCACGCTCGGCGAGCGGCGCCATGTCGGTCACGATCACGAGCAGCTTGTGCAGCGCATCGCCGTCTTGGATCGGTTGATATGCAAAGCCGAGGTGCAGCTTGTCCGTGCGGAACTCCGCCGGCAGCTGACCCAACCGCATCTCGAGCGGCATCCAATCGTCGTTCAGCGCATCCCAACCCACGCGCAAGTAGTCGCCCTTGCCGGGCAGCGCGCGGTCGATGTACGCGAACAAGCTCTCGCCTTCGCGCGGCACGCCGAGCCAAGTGTCGACGATGGCCGAGCGCTCGCGCGACATCGTTCCATCCAATCCGACAGTCAGAAAACCTTGGCTGACATTGTCGAGCACCAGGCGCATGTCGGCGGTGCGACGGTCCAGCTCGTGCGTGCGCTCTTGAACCAGGTGCTCGAGCCGCGACTTCTCAGTCGCTGCGGTCTCGCGCGCTTCACTGAACAAGCGCTGGATCTGCCGCATCATCACGTTGAAGCCCTGCGCGAGATCGGTGACTTCGTCGCTGCCTTTGATCACGAGCGCCGGTTGATCGAGATCGCCGTTGGACACGGCCACTGCGGCTTGCGCGACCGCACCGATGCGCCGGCCGAGTGAGCTCGCGATGATGTAAGCGAGCAGCATGCCGACCGCGATCGCAAACAAACCCACCGCAACGGCGGTCACTGTCATGCTTACGACTGCCGCTTCTAGCTGCCGAGTCGAGAGCTCGATCACCAGCGTGCCGCGTGGACCTTCCGCGGAGACCACCGGGCTCACCACCGCGATCTTGTCCGAGAGCTCGACGATGCGTTGTTCCTGTACGCCGCCCTTGGCTGCAGACATCCAAGCGCCGGCCGCACCTCTTGCGTGCAGCACTTCGCCGTTTGCGTTCAGCAACGTCATGCTCTCGATGTCGTTGTCGAGCGCGACAGCATCGAACACTTCGCGCGCGGTCTGACGATCGTCGAACGCAACAGCCGGTGCGACTTGACGCGCAGATAGTGCGCCGTACGCTGCAGCTTTGCGCTGCAACGCAGCGCGCGAGTCACTGATCTGCAGGCGCAGAAAGAAGCCCGAAAGCACGATCACCAGGCCGACCGTCGCCGCCCCGAAAAGTGCGAGTAGCTTCTGCGTGATCGAAAAGTGTCGACGCCGAATGGGCGCCTGACGTTGTGTTCCACTGTCCGGCGCACTCATACCTGCGTCACCCCGCGTTCCGCCCCCAGCTGAATCCACCAGGACCTAGTCGGCGGATTCTGAGGCGAACTTGAGGATGAGCGTGCGCGAAATGCCGCAGGGGCGATCGGACTCAGGTTACAGGTCGGTCTGCAAGCCGATCTCGACTACCTGCGTGGTCGGGATGTGGAAGTGCCGATCGGCGGTGACTGCGTTGCGTGAGAGGAACGCAAACAACGCTTCAGCGATGCGCTCGAAAGGATTGTCAGCGTTGGTCACGAACGAATCGCGACCCAAGTAATAAGTCACTTGTGCCGGATCGACGGGCAGGCCTTGCTCGCTCGCCGCTTGCGACAACACCGCTGGGATCGATTGCGTGTCCATGAAGCCGAAGTGCACGATCAAGCGGTGCATGCCGTGCCCCAGCGTTTCTACGCGATAGCGCTTGCTCGGTGGCACGCTGGGTTGCGTCTCGGTCACCACCGTCAGCAGCACGATCGTCTCGGGCAACACGCGCACGCGTCGCACGAAGTGCATGAGCGAAGGCGGCATGTGCGCGGTGCTCGATGCCATGAACACCGCAGCGCCCGGCACGCGCGTGTAGAGCTCGCGCTCGATCATCGGCAGCGCTTGCTCGTAGCTCGGGAAGCGGCCCATGTATTGGCTCACCAGCTGCGTGCGGCCCTTGCTCCAGATCAGCATCGACGCAACGCAGCCGACGCCGATCAGCATGGGCACCCAGCCGCCAGCCAATAGCTTGAAGGCATTGGCTGCGAGGAACGGAACGTCGGTCGCGAGGAACAACACGAGCAAGATGCGCGAACGCCAAACACCCCAGTTGAACACGTGACGCAACACCACGTAGTAGACGATCGAAGTGATCGTCATCGTGCCCGTGACTGCGACGCCGTACGCACCTGCGAGTGCTTCCGAGCTGCGGAAACCCAGCACGAGCAGCATGCACGTGAACGCCAGGATCCAGTTGATCTCTGGCACGTAGATCTGACCTTCCATCGTGAAGGCCGTGTGTTTGATGGTCATGCGCGGGAAGTAGCCGAGCTGCATGGCCTGACGCGTGAGCGAGAACGCGCCTGAGATGAGCGCTTGCGATGCGATGATGGTCGCGAGGCTCGCCAAACCGATCAGCGCCCAGGTGGCTGGGCCTTCGGGCACGAGCGCAAAGAACGGCTGCGAGACGGTCTTCGGGTCGCGCAGAATCAAGGCGCCTTGGCCGAAGTAGCAGATAGTCAGCGCGGGCGTTACGAACGTCAGCCACGCCCAGCGGATCGGCCGCGCGCCGAAGTGGCCCATGTCGGCGTACAGCGCTTCGCCGCCGGTCACTGCCAAGACCACCGAGCCGAGCACCAGAAAGCCGTGGAAGCCGTGGTCGATGAAGAAGTGGACCGCGTAGCCTGGCCACAGTGCGCGCAGCACGTCGGGCCGTTGCACGACCTGGCGCAACCCGAGCGCCGCGATCGTGAGAAACCAGGTCAGCATCACGGGCCCGAACAGCTTGCCCACCGTGCCGGTGCCGCGCCGCTGCAGGAGGAAGATGCCCGCGATGATGCAGCAGGTGATCGGGACGACCAGCGGCTCGAGCGATGGCTGAACGATCGTGATGCCTTCGATCGCGGAGAGCACCGAAACGGCAGGCGTGATCGCGCCATCGCCGTACAGCATGGCCGCGCCGATCACGACCAAGGTCGACACCCAGGTCATGCCTTTGAGCCCGACAGCGCCAGGCTTCGCGGGCTGGCGAGTCACCGGCGGCTTAGAGAAAGGGTGCATGCGCAGCTCGGGCGGCAGGACCGCGAGCAGAGCGAAGATGCCGCCTTCGCCGTGGTTGTCCGCACGCATGATGAAGCCGAGGTACTTGACCGTGACCACCAATGTCAGTGACCAGAAGATCAGCGACAGGATGCCGAACAGGTCCGCCGTGGTGGCCGTGCCGTTGGGCGCCACCGCGTTCATGCACTCGCGCAGCGTGTAGAGCGGACTCGTGCCGATGTCCCCGAACACCACGCCGAGGGCGCCGAACGCCAGGCTCGCCAGTGATCCGTGGGAGTGGGATCCTTGGGGCTTTTTGTTTACTTGGACGTGCGAGAGGGCGCTGTCAGTAGCCGTGGATGGACTCACAGCGCGCAGCGTAGGTCCGAGATTCTTCCGATGGAAGGTGAGACGCCTCGAGTTAGTTGTTTTCGGCTGGATGCGGCGAAAGCCGGTGAGCGGAAGTTGCGCTCTTCCTGCGAATCCAGGCGGAAAGCCGCGCGAGGGTAGGCCGAAGGGAGCGGGCTTTTGCACAAGGCGGCTGGCCCAGGCCGGCGGCGCTACTAACAGGCCTCACAGTCGAAACTCGCCGCCCGCGCCGAGCATCGGCCCGCTGTGGTCGACTGCTTCGCAGCTGTTGGCTGCAGCACCGCTGGGCGTCAGCGGCACGTCGTTGCAGTGGCGGAACACGTTGGTCCAACCGATCGTTGTGGTGAGGAAGAACGAGCCTGCGCCGCCGTTGCCAGACATCAGCACGCGCAATCCAACTTCACCGAAGTTGAGCCCGATCGAGCCGCCACCGCCTGCCAAGCGCAACCAGGTGCGTGAGCCGACGGGGATCTGACCTTCGACGCGCAAGCTCGAGAACTGGAAGCTGCTGTGGAACAGCGTGACGTAGGAGAGGAACTTGAGGTGCGCGCCGTCGCGAGCGCCGAGCCGTAAGCGTTGCGCGAGCAAGAGACCGCTGCCTGGGTCGAGCGCGAAGTCCGGATCATTGACCGTCTGCACGCCCAAGCCGAGGCCGACCTCGAACAGATGCGAATCAAAGGCCCCTGACACAAACGCGCCCGCTGCACCGACGGCGCCCGCGCGTGCGCTGCCCGCTGCGAGTGGCGTCACGCTGGCTTCGACATAGAGCGGCGCATGGAAGTGGTAGCCAGCGTGCCCGTCGAGCACGATGCCGGCGCCGAGGTCATCCAGCACGACGAAAGGGCGCGCGAGAAAACTCAGCTCCCACACACCGCCCGCGCGTGGCGGCGAGAAGATGCCTGCGCTGACGCCTCCGTTCGTGACGTACGCTTGTGCGCCCTCAGGCACTGTTTCATTTGTGCCGATCACGACGCGCGCGCGTCCGGCCATGCTCCGCACGACGCGACCCACTGCGTACACTTGCTCTTCGTCGCCGGCTTGGCTTGCGTCGCTGACAAACGCGACGTGCGTGCCCGGTTTCACGCGTGCACCCGGCAGCTCGATCACGAGTTGTTCGTCCGAGCGCTCGACGACCCGGCCGCCGACTGACGGCTCGAGCGTTTGTGCGGGAAACGTGCTGCCGCTGGTGGCGGCAGGCTGTGGTGCCGGGGCTGCGCCTGCAGCTGGCAGCGGCGAGACCGCAGGGCCGCTCCCGCTCACTTCTTGTGCGCGCACGCTGGTGACTTCGACCCATAACCTGCCGTTGGCTTGGAAGAACGGTCCAACTCGGCCACCGAGGTCGCGCGTCTCGACGAGCGAGGCTTCGTCGCCCGCCAGACGCACGATCCACAGCCCTGCCGCGCCGCAGGCGAGGAACCGCATCGCGCCTTCGCCCGCCACGTGCTGCAGCTGGCAGCTTCGGCCGAAGGGGTCGTGCTGGCGCGCCACCAGGCGTGCGATCGCGTGATCGCTGGTGTTGCCGGTTGGTGCTGTGCCGCCGGCCGCGGCGGGGGCAGCTTGTGCTGGTGGCTCGCTGGGCGCGCCGCCCGCGGCTGGCTGTACGGGTTGCGCCGGTTGCGCTTGCGTGACGGAGGTGGCCAACAGGCACGCGCAGGCCACAACTGCCCACCATCCATGCATTGGCACTGGCAGGACTCCAAGCGGAAGATTGCGTGCTGGCATGTGCTCGCGAGCATAGCTGAATCGCGCTGAATGCGCGTATGATTGCGAGGTTAACATCGTGTACGTTTGAGCGGTTCTGCACTGCGTGCTAGCTCTGGAGCTGCAGGGGAACCAGGACACAACTCCGAGCCGTCACTGCTGAGGGGGTCACATGCGCGCGTTGATGCATCGCTTCGAATTGTTTTCGAGTGCAAGATGGCTGGTCGCGGGCTCCGTGCTCCTGGTGAGCGCGTGCAACGCGCTGGACGCGCCCGGACCCAAGGGCAGTGTGGAAGTCATCCCAGTCGATGATCGACCTGCGCTGCTGACGGCTGCACCGCCAGCACCCATCAGCGGTGGCACGTTGGCGGTGAGCGCGGATGGTTTGACAGCGGTCGCGGCCGACCCCGATCGCGACCGCGTCTCGATCGTCGATCTCAGCACGAGCCTCGTTCGCCACGTGACGTTGCAGAAGGGTGATGAGCCTGGCCGTGTGGTGCTCGATCCTGTAGGCAGAGCTTTTGTGGCGTTGCGTCGCGCTGGCGCGCTCGCGGTGATCGATCTCGTCCAAGGCAGCGTCGTCCAACGCATGCCTGTTTGTGCCGGTCCGCGCGGCATGGCGTTCGATGCGTTGCAGGGGCTTTTGCATGTAGCGTGCATCGAAGGTCGGCTGCTGAGCTTGCGCAGCGCGGCCACCAGCTCCGCGCTCGAGATCTCCAAGGACGTGCGCGTGGAGCTCGACCTGCGCGACGTGATCGTGCAAGGCGATCAGCTGTGGGTGAGCACGTTCAAGCGGGCGGAGCTGTTGCGCGTCGATGAAGCGGGTCAAGTGCAGCAGCGGCTTGCGCCGCAAAGCTTTACCTCGCTCGACTTCGGCAACTTCAATCCAGAAGGTCAGCGCGGATCGCAGAGCGAAATGCTACCGCGTGTTGCCTATCGCAGCCTGGCAGACGGCGCGGGCAACATGTTCGTGCTCCATCAAGCGGAGAGCGACGGCGAGGTCGCGATCGATCAGCCTGCAGACGGCGGCGGCGGCAGCCCATACGGTGGCGTAGGGGCGTGCAGTGGTATCGTGACGCCAGCGCTGACGAGGATCGAGCCGAACGGGCGCATCAAGACGCTGCCCACCTCGAGCGGCGTGCTCAGCGTGGACATGGCCTTTGCGTCGGACCAGAACATGCTGGCTGTCGTGCAAGCCGGTGCGAGCGATGGCGACGCGCCGCAGCGCCAGAGGTTCTTCGACAACGAGGGTTCGTTTGGCGATACGCCGACGACTGCGATCGCAGCGCCTTCCTTCTTCGGTGGTGGTGCGAGCGGCTCGGGCACGCTCGTGACGTTGTTCGACATGGCGCAGCCGGACTCCGACTGCCGGTTCGGCCAGTCGATCATGGTCCCCGGACAATCGACAGCGATCGCGGTGCGTCCGCGTGGCGGGGCAGTGACTGATCCTGGTTTCTCCGCGTCTACCGGATGGGTGGTGCAGAGTCGCGAGCCCGCACGGCTGACTGTGCTTCCGACGCGCCCGGACTTCAATGTCGAGATTCAGCAGATCGAGCTGGGCGGCGAGAGCATGCGCGACAGCGGCCACGAGATCTTCCATCGTGACGCTGGTGGCGGCATCGCTTGCGCATCGTGTCATGCCGAAGGCGCGGAGGATGGGCACGTCTGGCACTTCACTCGGCTCGGCGCGCGGCGCACGCAAGCGCTGCACATCGGCCTCGAGGGCACTGCGCCGTTCCACTGGGGTGGCGACGAGAGCGACCTCGACAACCTGATGACCGATGTGTTTGTCGGGCGTATGGGTGGTGTGCACCAGGGCACGACTCGAATCTCGGCGCTGTCGCGTTGGTTGTTCGCGCTGCAGCCACCGGCGGCGCCGGTGAGCGTGGATGACTCCGCTGTGGAGCGCGGCCGTGAGCTGTTCATGTCCGCCGCGGTGGGCTGCAACGACTGCCATAACGGCGACAAGCTCACCAACAACCGCAGCCTCGACGTGGGCACGGGCGAGGCGCTGCAGGTGCCATCGCTACGCGGCATCGCTTATCGCGCGCCGTTCATGCACGACGGTTGTGCGCCGACCTTGCGTGATCGCTTCAGCGTAGGCTGCGGCGGCGCGAGCCACGGCCGCACCGCTCAGCTCTCGACCGAGTCGGTCGACGACCTGGTCGCGTTCCTACAGACGTTGTAGCTCAGCGCCACGCGAACACAGGCTGCTCGTAGTGCGCGACGCGGGTGTCTCTGCCCGCGAACGCGACCTCCCACAGCTGATAGATGATGGCTGCGGTCGGCGCATGGATCGTGCAGCTCACCGAGGGCAGCGGCACTGAGATCAGCGGCCGCTCGCTCTCGGGGATATGCCGGTACTCGGGCACACGTGGGTCGGCGAGCTCCGCGATCGGCACCTCGTACACACCGGCCACTTCGCGTGGATCGTGGCTGAACTCGAAGAAGCCGCCGTGCCACAACACGACCGGTGTGATCACGTAGCCGGAGCGCGTGGCATAGTCGTCGAGCAAGCCGAGCACGGCGTCGTGCCCGAGCTGAATGCCGATCTCTTCGTGCGTTTCGCGCAGCGCGGTGTCGACGACGGTCTCGCCTGGATCGCGTCGACCGCCGGGCAATGCCCACTGGCCTGCGTGAGACCCCAGGGTCTTGGCACGGCGTGTCAGGATAAAACAAGGAGCGCCGCTGTCAGCGGCTCTGCCGATCACGAGCGCGACTGACGCGCAACGCATGCCTTCGCACGCCAGTTCACGCCGCTCGAATCGACTCAGGTTTTCAACCAACTGCGTGCGCAGCGCAGGCGATACTTGACCATCCACCGCCTGAGCTTACACCCGGAGGTGGGCGCCGGCTCAACTACCGTGTGGCGCGCGCCTAGCGAGGAACGAGCGGCCCGCGCCTTGCGGCTCCTGCATGGCGCGCGGCTAGCGAGGTACGAGCGCTCCGCGCCATGCGTGTTCCGAGTGGTGCGCGCCTAGCGAGGAACGATCGCGGCTAGTGAGGTACGAGCGCTCCGCGGCATGCGTGTCAAATGCGTTTGGCGTGCTGAGCCTGTAGGCGCGCAAGCTCTTTGGCGCGCGCCTGGGCCACCGCCTTGGGCAAGCCAGGGCCTTCACCCAGGCGCGTGTTTCGGACATCGAGCGGTTCTTTGCAGTGGCCGCACACCAGCGTCGCTGTTGTAACTTGCCCACAACCGACGTGCTCGAGCTGAAGGGGTGGGCCTTTTGCGTCGGCGAGCCAGCGGTCGCCCCACTGCATCAGCCCGAGCAATACGGGCTGCAGGTCGCGCCCGGACTCTGTCAGGCGGTACTCGTTGCGCGGTGGGTTGTCTTGATAGGGCTGCTGAACCAGCACACCTGCGTCCACAAGGCGCTGCAGGCGATCCGTCAGCACATTGCGGGCGATATCGAGATGCTTGCGAAAGTCGTCGAAGCGGCGCACGCCGCTGAAGGCTTCACGGACGATGAGCAGAGTCCAGCGGTCGCCCAAGATACCGAGCGTACGGGCGATGCTGCAATATTGATCGGCGGCTTCGTTCCAGCGCATGTAGGCCTCAATGTAGCACGCTTTTCTAAGTGCGTTGCATTTTGAGACCGAGTGCAGTAGCCTCAGTCTCAATTCGAAACCGAGGTGCCTTCATGAGCGTCGAACAAGCTGCCACCGCATCTAAAACCACGAGTTCTTTCAAGCGGTTGGGTGTGTTTGCGCATACTACGCACGCGGAGCGCGTCAGTGAGGATCTGTGGCAGGCCACGATCGATCCGCGCTGGAATGTGCTGCGCGGGCCGAATGGGGGTTATCTCGCGGCGCTCTTGCTCGCGACCATGCAGCGCCGCCTGGACGACGCGACGCGGCTGCCGCGGGTGCTCAGCCTGCACTACCCGAAGGTGCCCGCCCCGGGCCCTGTCGAGATCCGTACGGGGCTGACGCGCAGCGGCCGCTCGATGAGCTGGCTGAGCGCTGAGCTCTACCAGGACGACGAGCTGTGCGTGGCTGCGCGCGCGGCGTTCTCGGCAGATTGGCCGAGCCTCGAGTACGACACGACCGTGCAGCCCAACCTGCCCGAAGGGGCAGAGGTGCGGATCCTGGACGGGCTGCCGCCGTTCGCGAGCCACTATCAGTACCGGTCTGTGTTCGCGACGCCCATGGCGAGCGGCGAGCATGACGCTGTCGGCGGCTACATCCGGCTGCGCGATCCCGAGCCGTACAATGCGCCGCTCATGGCTGCACTGTCAGATGCGTGGTTTCCTTCGACTTTTGCGCATGATCGCCGCCCTAGTATGGGTGCGACGCTCGATCTAACTGTTCACTTCCGCGATCACGCTGCCTTGGCTGAGCTCGATTTCCCCGATGAGATCTTCGCGGTGTTTCGTTCGCGGCTCGCGACGCAGGGTTTCTTCGAGGAGGATGGTGAGTTGTGGTCGCCTTCAGGCAAGCTGATCGCGCAGTCGCGCCAGCTCGCGATCGCTACGCCTTATGGCACGTCGCTGTCTAAACGTTAGTCTTAGGCATGGCCCACAGAGGCCGTGTTTTGTAGAAAAGTTGCAAAGTCCGGGCAGCTCCGTTGGAGTCCGGGCATGCAAACGGTGGCCGTTACCAATCGCAAAGGCGGCGTCGGGAAGTCGTCGCTCACGACGAACTTAGCAGCAGCATTGGCCCTCGAGGGCAAGCGCGTCCTGGTGATCGACATGGACTCGCAGGCCAGTGCCACAGCTGTGTTTCTCGAGGAGCTGCCGGAAGGAGCGCTGAGCACCGCACATGTGCTCGTCGGCCAGGCAGAGCTCGAGCAGGTGATCAGGCCTGCTACGCGGGAGGGTGTATTCATCGCGCCGGCCGCGCGCGATCTGACTGCGGCGCAGCTCAGCATCGTCGCGCGCACGGGGCGTGAGACGATCTTGCGGCGCGCGCTGCGTAAGCTCGACGGGTACGACGTCGTGCTGATCGACACGGCGCCCGAGCAGCAGCTGGCGACGGTGAACAGCTTGGTCGCGGCGTCGCACGTGCTGATGCCGTTTACGCCGGATCCCAAGGCGCTCGAAGGCTTGCAGACGACGTGCGATGCGGTCGCTGAGATCCGCGCGGCGGAGCTGAGTCAGGCGACGATCATGGGCTGCGTGCAGGTCGCACACGACAAGCGCTTGGGCGTCACCGACCAAGCACGTGAGCAAGTGAGGGCCGCTTACGGCGACGCGCTGTTCGAGACGCGGATCCGGGCTAACAGCTCGTTTATCGTGTGTCCCGCTTGGCATCGCGACATCTTCGAGATCGAGCGCAGCGAACGCGCACCACGCCGCGGCTCGGACGACTTCCGCGCGGTCGCGATCGAATTTGGCCAACGTCTCGGTTGGACACACGCAAGTCACGCGAGTAAGGACGCAGAGCATGCCCAAGTTGCCAGCTAACTATGTGAAAGCCCCGAGCTTCGATAATCCGCTGCGAGCGACCTCGACGCTCAAGGCTGGGATCGAGCGCACGCTGCAGCTGGTGTTGGACGAGGCGACCTGGAACGCGCTGAAGGCTGCGAGCGCAGCGGAAGGCATCGCGGCGGAAGCGCTGGTGCTGCGCGCGCTGGAGCGCCATCTCGCGCTGGTAGATCAAAACGCGATCGCAGCGCAGCCGGAGACGCCGCCCAGCAAGCGCGCGCAGCTGCTGGACCAGCTCTACGACCACTTTGTGCGTCGCAGCTGGGTGCAGTGCGTGATGACGATGCGCGCGTTCCTCCGCGAGAGCCGGGCCTGATCGGCACATTCGCGCAGCACATGTGGCCGTCTGGTCCGGTTGAACACACGGCCCCACGAACTGTGTGACCTCGGCTAAAGCGTAGCAGGCACTTCGAGCCAAGCTACGCTACAACTTAGGCGTCGGCCTGGATGTTGCAGTCCGCTCGGAGCAGTCGCCTATGCGTTCGTTTGCATGTGCCCAGTGTGGTCAGCTGCTGTTCTTCGAGAACTCTCATTGCCTGCGTTGCGGCGCGATGTTGGGTTTCATTTCGGAGCTGCTCGCGCTGCGCGTGATCGAGGAGAAGCGCAGCGGCGGGATGCGCGTGGTCTTCGACGATGCGGCGAGTGGTAGTTACAAGCGCTGTGCGCGGACGCACATGGCGGCATGCAACTGGCTGGTGTCGGAGCCGGGGGAAGTGCTCTGTCTGTCGTGTCGGCTGACGGCGGCAGCGCCGGAGCTCCGGCGCGACGAGGATCTGAAAGCGTTTGCAAAGGCAGAGGCTGCTAAGCGGCGGTTGATCTATCAGCTGCTCGACTTGCGATTGCCGTACGTCGCGCGCAGTGAGGATCCCGAGCAGGGCTTAGGTTTTGTCTTTGGGTTTCGTAGTGAGAAAGAGCCGATCATGACCGGTCATCTGGACGGTCTGATCACGCTGGATTTGAGCGAGTGCGACAACGCGCATCGCGAGCGTTTGCGTGCAGCGTTTGGGGAACCTTATCGCACGCTGCTTGGGCACTTCCGGCATGAGATCGGTCACTACTATTGGAACCTGTTGCTCGCGGACTCTGCGATGCTTCCGCGCTTTCGTGCGGTGTTTGGTGATGAGCGGGAGAGCTACGCCGCTGCGCTGGAGCGGAACTACAAGCAGCCTGTTTCGAATTGGAGTGATCGGTATGTGAGCGCGTACGCTGCGTCGCATCCTTGGGAGGACTGGGCAGAGACGTTCGCTCACTATCTGCATATCAGGGACACGCTGCAGACTGCGGCGACGTTTGGTTTGCGTGTTTCGCCGATCGCGCAGGCGGTTGCGCCCATGGATGGCAAGTTGAGCGCGCGTGCGAGTGAGGATGTCGCGCAGCGGGACTTCGCGACGGTGATCGCGGAGTGGTTGCCGTTGACCTACGCGTTTAATGCCGCGAATCGCAGCATGGGTAAGGAGGATCTTTACCCGTTTGTGTTAGCGAATGTGGTGATCGACAAGCTTGCGTTTGTGCACGAGCTTGTGCGGAATACCTCGGAGCGGCCCTCCTCGGTGATGGTGCGTTCAGCTCGCGAGGGCTCGGTGTGCGAGGCCTTTGCCGGGGATGTTGAGGTTGTTGTGAATGACAACGCTAGCGCTGCGTAGCTCGCGTTAGCGTGTTAGCGCTGGCGCCGTATGGCGAATGCGCGCGAGCATCCTGAGCTTTCTCGCACCGCGCTAACTCCGATGAATAAACTCCTAGCGGGGCTCGCGCGGACGCTCAGGATTTCTGCACCACTCGCTCCAGCTGCCGACATACAGCTTGGCGCCAGCCAAGCCGGCTCGCTCTAACGCCAGCAGCGTATGACAGGCCGTCACGCCCGACCCACAGTGAATGATCGAATCAGCAACCGGCACGCCGCTGAGGGCGGCAGTGTACAAAGCCCCGAGCGTGGGACCGCTCTTGAACGTCCCATCCTCATTCAGATTCTGCGTAAGCTCGATATTCTTTGCCCCAGGAATATGCCCAGCGATTGGATCGATCGGCTCCTTGTCACCCCTGTAACGAAACGCCGCCCGCACATCGATCACTACACGCGCAGGATCGCGCCGAGCTTGGTCGACCTCTTCGATATCCGCAGTGCCCCGCGTCAGCTCAACCACTGGATACGGCGCAGTCGGTTCCACAGCGGGCACTTCACTGCTAAGCAAGAACCCAGCCGCTTCGAGCGCCGGCAACCCGCCGTCCACCACCTGGACATGCTCATGCCCCACCGCCTTGAGCAACCACCACATCCGCGCAGCCGCGTTGGCGCCGTTTTGATCGTCGTACAAGACTACCTGTGAGCGCGGAGTGATGCCCCAGCGGCCGAGCCGGGTCGCGAACGCTGCGAGCTCGGGGAGGGGATGCCGACCGCCTTGCGCGGGGTTCGGCGCGGGCGCTGACAGGTCGCGCTCGAGCTGGGCGTGTTGTGCACCTTCGATGTGGCCCGCGCGGTACTTGGCTTCGTCCACCCGGCAGTCGAACCACACGAGATTCGGGCGCTTATGGAGCTCTCTGGCAGACACGATAGGGTCGAGCGTCATGGCGCGGAGCATAGCGCAATCCCCGCAGCGCAGCTGCCCGAAGCGGGCGCCAGCCCCAGCGCGCACATCCTCCTGCAGCCTGCGACTCGTTTTCGAAACGAACCGGCCTGTTGTAGACTAAAACGCAGCTGATGGCTGCGGGCGGTGGTCCGCAGCTATTGGCGGCCATCTCTCAGTTGCTGTTTGTCCAATATGAAGCAGTTGCATCTCGTCACGGTGGTCTTGTGCGGCGTGCTCGGAACCCGTTGTGGAGAGGCTCTGCAAGATGATGTGGAACGCGGCCCGGCGCATGCGCTGCTCGACGTACGCGAGGGCCACGAGCACGCAAGCGACGCCACAGCGGCAGCGGCTGCAGCAGGACCGTATATCGACAAACGCGCGATCCCGAAAGGCAGCGCGGGCGTAAACCAGCCGATGCTCGAGCGCACGAGCGAGCGACCCAGCGCAGGCGACGGAACCGGCGCATTTCGCACAGTCTGCAGCTACTCGCACATGAACTTCGACGACCCGATCGTCTATCCGAATCAACCTGGCAAGGCTCACTTACACGCGTACTTCGGCAACACCGGCGCGAAAGCATCGTCGACCGCAGACAGCATCGCGACCACTGGCAACTCGACCTGTCGCGGCGGAACCATCAACCGCAGCGCGTATTGGGTGCCCGCGCTGATCGACTCCGCTGGCAAGCCTCAGAAGCCGGAGAGCCTCGAGGTGTATTACAAGACCGGCTACAATGGCATCGCGCCGCGTGCTGTTCGCAGCTTCCCGCGCGGCCTACGCATCATCGCTGGCGACATGAAATCGAAGAGCGCCCAGTGGAATGCCTACTGGGCCTGTCGCGATCACTACGTCGGCAAGCCAGGCAGCATCCCGCGCTGCAATCGCGGAGAGGGCGTCGTGATGATCGTCGAGTTCCCACAGTGCTGGGATGGCAGAAACCTCGACTCGGCCGACCACAAGAGCCACATGGCCTATCCTGGCGCGGGCTGTCCCTCGACGCATCCGGTCGCGATCCCGGCGATCACGATGAATGTGATCTACAAGCCCGGCACCGGCCTGCGGTTGTCTTCGGACATGTACGATGCAAAGCAGCCCGGCGGCTTCTCCGCGCACGCAGATTGGTTCAGCGGTTGGGATCCCGCGATCGTCAACACCTTCGTCACCAAGTGCCTCAATCCCGCGTTGGATTGCCATGCCCACTTGCTCGGTGACGGTCGCGCCACCTTGTGAGCGTGGCAAAGCTGTCGGCCTCCGGCAGTTTTTGCTGCTGCGACGCATCTCTGAATATGCTCTGCTCGCTCCCGATTTCCGGGACGAGCGGAGGTGTGTGGGTGCGGTGTTACGTTCAACACGGTCTAGCCGTAGAAGCAGTGCTCGCGCTCGCGGTTTGGGCTGCGTCGGATCAACGCGTACAAGCGCAAGCGGCTGAAGAGCCAGATGCCGGTGCAGACGTGCCGGTGATCGAGGTGGAAGAGCCAGTGTCAGCTGAAGCACCGCCGATCGTCGCCAAGCCCGCGCCTTTGGGTGCAGCCAACAGCGACGCACCCGCGATGATCGTGACCGGCCAGCGCGCCAACGAGAGCCAGCGGCTCGTGCAATCCGCGGAAGCGGTGCAGGTCGTCGACACCACACGCGCACAGACGCAGAGCTCCGATTTAGGTGAGGTGCTCGCGCGCGTGCAAGGCGTCGGTGTGCGGCGCGAAGGCGGCTTGGGCAGCACCGTGCGCTTCACGCTGAATGGTCTCACAGACGATCAGGTGCGCTTCTTCTTGGACGGCGTTCCGCTCGACCAAGCGGGTTTTCCCTTCGGCATTGCGAACGTGCCGGTCAACCTGGTCGAGCGCGTAGAGATCTATCGCGGCGTCGTCCCCGTGCGCTTCGGCGCTGACGCCCTGGGCGGCGCAGTCAACTTGGTGACCCCGGACGTACGCCAGAATTACATCGGTGGCAGCTACCAGGTCGGCTCGTTCGGCACGCATCGCGTGACCGTGGATGGTCGCTACCACAACCCAGCAAACGGCTGGGTGTTCGGTCACAGCGCGTTCCTCGACATCGCCAAGAACAACTACAAAGTCCGCGTCGAGCTACCGCAGCGCGACGGCAGCCTTGCGCCGCGCGACGTGACTCGTTTTCATGACGCTTACCGCGCGTACGGGGTGAAGCTCGAGGGTGGCCTCGTCGATCGCAGCTGGGCCAAGCGCTTGCTGTTGTCGGGTTATGTGTCGAGCTTCGACAAGGAGCTGCAGCACAACCTGTGGATGACGGGTGCTCCGTACGGTGAGGCCACCTATCGACAAGATGTGTACGGTGCGACGGCGCGCTACGACCTCAACCTCGGGTCGCGTGTGAAGCTCTCATCGGTCGCGAACTACAGCTACACGACCTACGGCCTGCGCGATCAAAGTCAGTACATCTACGACTGGAATGGCCAGCGCCTACTCGCCAAGCCCAGTCGCAGAGAGTGGGGTGAGATCGCGGATGCGCCGACCGATCAGGTGCTCACGCAACACACGTTCTTTGGGCGGATCTTGGCGAGCTGGGACATCGCGAGCGAGCACGCTGTGCGCCTGTCCGTCCGGCCGGGCTATGTCGCTCGCAGCGGCGACAACCGCATCGAGCTCGAGCAAGGTGCGGTCGATCCGCTAAACGCGAGCAACGGCCTGTTCTCGCTGGTCGCGGGGATCGAGTACCAGGTGAACTTTCTCGATGACGTGATCGAGAACATCGTGTTCGTGAAAGACTATGTATACAGCGCGGATGTCGAGCGCGACGTAGGGGCCGGCGCGGGCTTGCGCGGGCAGAGCGTGAACGATCACAGGTTGGGCTTCGGAGACTTGTTGCGCGTGCGCGCGACCGAGTGGCTGGACGTCAAGCTCGCTTACGAATATGCGACGCGCTTGCCGCGGGCCGACGAGGTGCTCGGCAACGGTGGCTTGATCTTGGCCAACGTCGAGCTCGAGCCTGAAGTCAGTCACAACGTGAACGTCGGACCGCATCTGTCTGTGAAGCGCACGCCGATCGGTAACCTCGTCTACGACCTCAACCTGTTTTTGCGCGACGTCGATCGCTTGATCCTGTTGGGGGGCCGCGGGCGTTCATCGCAATACGACAATGTCTACGGTGCGCGCTCGCTCGGGCTCGAGAACGCGCTCTCGTGGTCAGCGCCCTCCGGCATCGTCAGCTTGGACGGAACTTTCACTTGGCAGGACTTGCGCAACACCTCCAGCACCGGCGAATACGCCGACACCGAGGGAGACCGCGTGCCGAATCGGCCCTATCTGTTCGGCAGCTGGGGCGCACGGGTGCGCTTAGACGACGTGATCGTGAAGACCGATGCCATCGAGCCGTTTTACGTCGGGCGCTACGTGCATGGCTTCTTCGTGAGCTGGGAGAGCCTCGGCTTACGCGAATCGAAGCTGAGTGTCCCTGATCAAGTCACCCATGACATCGGCGTCAGTTGGACATTCGAGAATGAAGTGGCGCGTACAAGTGCCACGCTCGAAGTCCAAAATGTCACAGACGCGCGCGTCTACGATAACCTCGGCGTTCAACGGCCGGGTCGCGCGTTCTACGCGAAGGTCACGGCGACCTTTCGATAACCAGCAGCGGCTGTAGGTGCGCGTGCGCTTGCAGCTGTCGGCGGATCGTAAGCGAACGCGATTGCGCTGCGCACGGCGTTGTAAACGCTCGGAGCGCGCGCTATAGCGACAAAACCTACCATGACATTACTTTATCGTCCTACTAGCTTCAGTACATTCGCCATACTGACAGTGTTGTCAGGTCCAGTGTTAGGTCTGGCTGGATGCTCAGATGACGACGAGCCTGCAACGTCGGATGCTGGTGGCAAGCCGGATGCGAGCGCGAAGCCTGATGCAAGCTCGACTTCGGACGGCGGCACGCCGACGGGGTCGCTGGAGATGCCCAAGGGCCCGCTCGTGATCTTGACCGAGCGTACTGCCAACGATATGTCGCTGCACTATTTGCACGTCGTCGACGACTGGCCCGAGTCCGGCGAGCTCGACTACGACAAAGCGCTGGAGCTCGGACCGCCCGGCATCGCGCGCGTGCTCGGCTCAGAGCTGTTCTTCTATCACGCTGCGAAGGGTGAGTTTGAAAAGTTCACCGTTGCGGAAGACCTAACGATCGAGCGCGGGGCGAAGCTCTCGTTCGGTGCGGTAGGTATTATGGGCTTCGACCCTGAGCCGATCTGGGTGTCGAAAGACCTCGCGTTCATGGTCGATGAGAAGACCGCGCAAGTCGCACAGTTCAATCCGAGCACGATGAAGCTCGGCAAAGTCACGAAGATCAATCCGGACGTGTTAGAGCGCGACGGGCTCAAGCTGCAGATGCAGCTCGGCGTCGCCGCGGACGAGCGCCTGTTCACGACCGTGAGCTATCGCAGCTGGGAGACCAACACCGTCTACAAAGCAGCGGTGCTCGGAGTGTTCGAGCAGAACGATCCCGCGACGGGCCCCACGCTGATCGAAGACCAACGCTGCGCTGCGTCTGTCACGATCAGTCCATTTGTCGACGGTAACTACGTGTACGCAGTCGGCGACGGCGTAAACGGCTTCGACATCCTCGCGAACCCAAAGATGACCGAGAAGCCGCAGTGTGTTGTGCGTCTGCCGGTCGACGGCGACGCGTTCGAACAAGACTACTTCATCGACATCCAAGAGGTGACCGGCAGCCCGGCCATCTACATGGCTTATCCAATGGTCGAGCATAAGCTGCTCGTGAGCATGTGGAGTCCCGACGTCGAGCTCAGCGTCGCGAAGAAAGACGCGACCAAAGCGGATTGGTTCTGGCAGGCGCCCCCGTACTACCAGTACGCGATCATCGACCTCGAGACGAAGAAGGTGACCGAAGTCGACCTGCCGCAAGCCTCTATGCGTTCGGCTAAGGTGTTGATCGCGGACCAGCGCAACTACGTGCAGACGTTCCGCGCGGACAAGGGCTCGGATGTGCATCGCATCGATCCTGACGGCGCGGTCACAGAAGTGCTGCACAACGCGAGCGGCACCAACGTGCAGTTTGTCGGTCGGCTCACGGCTCGCTGATGTGTCTCGCACGCCCGAGCATGCTCCGCCAGCTGCGGAGCTGCTCGGGCCTCGAAAACGAAGTGCGCCACATTAGCCGAACTGTACTGAGCGGCGGGTGAGGGTGCCGAGCCAGAAGCCGGTGATGGGGAAGCTGACGGCTGCATCGGCGGAGGCGCCTAGCGCGACTGCTACCGGCGCAAAATGCTCGTGCGTGGGCAGCGCGATGTTGACGCCCGGCGCACGCTGCTTGTAGTCGAGCAGAGCATCGACGTCATTGCGTGACAAGACGTCGGCGCACCACGCATCGAACTCCGATGCCCAGGCGGGGATCGGCTCGCGCCCGCCCCAATCGACACGCCTTAGGTTGTGCGTGAGGAATCCGCTGCCGATGATCAACACGCCTTCATCGCGCAGCGCGCTGAGCGAGCGGCCTAGCTCGAACAGCTGCTTCGGCTCTAAGCTCGGCAGCGACAGCTGCAACACGGGGATCTTGGCCTCGGGGTACATCGCGACCAGTGGCACGTACGCGCCGTGGTCGAGCCCGCGCTTGGGCTCGTCGCGCACCGGACCACTGCCGCTCAGCAGCGCACGCACGCGCGTCGCAAGCTCGGGAGCGCCCGGTGCCGCGTACTTCTGCTGGTAGTGGTGCTCAGGAAAGCCGTAGAAGTCATAGATCAACGGCTCGGTCGTGGTGGCGCCTAGGCTCGCGGGCCGCGCTTCCCAGTGCGCGGAGACCATCAAGATGGCACGCGGTGTGGGCAGCGCTTGCCCCCAGCGATGAAGCTCCTCGACCCAGCTCACGTCGTCGAGCAGCGGCGGCGCGCCATGGGCGACGAACAGCGTAGGCATGCGGGCGGTGACTTGTGTGTTGGGCTTGGACATGGGCGTTGTGCGTGGCCGGTTGCAGCCGCTCGCGGCCAAGCTCGCCGCTCCGAGCAGCGTTGTCTGAAGCCATGAGCGGCGCGAGATGTGCGGCAAAGCCACAACCCTATTCTGTACCCGCCGCGAGCGTTTCGCCAGCTGACCCAATCTCACAAGATTGTTGAACTGGGGGAACCAATCAGTCGTCGTCGGGATCCGCACCCACTTCGAGGTCTCTGTTGCCGAGCCAACCTCTGCGCCAAAACCAGACGATCGTGCCGCCCGCGACTGCAGCCATGAGCAGCAATGCAGCGGGATAGCCCCAGCGCGTGTGCAGCTCGGGCATGTATTGGAAGTTCATGCCGTAGAGGCCGGCGATGAAGGTGATCGGCAGCATGACCGTCGAGATCAAGGTCAGCGTCTTCATGACCTCGTTCATGCGGTTCGACTGCACTGTCAGGTACGCTTCGAGCGCGCTCGTCGCGATGTCGCGGTAGCTCTCGACTTGATCGGTCACGCGCAGGAAGTGGTCGTAGACATCGCGGAAGAACGGCACGGCATCGGCAGGGATCTCTTCGAATTCGCCGCGCGACAAGCGCAGCAGGATCTCACGCTGGTGCACGCTCATGCGGCGCAGGGTCAACAATAAACGCTTGTATCTGAGCAGTTGGCGCAACAAGCGCGGACCCTCGCGGGTGCCGGCCTTGCGCAACACCTCGGCCTCCAGCTTCTCCAGCTCGCGGTCGATCTTGTCGATGATCGGCAGATAGCGATCGACGGCCGCGTCCAGGATCGCGTGCATGAGCCAGGCAGGTCCGCGCTCGAGCATGTGTGGGGTGTGCTGGAGCGCATCGCGTACGCTCGCCACCAAGCCGTGCGGGTCGTACGTGATCACGTACGTTGGACCCAACACCAGATCGAGCTCGACCAGCTTTACGCCGATGCCTTTGTCAGAGCTCGAGATGCTGTGCAGCATGACGTACAGGTAGTCTTCGTAGTCCTCCAGCTTGGGTTGCTCGCTCTCAGTCCAGATGTCCTCGAGCGTGAGGGAGTGCAGCTTGAGCTGCTCGGTCAGCAGCTTATCGCACTCTTGATCTTGGTGTTCGAGCTCGATCCACACGGGCTCGCCACGCTCGATCGCTTGCCGAATGCGCTCCGGCTCGCGCGTGATGGACAGCTTGCTGCCTTCGAGGATGCGGGCTTCCATGCCGCTCAATTCTACAGCGAGTGAATGCTGTGCTCAGAACCTGAAGTACGGGCGGCCGACGTCGAGGCCGGGCCAGGGGATGGCGGCGAGGGTCAGCACGAGCCAGACGGCTTGCGTGATCAGAACTGACTTGAAGCGCGCTTTGCCTTGTTTGCGCTTGGAGCGCGCGCGCCCGACGTGGGCGACGATCACGGCGATCAGCATGGTCACGATGTGCTCGACGCCGAAGAAGCGCAGGGTGGGCTCTTTCATGGCCGCGCCCATGTTGGCGAGCGCAGTCTGTGTGATCGGGCTGAGCTTGAGATAGAGCAAGAGGCCGAGCAGGAACTGCACGTCCAAGATGGCCGTGAACAGCACGTGGATGCGCTCTTGTTTTTCGGTCCAGGAGCCGCCTTGGAGACGGAGACCACGCACGCACAGGGCGAGCAGCGCGATGCCGAAGCCAAGCAGGAGGTAACGCAACCAAGAGTGGGTGAAGAGTACGACGCTGTACATGGTGACCTATGGGTTGCGACGCTGACACGTCGCGTGGCGAGTGGCAATCTTGCAGCCACTAGAGCCAGCGCGGCAGGCACGCCAAGGTCGCTAAGTTAGCAAAGCACACACCTCAGCGCGATCTAGCTGACGTTTATAGACAACTGGCCCTGCCGCCGACTACGAATCGCAAGCGCAGCAAGCTCTGCCATCGCGAAGGAATGCATCATGTCGCAGCGACTGTTCTCTCAGATCTGGCTCCTGGGTGCTTTGGTTTTGGCCGCGTGCACGCCGCCCTTGAGCAATCGGCGCCCGGAGACGGGCGCGGAGCGCGAGCGCTCCGTTCAGCTCGCGGTCGAGCACATCCTGCACGCGCGCTGCGATCTCGAGGCGCGCTGCACGAACGTCGGGGCCGGTCGGAAGTTCGACAGTCGGTCGCAGTGTGAGTCAAAAATGCAAGGTGAGACGGCGGTCACGCTCAACACCAGCGATTGCCCGCTGGGTGTCGAGGCCCGCAAGCTCGATGCGTGTGTGTCGAGCATCTTGGCCCAGGACTGCGGCAACATGTTCGACGCGCTCAACCGCTGGAACGCCTGCCGCGTGGGCCAGATCTGTTATCAGTGAGCCCCCTGAAAAAGAAACGCCGCTCCGCGGATCGCGGGGCGGTGGCGTGGACTACGTGCCGCGGTGCCGCTGAGGGCGGCGCGGGGGTGGCGCCGCCCTCAGCGGCGAGCTTATTGGGCGGGGGTTTCGGTGGCGCAAGTGGTAGTGGTCTCGAGGCCTGACGCTAGGCTCGCGAGGCGCGACGTTATATCGGCGCGCAGGCTGACAACGGCGTCGGTCGTTAGGCGCTCGCCGAGCACGGGCACAACTGCGTCGATGTCGCTGTTGAGCTCGTGTGCCGAGCCGGGGCCCTGCATGAATGCTTTTAACACGGCGACGTAGCGCGCAAAGCCGTCTTCGCTCTGCATGAGGCGTGTGTAGAGCGGCGCGTTGCTGCTGCCGCCCGGCGCAGCGCCGCCGGGGAAACCTCCAGTTGCCAAGCCTCCGGGGGGCACGCCACCGTCAGGAGGCATGAAACCTTCGGGCGGCATGAAACCTTCGGGCGGCATGAAGGCTCCAGCGTCACCACGAACGGCGCGACCAGGACCTGCACCACCTGGACCACCTGGACCACCGCCGCGCATCTCGCTCGGACACACCGAAGCCGACGCCGCCTGAGAGAGATTCAAGTCCCACGGCAACATCGTCATGTGCCCAGGCGTCGCTTCGAACAAATAGTAATTGTGTCCCATCGCGACGTACGTGTCCCAGTTGCCGAGCGCTACGTTGCCTGCGAAGTATTGCAACACACTCTCGACGTCGAGCACTTCGTCCCAGCTGGTCACCGCCTCTTCGTTGATCGTGCGTACCAGCTTCAAGAACGTCGCGTGATCGGTCTCCTGGTCGCCCTTGTACCCGACGTCGCCGTAAGAGGCGCATGCGCGTTGGGCGGTTGACACGCGGCTACATGCTCGGCCTCTTATGCTGCGCCTGCTCAGGCGTCATCGAGCAGCCCTGGCAAGGTGAAGGTAAGCCTGCCTCCTACCCAAATCCAGCCGCTGACGGCGGCGGCACGTGGCAGCCGTGGCAGCCGATCCCGCGACCCGACGCAGCGGTCGCGCAGCCACCAGCTGCGGCGTTATCACGCCGCATGTCCCGCGCCGAGCTGGACCACACCTTGGCAGACCTGCTCGGCGACATGAGCGCGCCTGCGACCAGGCTCCTCCCGGAAGATCCGTATAGCCCGTACGACAACGACATCGCGGGTCAGATCGCATCGAGCGCTTACATCGACTCGCTCTCAGTGCTCGCGACCGATGTCGCCGAGCGAGCGATCGCCGATGCCGCTACGCGTGCGCAGCTCGTACCCTGCACGCCGGGCAGCCAAAACGACGAGGACTGCTTTCGCCAAGTCGTGGAGCGGAGGGCGAAGGCTACGAGCTCACCACGCCCTTGCGGCCATTGGCTGCGCTGCGCGATGACTTCAGCCTGGTGTCGGGCCTGCGCATCCCGTACAGCACGAGCTCCACCGAGCCGAGCGAAGTGCCGCCCGGAGGCGCGTTTCGCGACTTCCACGGCGGGGGAGCGAGCCCACTCTTGAGCGGCGTGCGCTCGACCAGCAGCAGCTTCAGCGCTGCTGGCATCAGCTCCGATCAGGCGGTCGCGCGCATGCACATGAATGACAGTGCGCGCCCATCGCTCGTGCTGCGCGCGCAGCCCTCGTTCTCTGCCGGCCGGGCAGCTTGCGCGGACTTCGGATTGATCCCGCCGCGTAGAGCAAGGGCGCGACAGGGAGCCGAGGAGACGAGGAGATCTTTGGGGTTCGTGACTCACGGCGATGAGCCACGCTAGTGGGCTTGCCCCGATTTTTTGGACAGGTTTACTAAGCTACCTGCGCTGCAGCACATAGTTGCAGCTTCTCGTTGGGCGTGACGTAGTCGAGAGTCGAGTGCAACCGATGGCGGTTGTAGAAACTCTC